>Ga0136846_1215019_pt1 | contig 12704 bp, 23 predicted proteins | sample HopSoiMetagenom2_FD_96841 | JGI IMG/M metagenome (GOLD analysis project Ga0136846, IMG submission 96841) | Grasslands soil microbial communities from Hopland, California, USA - 2 Assembly 2016 (version 4) | ecosystem: Environmental > Terrestrial > Soil > Grasslands | place: USA: Hopland...
AGCCGTCATGCGGCGAAGAGGAAGTAGCGATATGACGAATCCTACAGAATTACCCAATAAACACGTCGATAGGGAATTTGTAACCGGGCTCGTCGGACAGCAAGTGGCTGCTAACTTAGCAGAGCTTGCTCGTCCGCCCCACGACCCGGTGCAGGGTTTTCGAGATCGGGGTTTACCTGAAATTGCGCCGAATGTTTTTTCCGGTTTTGGTGGTTTAGTAATAATAGATTTTAATACCAGGACAGCAGGAGAATCCCTATGAGTCGTTCGCTGAAGAAGGGACCATTCATCGACCCCAAGCTTGCCAAAAAAGCAGCCGCATTGGGGCCAGATGATCGTACCATTATCAAAACGTGGGCTCGGGCCTGCACCATCGCACCGGAATTCGTTGGCCGCACCTTTGCAGTCCACAATGGCAAAGTCCACGTGCCGGTATTTGTTACCGAAAACATGGTCGGCCACAAGCTGGGTGAATTCGCCCCGACCCGCAAGTTCCGCTCGCACGGCGGTAAATTAGCAAAGGGTGGTAAGTAGTATGAGCGTACAAGCAATTGCCAAAGGCGTTCGTATGAGCCCGCGCAAGGTTGGCGTCGTTGCTAGCCTGGTCCGCGGCCGCACCGTTGCCGACGCTTTGACTATTCTGGAACACACGCCCCGCCGTACGGCACTGCCTGTTTCCAAGACGATTAAAAGCGCACAGGCCAATGCCGACCACAATCACAATCTCAAGCCAGATACGCTTCGAATTGTAGAAATCAGCGTCACTCCAGGGCCACGCCTGAAGCGCTATCGCCCAGCCGCCCACGGCCGTGCGCTGCCATTTATGCGCCGCACCAGCCACATTCGCGTAGTCGTTGATGGCGAGGCGCGCGTTGCCAAGAAACCAGTCAAGACCGAAGAGGAGAAGAAGTAATGGGCCAGAAAGTTAACCCTATTAGCATGCGCCTCCAAGTCAATAAGAACTGGCGCAGCAAATGGTTTGTCAATAAGCGTGAATATGCCTCTTATTTGGCGCAAGATCTCGCTGTTCGCCGCATGATCAAGAATAAGTTGGGCTCCCGGGCCGCCATTAACAAAGTAGATATTGAGCGTTCGCCAAATCTCGTCACCGTCACCATTACTACGGCAAAGGCAGGTGTCGTGATCGGTCGTGGCGGTTCTGGCGCAACTGAGCTAAAGCAAACTATTGAAAAGATCTACGGCGTTCCCGCTCGCGTGAACATCGAAGAGATCAAGAAGCCGGAACTCTTTGCTAAATTAGTCGCCGAGAATATTGCCCACCAAATCGAACGCCGCATGAGCTTCCGCCGTGCCATTAAAGCGGGCGCTGCCAATACCATGCGTGCCGGTGCCAAGGGCATTCGTATCGAAGTATCCGGCCGGTTAAACGGTGCCGAGATGAGCCGCCGCGAGAAGGAAGTGCAGGGCTCTGTGCCACTTCACACTATTCGTGCTGATATCGACTACGCGCAAGTAGACGCCCGATTCCCAGGTTCCGGCATCATCGGCGTTAAGGTGTGGATTTACAAGGGAGAAGCATAATATGTTAGTCCCAAATCGCACCAAATTCCGTAAGGTTCGCAAAGGTCGCATCAAGGGCCCTGCCACCTCTGGTAATTATATTGCCTACGGCGAATTCGCGCTTCAGGCCCAAGGCCACGAGCGTGTTACCAGTCGACAGATCGAATCTGCCCGTCAAGCCATGACCCGCTACATCAAGCGTGGCGGCAAAATCTGGATTCGCATCTTCCCACATACCCCTGTCACCAAAAAGCCATTGGATGTAAAGATGGGCTCTGGTAAGGGTAGCCCAGAATACTTCGCTGCTAAGGTTCGCCCCGGTACAATTCTGTTTGAAATGCAGGGCGTGAGCGAAGAAATTGCTCGCGAAGCAATGCGTCTCGCCGCTCACAAGTTGCCGGTCAAGACCAAATTTGTGGCCAAGGAGGAACAGGCATGAAAGTAGCTGATATCCGTAAATTGTCGACAAGCGAATTGGCTACTCAAAGTACCAAGCTTCGCGAAGAAATTGTCGAGTTAAAGCGCCGTTTGAGTATGGGTGAAGTCCAAAACGTCCGCGTAATCCGCGGCAAGCGTAAAGACCTCGCCCGTATGCTGACTGTATTAAGCGAACAATTATCAAAGGAGACTAAGTAATGGCAAAAACTATTACCGGCATCGTCTCTTCGAAGAAGACCGACAAAACCATTGTCGTGACTGAGCACGAGCGCATGACTCATCCGCTGTATCGCAAGCAGTACACGGTGACCAAAAAGTTCATGGCTCACGATGAGAAGAACGAGGCCCAAGAAGGCGACCGTGTGATGATTGGCGAAACTCGTCCACTCAGCACTCGCAAGCACCACACTCTCATCCGCGTACTAGAGAAGGCAGGCGTAAAGCATGTTGAACCTGAAGTCGCTAAACCTGCGAAGGCAGACAAGGAAGTAGGGGAGACGGCGTAATGATTCAGCAAGAAACGCGCCTGAACGTCTGCGACAACTCGGGTGCCAAAGAAATCTTGTGCATTCGCGTTCTGGGCGGCACTCGTCGCCGCTACGCCCGCGTTGGCGACGTGATTGTGGCGACCGTTAAGGAAGCAAGCGCACAAGGTAATGTGAAGAAGAAATCGGTGGTACGTGCTGTTGTGGTTCGCACCAGCGAAAAAATTCGCCGCAAGGATGGCTCAACCATCAAGTTTGATGACAATGCTGCCGTTATTATCGGCGAAGACAAAATGCCTAAGGCTACCCGCATCTTCGGGCCTGTACCGCGCGAGCTGCGTGACCTCGGCTACTCCAAGATCATTAGCCTTGCGCCGGAGGTACTATAGGTATGAGCACTAAGAATAAAATCGAAGACAAGATTTATAAAATCCGTCTCAATAAAGGCGATACCGTCGTAGTGACCGCCGGCAAATATAAAGGCAAAACCGGCACTATTACCGCTACTCATCCACGCGAGAACAAGGTGACTGTCGAAGGTATTAACATCGTCAAAAAGGCCGTGAAGCCCACACGGACTAACCCCCAAGGCGGTATTATCGAAATCACCAAGCCGATGTGGGTAAGCAAGGTAGCGATTGTAGAGCCGACGAGCAAGAAGCCAAGCCGTATCGGCTATTCGATTGCTGCAGATGGCACGAAGACGCGCGTCTTTAAGAAAACCGGAAAGGCGATTAAATGATGATTACGATGCTGAGGGAAAAAGAGCAGCGCCGGTTCGCCGTAGGCGAATGCAGCTTAGCTGCAAGGCGCAATGAGAAAAAACCGCTAGGTTTTGTCTCATGGGAGGTTAAGTAATGGCTACTGCAACAATCAAACCAACGGTGCGCCTGCGCGACCAGTACAACAAGGTTATCGCCGGCGAACTCAAAAAGGAGCTGGAGATTGCTAATCCGCACGAGGTTCCCCGTCTATTGAAGATCACCATTAACGTTGGACTTGGCAAGGCTAAGGACGACAAAAAGATGCTTGAAGCGGCTACAAACACACTGCGCAAGATTACTGGACAGCAGCCTGTTGAGACCATTGCCAAGAAGTCTATCGCCGCCTTTAAGTTGCGCGAAGGCAACAAAATCGGCCTCAAAGTCACCCTCCGCGGCGACAAGATGTACGAATTTTTGGATCGTTTGATCACTCTCGTGCTGCCGCGCTTACGCGACTTCCACGGCGTCAGCGCCAAAGCCTTCGACCGCCAGGGCAATTTCAGCCTCGGTCTCATCGACCAGTCAGTCTTCCCAGAACTAACCTTCGAAGAGACAACGACCGCACATGGTCTACAGGCTGTCTTCACCATTAACAGCAAGAGTCCGGCACACTCACGACGACTTCTCGAGAGTTTCGGTATGCCGTTCGAAAAGGAGAGCAAGTAATGGCTCGTAAGTCAAACATCGCTCGTGATAAAAAACGCGAGAAACTATATGCCAAGTATGCCGTCAAGCGTGCCGAGTTGAAGGAGCTGGGTGACCTCGAAGGTCTCGCCAAGCTACCACGCAACTCCTCGCCGACGCGCCGCAAGAACCGCTGTATCGAAACTGGCCGCCCCCGTGGCTACATGCGCCAATTCGGTCTCTCACGTTTGTCGTTCCGTGAGCAAGCAGTCCAGGGTAACATTCCGGGCGTAACAAAGGCCAGCTGGTAGAAAGGAAGAATGACATGAGTAATATGACTTCTACTGATCCTATCGCCGACATGCTCACCCGCATTCGTAACGCCGTCAGCGTGCGTAAGAGCGAAGTAGTTATGCCGCATTCGAAAGTAAAGCAGGGCATCGCCGAACTGCTTAAAAAGAGCGGTTTTATCACCGACGTTGTTGTCACCGACGCAACCATCGGTAAGACGCTCAAGATCGTCATTAACGACGAGAACGAGAACGCCCGTATCAGCGAAATTGTCCGCATCAGCAAGCCCGGCCGCCGTGAGTATGCTGCTGCTACCGAGATTCCAACCGTCAAACGCGGTCGCGGTGTGGTTATCGTTTCAACTTCCAAGGGCCTGCTCACTGGCCAACAAGCCAAAAAGCAGGGCGTTGGTGGCGAGTTAATTTGCAAAGTATATTAAGGAGAAATCGATGAGTCGTATAGGAAAACAGCCCATCCCCATCCCGAGCGGTGTGACAATCACTGTCGACCCTGATTTCGTAACTGTCGTTGGCCCCAAGGGTACGCTCAAGCAGTTTACGATGCCGGGTGTTATCGTAGAGGTGCAGGACGGCCAAGCAGTCGTTACACGTATAAACGACGAAGCTACAAATCGTGCCAAGCATGGTCTGATGCGCTCGCTGGTCAACAACATGGTGGTAGGCGTGAGCAAGGGCTTCGAAAAGAAGCTTGAGATCAATGGTGTCGGCTATCGGGTGAATCTGCAAGGGACCGACCTCAAATTTAACCTTGGCTTTAGCCACGATGTTATCTACAAACTGCCGCAAGGGATTACAGCCATTACAGAGCAAAACACCATTACGGTGAATGGCATCGACAAACAGCAAGTAGGCCAGGTGGCTGCCGAAATCCGCGCTCTCAAAAAGCCTGAACCATACAAGGGCAAGGGCATTAAGTATGTAGGCGAACGTATCCTCCGCAAGAGCGGTAAGTCAGGAAAGGAGAAGTAGCATGAGCACCCTGACGCAAAAACTACACAGTAAGTGGCAGCGCAAGCACCGCGTTCGTGCTACTGTTTCTGGTACCGCCGAGCGCCCACGCCTCAGCGTGCACATCAGCAACAAGCATATAACTGCCCAGGTTATTGATGACACCACCGGCAAAACGCTGGCATATGCATCTACCGTTAGCGCCAAAGCGGCAAAAGGCTCGATGAGCGAGCGTGCCGCCTGGGTTGGTGAAGAAGTTGCCAAGAAGGCAAAAACCGCAAAGGTGAGCGCCGTGGTCTTCGACCGTGGCGGACACATCTACCATGGCCGCGTTGCCGCTTTGGCTGACGCTGCTCGTAAAGCAGGATTGGAGTTCTAAATATGGCTGAAAATACAGCGCCTGCACAAGCCGCAGCCGAACAACAAGCACAAGCACAGACACAAAACCGACAGCCCTTCGGCGGTCGTCAAGGTGGTGGTCGTGGCCAAGGCCCTCGCGGTCGCCGCCCCGAATTACCTCCAGAGGAGAAACAATTTGACGAGCGTGTCGTACATATCGACCGCGTCGCTCGCGTTGTAAAGGGCGGCCGTCGCTTCCGTTTCCGCGCACTCGTGGTTGTGGGTGACCGCAGAAACCGTGTTGGCGTCGGAAGCGCTAAAGGTGCAGATGTTACTGCCGCCGTTACCAAAGCTACTGAAATCGCCAAAAAACACTTTATTTCGGTCCCGGTACATAACGGCACCATCCCACACGAAGTACAGTCCAAAGTAAGTGGCGCACGTATTCTGATCATTCCAGCCGCTCCTGGTACTGGTCTGATCGCCGGTGGCACCGTCCGCACTGTTCTCGAAGTTGCCGGTGTTAGCAACGTGCTTTCCAAGTCGCTGGGCTCTTCCAACAAGACTAACGCCGCGTACGCAACCATTGCCGCACTGGAGTCGCTTGTTCCAGCCAGCAAGTGGGTTACTAAGCAGGACGCCAAAGAAAAGCCGGCAGCACAAAAAGCCCCTGCCAAGAAAGCGAAGGCGTAAAGAGTATGAAATTTAACGAACTTTCCGTATCCAAAAACAAGGGCGGCAAACGCGTTGGGCGTGGTATTGCTGCCGGCCAGGGAAAAACTGCTGGCCGTGGCACCAAAGGGCAGTTGGCACGTACCGGCTCTCACAAGAAGCCAGGTTTCGAAGGTGGCCAAACGCCGCTTATGCAGCGCTTGCCCAAATTGAGCGGCTTCCGCTCACTGAAGGCCCGGGCCGAGGTAGTCTACACCGGCCAACTCGAGGCTTTCAGCGGCAAAACCGTTGATTCCGCGCTGCTCGCCGAAGCAGGGCTTATCAGCAATCCGTTTGTTCGCGTGAAGGTTATTACCAAGGGTGAACTAACGAAGAAAGTCGTGGTAAAAGCAGACGCAATTAGCGCCAGCGCCCTCGAAGCTGTACAAAAGGCTGGCGGCAGCTTTGAAAAAACTGAACGACTCGCTCGTCCAACCTCTGTTAAAAAAACAGAAAAGATCGAAAAAATTGCTGCAACCAAGGCAGCGCGCAAGGCCAAAAAAGAAGCTTAAAAAAGAAGCTTCTACACTAAAAAATGCGCTCGCTTATCGGGTGCATTTTTTAGTGTAGAAACATCACCGATAATATATTTGCTATGATTAAGGTAGCATGAACCACTTTACTTTAATTCTAGAGTTTATCGCGTTCGGCCTGGTAACCTGGACCGCAGGCGTCTGGCTCACCAGGGTAACGGACGCCTTGGATGCAAAGTACAAGCTCGGAAGCGCCTTTGGCGGCCTGCTTATTCTCGGCATTGTTACCAGCCTCCCAGAGATCGCTGTCGTCGTTACCGCTGCATTACATCACTATTACGGTATTATTATCGGCACTCTGCTGGGTGGCATCGCTATTCAAACCGTAGTTATTGCTATATTCGACTTCAAAAGTAGCGCCAAACATGCGCTCACATTTTCTGCCGCCTCACTCACGCTGGTTTTAGAAGCGAGCATTGTCATACTGGTTGCGGTATCTTCTGTTACGGCTATTAAGACACCCATCCTCATTCCGCATACTGCCGTTAGCCTCACCTCTATATTTATAGTTGTCCTATGGCTAATTGGTTTATGGATAGTGTTTCAGGCAAGGAATGAATTACCTTGGAAGGCTGAGGCTATTGCAGCAACCCCAGGCCGCAAACATCGCGAGCGAAGCTCAATCATTAATCACCCTGCATTCCGCAGCGCCACCCTGGCTAAAATTTGGGGCGTACTGATAATTACAAGTATCGCTACCTTGGCCGCAGGTTACGGCCTGGCTACAACGGGCAACGAGCTTGCCGGTGCTTACCACATGAGTGGCGGCCTATTTGCAGCAACATTCATAGCATTGGCCGGCGCGTTACCTAATATTAGCACTGGCCTGGCTTCCATTGCGCTCGGTGACTACAGCCTAGCTATGAGCGATATTTTTGGAGGCAATGCTTTTATGCCTGCTCTATTCGTTATCTGCGACCTGATAAGCGGCAATGCCGTACTGCGCAACGCATCGAGCAATGATGTGTGGTTTGCTGCTCTTGGTGTATTTCTCACGACCATCTATGTAATCGGCCTCATCGTCCGGCCTCGTAAGGTTTATTTCCGGCTAGGTATCGACTCACTCACCGTAGTCCTTCTATACTTCCTTGGAATAACATTTCTCACGTTGGCACATTAGTTTTTGGAAGACCATACAGGCTGGTACACGAGACATCTCTATCCTTACTACTGAAAAATTATGGCCTCAGGCGCGGGATTCGCCCTGCGTAAAGACCGAAGCACGCAGGCAAACATTTGTGCTATCGCTCCAATATGTTATGGTTGTTCCATGTCTGAATGGCCAGCTGCCGAAACGTCGACAGCCGAATACGACTACGCTCAGCCACTCCGTACGCTGCACGATACGATGCAGTGTACTTTTCTCAGTGCTACCGATCCGGAGGCTTCGATCATCAGACAACGCACTATGCTGCGTGCCGCTATAGCTGAAGGGCACAAGACGGATTTAGATGCTTACGGGCATTCTGTGCTCGATCACTATGAAACTGTTGTAGGGACTACCTGTGGTTTGGCGGACATCAAGATGAGCCGCCAGCCGCTGTCGGATACTATTCCATAGGATATAGCGATCACCGGGAAAATTGGGGTAGTCTTAAGCTCAGGTCAGAGGTGATATCACGCGACGCATTTGCCGCCGCCACAGCGCTTCTTCTTCCTAAAGGGCTCGGCGACGTGCTCAAAGAACGGCACATGTATGCCGAAGCAAATAAACAAGCTTTGTACGATATATTCACCAAAGTAGTCGATGCCACGCCTGGCGGTAGTCGGTTTGCTGCATTTGCTATTGCAGACCCTTATAAACTTGCGCCTCCGACGATGACGGATAGACTCGTTCGGCGTACTAGCCTGACCGATTTTGCACTTCGTACCTATGGCCCCGATCAGCAGAATCATCGTATACCAAATATAATGGGTCGGCGATATGTCGAAAGGCACATGCGATCGTTTGAAGACGAGCAGGTGTTGCGCAGAGAGATCGACAGCGGCAGCACTGCGCTGCGTGGGCTTCAGCAATATAGCGATATGGTGCTAGCGGAAAACTGGCGCCCTGAGGGTGTAGCCGTCGTCGAACAATTTCCCAATGGTGAGCGGGGCGAGATCACCGAAATCTACAGCGACCAAAGTGTGCATAGGTACGATACGTTTCAGGTAGCATTCAATGATATTGACAACTCGCAGCTACCCCGGCGAACAACCAGTCGCTTGATCAACTTTCGCGAGATACCTATATGGAGGCGGTCGCGGGAGGCTTAGATGAAAGGGCTCGGTCCTATCCTGAGCTGCGCAGTAAGGTCATTGACTCTCTACGGGATACATTCTTGCACTCATCTATTGAAGGAATGAATCTGGTGAGTGGCGGTGGAGTAAACGCGTTCCTTGAGTTTTGTAAGATTGTTGACGACGGTCGCAACTTTGATGATGATCTTACAGGGGGATATTCCGAAAGGGTACCCTACCCATTCCAAGAAGCTGGACTCCCGACGCACGGTTCGGAGCAAAAAGAAAACGCTGCAAGCAAACGGCTTATTGGCACAATAGAGAAATATGATCAGCCCATACCTGGCGCAGTAAGAATATTACAAGCAGAGCACTCAACAGGACCAGAGACGAAAATTGGCCGGGGTATGCCGGATGAGATAGAGGTTGACCTCATTCTTAAGCTTATCCATTTTAAAGGCTACCCTTCCGTACCAGGCTATAAGCTGGTGGCAATTGACCCACTGAAGAAACGTTACTATTTTAATTACGATGCCGATAATGATCCTTATCTGCCAGATGAAACACCTCTAAGACCAGAAGCCATCTCCCGCCTCATACAAAACTATGTTCAGGCAGAACACTACGAGCTCATGCAGGCTATAGCCGAACAAGAAGGGCTAACCCTTTCGCAGTGCATTCGACTATCGCAACAGCATAGCGCCCACAGGTATCGGAAGATCTTTGAGCCAGACCTAGGCCCCACCCTTACGAACATGGCGGCCTTCCGTTCTTTTATTCACGACGGTCAGCTACGGGGTACATGTCATATCTTCAATCAGTTCGGCGCTTTTTCGGAAGGTGTATTATGGCCAGAAGATCGCGCTTTTGTAACAGGTGGCTTTGTGCTTGACGCGGACGCTAAGGCAATCAGTGCTGTCGGCCACGCGCAGGTAGCAAGAATCAGCAATTCGGGCAAAGCGACCTTAACTGACTGGTCGCCAATCGAAGAGGGAGATCCGGAGTATCGTTATAAAGGGAGCCTGGATAGCAACCAAGAAAAACCACCACTAGAATCTCGATGGTCCACTCCTGCAGGCGAGGCCTCGCCTGTTACACTCAAAGACCAGGTAAATACAACTGTTCGTAGCCTACTGGGACAATTAAGCATCTTATTCATGCCCGAGCTTGGCGCCACGGCTCCCAAAGATCTTATATTCCAAAAGATCAAAGGGCTTGGGTACGGGCATCCAATAACCGAAACTATAGGCGCACTTCTAAGAGCCAAAGATGCGCTAGAACAGCACGAAACTTTACCAGACGAATGTGTACAAGCACTTTTGGGTGCAGCTGCGAAACTAGAGCAGGAAAGGGAGCGGAGTAACGTACGGCGGCAAGCAAGGCCAGACCTGGACATGCTCAACACGACACTACAGACCGTTATAACCCACCTAGACCTTAGGGGGCAGGTTGATAGGCTCCAAGGGATGATAGAAATAGGTGTCGTAGCAACCTCACCCCGGCAAGGTCTCAACTTTTAGAGATTACAAATAGTTGGCACTCATGTATACTAAGTGCAAGAAAAAGGGATAGAGACAGACGCATGAACTGGAAAACTATTGGAAAATCGCTTGGCCACAAGGACATGCGCAAACGTATATTTGCTGTCCTGGGCATCTTGTTAGTATTTCGCATTATGGCGCACATCCCGGTGCCGCTAGCTGATCCAGCTACCCTTAAGCAGGTTTTGAATAACCTATTTACTGGCTCTAATACTCCTCAACTGCTTAGCTTCATTAACATCTTATCGGGTGGAGCATTGGCTAATTTCTCGATCATGATCGCTGGACTGGGGCCATACATCAACGCCTCGATCATCATGCAATTGCTTACCAAAGCAATTCCGAAGCTGGAGGCACTTCGTAAAGAAGGCGAATATGGTCAGCGCAAAATCAACCAGTACACCCGCATCATTACGTTCCCGCTGGCTATTTTGCAGTCGATCGGCGCAATCTATCTTATCCGCACCACTGCCAGCCAGATTAGTGGTATCGGCGACATTACCGCTAACGCTTCTTTTGGGCAATGGGCTTTGATGGTTGGTGCACTCACTGGCGGTTCGATGCTCCTTATGTGGTTAGGAGAGCTGATTACCGAGCGTAGCATTGGAAATGGCATTTCACTGATCATTACCGTCGGCATCGTGAGTGGGCTGCCTACCACAATAGCGACGCTTTACCGGATAATCTTCGACCAGACTAGTACTTGGCACCTCTTTGGCCATACGGTACATGCGAGTGCTAAGGGAGCGGCCTATACCGCAATTATCGCCGTAGCCGTGATAATCGTTACCTGGTTTGTCGTGAAGCTTAACGAAGCAGCCCGGCGCATTACAGTCAATTACGCTAAACGTGTGCAAGGCAATCGCACCTACGGTGGCGTCACCACTGTATTGCCCGTCAAGCTCATTAGCGCCGGTGTGGTGCCAATCATCTTTGCGGTAGCGTTCTTAAGCGTACCGAGTTTCGTCGGCCAACTGCTCGCGCATAACCATAGTCTGCGGCTGCAGCATCTGGGCGCCAACCTTTATACGTGGTTCCAAACGCCATCGGCTACCACTTTCGCCTCGTATGGTTGGAAGGCTTACATCTACCCAGTAGTTTACTTCCTGCTCGTATTTATCTTTACATTCTTCTACACCAGCGTGACGTTCAATAGCAAGGAAATTGCCGAGAACTTGCAAAAACAGGGCGGCTTTATCGAGGGCGTGCGTTCTGGCGTGCAGACTGAAAAACACTTAGGCAAGATTGTAAATCGATTGACACTCTTTGGCGCGTTTAGCCTGGGTATCCTAGCGCTACTACCGATCATTGCCCAGATCTTCCTGAGTATTAACATTGCCATCGGCGGCACCAGCGTATTGATCTTGGTGTCCGTATCGCTCGAAACATTGCGCGCTGTCGAATCGCGCGCCCTAATGGTCACCTACGATCAATACGCCCGCGCTGACTTCTTTCACGAAATGAGCGACGAAGACATAGAGAGCCCCAAAAAGCGCCGCTTTAGCCTCCTGCCTTTCAAGCGCAAGGTCTAGCCTGCTGAAAAACTTAATAGGGCGTATCCAGTGTTAAATTTGTCACAGTTTAGTGATCCTATTACCGTATTCTGAGCACGAAGCTACATAATCATATTGCGGTACTATGTCTCATGGCTGTATAGTAGGTTCCGAATTAAAAAGGGATGATGATTTCGTCCAACGGAGAAATATGTCTATTGGATTCGCAGAAATCGGATGGGATGTTACGTGTGACTATGAATCTCATAGTCCTCCTTTGGTTGGAAAAATCGATCCCACTGCAAAGCATGTGGTTATTGATGTTCCAGACGAGGATCCGCCAGGCGTCAATGCGATTGAGATCGCCCGCCATGCAGTTGGAATATATATGCACGGCCACCCCTTAGTGGACCTTGCTACACTTGGAATCTCAGAGACCGTTACCAACGCTCACTACCCCAATAAAGACCTCAAGAACCCGAAGGCATGTCAAATCACATTCGATAGAGACGACTCCGATCGGGTCCAAGTCCGCGTAACGAATGCCGCAGGCCCTAGCCAGTGGGGGGAAATCCAGGACTCTCTCGATGCGGCCGCTAGCGGAGGAGATCTAGGCAGAGAGGATCATAGAGGACTTTCCCTTATAGCTTCCCTTCTAGATACAAAATTACACTGTGGCGTTCTGATAGAGGCTAATACCGTTGCCTTCTTTGCTACAATCGGTTTCTGCGTTTCATCTCAACTTGAATTAGATATATAACCAGTCAATCTACACG
>Ga0136846_1214083_pt1 | contig 12703 bp, 9 predicted proteins | sample HopSoiMetagenom2_FD_96841 | JGI IMG/M metagenome (GOLD analysis project Ga0136846, IMG submission 96841) | Grasslands soil microbial communities from Hopland, California, USA - 2 Assembly 2016 (version 4) | ecosystem: Environmental > Terrestrial > Soil > Grasslands | place: USA: Hopland...
AGCATCGAGCCGGTTAAACCCGGCTCATCCAGGGCGGCCAGCGGTCGATGGAAGTCCACCTATGCCCCAAAAGTCACAAAGGCCACAGCGCGTACAGGCCGGCCGTCCACCGTGAACGGCAAACCGGGCCTTCACCGTCCCGGGACACGGTGAAAGCCCGGTTTCGCAGGAGCCCGGCATCCCCGCCGGAGCGGCCTGGCGCGCGAAGCTCTTAAGGCGGCTCAGCTCTTGAGGCGGCTCAGCTCTTGAGGCGGGCCAGGAGGGCGGTGCCGTCGGGGCTGCCGAGGCCCGAGCAGGCGTCCCAGCCGGGGCCGGCCGCGTAGGCGCCGTTGTTCCCGCTGGTGATGTCGTTGAAGCCCGCCACCGCGGTGCCGGGCGTCACGCCCGCGTACAGCAGCGTCTGGATCAGGCCGAAGCGCTGGCCGGTGGCCTCGGCGAGCCGGCTGACCAGGGCCGCCCACAGCGGGGCGACCGCGCTCGTGCCGCCGACCACCTGAGCCTGGCCGCCGGAGAAAATCTGGTAGCCGGTGACCGGGTCCGCGTTGCCCGCCACGTCGGGCACCCCCCGCCCGCCGGCCGAAGCCGCCGCGCCCGTACCGTCCGAAGCCGAGGTGCCCGTACCGTCCGGAGCCGAGGTGCCCGCCGCGCCCGGGGTGCCCGTGCCACCCGGAGCACCGCTGCCACCCGGAGCACCGCCGCCACCCGGGGTACCGCCGGATCCATGGTGCCTACGGCGGGTGGACTCGGGGCCCGCTTCTGAGGCGACGGACGCCGCCGCCGCGGCGACGGACGCCGTCGCGGATCCGGCGGCCCGGGCCGGCACCCCGGCGTTGGCCTGGAAGGACGGCACGGCGAAGAGGTCGCTGACCCCGCCGCCCCCGGCCCCCTCGTTGGCGGCCGTCTCGTTCCAGACGACCTCCGAGCTGATCGTGCCGGCCGCCACGTTCGCCACCAGCGTGGTCCCGCCGCAGGCCAGGGCGTGCGGGCTGGACGCGGGGAAGTCCACGTGCGGCTTCCCGTCGCCGACCGCGTCGCCGCTGCCGTTGTCTCCGGAGGCCACGCACACCGTAATGCCCATCGCGGCCGCGTCGGCCATCGCCGCGTCCATCGCCGATCGTCCCTGGGCCGTCCACGAATCCTCGGACTGCCCCCAGCTGATCGAGATCGCGATGGGGGCCGGGGTGGCCGAGGCGGCCGCGGAGATCGCGTCGACGAAGCCCTGGTCGCCGTTGTTCGGCGCGAAGTAGACCACCTGCTTCGCTCCCGGCGCGGCGGCGCCGATGACGTCGACGTCCAGCGCGACCTCCACGTCGGCGCCGTTCGGGTCGGAACCGGGCGCGTTGGAAGCCCCGTCCACGCTGACCGCGGAGATCGACGGCACGGCGATGCCGAGGCCGCCGAAATAGGTGTCCAGGTCACTGGTGGCGAAGCCGCCGCCGAGCTCGATCACCGCGATGGTCTGGCCGGCCCCGGTGGTGTCAGCCGGGAACTTGTAGATGTCGGCTACCTGGTTCGGCGGATAGGTAGTGCCTGCCGCGGCGGCGGCGGGCGCCCCGTCGCCCTGGGGCCGGAAGTGCGGGCGGGCCTGCGGGCGGGTGGCCAGGCCGAGGAGCGCGAGCATCAAGCCGTACCGCGCGGCCGGTATGAACAGCGGTCCCTCGCGGTAGCGGTGCGTCACGGGGTCGCCCGTCTTCGGGTCCGGGCTGCTGACCTGCTGCAGCGTGACGCCGAAGGCGCTGGACAGCGCGCCGATGGTGCCCGTGATCTTGACCCGCCGGGTGGACGCGTGGACCTCGGTGATCTCCAGCCCCAGGCCGGTGAGCGTCTGCCGGACCAGGTCCACGTCGGCCGGGTCGGCTCCGTACTGCTCGGCCAGCTGATCGTGGGTCAGGACGGTGGGCCCCTCGACGATCTCGGCCGGTATCTCGGCCCGGCGGCGTAGTACCAGCGTCAGCTCGGCCCGTTCGGAGGTGTCCAGCTGGCCGGCCGGCGTGGCGGCTTCCAGCCGCGTCCGCTCGCTGCCGGGCAGCTCCACGAGGTCATGAGAGTCATCAGGCATATGTCCGTTCCCGCTTCCAGATAGGCGCCGGGGATGATTGCTATCAAACCAACGGGGCGGGATCCGTTCGCGCTCACGCGAAAAACCCACCCGTTCGGGATAAATATTTTCACCGCCCGGGCGGGTGCCGTCTGACACCGCGGAAAGTGGCGGGGGACAGTTCTCTATCTCACGTGCCTAAGTGGTGGCGGCGGCGCCAGCGACGGCGGTGGCCGGCGCCACCACCACCACGTCTTGCGGGCTAGGCGCTCACGGCGCTCCTTGGCCCGGCCGGGGAAGCCGAACTGACCTGCCGGGTGGCGCGGCGCCGGGCGAGCCACGCCCCGGCGACGATGGCGCCCGCCAGCAGCAGCGGCGGCAGGTAGAGCAGGGGGAGCGAGGACGAGATGCTGGCCGCGGCCCCGCCGGCCTGGCCGAACAGGTCGCTAGCCAGCTTTTCCTGCCACAGGACGGCGTACGGGATGACCGGGATGGCCAGCAGCGCGAGCACCCGGCGGCTGACCGGGGCCCGCAGGCAGCCGGCCGCCACGGCGATCAGGACCGCGGCGATCAGCAGGTCGCCCGGCAGGCCGGTCACCTCGCTGCCGAGACCCTGGGTGAAGCCGCTAGGGGAGGCGAGCCAGACGTTGCCGCCCACGCTGAATCCGCCCAGCACGAGCGCCCCGGCGCCGATCAGCACGGCTCCGCCCCGGGTCAGCAGGGCCAGGCCGCGATCCGGGCCCGGCGAGATCAGCAGCGCGGCCGCGGCCGTGCAGGCGAGCAGGACCGTGAACGCGACCACCGGGCTCGAGTACCCGGTGAAGGGAGGAGCGGGCCGCTGCGCCGCGGCCCCGCCCTGGGTCAGCAGGGTCTGTCCGATCGCCGCCCCGATCGCGCCCAGCCCGGCCAGCCGCCGCAATCGCAGCAGCGCCAGCAGGGCGACCGCGGGCGCGCCCGCCGCCAGCGGCAGGTCTCCCAGGCCGAGAGTGGCGGTCAGCCGCCAGTGCGGATGCCCGGTGAGGCTACTCGCGACCGCCTGCGGCAGGTGGAACTCGGCCAGCGCGGCCACCAGCAGCAGCAGCGGGGCGATCACGCTGACGACGGCCAGGGCATCGCTCCAGCGCCGGTCAGGGACCATCCATCCCGAACGGGTGGCCTGCTTCACCCGGTTCAGCACCATCCGGCCGCGGATCCGGGCCGCCCCGGCCACGAGATCCGCGCAGTCCGCGACGTGCTGGCCCGAGCGCAGCGCCCAGCCCACCGGCTTCGGCGCACGGATGCGCGCGTCGTAGTCGGCCGCGGCGAACAGCACGCCGATCATCTCCTCGGCGTGCTCTTGCCGGTGCGCCTTGGGGTACAGGGTGAGCAGCCGCCGGTACCGTCGCTCCATCCGCGTACGCCGGCGCGCGGGCAGCCGACTGGAGTGCCCGTCCAGCTCGGCGCTCCAGGTCATATGGCTCCCCCGGCCAGGCCCAGGCGGCTGGCGGCGACGGCGGCGTTGGCCTGGATCCGGCCCACCTCGGCCGCGAGTTCGGCGGCGCCCTCGTCAGTGATCCGGTAGTAGTGGCGGAGCCGTCCGTCCACGACCTCTTTCTTGTCGCTGGTGACCATGCCATCGGACTTCAGCCGGTCCAGCGCCGCGTACAAGGTGCCCGCGCGGAGCCTGACCCGGCCTTCGGAAATCCGGGCCACGTCGCTCATGATCCCGTAACCGTGCTGGGCCCCCGCGGCCAGCGCGGTCAAGATCAGGAACGTCGGCTCCTGCATGGACTGCTTGCTCACAGACCTTGTATATGCCGATGAACGGCACATATCAACTCAGCGGCTCAGCGAAAACCAAGGGTGACCGATTCCGTACGAGTTGTTGCGATTCCCGCGATGGCTGGGTGATGATGAGACGAGCAAACCAGTCGTGCCGCGGGTCCGCCAGCCGCGGACAACAGGAGCCCGCCCGACCAAACTGCAGCGACAAGCGACAGCGACCAGGCAACAGCGACCAGGCCACTGCGAAGGGGTGCCGTGCCGCCGCGCGCCACGTTCCGCGACGTGTTCGCGGACCGCGAGTTCCGGGCCGTGTGGTTCTCCGAGATCTTGTCCGTGACGGGGGACCGCCTCGCGCTGGTCGCGCTTACCCTGCTCGTCTACGGCCAGACGAAGTCGCCGCTGCTCGCGGCCCTGGCCTACGCGGCCGGGTACCTGCCGTGGGTGATCGGGGGCCTGTTCCTGGCCGACCTGGCCGACCGGCGGCCCCGGCGCTCGGTCATGGTCGCCTGCGACGTGGTACGGACCGTGCTGGTGGCGGCCATGGCGGTGCCGGGCGTTCCGCTGCTGGCGCTGGTGGCGCTGCTCTTCGCGACCACGATGTTCGCGCCGCCGTTCGAGGCGGCGCGCGCCGCCATCACCCCGGACATCTTGCAGGGGGAGAAGTACGTCCTCGGCGCCTCGGTGTTCCAGACGACGTTCCTGGCGGGCCAGGTGCTCGGCGCGGCCGGCGGGGGACTGGCGGTGGCGTTCATCGGCGTGCGCGCCTCGCTCATCGTGGACGCGGTGACGTTCGCACTGTCCGGCCTGCTCATCGGGCTGGGTACCCGGGCCCGGCCGGCCGCCGCCAAGCCGGAGGCCGCCGGGCTCTCGTCGCTGGCCCGCATGCGGGAGGGCTTCCGGCTGGTCTTCGGTGATCAGGCCCTGCGCACCCTGCTGCTGCTCGGCTGGCTGGTGATCTTCTACACGGTGCCGGAGGGCATCGCCGCCCCGTACGCGAGCAAACTCGGCGGAGGGCCGATCGCCACCGGCGTGGTGCTGGCGTCCACCTGCCTGTCCACCGCGATCGTCACGCCGCTGTTCACGCGCTTCGTCCGCGCGCGTCAGCGGCTCAACATGATGGGGGCACTGGCCGTCCTGACCTGCGCCACGCTGGTCTTGACGGCCCTCCGTCCGGGTCTTGCCGTGTCCCTGGTGATCTTCTCGCTGTCAGCCGCGTTCGGCATTTACCAGATCGCAGCCAACACCGCCTTCGTGGTCAGGGTGCCAAACGAACGGCGGGCTCAGGCTTTCGGCATTGCCAACATGGGTGTGGTCGTTGGCCAGGGGGCCGCTTTCGTGGCGGCCGGCGCCGCGGCCGAGGTGATATCCCCGGCGGCGGTCATCGCCATAGCTGGCGGAATCGGAGCGGTCATTGCGGTTGTGCTGACGCTCAGGTGGCGCCACGTGTCACCACCCGGCGGGCGTCATGCGGCCGTCAGGCGTCCCGGTCACGCCGCGGCCAGAAGATCGGTGCCGCTACGCGAATCGAGGTAGCGGCGGTCGGGGTCGCTTCCGGCTCAAGTCCAGGTGTCGCGCATCGGGGTTCGCTCCTCTCAGGTCGTGCTGGCTTACGTGCGGCAGATACGTCCTCAGACCCACTGGACGCGCATGGGCCAACCCTCCCTCCGGCGCTCGATGAAGCGGTTTGGCCCGCCCCCCGGCTCTATGCACTCCGGGTAATCGTGGCTTGTCAAACACCATTTAGCCCCTCTTTCAGAGGCGATGTAGGTGAATCGGGAGCAATAGTGTCCAAGATGGCCACAGATGGGTTAAGGTAGCTATACGGAGCTAGTCCTTTACGGTGAGCTGCCGAACTAGACAGGAGCCTGTCGAGTCCCATCCGGAACGGTGGACTATGGAAGCCTCGTCGGTCACTCGCCGCCTCTTCGGGTTCGCGAATGTCCGGGACTGGGCATGGTGGCAACTTCCGCCCGTGCTCCGCGGCTATGTGGCGGCGGTCCCGATCACCGCGCTCGGCCTGATCGGGTTCGCGGCCTCGCGGACCATCTGGACCCTCGACGACCTCCTGAAGTTCCTGCTGCTGCTGACCTGCGGCGCGATCTCGGTCGCGGCCACCCCGCGGGTGGCCTACCTCAAACCCGGCATGGCCAGGGACTTCCTCACCGCCTGGGTGCTGCCGGTGGCGATCTTGCTGCCGCCGATCTACGCCATGCTGGCCCCGATACCGCTGCAGGTGCTCACCCAGTGGCGGGTGCACCGCGGCGTCGTCTACCGCAAGGTGTTCACGGCCGGCGCGATCAGCCTGACCTACGGCGCGGCGTCCCTGCTGTTCGCGTCCTTCCCCGCGTCCTTCGCGGGCAGCTCGGTCGGCACCGGGAAGCACGCCCTGACCTGGGTCCTGGCCGTGGCGATCTGCGAGCTCGTGGGCGGCCGGGGGCACCACTTCCTGATCGTGGGAGCGATCAAGCTGACCGACCCGTCGGTGCGCCTGCGCGACCTGGAGCTGGACCGCGAGGCGCTGCAGGCCGACTTCGCCGAGTTCGATCTCAGCGTGCTGATCACCGTGGTCATCGCGGTGAACCCGGTGCTGGCCGTCGCCGCCGTCCCGACCGTCCTGCTGGCCCGGCGGTTCATCATGCACTCCCAGCTGCTGGCCGCGTCCCGCATCGATACCAAGACCGGGCTGCTCAACTCGTCCACCTGGGAACGCGAGGCCGAGCTCGAGGTCACCCGGGCCGTCCGGATGAGCATCCCGCTCGCCGTGGCGCTGGTCGACATCGACCACTTCAAGGTGGTCAACGACACCTACGGCCACCTGGCCGGGGACAAGGCGCTCCGCGCCGTGACCGATGCCCTGCGCGGCCAGCTGCGCGGTTACGACCTGGCCGGGAGGTTCGGCGGCGAGGAGTTCGCGCTGCTGCTGCCGCAGGCGCGCGAGCTGGACGCGCTCAACGTGGCCGAGCGCCTGCGCTCGCACGTCGCCGGGCTGGCCATCCCGATCGACGACGAGGACGAGAGCGCCGGCTGCATCAGGCTCACCATCTCGGTCGGAGTCGCGTCCCTGGACGGCGAGAGCCGTGAGCTGACCGACCTGATGGCCGCCGCCGACGCGGCCCTGTACTACGCCAAGGAAACCGGCCGCAACAAGACCCACGTGGTCTCGGCGGGCCTGCGGACCTTATTACCGGCCGCCGGGCACTGGATTACCGGCCGCCTGGCCACTGGCTGCCTAGTCCGGACGGACTAGGCGCGAGCCGCGCCCGCCTCCCCGGCCACGGCACGTCTCCCGCCAAAGTCTGCGGCTGGCGTGCGGCTCGTGATTTCATCTAACCGGGCCAATCCAGGCGCATCGTGCCCTAAATCGGGCAGGATTCTTGCCTAACCACCCGGTCTCCTAGTAAGAAGTAGGCGTGCCCGAACTCGGGGACCCCAGAGGCCCCAGCGTCCCGGCGGATTCCTCCCCGCAGGATCTCGCCCGTTACCTGGCGGCCTCGACGGGCCTGTCGCTGTCCACCGCGATCCGCGTCATCGCCGACGTGGCGAGCTACTTCGACGAGACGGTCGAGGAGTTCGTCCGCCGGCGGCACGCCGAGTTCCGGCAGCGGCAGCGGAAGAACGAGGAGATCTGGCCGCTGATCGCGGCGGAACTGCGGCAGCGCCGGTTCGCGGCCCCCGGGCTGTCGGAACGTCAGCTCCGCCGCATCATCTACGGCTGACGCCAAGAGAGAGGGGAGCTCGACGTGTGCGGAATCGTGGGGTACATCGGCCGCCGGGACGCCGTCCCGGTGCTACTCGAGGGGCTCAGGAGCCTGGAGTACCGCGGCTACGACTCGGCCGGCCTGGCCGTGATCTACCGGAACCGGCTGCAGGTCACCAAGACGGCGGGCCGGGTCCAGGACCTCAGGGACCGGGTCAGCGAGCGCACCAAGGCCACCGTCGGCATCGGCCACACCCGGTGGGCCACCCACGGCGAGCCGAACGACATCAACGCCCATCCGCACACCGACGCCGAGGGCCGCATCGCCGTCGTGCATAACGGCATCATCGAGAACGCCGAGCAGCTCAGGGACGCGCTCACCGGCCGGGGGGTGAAGCTGGCCAGCGACACCGACACCGAGGCGCTCGCCCACATGATCGCGGCCGAGGCGACCGAGGGCACGCCCCTGGAGGACGCGGTCCGCCGCACCCTGCGCCGCGTCGACGGCACCTACGGCCTGGTGGTGCTGGACACCCAGAACCCGAACGAGCTCGTGGTGGCGCGCAACGGCAGCCCCATCGTCCTCGGCATCGGGGAGTCGGAGATGTTCGTCGCCTCCGACGTGGCGGCGCTGGTGCGTTACACCAAGCAGGTCGTCTACCTGGACGACGCCGAGGTGGCCACGGTGCACGCCGCCGACTACACCACCGCGTCGCTCGACGAGCGGGAGCCCGGCGGCGCGCGCAAGACGCCGACCACGGTGGAGGCCGAGGCCGGGGACTACGAGCTCGGCTCGTTCGAGAACTACATGCGCAAGGAAATCTACGAGCAGCCGGAGGCGCTGCGCCGGGCGCTGCGCGGCCGGCTCGACGAGCGGTTCGCCACGGCCAAGCTGGGCGGCATCGACCTGGACGCGCGCCAGCTCCGGTCGATCAGGCAGGTGAAGTTCCTCGGCTGCGGCTCGGCCTACTACGCCGGGCAGATGGGCGCGGTGCTGACGGAGGAACTGGCCCGCATTCCCTCCGACGCCGAGCCCGCCTCGGAGTTCAGGTACCGCAACCCCGTGGTAGACCCGGACACGCTCTACGTGGCCGTCAGCCAGTCCGGCGAGACGCTCGACACGCTGATGGCGGTGCAGGAACTGCGCCGCAAGGGCGGGCAGGTCATCGGCGCGGTCAACGTGGTCGGCAGCGCCATCGGGCGGGAGTGCGGCCACGGGGTGTTCCTGCACGCGGGCCCCGAGATCGCCGTGTGCTCCACCAAGGCGCTGACCAACATGGCGGCGTCGTTCGCCTTGCTGGCGCTGCTGCTCGGCCGGGTCCGCGACCTGTCCGCGGCCTCCGGCCAGCGGATCGTGGCCGGGATGCGCGCACTGCCCGGGCAGCTGGATGAGGTCCTGGCCGCCGAGGAGGAGATCACCGAGGTCGCGCGGCGCTTCGCCGGGGCCGAGCACATGTTCTTCATCGGCCGGGTCCGCGGCTGGCCGGTGGCCCGGGAGGGCGCGCAGAAGCTGAAGGAAGTGTCCTACGTCCACGCCGAGGCGTACCAGGCGGCCGAGCTGAAGCACGGCCCGCTCGCCCTGATCGACTCCTCGATGCCGAGCGTGGTCGTCGTCCCGGCGGACGATCTGCAGTCCAAGAACATCTCCACGATCGAGCAGATCAAGGCCCGCGGCGGCCCGGTCATCGCGGTGACCAGCGCCGACCTGCCCACGGGGCTGGCCGACGCGGTCATCCGCGTCCCGCGGGCCGAGCCCGAGCTCGAGCCGCTGCTGCTCAACGTCCCGCTGCAGTTGCTGGCCTACCACGTCGCGGTCAAGCTAGGCCGGGACATCGACAAGCCCCGCAACCTGGCGAAGAGCGTCACGGTGGAGTAAGGAGTACCGGCCGGCGTCCGGGCCTGTTCGCCGGCGCAGGGCGCGCCGATCGCGGTGAGCGCGTTATCGCGCGGCATGTGCCGATTGCGTCGCGAGCAGGCCCGGACGTCGTATCCGCGTCCGGGCGGGCCGCCAATATGGTATGCCCGAGCCGGGACATAGGACCGTTTGCCAGGTTTATTACTGCCGGGACCTAAGTCCCGGATGACGTGCGCCGAGATCCCGCCGTGATGGGCGGGCGGGATATCAATAATGCTCAGACCCAGGTGTTCCGCATGGCCCGGCCCTCCTCTCGCGCACTATCGTCGCGCTAAGTGACAGACCGCGGCGTATGCAACGCCGCGTAATCGCGGCTAGCCAGTCACCATTTAGCGCCTTCCCGCGCGCAAATGTGAGGCGATTTGCGGTAATTGCTAACTGAATGCACAAAGATGAGCTATCGTGGCTATGCGTGAATAGTCCTTTGCGGTGAGCATCCGACTATCAGCAGACTCGTCTCGTCTCATCCGGAACGGTGACACATGCGAGCCTCGTCGGTCACAGCTTCGCCGGCCGGCCGGCTGTCCGTCAGGGACTGGGCGTGGTGGCGGCTTCCCGGGCTGGTCCGGGCCTATGTCGGTGCCGTGCCCGTGGTGGCCCTCGTGCTGGTCGGGCTGGCCGCGTCGCAGACCTCCTGGCCGCCGGGCGACTTGGCGCGGTTCGGCCTGCTGCTGAGCTGCGGCGCGATCTCCGTGGTGGTGACCCCCCGGGTGGCCTTCCTGGACAGCGGCCTGGTCCGGGATTTCCTGAGCGCCTGGGTGCTGCCGGTGGCGATCCTGCTGCCGCCGGTGTACGCCATGCTGATCCCGGTGCCGCTGCTGGTCCTCACCCAGTGGCGGGTGCACCGCGGGGCGATCTACCGGCGGGTGTTCACCGCCGCCGCGATCGGCCTGGCCTATGGTGCCGCGTCGCTGGTCTTCCGCGCCATCCCCGCGTCCTTCGCCGGAAGCGCGCTCGGCACCGGGACGCATCCGCTGACCTGGACGGCGGCCGTAGCCGCGGCCGAGCTCACCGGCTGGTTCGGCCACAATGCCCTGATCGTCGCCGCGGTGAAGCTCTCCGACCCCACCGCCCGGGTAACCGGCATCGCGCTGAACCGCGAGGCGCTGCTGGCCGACTTCGCCCAGATGGACCTGGGCATCATCATCACCGTGGTGGTCGCCGTCCACCCGGTGCTGGCCGTCCTGGCCGTACCCACCGTCCTGCTGGCCCGGCGGTTCATGATGCACGCGCAACTGCTGGCCAAGTCGCGCATGGACACCAAGACCGGCCTGCTCAACGCGTCCACCTGGGAGAGCGAGGCGGAGCGGGAGATCGCCCGGGCGGTGCGGACCCGCAGTCCGCTGTGTGTCGCGCTGCTCGACCTCGACCACTTCAAGCTGGTCAACGACACCCACGGCCACCTGGTGGGCGACAAGGCGCTGCGGGCGATCAGCGCCGTCCTGCGCGAGCAGATGCGCAGCTATGATCTGGCGGGCCGGTTCGGCGGGGAGGAGTTCGCGCTTCTGCTGCCGCAGACGCGGGAGGACCAGGCCCTGGCCATCGCCGAGCGGCTCCGCGCCGCCGTCGCCGCGTTGTCCGTCCCGGTCAGCGACAGCGGCATCGACAGCGACCATGGCAGCGGCATCGACAGCGACCATGGCAGCGGCAGCGGTCCGGCGGGCACCCGCGTCCGGGTGACGGTCTCGATCGGGGTAGCGGCGCTCGACCGGGTCGGTTCCGAGCTCGCCACCCTGCTCGCCGCGGCCGACGCCGCCCTGTACCAGGCCAAGCAGGACGGCCGGAACCAGACCCGCGTCGCGACCGGCCGCCCGCTGGCCCAGATCGTCCCGGCCGCCCGCCCGGCGTCGTTAGCCGCCGCCCGGCATCGTCAGTTACCGCCCGCCCGGCGTCGTCAGCTGCCGGGCGGCCACGCTTCCTTAGTGAAAGGGCAACGGGTCGTCCAGGCCGCCCAGGCTGCCCGGCAGCGGCTGCTCGCACCAGACGACCTTGCCGGTCGCGGTCCGCCGGGCACCCCAGCGCTGGGCGAGCTGGCGCACGACCTGCAGGCCGCGGCCGTTCTCGTCGTCGCCGTTGGGCGAACGCAGCCGTGGCAGCGCGCCCGAGGAGTCGATTACCTCGCAGACCAGCGCCCGCTCGTTGACGAGCCGGAGCGTGACGTCGCCGCGGGAGTACTTGACCGCGTTGGTCACCAGCTCGGAGACGAGCAGCTCGGTCGTGGGGATCAGGTCCTCCAGTCCCCACCGCTTCATCGGCTCGGTCAGCACCGAACGCGCTTCCCGGACCGAGGTCAGCTTCGGCGCGAGCGTCCATGAGGCGTAGTTATCCTCAGGCAGCCGCCGCAGCCGGGCGATGAGCACCGCGATGTCGTCGCGCTGGTGATCGGAGTACACCCCGTCCAGGGTGGCCTTGCACAGGTCCTCGAGATCCTTGGTCGGCGAGCCGGGACCGAAGATACGTTGCAGCCGGGCCAGCCCGTCACTGATGTCCTGGCCCTTGTTCTCGACCAGGCCGTCGGTGTACAGCACGAACAGGCTACCGTCCTCGATCTGGAACCGGCGGCTCTCCACCTCGCCGTCGCCGATGCCGAGCGGCGGGCAGGGCGGCACGTCGAGCAGCTTGTTGCTGCCGTCCGGGTGCACGAGCAGCGGCGGCAGGTGACCGGCCACCGCCACCTCGCATTCCCCGCTGACCGCGTCGTAGACCGCGTACGCGCAGGTGGCGAAGTGCGGCTCGCGCTCGCCGAGGGTGTGCATGAGCTCATCGAGCTGCAGCAAGCACTCGGCGGGCGGTAGCTCCAGCATGGCCAGGGTGTGGATGGCGGTGCGCAGCCGTCCCATGGTGACCGCGGCCCGTACGCCGTGCCCGGCCACGTCGCCGACCACCAGCGCGACCCGGCCCCCGGGCAGCGCGATGGACTCGTACCAGTCCCCGCCGACCTCGATCATCTTGCTGCCAGGCAGGTAGCGGTGCCGCACCTCGACCGAGGACGGATAGGAGAGCCCGGTCGGCAGCATGCTCCGCTGCAGCGTCAGCGCGGTGGCGTGCTCGCGGCTGTAGCGGCGGGCGTTGTCGATGAACACGGCGGCCCGGGACGCGAATTCCATGCCGATGTCGACGTCGTAGGGGTCGAACCGGCGGAACCCCTCCTGCCGGGTGCAGACGCAGAAGCCGAGCATGGTGCCGCGCGCGATGAGCGGCAGCACTACCATGGATGCACCGGACAGCAGCTTGGCGACCGGCTTGCGCCGCCAGTTCTTGGCGAGCTCGCTCGCCTGGCTCTTGGTGA
>Ga0136846_1216013_pt1 | contig 12701 bp, 11 predicted proteins | sample HopSoiMetagenom2_FD_96841 | JGI IMG/M metagenome (GOLD analysis project Ga0136846, IMG submission 96841) | Grasslands soil microbial communities from Hopland, California, USA - 2 Assembly 2016 (version 4) | ecosystem: Environmental > Terrestrial > Soil > Grasslands | place: USA: Hopland...
ACCCTCGGAGCCACCCAGGCTGACGGGCTTGCCCGTGACGACACCCGGGACGGTATATCCCGCGTGCATCGAATACGTATCCATCATCCAGGCCATGATCTGGGCGTTCGTGTTGACGTCCGGGGCCGGGATGTCCTTCTCAGGACCGACGAGGATCTCGATCTCCGTGAAGTAGCGCCGCGTGAGTGCCTCGAGTTCCTTCTGGCTCAGCTTCTTGGGGTCGACGATCACGCCGCCCTTGCCGCCGCCGTACGGGATGCCGACCACCGCGCACTTCCAGGTCATCCACATCGCGAGGGCCTTGACCTCGTCGAGGGACACGTCCTGGTGGTAGCGGATGCCGCCCTTGGCCGGGCCACGCCCGAGGTTGTGCTGGACGCGGTGGCCAGTGAAGACCTGGACGCTTCCGTCATCCATGTGGACCGGGAAGTGGACCGTGAACTCTCGGCGCGGCTCGCGCAGCACGAGACGCATCCCTGGATCGAGATCCAGGCGTTCAGCGGCCAGGTCGAACTGTTGCTGCGCGACTTCCCATGCGTTGATGCGCGCAGCGACGTGCTCGGTTGTCATCGAAGGAGGAACCTCCGTGTCGGGCGGCCTCCCCGGGCCGCCGCCTCGGTCTGGGTCGTCTCCCGGACGACCCCACGGGGCGCATCGACCGGACTTCCGACGATCCGTCGTGTCCGCGACGCGCGATCTGATGTGCGACGCGGAGTATAGCCTCGGAAGACCCGCTGACGCCTCCCCGATGGTACCGCTCGGCAAGGTTGTCGCAACCATCCCGCAACCCGAAGCGCGTCGCAGATGCCTAACGGTCCCGCCCGTCAGCCCGCGCCTCGGCCAGCGCTCCGCCAGCCCTCCGGCGCGGCGTCAGCCCGGGCGGCAGAGGACGGCGGCGCCCACGCAACCCGGGCCGACGTGCGGTCCGACCGACGGTCCGACGAGCTCGACGGACACGGCGTTCGGGTCGATGTCGGGAAGTCGGGTCAGGAGCTCGGCGCGGAACGCATCGATGTCCGGCGTGACCGAATGCAGGATCGCCAGCCGCTCGACCGGCTTCTCGACGGTCAGCTCGACGAGCCTCTCGCGTGCCTTCGAGCGGGTGCGCACCTTGTCGACCGTCGTCACCTCGCCGTGCTTGACCATGATCACCGGCTTCACCGAGAGCAGCGTCCCGATGGCGGCCTGCGTCCCGCTGATGCGGCCGCCCTTCTTGAGGTACTCGAGCGTCTCGAGGGCGAAGTAGATGCGCAGGTCCTGGGCGCGCTCCTCGAGCTCGTGGGCGATCTCGGCGGCGGGAACGTCGGCCTCCGCCAGCTCCACGCCCATCCGGGCGAGCAGCCCGATCGCCATCGACGCCGTCAGTGAATCGACGATGTAAATCTCGCGGTCGGGCAGCATGTCGCGCGCGATCCGGGCGCTCTTGATCGAACCCGAGAGCGTTTCGGCGACGTGGACGCCGACGATCGCCTCGACGCCGTCGGTGAACGCGGACTCGTAGGCATCCCGGAAGTCGCCCGGCGACGAGGCAGCCGTGGTCGGGAACGGCGCGTCGGGAGCCGTCATCCGCGCCCAGAACTCGGGACCGGTCATATCGACGCCGGCGCGGAACGACTTCTCGCCGAAAACGACGATCAACGGGATGACGTGGATCCCCGATGCCGCGGCTTCGGCGGGGTCGAGATCGGACGCCGAGTCCGTGAAGATCGCGACGCGAGCCACCTGTGGGACTCCTCCTCCCGACGACCGTTGGGCCGGTCGTTGCGGCGCATCATACGAGCCGCGTCGACCGGTTCCGTTACGCTTCCGGGGCATGGATCGTTCCCTTAGGGCCGTGCTGGCCGGCACGTTCACGCTCCGTTTCAGCACCGGCCTCACGGGCGCCATGCTGGCGATCTACCTCGCCCAGCTCCCCCAGCACGGCGGCGAGACGGTGACCGCGACGACCCTCGCCCTCCTCCACGCGATGTTTTACGTCGCCGAGCTGGTCCTGTCCCCCGCGTTCGGGATCCTGTCGGACCGGATCGGCCACCACCGCGTGATGCTCTTCGGTCCGGCCTTCGGGGCCGCAGCCGTGATCCTCACCGGGCTCACCACGAACCTGATCGTGCTCGGCGGCACGCGCTGGCTCGAGGGTGCATCGACCGCTGCCAGCGTGCCGTCGATCCTCGGGTTCATCGCGATCGCGACCGCGGCCGACGAGCTGCTTCGCGGCAAGATGTCGGCGCGGTTCGAGGGGGCGACGCTGCTCGGCCTCGGCGCAGGTGTCGCGATCGGCCCGATCGCCTTCGTGACCATCGGCCCTGCCGCGTTCTTCCTGAACGCCGTCGTGTACGGGATCTCTTTCCTGATCTTCCGCACGGTCGAGGATCCGTCCGGCGAGGCGGCGTCCATCCGGCCCCATCACGTCGGCTTCAGCCGCTACCTCGAACTGACGCGAAGCAGCCATGTGTGGCTGCTCGCACCGACATGGATCGCGGTCAACGCCGCGATCGGGTTGTGGTTCAGTCAGTCGATCTTCCAGTTCGCCCAGGCCAACCCACGCTTCCCGGACCAGGTCCTCATGCAGGGGTTCACGGCCTTCCAGATCTCGGCTGCCGCTGTCGTCATCGGCGTGATCTTCGGTGCCGGCCTGCTGTACTGGGGCAACCGATTCAAGAACCTCCGCCGGACGACGATCATCCTGTACGGGATCCTCGGCGGCGGTGCGCTCGTCGCTGCCGGCATCGTCATCAACCACTCGACCGGGCTGCCGCTGATCCTGCCGGTCGCCGCAGCAGGCGTCGCGGCCTTCGGGCTGTTCGTGCTGGCCGGCGCGACACCCGCGGCCCTCGGGCTGCTCGCCGATATCTCCGAGCGGTTCCCGAGCGACCGTGGCGCGATCATGGGCCTGTATTCGGTCTTCCTGGCGATCGGCCAGATCATCGGCGCGTTGATCGGCGGGATCGCCGCCGACGCACGCGGCATCGATGGCATGCTCATCGCCACCGTGATCCTGCTGGTCGTCGCGCTCGTGCCACTGGCCCAGTTGCGCCGGGGTGAGGAGGAGCTTTCGGCACTGCCGCAGCGACCCGATCCCGCCTCTGGTCCGTCCGCATGACCGACCGCCCCCTCGTTCCGGCTCCGCTCGCCCGTGGCGCGCACGGTGCCGTCGTCGCACCGCATCACCTGGCCACGGCCGCCGGTCTCGGAGTCCTGCGCGCCGGCGGCTCCGCGGTCGATGCCGCGATCGCGACGAACGCTGTGCTCGGCGTGGTGGTGCCTCAGAACTGCGGGATCGGCGGGGACGCCTTCTGGCTGATCTGGGACGCCTCGACACGTCGGCAGCTCGCGCTGAACGGATCCGGGCGGAGTGCGGCCGCGATGGACGCGCCGCGGTTGCGCGGCGACGGTCATGAGCGCGTGCCTTTCCTGGGGCCCATGTCGATCAACGTCCCCGGTGCCGTCAGGTCGTGGGGCGACGCCCACGCTCGTTTCGGACGACTGTCGCGCGATGCCGTGCTTGGACCGGCGGTCGAGCTGGCACGGGATGGGTTCCCGGCCACTGACGACTTCATCGCCGACGTCGAGGCCATGGCGCCACTCGCCCGGGAAGCGACCTCGGACGACGGATTCGAGCGTGTATTCCGACCGCACGGCCGCTCGTGGCGGCCCGGGGAACGTGTCCGTCTCCCGGCGCTCGCTGCGACGCTCGAGACGCTCGCGCGCGACGGCTTCGACGCCTTCTACGACGGCGACATCGGGGTCCGGCAGGCGAGCGCGCTACGTGCCGCCGGCTGCCTCATGACCGAGGCGGACCTGCGGGAGCACACGTCGACCTGGGGTGAGCCGATCGTGATCGACTATCGCGGCGTCCGAGCGACCACGCACCCTCCGAATAGTTCCGGCGTCGTCGCGCTCGAGATACTCGGGATCCTCGCGCAGCTGGAGCCGCCGCCATCGGCCGCCTTCGGGCCGAGCGGGATGACCGATGCGGCCTGGATCCATGCGGGGCTCGAAGCCTCGAAGGTCGCCCTCGCCGACCGCGATCGATACCTAACCGATCCCGACGCTCGCGAGGTCCCGGTCGCCGAGCTGTTGCACCCGGCACGTCTGGCCGACATCGCGCGCCGAATCGAGCGTTCGCGTGCCGGCGAGGGAGCTGCGGCCGTCAACCCGGGTGCGGGCGACACCGTCTACATGGCGACCGTCGACGCTGATGGCAACGCCGTGAGTCTCATCGAGTCGAACTGGGCCGGCTTCGGGTCTGGCGTGGTCGATCCCGAGACCGGCATCCACTATCACAACCGCGGCAGCTACTTCAGCCTCGACCCGGATCACGCGAACGTGCTCGAGCCCCGCAAACGGACGCTGCATACGCTGCTCCCCGGGATGCTGTTCCGAGACGGCCAGCCCGACCCGTGGATCGTCGTGGGTTCGATGGGCGGCGACGCGCAGCCGCAGATCCACGCGCAGTTCGTGAGCGCCGTCGTCGATGGCGGGGTCGATATCGCGACCGCGGTCGCGGCGCCGCGCTGGTTCATCCAGCCTCGCGAGCTGCTGAGCGCGGCGGTCGATGTGTCATTCGAGCCTCGTCACGCGCCCGGTGTCGCGGAGCGGCTGCGCGCCCTCGGTCACCAGCTGATCCCGACCGAGCCGTTCGATAGCAACGTCGGACATGAGCACGCGATCGAACTCATCGACGGCGGCCCCGGAGCGGGTGGCTCGCTGGTGGCAGCCACTGACCCGAGGAGCGAGGGTCTTCCGGCGGTCTGGTGACGTCGCGCGCGTGTGCGATACTCCGGGGCGCCGGTGACGGGCGAGCGCTCACACGACGTCGTCACCGGCCTCTTTTCGTCAAGCGAGCGAAGCCGGAGTCGCCCGTGACCTCGAACGTGTCCCAGAGCTACCCGTACACGAGCGAGACCGAGGCCGATCGCGCCGCCACGATCCACCGTCTCGTCTCCGAGCGCGACGGGTTGGCGGCCACGATCGAGGCCGGAGCGACGCCGCTTGACGGGCACGATCGCTGGTGGGTCTGGAAGTGTCCGACCAAGGGGTGTGACGGGCTGCTGCACACGGCTGGTTATGCAGCGGACAAGCACGCGCTCTTCGTAGTCTGCGACGGGAGTTGCGGAAAGACCTTCCTGCGCTGAGTTCGCCCCCGGCCGCAGCGGCCGTATCCCGAGAAGCACTCACCGCCAGCCGACGTCGTGTCCTGGTAGATGCGATGGGCATCGCGGTTTCGGCCATCGGCTTCGGTTTCGTCTACGGCCTGTCCGCACGCGAGGCTGGCTTCTCCCCGATCGAAGTCCTCGCGATGAGCGTGCTCGTGTTCGGCGGGGCGGCACAGTTCGCCGCGGTCGGTTACGTGGCAAGCGGCCTGGCGTGGCCTGGCATCGTCCTGCTCACGGCACTGCTCAACGCGCGGCACCTGTTGTATTCCGCGGCGCTCGCGCCGTGGCTGTCGAAGGAGCGGTTCGCCCGTCGCGCCGTCATGGCGCACCTGTTGACCGATGAAGCCTTCGCGATCTCGATCGGTCACTTCCGGCGGCTTGGCTCCACCGACGCCTGGGGCTACTGGATGGCGGCGATCGTGTCGACGTTCATCCCGTGGACGCTCGCGACGGTGGCCGGAGTCGTCCTCGGCGGCCAGATCCCTGAGCCAGCCCGTCTGGGCATCGACATCATCTTCCCTGCGGCGATGATCGGCCTCTCGGTCGGGCTCCTCACCGGTCGACGGGAGGTCGTCGCAGCGATCGTGGGCGGGGGCGTCGGCGTCGTGGTCGCCCTGGTGACGAGTCCTCCGGTGGGGATCATCGTCGGGGGCCTGGTCGGTCCCGCTGCGGGACTCACGGTGCCCGCGCGGATGGCGCATGAAACCGCGCCCCTCGGGTCGGCGGCGTCCGCAAACTCGTTCAGCATGCCGGGGGCGCATGCCGGGTCGCCGCCACCCGATGAACCACTGGATGAACCGCGCGTGCGACCGGACGCGGAGCGACCGCGGTGAGCACGGATCTCATCCCGCTCGCGTTCCTGATGTTCCTCGTCACGTATCCGAGTCGCGCGCTCGGGCTCCTGACGCCATGGCTCGACCGGCTGCCGCGGGTCGGCTTCGACTACCTGCAGCTCGTCGGGCCGGCCATCCTGGCGGCGCTCGCCGCGGTGTCGGTGATGGTCGTCGTGTCGGACGACGGCGTGCCCGCGTTCCACATCGGCATCGAATGGGTCGCGGTGCTGGCGTGTCTCGGGGTCACGGCCTGGCGGCGGAACCTCCTGATGGGGTTGATCGTTGCGGTCGCGATCGTCGTCGTCGCCCGGAATCTGGGGTTCGCCGAGATCCCGAGCTGATCGTTCAGGATCGGGCGGGGCGCGGGTTGCGTGGCTGGGAGATCGGGCCGGGCGATCCCTTGTCTGGCCGGGAGCCCCGACGGGGCCAGCCGTTGCCTGGTCGCGAGACACGGGCGGAGTCACGCCTTGCCTCGGAGCGAGACTCGGGCGACGCCACCCCGTGCCTGGCAGTCAACACCCTCAGGGCGAGGGCACCGCGATGCGCGTCCTGGGGGTCGTTCGCTGCCTGACCGGCAACAAATGGGGTCCTGGAAGGGTGGGCGGAGCCCTTCAGGGCGAATGTGTTGCCTCGCAGACACGTGGCCGGCTCGTCGGCCGGAATGTCGGGCCCGGCTTGTCGGCCGGAATGTCGCGAACCGCCCGGCGCGGCGCCGGCCCACGGCCGCTCGCCGCTCGCGACGCACACGCCGACCCGGCTACTGACTCAGTGCGCGCTGGGCGTCGACCTCGATCTCTACCAGAAGGCTGGGATGCATGAGGCCGGCGACCGCGACCATCGTCGCAGCGGGCCGGATGTCGCGGAACACCTCGCCATGGACGGCCGAGAGTTCGTCCGCGAACGCCATGTCCGTGATGAACATCCGCGTCCGCACGACGTCGAAGAACGTGAACCCGCCTTCGATCAGCGCGCGCTCGATGATGTCGAAGACCGCGCGGGCCTGAGCGGTGACGTCGCCGGGGTGCAGTGACGCGCCGTCGGGCCCGGCATCGGTGGTGCCGGCGACCCAACAGCTATCGCCGATGACGACTGCGCGGCTGTAGCCGGCCACCGACTCCCACGGGCCGCCCGACGAGATCCGGCGCCGAGTCACGCCGCAAACCGCCCGTGGCCCGACGAGATCCGGCGCCGAGTCACGCCGCGAACCGCGGGTCGTCCTCGCGCCATGCCAGCACCTGGGGGTCACGGGCGATCGCGAGTAGCAGTCCGGCCAGCAGCGTCGTCCGCGGCACGATCGAGTCGACATCCAGGTATTCCGCCGGTGAGTGGTCGTTTCCCCCGATCGGCCCGAGGCCGTCGAGCGACGGAACCCCCATTCCCGACGTCGTATTGGCATCCGAGGCCCCGCCGGTCGAGGTGTCCTTGACGTCGAAGCCGAGCTGCGACGCGATCGCCTTCGCGTGATCGACGAGCCGGCCCGAACGCTGGAGCTTCTCCATCGGCAGCCACCCGACCCGAACCTCGACATCGACCGTCGTGTCGGGCACCTCCGTGGTCGCCGCGATGTCGCGGACGGCCGCTTCGACCTCGCGCAGGCCCTCGGCCGTGGTCGAGCGGACGTCGACCTCGAGATCGCACTTCTCCGCAACGACGTTCGGCCGTGTCCCGCCGGCGATCTTGCCGACGTTCACGGTCACGCCCTCCCATCGACCGTTGAGTGCGTGCAGCTCGCGGACGACCCGCGCGGCCTCGAGGATCGCGCTCCTCCCCTTCTCCGGCTCGACGCCGGCATGCGCGGCTCGGCCGTTGATCGCGATCCGCGTGTCGAGGATGCCCTTCCGTGCAGAGACGATGTCGCCGTTGGCCCGGGCACACTCAAGGACGAGCGCGGCATCGGCATCGGCTGCGGCCGCACGGATGTGGTCGGAGGATGACGGAGACCCGATCTCCTCGTCCGGGTTGGCGATGAACGTCAGACGCTCGAACGGGAGCTCGCGGATCTCGCCGAGGATCGCCTTGAGCGCGTACAGCCCGGCGAGGAGGCCCGACTTCATGTCGGTCACGCCCGGCCCATACGCGACGCCGTCGTCGATCCGGAACGGGCGCTCGGCGGCGGTCCCGGGGTCGAACACGGTGTCCATATGGCCGATCAGCAGCACGCGTGGACCGCCTGTTCCCGTGAAGGCTCCGACGACCGTCGCGCCGTAGCGGCCGGTCGGGTCCGGACGGACGTCGACGTCAGCGCCCATGCCCTCGAGGTACGCGGTCACCCAACGGCCGATCTCATCGACGCCGGCGGGCGTATACGACCCGCAGTCGATGTTGACGAGCCGCTCGAGGTCGCGGAGGTAGGCCGGCAGGTGCGCAGCCACCGAGTCTCGAAGGGCGTCGAGTTCGAGGACCGCGTCCGGTCCCGTCGTCTCGGTCGTCACGCAGGCAGTCTATCGACTGGCGGGGCTCCGACGAGACACGAACGGCCGTGGCATGTTGCTATCCTGCCGGGACCGTGCGCGTGGTCGAGATCCGTTTGCTGGAGGGGCCGAACGTCTACCGGCTCGAGCCGGTCGTCAAGGTGGAGCTGGCGCTCGGACGCCGGCGCACGTGGTACGGCCAGCGCGACCCCGGCCGCCACGCGATCGTCCGCCTCGGCGCCGCTGTTCCTGCGCATGACTGGCCCGACCCGATCGTGGCGATCGTCGGATGGGTCCGCCGGCTCCGCGCCGACCACAGCGAGGGCCGCGGCGGTCTCGCAGTCCACCGCTCATCGGACCCCGGCCACTGGATAATCACGTTCCCGTGGGCAGGTGAGGAGCGCGCGCGAACCCTCACAGACGCGGCTCTGGCATTGGCCGAACGCGACGTGTCCCCGTCACGGACCGCTCGCCTCACCGGTGCTCAGGAACGAATGGTCGCGCGCTGGAACGAACGGATCGCGGCGGCGCGGACGACGCCGCCGCCATGGATCCGTGATGCGGACCGGGGGATCCCGGCGATCTCGATCTCGGGGACGAACGGGAAATCGACGGTCACGCGGCTCATCACCCACATCCTTGCCGGTGCCGGGAAGCGGGTCGGCACGACGACGTCGGATGGCGTCCTGATCGATGAGCGCATGATCGAACCCGGCGACTGGACCGGGCCGGGCGGCGCGCAACAGGTGCTGCGCCGTTCCGACATCGATATCGCCGTCCTCGAGACCGCTCGGGGTGGGATCGTGCTGCGAGGGATGGGCTACGAGTCGAACGATGCGTCGGTGCTCACGAACGTCTCCTCCGATCACCTAGATCTCCAGGGAATCCACACGCTCCCCGAGCTCGCCGAAGTCAAGTCGACGATCTCCCGGGTCACGAAGCCGGATGGCTGGGTGGTCCTCAACGGCGACGACGCACTGGTTGCCGCGATCGCGAGGCGTGTCCGTGCGCAGGTCGCGTTCTTCTCGACGGCCATACCGACACCCGCCGTCGTGCGACGTCACATGGCGGGCGGCGGCCGTACCTACCTCGTCCGCGATGGAGAGCTCACGGAGCTCGAGGGCAACCGCGCATCCTCGATCGTCGACGTGCGTCGCGTCCCGATCACGATCGGTGGGCTCGCCCGGCACAACGTCGCGAACGCCCTCGCCGCCGCTGGTGGCGCTCGGGGTCTTGGTGCGACGCTGGCACAGGTCCGTGACGGTCTCACGGACTTCGCGCCTTCGTCGGACCGGTCGCCCGGCCGCCTCAACCTGTTCCGCGTCGGCTCGCGCGTCGTCATCGTCGACTTCGCGCACAACGAGGCCGGTATCTCGGCAGTCATGGACGTCGCCGAGGGGATCGCAGCCGGAGGGGCCGGTCGGACCGCACCGATCACCGTCATCATCGGCACGGCCGGCGATCGACCGGACGACACGCTTCGCGGGATCGGACGGATCGCGGCGCAGCGCGCCCAGCGCGTCGCGATCAAGGAGACGCTCAAGTACCTGCGCGGGCGATCGGCGGCCGCGGTCGTCGGCGAGTTGATGGCTGGCGTGAAGGCCGGCGGGATGGCGGCGGCCGACGTGCCCGTCTATCGGTCGGAGACGGTCGCGCTCAGGTCGGAGCTGAACGGGGCGGCTGCGAACGGGCACGGCCGGGGAGCTGACGCACCCCGCGTCATCGTCTTGATGTGCCACGAGGAGCGCGAGGAGGTGTTCGACCTCCTCGAGTCGCTCGGTGCTCGACCCGTCGACATCGCCTCGGAACTGACGACGATCGTGCCGCGGCTCCAGGAGCGCCCCCGCCGCGCCTGAGAGGCGCCGTGCGAACGGCGCCTGAGAGCCGCCGTGCGGACCGTCCGAGCGCGCCCCTTACTCCTCGCGCCGAAGGGGGACGGGCCGCGGCCACCAGGCGCGCACATCGAGCCGGTCGGTGAACGCGAGGTGGACCGGCGGTCCGGATAGGTCCACGCCCTGCGCGGCCGACAGGGTCTCGATGCGGAATTCGGCCTCCGCCGGACGCAATGGCCATGGCGCGTGTGCGATCGACGCCGCGGACACGTGGCCGCCGGGATCCGCGGCGAACAGCCGCAGGCGCTCCGTAAGCCACCGGTCAAGCGAGCCCACGGGTGCCGGATGCACGGGCCCGGTCGGTCGATAGCTCACGTGGAGGTCGGCGGGGCGGCCGCGGCGATCACGCCGAGTCGAGCGGAACACGACCTCGTCGCCGTCCCGCGTCATCGCCATCCGCGCGTGGAAGTAGGGCAGGTGGAACCCGAGCCGAGCGCCCTCGACGGCCAGCCGGCGACCGGCGTCGAGGCTGAAGAACCAGACCCCGTCCAGCTCCCGATCCCGCACGTATGTCCGCACATTCACCTCAGGGAATGCGCCCAGGTACGGGACCGCTGGAAGCCCGCGCGGCGCCACATCCTCCATGCCGAAGGGCACGACGCCGACGTACGCGCGACCCTCGAACGTATCGATCTCGAGCGACGGCGGGATCAGCGGCCGGAGCGCCTCGGCGTCGACGATCCAATGGGCGAACAGCAGGTCCCGCCAGCGCATGCGCATGATCCATGGTCGTCCCGATAACCGGCTACTCACAGGTACCAGCGCGGGCGCACACGGCTCAAGAGGTCAAGAGGTCAGGCGCTCGCGGGGTCGGCGACGAGCAGGCCGTCCTCCACCTTCCAGCCGATCCGCACGCGGTCACCGCGCTGGAGCTCGCGGGCGTCGATCTCGCGCGGCTCGCGGATCGACACCCGCTGCCCCCACGGCAAGGCAAGCTGGTACTTGATATCCGGACCGAGGTACAGCACCTCGTCGACGGTCGCGTCGGTCGTATTGAGGCCGTCCGCAGCAGCGCCGTCACCGAGGATGCGCATCCGTTCAGGCCGTACGACGAGGGCGGCGGCCGCTCCCGATGCCACCTCGGTCCGAGCGGCCGACGTCGCGCCGACGCGCCATCGCGCCTCGTCGCGGATCATCCAGCCCCCGGCGCCGCCGTCGACGTCGTACAGACCGCGGAGGATGTTCGACTCCCCGATGAAGTCCGCCACGAACAGTGAGGCCGGTCGGTCGTACAGGTCCGCCCCCGACCCGAGCTGCTCGATCCGGCCCATGCTGAAGATCGCGATGCGGTCGCTCATCACGAGGGCCTCTTCCTGGTCGTGCGTGACGTACAGCACCGTGGCGCCAAGCTCACGGGACACTCGGATGATCTCGAGCTGGAGCGACTCGCGGAGCTTCCGATCGAGCGCTCCGAGCGGCTCGTCCATCAGCAGCAGCCGCGGCTCGAAGACGACGGCGCGGGCGAGCGCGATGCGCTGCTGCTGACCACCCGACAGCTGGCGCGGGTACCGGTCCCCGTACGAGCCGAGCTTGACCAGGTCGAGCGCCTCGCCGACCCGCTTCTTGATCTCCGCGCCGGGCCGGCGGCGCATCCGCAACGGAAAGGCCACGTTCTCCGCGGCCGTCATGTGCGGGAACAGCGCGTAGTTCTGGAAGACCATCCCGACATCGCGCCGATGCGGCGGGACGCGTGTCATGTCTGAGCCATCGATCTCGATCGAGCCCGACGTCGGCGCCATGAAGCCCGCGACCATGCGCAGGGTCGTCGTCTTGCCCGATCCCGATGGCCCGAGCAGCGTCAGGAATTCGCCCGGCCGAACCTCGAGGTCGATGCCATCGACCGCGACGGCACTGCCGAAGTGCTTGGTCAGCCCGCGCAGGATGAGCGCCGGCCGGCCCGCGACTCCCGGGCGAGCGGGAGCCGTTGCTTCCGCCGTCATGCGGGCGCCTGACGTCGGACGAGGACGAGGGTCAACAGCAGGCTTGTCGTGACGACGAGCAGCGTCGTCGAGACGGCGGCCACCGTCGGATCGACCACCTGGCGGACCTGTTCCCACATCTCGACCGGCAGCGTCCGGAACCGCGCGGACGTCAAGAAGATCGCCACGACGACCTCGTCCCACGACGTGATGAACGCAAAGATCGCTCCGGCGACGACGCCCGGCAGGATGATCGGCAGGGTCACGTGCATGAAGCTGCGGCGGGGGTTCGCCCCGAGGTTCGCAGCCGCCAGCTCGAGATTGCGGTCCATCGTCTGTAGCGACGTCCCGACATTCACGACGACGAACGGCAGCGCGAGGGCCGTGTGCGCCAGTACGAGTCCGACGACGGAGCCGCTGATCTTCCATTGGACGAACAGCCCGAACATGCCGATGGCGATGACCACGACCGGGACGATCAAGGGCGACA
>Ga0136846_1227476_pt1 | contig 12700 bp, 12 predicted proteins | sample HopSoiMetagenom2_FD_96841 | JGI IMG/M metagenome (GOLD analysis project Ga0136846, IMG submission 96841) | Grasslands soil microbial communities from Hopland, California, USA - 2 Assembly 2016 (version 4) | ecosystem: Environmental > Terrestrial > Soil > Grasslands | place: USA: Hopland...
CGTCAGGTCGGTGGCGGAATCGGTGAACAAAGCCAGCAACGAGCGTGGGTAGAGGCGGTGGGCGATCACCGAGTTGAGTTCCGCGCCGATCACGGCGATCACCGACGCGACGTAGATGAGCCCGATCAACCCGAGGGTCAGTGCGAAGACGCCGTTCACCTCGCTTGCCCTGGCCAGGATGTGGTTGACGTAGAGTCCGCCCAGACGTTCGAGTAGATGCCAGCCCAGAGCTGTGAGCAACGCTCCCGGGACGATTTTCCGTAGGGCCGGCCGAGGCGTGGTGCCGGGGCGCAGGCACAACGTCAGCATGGCGGTGAGCACCAGGACCGAGCCGATCGAAACGAGCCAACCCATATGGTAGGCCGTGACCCCACTGGACAGCCGCGTCTGACTGCCGACCAAGACCGTCAAGGTGGCGAAGCTGAGGACGGTGAGACCGGCCAGCGACAGCAGCGCCCCGGACCGCAACCGCCCACGGAACGGATTGGGGCGTCCGTTTCGGGGAACGCCCCAGATCACGTTGACCGCGTTCTGCACCGCCTGTCCGAGCCCGATGATGCCGTACAGCGCGGCGAGCGTACCGACGATGACGGCCGGAGTGCTGCCCTTCAGGCCCTGCGGAGTCGCCAGCTGGGTACCGACGATCGGGAACTCTTTGAGCGCTGACTGCAGGACGGGCCGTTGCAGGTCCTCATTGCCTTGGAGAACGAAGCCGAGGACGGAGGATGAAATCAGCAGCAGCGGGAAGATGGCCACGAAGGCGTAGTAGGTGACGACCACCGCGAGATAGCTGCCTTGGTCGTCGAAGAACTTGTACACCACGGCGAGCGGAAACCCGAGCCGCCGATGCCGGCGCTGCACAGCGTCCAACCGCCGTCCCAAGGTGCTCACGTCCCAACGGTACGGTCCCGCCACGGAACAAGCGCGCGCCGCCGACCGCTGTTCACATGACTGGGTGATCCTTGTCGTCGCGCAACCGGGAGGCAGCGTTGAATGGCGAGTTGCCGTCCAGGCATAGGTCAGACACCGCAACGCAGGCGACTCGCAGGGGCATTGGCAAGCGCTTGCCAATGTGACATAGGCTGAGGCTGTCGAGACGTTGCCGAGTTCGAGGAGTACGGGTGAGTTCCAGCCACGCTGTCAGGTTCGCCGCTGTCGGGCTTGATCACGCGCACATCTTCGGTCAGATCGCAGGCCTCGTCGGGGCCGGTGCGGAGTTCGTCGCGATGGCGACCGACGATCCGGCGGCGGCGATCGCGACCCGGGTACGGGAGCTGTATCCGGACGTTCCGGCGGTCGAGAGCCCGGACGACCTGGTCGGCCGGGACGGGATCGACTTCATCGTGACGGCCGCCGTACCGGATCGGCGAGGGCCGATCGCTGTCGCGGCGCTGCGGGCCGGCAAGGACGTCGTGACCGACAAGCCGGGCTGTGTCAGCATCGATCAATTGGAGGAGATCGAGAAGGCAGTCGGCCAGAGTGGGCGGTTCTGGTCGGTGACGTTCTCCGAACGGTTCGAAGTGCCCAGCGTGATCAAGGCCGGTGAGCTGGTCCGCGAGGGCCGGATCGGGACCGTGGTGCAGACTCTCGGGATCGGTCCGCACCGGATCGGGGACCGCGGCCACCTCGGCGGCGGGGCCGGCCGGCCGGACTGGTTCTACGACAAGAGCCGGTACGGCGGCATCCTGACCGACATCGCCTCGCACCAGATCGACCAGTTCCTCTGGTTCACCGGCGCACGGACCGCCGAGATCGTGGCCAGCACGGTGGGGAACTTCGCCAATCCCGATAAGCCCGGCTTGCAGGATTTCGGTGAGATCCTGCTGCGCAGTGACAATGCCCAGGGGTACATCCGGGTCGACTGGTACACCCCGGACGGGCTGCCGACGTGGGGCGACGGCCGCCTGATGATCCTCGGTACCGACGGCTACATCGAGTTGCGCAAGTACGTCGACATCGCGGGACGGGACGGCGGTGACCACCTGTTCCTGGTCAATCAGGAAGGTACGCAGTACATCGACTGCTCGACGGTCGAGACCACGTACTATTCCGACCTCGTCCGCGACGTACGGGAACGAACGACGACGGCCGCGCCGCAGGAGCACACCTTCGAGACCATGCGCCTGGCCCTGACAGCCCAGCAGCGGGCAACAGTCCGCGGAGCGGCGCAATGAACTAGAGGCGTCAGTGGCTGGTGACAACGAGCGTCGGCGGGTCATGAACGAGGCCCGGAAGGGCGTTCGTCTCGTACGGCTGTCGCAGTCCGGGCCGCCAGGCGAGCAGTCGCGTGCGGGACCCAGCGTCGAGGGCGATCACCAACCAGCCACCGCGGGCGGCGAAGGCCAGCCCGGGTTGCGACTTGGCGGGCAGTTCGATGCCTGGCACGATGCTCAGCCGGCCGGTGTCCAGTTGCATGATCGCGATGTCCATCGGCGGGAGCGGATGGCCGTCGAAACGTGAGTCTGTTGACGCTCGTTCGATCAGGAAGGCAACCCTCGTGCCGTCAGGGCTGACGACACCGCAGCAGGCGGGGCGTAGAAGTGGGGATTCGCTGGTATGCCCTCCGTTGATCAACCGGCGGTGGAGCGTGCACGCTGACGCGTCGTCGTGACAGCCGCTGGTCCAGAAGACCTGGCCTGCTCCGGCGGCGAGCGGCGCCACGTGTTGTTCCAGCTTGGCTTGTAACCGACCGGTGCGTGCATCGACGAGCGCGAGCCACGTCGGTGAGATCGACGGATCGGGCTGCATCAGCCCGACGATCGTGTCGCCCACGATCGCGGATGCATAGAACCCGAGCGGCAGCCGCACCCGCTGCCCGCCGGCGACCGGAACGATCGTTCCGTAGGGGTTGTCGATGTCACTGGCGAAGGAAGCGATCCAGACCCGATTGCCATCGGTCAGCGCCCACTCGGTCGGAACGAGTGGGCGGATGACACTCACCCGGTGATCGACGCTGATGCGCAACATCGCGTAGGGAGCACTCTCGCCGCACGACCCGGTTGTCGCGTACGCCGTGACCGGATCACCTGCGAGCACAGCGGCGTACTCACCCGGACGGACGACTGCGTCGGGCAAGGTCGTCGCGCGGCCGCTGTCGAAGTCGACGAGCCGCAGCCGGTCTCCGCCGAGCAGCACCTGGATCCCGGTGTGCTCCGCAGGTGGCGCACTCGACACGACAGGCAGGAGCGTGTCCGCGCCACAAGCGCCGGGCGCCGTCGGCCACGTCGTCGCCGTGCGCCCGTCCGGGATCGTATTGATCGCCTCGGACGCGGTAGTAGTCGGCACCGCCTGATGGGGCGGACGATCTGTCGAGGCGCGAAGAACGACCAGGGTCAGCACCGCGACCAGGACCAGGATCCATCCGGCCCTTCGGCGCCCACGTCTCGAAGCCTTCCCGACTTCGAGGATCTCTTCCTGATCGTGCTCCACAACCACCATGAAAGCACCGCTCGTGTCGCTCAAGTCCACGCTCGGCGCCCCGGATCTCGATCGTGCGTTCCAGAACGGCGTTCTTGACCTGTTCGTGGGGCAGTGTCGGATCGGGATCGATGTGTTCGTAGTGCGAGTGAAGGGCCGCCAACAACGGCGCCCACTGGAACCGAGGAGACCATCGTGAGCGCCACTTTTACCTTCGACATCTTTTCCAGCTTCGACGGCTACGGTTCCCCGACCGGCACGTACGGCGGCTACTGGGGGAAGCAGGGCCCGGAGTTCCTCGATCACCGCTTCGCCCAGTACGGCGAGGAGCAGCGGCTGGTCCTCGGCGGCAACACCTACCGGCTGTTCGCCGCGATGCTGGCCTCGAGCCCCGAGGGTGCCGAGGTGCATGATCCGTGGGTCACCCGGATGAGGAACCTGCCGACGACGGTGGTGTCGAACACGCTGCAAGGACCGCTCGACTGGCCGGATGCGACCGTCCTGAGTGGCGACCCCGTCGAGGCCGTCGCCCGGCTCAAGGAGGAGTCGGACCTGCCGCTGCGCTCGCACGGCAGCTTGACGCTGAACCGGGCGCTGCTGGCCGCCGGCCTGGTCGACCGCGTCCAGGTGACGATCTTCCCGGTGATCAACAGCCGAGGCCAAAGCGGAAAGGACCGGATCTTCGAGGACACGGGCGACTTCGATCTCGAGCTGATCGAGAGCCACACCCTCGACGGCCACACCCAAGAACTCATCTACCGCCCCACCCTGCGCACCTAGTTCCGTTACCTCACGCCTTGTCGGCGTACGTCCGGTCCTCGTGGTGGGCTCGCGCGGCTTCGATGTCGGGGACGTGTTGTTCGGCCCAGAGTCGTACGGCGCGGAGGGGGACGAGGAGGGAACGTCCCAGTGGGGTCAGCGCGTACTCGACGCGGGGCGGGTTCTCGGCGTACTCGTGCCGGCTGATCAAGCCGTCGACTTCGAGGGAGCGAAGGGTCTCGGTCAGGACCTTCGGGGTGATGCCTTGGATGTGTGCCTTGAGATCGGTGAAGCGGCGGGGGCCGTCGGCGAGCGCGTTGACGACGAACACGGTCCAGCGGGCGCCGATGCGGTGCAGCACGGTCCGGCTGGGGCAGGTCGCTGCCATCACGTTGTACGCCTTGCCCATGGGTGCTCCCAGTTCCGTTGAAGATACCGGTATCAAATCCATACCGTGAGCTCCGATCCTACGAGAGGGAGTGACGAAAATGGAACGGATCCTGGTCATCGGCGGTGCACGGGCGCTGGGAGCGGCCGTCGCACGGCGTGCGGTGAAGGACGGGTACGACGTGGTGATCGGCGCGCGTGAGCTGGCGGCCGCCGAGGCACTGGCGGCCGAGATCGACGCGACCGCGGTACGAATCGATCTGCAGGACGAAACGACGATCGCAGCCGCGGCCGGACGGCTTGCCGATGGCATCGACCACATCGTGACGACCGGTTCGGCACCGCACGACGTTCGGGCGGTCGAACTGGATCACGACAACCTGGTGGCCGCGTTCAGGGCAAAGGTGATCGGACCGATGCTGGTCGCCAAGCACTTCGCGCCGGTGCTGCGCCCGAGCGGGTCGATCGTGTTGTTCTCCGGGGTCGTCGGATGGCGACCGGCTCCAGGCTCGCTGGTCAAGGGGGTGACCAACGGCGCAATCGAGTACGTCGCTCGACATCTCGCGGCAGACCTCGCGCCGGTGCGGGTCAACGCGATCTCTCCGGGGCTCGTCGACTCGGGCGCCTGGGACCGGCTGGGCGACGGCAAGGCCGGCTTGCTGGGGAAGAGCGCCGCCGGAACCCTGGTCGGACGGTACGGCGAAGTCGACGATGTCACCGACACGGTCATGTGGCTCCTCCGCGCGGGCTTCATCTCCGGCGAGACGATCCATCTCGAGGGCGGCGCGCGCCACAAGACCTCGTAGCTGGATGGGCGGTCACGGCTTGGTGGCGAGCGTCCGCCGTACGCAGGCATGGGCTGTGGCGGCGGGGTAGTGTTCGCTCTCATGCGTCCTGCCTCCGCCCGCCGACCTCGTCCGGCCGATATGACAGTCCCCGTCGGCGCACGCAGGGTGTTCACCGACGGGGCCTGTTCGGGCAACCCTGGACCCGGAGGCTGGGCCTGGGCGCTGTCGACGACCGAGTACGCCGCCGGTCACGAGGCCGCCTCCACGAACCAGCGGATGGAGATCCGGGCCGCCCTCGAGGCGGTGCGGGCGAACGACGGCCCACTGCTGGTCGTCTCGGATTCGACGTACGTCGTCAACTGCTTCCGCGACGCGTGGCACACAGGGTGGCTCGAAAGAGGCTGGCTGACCTCGGCAAAGAAGCCGGTTGCCAACAGGGATCTCTGGGAACCCCTGGTGGCGTTGGTGAACGAGCGCGGCAATGTCGCCTTCCAATGGGTAAAGGGCCATTCCGGCCATGAAATGAACGACTTCGTGGACGCCTTGGCCGTCGCCGCCTGCTTCCCAGCAGCACCGTGACCGTCCGGATCGAGGAGCGCGCGGCCTGGCGATTTCCCAAGAAGTTGCCCACGGCCACAACGGCATCCTCAGCGTCCGCGAACGGGCAGCCCGAGGCGCCCGCCTCACCCTGACCATGACGCGGCGATCAGGTCGGGCCGGCCGTGCTCTCCCGGACCGTCAGTGACCACGGGACGTGGACGCTGGTAGCCAGGTCGTCGGCGCCGTCGATCAGAATGCCGATCGCGCTGCGGATCAGGATCTCCACATCCGGAGTGACCGTGGTCAGTGACGGCGTACTGAACCGGCCCTGCTTGATCCCGTCGAAGCCGGCGATCGCGATCTCGTCCGGCACTGCTACGCCCGTCTCGTAACAGGCACGGATGGCGCCGAGAGCCAGCAGGTCGTTGAAGCAGACGACGGCGTCGGGCCGCTCTGTCCGCCCGAGCAACGTCAGCATCGCGCGGCGGCCGCACTCCTGGTCGTACTTGGCGACAGGCAGCAGTAGTTGGTGATCGAAGTCCAGGCCGGCGGCATCGAGCGCCTGGAGCACGCCGCGGAAGCGCAGCAGGCCGGTGCCGACGGTGCGGTCGTCCTCCGAGTGACCGATGACTGCGAAGCGACCGCGGCCGGTCGCGATCAGGTGCTCGGTCACGGCGCGCGACGCCGCCACCGAATCGACGGCGACGTGCGGCCAACCGGGCGGTGGCTCCCGCTCGCCCAGGAGCACCATCGGCTGGCTGGGCGATCGCTCCGCCAGCGCCGCGCCGGTGAGGCTCAGCGGCGAAAACAGAATGCCGTCGATCATGTGGGTCTGCGCGCCCTGCAGAACCAGCCGTTCGTTGTCCCGGGTGCCACCGGTGCTCTCCAGCAGGCCGAGGTAGCCCCGCTCGACGCACACCTGCGTGAACAACGCCGCGAGCTCGGCGAAGTACGGCGCCTCGAGTTCAGGTACGACGAGGGCGAGGAAGCCGCCACGTCCGTACTTGAGTTGGCGCGCGGAAAGGTTGGGCCGGTAACCGAGCGAGGCGATTGCCTCCTGGACCCGGGCTCGGGTCGCAGGCCGCACGTGTGGGTAGTCGTTGACCACGTTCGAGACTGTCCGCACCGAAACGCCGGCGCGCTCGGCCACATCGCGCAACCTCACTGCCACGTCAGCAGTGTAACGACTCGAAATTCCGGTCGCTGGGCCGTTGACAGCATCTTTGCACCCGTTGCAAACTTCGTGAACCTTCGGCTGTTACATCGTTGGAACTACCGTGAGGACCCGCTCCGTGACCTTCGCCTCCACGATCGATCCGGCGTTCACCGTCGGTCCAGTCAATCCCCTCCTGTTCGGAACTTTCGTCGAGCACCTCGGCCGCTGCGTCTACACCGGGATCTACGAACCCACCCATCCCACCGCCGACGCCGACGGCTTCCGGGGCGACGTCGCAGACCTGGTCCGCGAGCTCGGTGCCACCGTCGTCCGCTACCCAGGCGGCAACTTCGTCTCCAACTACCGCTGGGAGGACGGAGTCGGACCGCGTGAGTCGCGGCCGCGGGTGCTCGACCTGGCCTGGCGCTCCATCGAGACCAACCAGGTCGGCACCGACGACTTCCTTGCCTGGTGCAACCGTGTTGACCTGCAGCCGATGCTCGCGGTCAATCTCGGCAACCGCGGTTTGTCCGAGGCGGTCGACTATCTCGAGTACGTCAACGGCGCAGCAGGAACGCGGTACGCCGACCAGCGCGTCCGTAACGGATACGCCAAGCCGTGGGACGTAAGACTGTGGTGCCTCGGCAACGAGATGGACGGCCCGTGGCAGATCGGGCACAAGACGCCGCTCGAATACGCGCGGCTCGCACAGGAGGTCGCGCGGGCGTACAAGACCTTCGACCCCGACCTCCAGTTGATTGCCTGCGGCTCCTCGAACACGACGATGCCGACCTTCGGCGAGTGGGAACGCGTCGTCCTCGAGCACTGCTTCGACGACGTCGAGCTGATTTCCGCGCACGCCTACTACGAGCCGGCCGACGGCGACGAGGTGTCCTTCCTCGCGGCCTCGACGCACATGGATCGCTTCATTCGCGGCGTCGTCGCGACTGCTGATCACGTTGCGGCCAAAAGGCACTCGCAGAAGCGGATCAACGTGTCGTTCGACGAGTGGAACGTCTGGTTCGCCGCGCGACACGCCGCGCAGAACGAGGTGCAGCGCGACGAAGCCTCCGAGGCACCCGCGCTGATCCAGGACGTTTACACCGCACTCGATGCTGTCGTCGTCGGCTCGTTGCTGATCACGCTCCTGCGCAACACAGACCGAGTAGGGGTGGCCTGCCAAGCGCAACTGGTGAACGCGATCGCTCCGATTCTCACGGTTGAGGGCGGGGCCGCATGGCGGCAGACGATCTTCCATCCGTTCGCGCTGACCGCGAAGCATGCCCGCGGCACCGTGCTGATGCTGGCCGGTGACCACGGTCGGATCGACACCCCGGCGTACGGTCCGGTCGAGCAGGTGTGGGCTGTCGCCACGCACGACGCCGAGTCCGGCGAGCTGGCGATCTTCGCCGCCAACCGGTCGCTCACCGAACCCGCCTTCTGGGCGTTGCGGCTCGGCTCGTTCGGCGAGCTCCGGCTGGTCGAACACCTGGTCCTCGCGGAGGACGACCGCAACGCCGTCAACTCCGAGGACGACCCCGATCGGGTCGTCCCACATCCGGGCCGCTCCGCAATCGTCGGCGGCGACCTGGACGTCACGCTGCCGCCGGCGTCGTGGCATTGCATTCGGCTCTCGAGCCGTTGATCCCAGAAAGGACCTGACGATGAAATCCCCTGATTCAGTGAGGCTCGGCCGCCGGACAGTGCTCGGTGCTGCCGGCGCTGCCGCGGCCGGTCTGTCCCTTGCCGCCTGCGGTGGCAGCAAGGGCCCCGGCCAGGCAGGCGCTGCCGCCACCGGCAAGGGTGGCGCCGACGGTTACGACGGCCCGGACGTGCAACTGACCTACTGGAACGGCCTGACCGGCGGTGATGGTCCGGTGATGAAGAAGCTGGTCCAGAAGTTCATGGACGCCAACCCCAAGGTCAAGGTCACGACCACCTCGATCGCCTGGGCCGACCTCTTCCAGAAGCTTCCGGCCGCGGTGCAGAGCGGCAAGGCTCCCGACATCTGCTTGATGCACACCGCGGACATCGCGACCAATGCTGCCCGGCGGGTCATCCAGCCGATCGACGACGTCGTCAAGGGTCTCAACCTCACCGCCGCCGACTACGCCGACGCGGTCTGGAAGTCCGCCCACTACCAGGACAAGCAGTACGCCATTCCGCTCGACATCCACCCGGCGGGTCTCTACTACAACAAGAAGGTACTGACCCAGGTCGGCGCCGATCCCACCAAGCCGCCGACCACCAAGGACGAGTTCATGGCGGTCCTGGACAAGTGCAAGTCCAAGGGCGTCAAGGGCTACTGGGTGAGCGCGCTCAGCGTCGGCGGGCTGATCGCCCAGTCGATGATCTTCCAGAACGGCGGCTACATGATCAGCGACGACGGCGCCAAGACCGGATTCGGTGATCAGCAGGCGATCGACTCGATCAGCTTCTTCAAGAGCCTGATCGACGGTGGGTACTCCCCGGCGAACGCCGCTGGTGACGGCGACTGGGTGTCCTTCAGCAACAACAAGTCCGCGTTCATGATCGTCGGTCCGTGGATGGTGACGCCCTGCAAGCAGGCCAAGGGCCTGGAGTGGGGCTGCGCGCCGATCCCGGTGCTCGGCTCCGACCAGCAGACGTGGGCCGGCTCGCACTGCTTCACCCTGCCTCGCCAGGTCAGCCAGGACAAGAACAAGGCCGACGCGGCGCGGTTCTTCGTCAACTGGATGAGCCAGCACTCGGTCGGCTGGGCGGAGGCCGGCATGGTGCCGGCGCGCAAGTCCGTCCGGGAGTCGGCGGAGTTCGCCCAGTACACCGAGGTCAAGCAGTTCGAGAAGATGATCGACTGGGCGCATTTCCCGCCGAACGTTCCGGGCATGTCCGACACCGACCCCGAGTGGAACAAGGCCGTCAGCCTGGCGATGACCGGTAAGCAGCCGGTCGCCGAGGCGCTCCAGGCGGCGGCGGAGAAGGGCAACAAGATCCTGGAAGCGAACAAGAAGAAGTACGGGTGATGGCCGGCACGATGGGTCGTCCCACGCTGAGGCACTATCGGCCGATCACGCCGTACCTGTTCGTCGCGCCGTTCGTCGTACTGCTGCTGACGTTCCTGGTGTTTCCGGCGATCTTCGGTGTCTGGATCAGTCTGCACAACTGGGACTTCATGCTGCCGGGTAAGCCGTGGGTTGGGCTGCAGAACTACATCGACCTGTTCGACTCGGCTTCGGTGATCTTCCACCCGTTCTGGAACGGGATGAAGAACACGTTCCTGTTCGTGCTGATCAGCGTCCCGTTCCTGGTCTCGATCCCATTGCTGCTGTCGCTGCTGCTCAACAAGAAGTTCCCCGGCCGGACCTTCTTCCGCGCGATCATCTTCACGCCGTTCGTGCTAGGGGTCGCCGTGGTCGGCGTCCTGTTCGGTTATCTGTTCGACCCGGAGGTCGGCCTGGTCAACGGGCTACTCTCGGGGCTCGGGATCGGCAAGATCGCCTGGCTGACCAGTCAGCCGCAGGCGTGGATCACGATCTTGATCACCACGATCTGGTGGACGATCGGCTTCAACGCGGTGATTTTCCTGGCCGGCCTCCAGTCCCTGCCGGAGCAGCTCTACGAGGCCGCCGAGCTGGACGGCGCCGGCCGCTGGGGGAAGTTCCGGCACATCACGATTCCGGGCTTGAGGAACGTGTTCATCTTCGTGCTGACCACGACGATTCTGGCCAGTGCCAACCTGTTCGGGCAGCCGTACCTGCTGACGCACGGTGGCCCTGGTGACAGTACGACGACGGCCATCATGGCGATGACCAACGAGGGTCTACGGGGCTTCAGGATGGGTACGGCGGCGGCGATGAGCTACCTGCTGGCCCTTGTTCTCGCCCTGGTCTCGATCGCCAACTTCCTGCTGATGAGGGAGCGCAAGTGACGACCACTACGACCCCGATCTACGTCGACGAGGAATCGGCTCCCCGCCAGAACGGCGGTGCCCCGCACCGCCGGCGCGCCTACTCGCGCACGCGCGTCGGGCCGCTGACCTACGTAGCCATGACGTTGATCTCACTGATCTTCGTCCTGCCGCTGGTGTGGATGCTCCTGACAACGTTCAAGACCGAGTCCGATGCCCGGTCGATCCCGATCCGGATCATGCCCAGCGAATGGACACTGAGGGCTTACAAGCTCATCTTCGCCGACGCAGCGAACCCGGTCTACCTGTGGCTGGTCAACTCGTTCGCCGTCTCGGTACTGCATATGCTCCTCGTACTCGTTGTCGCTTCGACGGCGGCATATGCGCTGTCCCGGATGCGGTTCGTGGGCCGCAACGTGCTCTTCGGTGTGCTCATCGCGACGCTGTTCGTCCCGGGCTTCATCTTCTTCATGCCGAACTACCTGACCATGAGCACCCTCGGCTGGCTGGACAGCTATTGGGCGCTGGTGGTGCCCGGTGCCGCGAACGCGTTCGGTGTGTTCTTCCTCCGGCAGTTCTTCCTGGCGATCCCGCGGGAGCTGGAGGAGAGCGCGTTGATCGACGGCGCGAACTCGTGGACGATTTTCACCCGGATCGTGCTGCCGTTGTCGAAACCGGCCTTGGTCACCCTTGCGGTGCTGAGTTTCCTCGGAGCCTGGAACGATTTCGTCTGGCCGGTCTTCGTCCTGTTCAGCCCGGACAAGATGACCCTCGCACCCGGCCTCGCGACCCTGCAAGGTGCGTACACCACCGACTATCCGGTGGTCATGGCCGGCGCGGCCATGGCCGCCATCCCGGTGCTGATCCTGTATGTCGTCGTACAGCGGTACGTCATCGAAGGCGTAGCCAACAGCGGCCTGAAGGGCTGACTCTGTCGCCCCCCGCGTCACCTGGCGGGGGGTCGACGGGATTCACGCTGAACGTCGTAGAAGGCCCGGAGGCTTGGTGTCGCGACTGGTGGCGGATCCGGCGTCTGTGGTCCGTGCTGGGGCGTTCCGGGTCTGCGTGCGCTCACTGGCTATGAGCGCTCGGGGTGTGGCAAGAGCAGGAAGCCGAGGGCCATGCCGAGCAGGCAGGGCAGGCCATGGTTGTCGTGCAGGATCGTGTCGACTACGGCCAGGACCGGGACTGCCGAGGCCAGGATCCGGAGTTGCACCGGCAGCGTGACGCCGTACCGGTGGGAAGCTACTAGGACCATCGTGGCCAGCCCGCCGATCAGGCCGGCGACGCACATTGAGTTGCCCGCGCCAACCGGATTGAGCCACACGTAGCTCATGAACTGCCCGAACCATCCGCACCCGAAGTAAAGAATCAGCCACCGCCGACGGCCGAACACGCGCTCGGCAACCGTGCCGAACACCGCCAGCAGGAGCAGGTTCCAGATCAGCCCCGACGACCGGCCGTCCTGGAACATCATGCCCGTCAGCAAGCGGTACCACTGGCCCTCATCGATGCGAGAGGCGTCCCGTACGACGAACTCGTACAGCGGCCGGTGCACCAGTTGCGCGATCCCGCATGCCAATGTCACCAGGAACACGGCGGCAGTCAGCAACGGCTGGCGCGGGCCAAAAGCGAGCGCCGCGATTGGGGTCCGAGCTGCGGTGCGAGTGGTCACAACGGGAATCTAGTGCTCCCACGCCGCCGTACCCCCGACATTTGTCACGACGGCGAACGCCGTTTGTCATGATCAAGTAGCAGTCCTGCGCA
>Ga0136846_1213621_pt1 | contig 12698 bp, 3 predicted proteins | sample HopSoiMetagenom2_FD_96841 | JGI IMG/M metagenome (GOLD analysis project Ga0136846, IMG submission 96841) | Grasslands soil microbial communities from Hopland, California, USA - 2 Assembly 2016 (version 4) | ecosystem: Environmental > Terrestrial > Soil > Grasslands | place: USA: Hopland...
CGCCCGCCGCCGACGCGCGCCGGCGCGCGCGCAGCGCGACCATCAGCACGCCGCCCAGAAGCATGACGATGGCGAGCACGGGCAGCGCCGGGATGCCGGGCATCAGCGTCAGCAGCGCGAGCGCGACCATCACGAGAGCCAGCGCCTTGGGCGCCGACGTGACCTGCCGCACGACTTCGGAGGCGAGGTTCGCGTCGGAGGCCGAGCGGGTGACGATGATGCCGGTGCCCACGGCGATGACCAGCGCCGGCACCTGCGTGACGATGCCGTCGCCCACCGTCAGCAGCGTGTAGGTGTGCAGCGCCTGGTCCCACTTCAGGCCGCCCTGCATCACGCCGATGACGAGCCCGCCGACGATATTGATCAGCATGATGACGATGCCCGCGATGGCGTCGCCCTTGACGAACTTGCTGGCGCCGTCCATCGCGCCATAGAACGAGGCTTCCTTTTCGAGGCGGCGGCGCCGGCGCTGCGCTTCCTCCTGGTCGATGAAGCCCATGTTCAGGTCGGCGTCGATGCTCATCTGCTGGCCGGGCAGGCTGTCGAGCGTGAAGCGCGCGGCCACCTCGGACACGCGCTGCGCGCCGCTGGTGATCACCACGTACTGCACCACCACCAGGATCAGGAAGACGATCAGCCCGATCACATAGTTGCCGCCGACGACGTAGCCCCCGACCGCGCCGATGACGTTGCCGGCGTCGCCCTTGGCCAGGATCAGCCGCGTGGCCGCCACGTTCAGCGACAGGCGGAACAGCGTGGCCACGAGCAGCAGCGACGGGAAGGTGGACAGGTCGGCGGGCCGGTCCATGTAGAACGTCAGCAGCAGCAGCAGGAGCGCGAAGCTGAAGTTCAGCAGGATGAGGAAGTCCAGCAGCCCGGACGGGATCGGCGCGAACAGCACCGTCAGCACGCCCAGCAGCAGCGCGACCAGCACGAGGTCGGTGTGGCGCGACATGCGCGCGGCCAGCGTGCTCATCGCGCACCTCGCATGTGGGCGGCCTGGCGCTGGCGCTTCGCCGCGTTGATCCACACGAGGATCTTCGCGACCTGGCCGTACCAGCGCTCCGGCACGTAGCCGCCGTCCTCGGTCTCGCGATAGAGCGCGCGCGCCAGCACGGGGCTCGGCACGATGGGTACCTGGTGGCGGAACGCGACGTCGCGCATCTTGGCGGCCAGCCCGCCCGCGCCGCGCGCGATCACGCGCGGGGCCGCCGAGACGCCGTGCTCGTAGCGCAGCGCGACGGCCACGCGCGTCGGGTTGGTGATCAGGACGTCGGCCTTGGGGATGTCGCGCAGCGACTGGCTGCGCTTGAGCAGCTTGGCGCGCAGCTCGCGGATGCGCTGGCGGATGCGCGGGTCGCCCTCGCGGTGCTTGTGCTCGTCCTTGATGTCGCGCCGGCTCATGCGCATCTGGCGCGCGAATTGGCGCCGCGTGAAGACGTGGTCGATCAGCGCGATGACCAGCAGCACGATCATCAGCTTGACCAGCAGCGCGCCCACCAGCGTGGCGAACGCGTGCGGGAAGCGCGACACGTCGACGCGGGCGAAGGCCAGCAGCCGCGGGACCGCGGCGCGCACGGCGGCCCAGGCCACGCTGCCAACGAGCGCCAGCTTCAGCAGGCTCTTGCCCGTCTCGTACAGGCTGCGCAGCGAGACGATGCGCTTGAACCCGGTGGCCGGGTTGATGCGGTTGAAGTCCGGCTTGATCGGGTCGACGCTCAGCACGAATCCGCTCTGGGCGATGTTGGCGAGCAGGGCCGTCGCGACCAGCGCCAGCAGCAGCGGGGCCAGCGCCGAGAGGCCGCCCGAGAAGGCGCGTGCCAGCAGCCGCGCGGCGTCGTCGACGCTGTCCAGGCGCGCGCCGGCCGAGCGCAGCAGGTCGGCGCTCAGCTGCGAGAAGCGCCATGCGGTCTGCTCGCCCATGGCCATCAGGGCCAGCGTGGCGACGCCCAGCATGGCGACGGCGTTGACGTCGACGCTCTTGGCGACCGAGCCTTTCTCGCGCGCCTTCTCCAGCTTGTAGGGCGTCGCGGCTTCGTTGCGGTCGAGATCCTGGTCGGCCATCAGCGCAGCACCTCGTCCCAGAACTGGAAGATCGACGCGAAGGCGCGCCGCATCACGGGCGCCAGCGTGGTCGCGGAGAACGACAGCGTCAGCAGGCCCACCAGCAGCTTCAGCGGCAGGCCGACGAAGTACACGTTCATCTGCGGCAGCACGCGCGAGAGGACCGCCAGGGCCGCCTCGATCAGGAGCAGGGTGAACATCACCGGCGCGGCCATCGCCACGGCCAGCGAGAACATGGCGCCGAACTGGCGGACCACGGCGGCCGGTGCGACGCGCAGGTCGATCGCGCCCGGCGGCATCTGCTGCGCCGAGAACGCGATGCCGCGCAGGAACGCGTGGTGCCCGTCGACCGCGAAGAACGCGACGGCCGCGAAGCTGCTCATGATCGCGCCGATGATGGGCGTGTCGCGGCGCGTGACCGGATCGAACACCTGGCCGGCACCGAAGCCGATCTGCAGGTCGAGGATCTGCCCCGCGAGCCCGAAGGCCGCGAACGCCGCGTGCACGCCGAATGCGAGCAGCGCGCCGAGCCCGGCCTCGAGCACGGCCGCGACGACGAAGCGCCCGAGGTCGGAGGGCACGGGCGCGGCCGCGTGATGCGGCATCGCCGCGCACAACAGGCCGGACAGCCCCAGGCTGAGGAGCACGAGCACGGACGGCGGCCCGCTGAAGCCGGACAGCACGGGCGTCATGAAGAACAGGACGCCCAGGCGCACCCATAGCAGGGCGGACGCGGTCACCCACGCCTGATCGACGATCAAGGTCACGGGAACCCCCTCAGAAGTAGCGGGGGATGCCGGCGATCAGTGACGTGGAGTAGCCGACCAGGCGGTTCAACATCCACGGGCCCGCGGCCACCAGCACGATGCCGGCGGCGAGGAGCTTGGGGATGAAGGTGAGCGACATCTCCTGGATCTGCGTGACGGCCTGGAAGACGCTGACAAGCAGACCGACCACGAGCGTGGTGAGGAGCAGTGGCGCCGCGATCAACGCAGCATTCCACATCAGCTGTGAGAACAGCTGAATCGTTTGATCAGAACTCATGTTTCCCTCCCTGCGGGATCACCGGTCTTCGCTCATTGGCGAAGTGAAGTAGTTTTGGCACCAGCTAAACAAATTCTGGCACTTCGAGATGAATTTGGCCTGACAGTGAGGTCCTCGCAAACCCGAATTCAAGTTAGGGGAGTACCCCTAGGGGTGTAACGAAACGCTGCGCGACCTAAACCGGCCGAGCCGATCCCGGATGGATTGCCGACAGGGCCCTCATCGAACGAGCAGGCCCGACAGAGCAAAGCCCGGGATCCGGGGAGGAGAAGAAGATGGTTGCAATCGTCAGCGGTAATGGCCTGGGCGTCAGCCTGTCCTCGTTGTCCACGCTGGGCAACAACGCTGCCACCGGCGCGGCGGCGCAAGGCCGCAACGGCGAACTGGCGTTCGTCGACATCGCCAACGGCAACCTCATCCTCCAGGATCACGACGCCGCGCAGTCGGCGCTCGGCGCGATCCCGCTGGACTCCCTGCGGGTCTACAACAGCGAGGGCACGCTCGACGCCACGGACAACTGGACCAACGGCTTCCAGATGCAGAAGTTGGCACTGGCGAGCGGTTCCCTCAACGGCGCGAACAGCACCATCACCCGCACCGATACCGACGGCGCGGTCGCCACCTACACGTACGCGAACGGCGTCTACACGACGACGGCGGGCGGCGGGGCCTACGACACCATCGCCTACAACGCGACGACGCTCGCGTTCACGCGCGTGGACACCGCCACTGGCGCCACCGAGCATTACGACTCGAGCGGCAAGCTGGTCTCGCTGGCCGATGCCGAGGGCAACACGTTCACCTACGCCTACAACGGCGCCGGGCTGGTCACCAGCGTCAAGGACGCCGCGGGCGTCGTGCGCACGTACTACGACTACGACACGAGCAACCGCCTCACGCAGATCCGCACCGTGTCGGCCGCCGGCGTCGTCACCTCGCTGGTGCACTACGTCTTCGACACTGCGAACCGGCTGGCCTCCGTCTCGGTGGACCTCTCGCCGGCGGACAGCAGCATCACCGACGGCAAGGTCTACACCACCACGTATGCGTACACGAGCGCCACGAGCAAGCAGCTGCAGAGCGTCACCCAGAGCGACGGCTCCAGCCTGACCTTCGCCTACTTGCCGAACGATCCGACGTTCCGGCTGCAGAGCGTCACGGACAACCTCGGCAACAAGACCTCGTTCGCGTACGACGCCGTCAACCGCAAGACGACGGTCACCGACGCGAACAATCAGTCCACGGTCTACAGCTACGACGCCGGCGGGCAGCTGCTGTCCGTGGCCGTGCCCTCGGCGGCCGGCACCGCCACGACGTCCTACGCGTACAACGGCAGCGGCGACCTGACGCAGGTGGTCGATCCCTCGGGTCGCACCATCCTGATGACGTACGACGCGAACGGCAACCAGCTGTCGCAGATGGACGCCGCGGGCAACACCGTCACGCGTTCGTTCGACGCGAACAAGCAGCTGGCCACCGAGACCGCGTGGGTCGTGCCGGACCCGGACGGCGTCGGCGCAGGTCAGCCGGGCACGCCGATGACCACGCGCTACGTCTACGACGCGGCGAGCGGCCACCAGCTGCGCTTCGTGCTGTCGCCCGAGGGCCGCGTCACGCAATACGTCTACAACGCGACCAACCAGCGCGTCGCCACCATCACCTACCCGACGGCCGCCTATGCCGTCGGCAGCCTGGGCGCGACGGCCGTGCCCACCGAGGCCCAGATGACAAGCTGGGTCGCCACGCTGGACCTCACCCAGTCGGTGCGCGCCGACGTCACCTACGACGTCGTGGGCAACGTCTCGCAGACCGTGGCCTGGGCCAAGGTCGACGCGGCCGGCGCCGGCGTGTCCGACGGCACGCAGTCGACGTCCAAGTACGTCTACGACCAGTACGGCCACCTGCTGCAGGTCATCAAGCCCGGTGCGGGCACCACCAACTTCACGTACGACGGCCTGGGCCGGGTCCTCACGCAGCAGGACGCCAACGGCACGGCCACCAACGTGTACGACGACGCCAACAACAAGGTCGTCGCCACCGCGGTCAACGGGCTCATCACCACCAGCACCTACGACAAGGCGAACCGCCTCGTCTCCCTGGTGCAGGGCACCAGCACCACGCCCGTCATCGGCCAGACGACCTACGCCTACGACGCCGACGGCAACCTGCTGATGACGACCGACCCGGACGGCAACCGCACGTTCGCGCTGTACGACGCGGCGCGGCGCCTGGTCGCCACCATCGACGCCACGGGCTTGCTCACCGAGCGCGTCTGCAACCTCGCGGGCCAGGTCGTGGAGACCATCCGCTACGCGACGGCGGTCAATCTTTCGCTGCTCGTGGACGGCACCGGCAAGGCGCTGAATCCGGCGCTGTCGGCCATCCGTCCCACGGGCACGAGCTACGCCGCCTGGACGCTCTACGACACCGCGGGTCGCGTGTCCAAGCAGATCGACGCGGCGGGCTACGTGACCGAGACGCGCTACGACGGCGCCTCCCGGGTGACCGATGTCATCGGCTGGGCCAACCCGGTCGCGATCGCGGGCATCAACGCCCAGACGCTGGCCGCCGCCGCCGCGGCCACGCCGACGGCCGACAACAACAACGACCGCCGCACGCGCACGTTCTACGACAACGACGGCAACGTTGCCGGCACGCTGGACGCGGAAGGCTATCTCGCCGAGAACGTCTACGACGCCGCGGGCCGCGTGGTGCACACCATCCGCTACGCCGTCGCCACCGCGTCGGCCAACCGCGCCACGGGCACGCTCGCCACGCTGCGCCCGGCCGCCGACAACGTCCACGACATCCACGGCTGGAACTACTACAACGACGAAAGCCAGCTCGTCGGATCGGTCGACGGCGAAGGCTACCTCACGGAGTATTCGTACGACCTCGACGGCCATCTCGTGAAGATCGTGCGCCACGCCGCGCCGGCGCTGGTCGCGCCCACCGCCATCACGTCCGCGACGACGCTGGCCGCGCTGCGCCCCACCGTGACGACGGGCGACCAGGTGACCCAGTCCGTCTACAACGGCCTCGGCCAGCTCACCAGCAGCACCAACGCCGAAGGCACCGTCACCCAGTACACCTACGACACCGCGGGCAACTTGCTCACCACGGTGGTGGCAGCCGGCACTGCCGACGTGCGCACCGACACGCGCCAGTACGACGCGCGCGGCAACCTGCTGGCCGACCTCGGCGGCGTCGGCAGCGCGGCGCTCGCCGCCCTCGGCGCGTCGCCCACGGCCGCGCAGGTCGCCACCGTCTGGTCCACCTACGGCACCAGCTACGCCTACGACGCGGCCGGGCTGCGCATCAGCGCCACCGATGCCGCGGGCAACAGGACGCTGTACTACTACGACGTCGACGGCCGCGCCACGCACACGGTCAACGCGCTGGGCGAAGTCGATGAAACGACCTACAACGTGTTGGGCCAGGTGGTCGCCACGACGAAGATCGGCACCCGCATCTCGACCACCGGCCTGACCGGCGGCATCGACACCGCGGCCCTGCTGTCGGCGATCACTGCGGCGAGGAACGCCACGCTGGACAGCAAGGTGAGCTACACCTACCTGGCCCAGGGCGTCGCGGGCACGAAGACCGACGAGCTGGGCGATCTCACCACCTACACGTACAACGCCTTCGGCCAGGCCACGCTCGCCAGCCAGGCCGTCGGCGGCGGCGGAGCCAACGTCGCGCACAAGGTCGACTACGACCGGCGCGGCCTGGTGAAGGACACGCAGGAGAACAGCGTCGACGAGGTCACCGCCTACGTCTACGACGCCTTCGGCCGCGCGGTGACCGTCACCGATCCGAACGGCAACCTCACGAACACCACCTTCGACCGTCTCGGCCGCAGCACGCAGGTCACGGGTCCGCTGTTCGTCTCCAGCCAGGCCACGTTCGACGCCTTCGGCCGCGCGCTGACCGTCAAGGATGCCAACGGCAACGCGACCACCTATGTCTACGACGACGTGGCGCGCACGATCAAGGCGACCGATCTCTACGGCGTGGCCGTCACGCGCACGCACGACCGCGAGGGCGAGACCATCTCCATCCTCGACGGCGACGGCAACACCACCACCTACGCCTACGACCTGGACGGCCGCCTCAAGGACGCCATCGTCGACCCGGGCACGGGCCACCTCGCGCTCGACACCCACACCGACTACGACGGCGCGGGACGCATCGCCGACACCGTCGACGCGAACAACAACAAGGTCACCTACACGTACGACGCCGTCAACCGGGTGTTCAAGCGCACCGAGGGCGCGAACGCGGCGATGAACATCGTCACGACGTACACGTACGACGCCAAGGGCCAGCTGATCACGCAGCAGGATCCCGACAACATCCTCACCGGCATCACCTACGACCTCGCGGGCAACGTGCTCACGAGGACGGTGGACACGGCGGGGCTCAAGCTCAAGACCACCAACACCTACGACGTCCGCGGCAACCTGGTCACCACCACGGATCCCTCGGGCGTCGTCACCACGTACGGCTACAACGCCATCGGCCAGCGCATCTCGCAGCAGGTCGACACCACGCTGAACCTGCTCACGCAGTACGGCTACGACGGCGACGGCAACGCCACGCGCGTGATCGACCCGGACGGCAACGTCACGCTCAACGCCTACGACAAGGCCGGCCGGCTCCTCTATTCGCAGGACGGCGCGGGCAATGTCACCGGCTACACCTACGACAACGACGGCCACGTGCTGACCAGCACCCGCTACGCGAAGGTGCAGACCGCGCTCGTCGCGTCGGTCACCGCGAACGGCACGGTCAACATCGCCGTGACCGCGCCCACGCTCACCGCCGGCCAGGACCAGACCACCACCTACACCTACGACACCAACGGCCGCAAGACGCTGTCCGAAGTGGACAAGGCGGGCCTGGACCTCAAGACCCAGTACTTCTACGACGGCGCCGGCAACCTCACGAAGGTCGTCGACCCGAACGGCGCGGCCACGCTGTACATCTACGACGCGGCCAACCGCGTGACGTCCGCGCTGAGCCCGGCGGGCACGCTGACGCAGACCGCCTACGACGGCGACGGCCACGTCGCGCAGACCACGGTGTACGCCGGCGTGAAGGCGATGACGACCACCGTCGCGGGCAACGGCCGCGTCACCAACGCCATCGCCGGCACGATCACGCCGTCGGCCAACGATGTCGTCACCGCCTACACCTACGACGCGGCCAACCGGCGCAAGACGGCGACGGTGGACCCGAGCGGCCTCGCGCTGAAGACCTCGTACGCCTACGACGCCGCGGGCAACCTCACGCAGGTCACCGACCCGGCCGGCAACGTCACCTACTACGGCTACGACGCCGCGGGACGGCAGCGCTACGTGCTCGACCCGCAGAACATCCTCACCGAGACCGTGTATGACGGCGCCGGCCGCGTGACGGCCACCATCGTCTATGGCACCGCGCCCACCGGGCTGTCGGCCACGCCGAACGCCGCGGGCCTCGTCACGCCCACCTTCACCGTGGTGGGCTCCGCCACGCTGGATCGCGTCACGCGGTACGGCTACGACGCCGCTGGCCGCCAGGTCTACGCGGTCGACGCTCTCGGCGACGTCACCGAGACCGCCTACGACGCCGCCGGTCTCGTCACGGGCGTGCGCCGCTACACCACGCGCATCGCGCTGCCCGCGGCAGGAGCGGCCGACGGCCGCACGCTGGCGATGACCACCGCGGCGATCAAGGCCGCCATCGTCACCAACTCCGGCGACATCAGCACGCGCTACGCCTACGACGCGGGCGGCCGCAAGGTGTTCTCCGTCGACCCCTATGGCTCGGTCACCGGCTACACCTACGACGCTTTCGACCGGCTCGCGATCCAGCGCGCCTACGCCACCACGGTGACGCAGCCGGCCTGGGGCACCGCGTTCACCGCGGCGGCCATCACCACGGCGCTGGGCGCCGCCAACCCGTCGGACCGCCTCACCCGCTACGGCTACGACAACGCCGGCCGCACCCTCTACTCGGTCGACGCGCTGGGCGTCGTCACGGCCAGCGTCTACGACGCCGACAGCCGCGTCATCAAGACCCAGGTCTACCACGGCGCGATCACGCTGCCCACGGACGGCTCGGCCCTCACCGGCACGGCCATCGCCGCCAAGCTGGCCGCCACGGCCGGCACCGACGTGGTGACTCGCTACGCCTACGACGCCGACGGCCACCAGGTGTATGCCGTCAACGCGATGGGCTTCGTCACCGCCACCACCTACGACGCGCAGGGCCGCGTGCGCGCGAAGACCGTCTACGCGACGGCCGCCACGCTGCCGGCCACGCCTGGCGCCCCCATGTCGGTGGCCGACATCACCGCGGCCCTGCACCCGAACGCGGCGACCGACCAGGTCACGCGCTACGTGGTCGACGACGCCGGCAACGTCACCTGGACCATCGATCCGCTGGGCCACGTCGTCGCCAACGCCTACGACAAGGCCGGCAACGTCACGCAGAAGAAGGAATACTCGGCGGCCATCAACATCAGCGCGCTGGCGCTGATCGTCGGGCCGGCCGATTTCAGCGTGACGGCGAACGCCGCCACCGACCGCGTCACGCGCTACTTCTATGACGGCGACAACCGGCTGCGCTTCGAAGTCGACGCACTGAACTTCGTCACCGAGACGGCCTACCAGGCGGATCGCACCGTCACGACGCAGTACGCGACCGCGATCGCCTCGCCGAGCGCCGCGGCGGTCACCGCCGACGTGGCCGCGGCCTGCGTCGCCATCGCCAGTGGTGCCAACGACCACAAGACCACCGTGGTGCAGGACAAGGACGGCCGTGCCACCGACACCACCACGCCGGACGGCGTCCTGGCGCGCGATGTCTACGATGCCTTCGGCCGCGTGGTCTCGCACACCGACGCGCTGGGCCTGCCCGAGCAGATCACCACGGGCTACGTCTACGACGCCGCCGGGCGCCTGAGCAGCAAGACCGTCGGGCAGGGCTCCTCGGCGGCCCAGACCACCCTCTTCAGCTACGACGCACTGGGCAACCTGGACAAGCAGATCAGCGCCGACGGTTACGCGCTGGGCTACCTCGACACCGCCTGGGCCCAGGCCGAGCGTGGCCGCCTCGGCATGCCCGCGACGGTGGCCAGCCTCACGGCGGCGCAACGCACGGAGCTGCTGGCGCGCTACACCACCAAGTTCACCTACGACCTGGTCGGACGCGTGCTCACGACGACGACCGCGTACCTGGCCACCACGGCCAAGAGCAGCAGTTCGTCCACCAAGTACGACGCGTTCGGCAACGCCGTGAAGGTGGTCGATCCGCTGGGCAATGCGGCCTACTTCTATTTCGACAAGCTCGGCCGCGTGACCGTGCAGGTCGATCCGCTGCTCAACGTCGTGCTGTCGACCTATGCCGGCGGCTTCTTCGACAAGGTGGACGCCGTCCGCCGCTACGTCAACAAGGCGCCCGCCGGCACCAACGAGACCGTGGCGCCGACGCCGGCCACGACCGCGCAAGACGTCGTCACCAGGTACACCTACGACAAGCTGGGGCGCGTGCTGACCACGGTCAACGCGTCCGGCACCGCCGACCAGTCCAGCGAGTCCGTCACTTGGCAGACCTCCGACGGCAACATCTTCAACAAGGTCGTCACCAACAAGCTCGGCGGCGCGACCACCTACGTCTATGACCGCGACGGCCAGGAATTGAGCGAGACGCTGCCCGTCACGTCGCTCAACGCCGGCGGCAGCCCGGTGGCCGTCGCCAACAGCTTCACGTACGACGCGTTCGGCAACCGCACGTCGAGCATCGAGGGCGTGGGCCTGCCCGAGCAGCGCACCACCCTCTACAGGTACGACGCGATGGGCCGCGTCATCTTCCGCATCGGCACCTCCTACCAGGCGTTCATGGGCTTCAACGCCGACGGCACGGTCAAGACGCAGGCCGTCACGCCGGTGGACTACACGCACTACGACTCGCTGGGCCGCGTCATCGAGACGCTGACCAGCGCCAACTGGTCGGGCACGGCCGCCAGCGGCGGCGTGCGCACGCTGAACTACTACGACAACGTCGGCAACCAGCTGATGTCCATCACCGCCGACGGCGCGGTGACGCGCAACACGTTCACCACCAGCGGCAAGACCTGGCAGTCCTTCGCCTACGCCACCACCATCGCCTTGCCGGCGACGGCCGGCGGCACGCCGCCGACGCCGACGGTCGATGCCGTCAACGACCGCGTCCGCACGTTCAAGTACGACGTGCAGGATCGGCTCATCGACATCGACCTCAACGCGGTCATCTACTGGGAACAGACGAATCCCACCGGGGCGATCGTCCTCAACCTGCCCAGCGCCACGCCGCAGGTGATGGCCATGTCCAAGACGGTCTACGACCTGGCGGGCAACGCCGTGCAGCAGATCGACGGCCGCGGCAACTCCACCTACACCTACTACGACGCGCTGGGCCGCAAGATCCTGTCCATCGACGCCGGCGGCTACGCCACGGCGTGGGACTACGGCGACGTCTTCGATTCGCCCACCCAGCAGATCCAGTACAGCACGGCGCTCGCATCGGCCAGCTATGCCGGCCAGCCGCTGACCACCGCCCAGGCGGTCACGTTGCGCGCCACGCTGGATGGCACGACGCCTGCAGCGACCTCGCCCAACCGCGTGACCACGTACACGCTGGATCGCCAGGGCCGCGTGCACGAGCGCCGCCTGAAGAACGTCGCGTTCGACTACGTGGCCGCCGACGGCACGCGCTCCACGCACACCACCGACAGCGTCACCGACTTCACCTACGACGCGTTGGGCGACATCACCGAGCAGAGCGACCGCGTGGCCGAGCTCTCGGACAACGCCACGAACGTCTGGAACGTCACCGACTTCACCTACGACAAGCTGGGCCGCGTCACCAACGAGAAAGACCCGGGCTACACCGACTACACCGGCGCGGCCGTGCGCCCCAGCACCGACACCGTGTACGACGGGCTCGGCAACACCACGCGGGTCACCGCTCGCAGCACCGACGCCGCCGACGCCACCAGCCGCATCACCAGCAGCAAGTACGACGCCAACGGCAACCTGGTGCAGTCCACCGACGCCAACGGCAACGTCACGCAGTACCTGTACGACTTCAACATGCACGTCGGGCTGACGATGGCGCTGGGCCAGCAGTCGGCCAGCGGCGCGCTGCTGGGCGTGCTGGACGGCACGACCAAGTTCCTGGGCGTGCTCAATGCGGACAACGTCGGCAGCACCTACATCAAGTACTTCGCGTACGACGCCACCGGCCGCCAGACCAGGCAGACCGACAAGAGCACCGGCCAGGTCACCAACACGCGCTACAACGCGTTCGGCGAGATCACCGGCAAGGGCCTGGGCAACGACGCCTCGACCGGCCTGCCCGCCTACCAGGAGTTCAGCGCCTACAACGTGATGGGCAAGGTCGAGCGCAGCAACACCGGCGACGGCGTCACCAAGCTCTACCTCTACGACCTCAACGGCAACGCCACGCAGCAGATCCAGTCCTCGGCCACCGACCTCACGGCGGTGTCCATCGTCACCGCGGCCACCGACACGACGCTGCAGCACACCTTCAGCATCTACGAC
>Ga0136846_1223478_pt1 | contig 12698 bp, 14 predicted proteins | sample HopSoiMetagenom2_FD_96841 | JGI IMG/M metagenome (GOLD analysis project Ga0136846, IMG submission 96841) | Grasslands soil microbial communities from Hopland, California, USA - 2 Assembly 2016 (version 4) | ecosystem: Environmental > Terrestrial > Soil > Grasslands | place: USA: Hopland...
AAGCGCGGCGGCGAGGATCACTTTGGTATGAATGGCCATGTCGCTCTCCAATGGGTTAAAGGTATGGCCCCCATGGAAAGCAAATGTTTCGCGGGGGGACCTGCCGCAGGCAGGTCCCATTGGCGCAGGAGGAATCCGATCACTGCCGCCGCTCAGCTTCTCGATGTGGGCATCCCCTGCCGGGTGAATACTTCACAGGAGAGGCGCGGTGTGCGGGAGTAGGGTATGCACCATGGATGTCCTACGCCGCAGCCTGGTGCTCGCGATCGCTGCCGTCCCCTTCGGGGCCGCCGCCCAGACACCTCCGTACGTCGCCGGCACGAAGCGCCGGCTCGGGGTGGTGTACCTGGCCCAGCGGTCATTCATCGAGTCGCTCCCGTACGATGCGAGGCCCCTCGCGGCGCTCGGCTGGGTCGAAGGCCAGACGCTCGAGAAGGTGAAGCGCTACACCGAGGACGACAGGAGCCGGCTCGACGCGCTCGCCCGGGAACTTGCGGCGGAGCGGGTGGACGTCCTGTTGTCGAGTGGCGTGCCGTGCACCCGAGCGATGCAGAAGGCTACGCGGTCCATTCCCATTTGCGCGATCGTGGACGATCCCGTCGGCAACGGCTTCGCGCGTTCCATGGCGCGGCCCGGCGGCAACATCACCGGCCTGTGCGAGGGTTACGCGGAATCTTCCGAGAAGGAGATAGAGCTGCTGCGCGCCGCGATTCCGGGCATCCAACGCCTGGCGATCGTGAGCACCGGGCACGACGAGGCATACGTTCGCGCTAATAGCCAGTGGCTCATCAAGGCCGCGAACAACGCCGGCATCGCCGTCGAGGTGTACCAGCCGAAGAAGCGCGCCGACGTGGACGCCATCCTGCAGGCGCTTCCTTCGCGCAAGAGCGCGATTTACTTGCGCTGGACAGGCGGCGAGGAGGCTGAGCGCCTGGCCGAGCTCGCGAATCCGCGGCGAATCGCCCTGGTCGGCCAGGAGGAGGATCTCGTGGACCACGGCGCGCTCATGACCTATCGACCGGTCATCGCCGAGAAGCGCCAGCTCGCGTCGATGCTGGATCGCTTGCTCCGCGGTGGCAATCCCGCCGAAATTCCGTTCGAGTTGCCGACGCGGTCCGTCTTCGCCATCAACCGCAAGGCCGCCGCGGCGCTCGGCATCACGCTTCCAAACGATTTTCTGGTCAGGGCCGACAAGGTCGCGGGCTGATTCCCGCACGCCGCCCGATCGCGTCGACGGCTAAGAGCCGGAAATCATTCCACTCGGGACGCTGCAGTCGCCCGCGGTAGGGATGGGCACGCCGGCTCCGGTCGGCCCGCACCCGGCCGGCTGTTGCCGCAAATTCTCCCACCCCGACTGGCCCTGAGCGAATCGAGCTTGCCCGATGCTTGCGCGCGCGTGGGGGCGGGGACCTCGGTGTGATGCGCACCGCCGCCCTTCATGTCCGTGTCCATGGCGACCTCGTCCACCGGCGGCAGCGCCGCGAGGCTGAACATGATGGAGGTGACGCCTGCAAGGAGGAGGTTCATGCACGGCCATTGTGCATGAAAACGGCCGGCGCCCATGGGAAGCGCCGGCCGTGATCGGGTGCTTCAGGCTCAGTGGCGGGCCTGGTCCGGCTGGCTCTGCTCCCAGCCGCGGACCTGGTTTTCGGCCTCGTCCTGCGTGCAGCCGTACGTTTCCTGGATCCGGCCCACGAGCTTGTCGCGCTTGCCGGCGATCATGTCGAAGTGGTCATCGGTGATCTTGCCCCACTTCTCCTTCACGGAGCCCTTCATTTGCTTCCAGTTGCCTTCGATGCGGTCCCAGTTCACAGGCCCTCCTGTATGAGTAGGTTGAGGCCTGTTTGGGCCGCACGAAAACGTAAGACGTTCCCGCCCATGGCCCGAAAGGCCCAGGCGCCGGAGGGTGCGAGGCGGCGCCTACTTCAACATCTCCTCGACTTTCGAGACGAACTCGTTCGACTCGGGATCGACCTTCGAGGCGAAGCTCACCGCGGTCTTGCCGTCGCGCGAGATGAGGTACTTGTGGAAGTTCCACTCGGGACGGTCGCCCGTCGCCTTGGCGAGCGCATCGAACACCGGTGACCCGCCGGCGTCCTTCACGGCCGTCTTGGCGAACATCGGGAATTTGACGGCGTAGGTCCGATCGCAGAAGTCCGCGATTTCCTTGTTGCTGCCCGGCTCCTGCTCGCCGAAGTCGTTCGAAGGAAAGCCCAGGATCACCAGGCCCTTCGACTTGTACTTTTCGTTCAGCGCCTGCAGTCCCTTGTACTGCGGCGTGTAGCCGCAGTAGCTCGCCGTGTTCACGACGAGCACGACCTTGCCCTGGTACTGGCAGAGGTTTTCCTGTGTTCCGGCGATGTCCGAGACCGTGTGATCGAGGAGGGTGCCGCAGTTGGCGGCGGAAGCGGGCGTGATGGCCATGAGCGCGAGGAGGGCGAAGAGGATTTTCATGCCCGCATCGTAGCCGTTTCCGCGCAGGTAGTATTCGGGCTCCATGCCCCGGCTCGCGAACCTCTTCTGGCGTGCCTTTACCGGCACGCAGGCGCACCTGGCTAGCGGCAACGACCGCGGCCGCCGTTACGCGCCGGGCTTCCCGCCCATCATCGCCTTCGCCGATCCTGCGAACCCCGACTTTTCCTCGCTATCGCCGCATTGCCAGCCCGGCGATCGTTTCTACGTCGCGGAGTGGTCCGGCCCGCCGCCGGCGGGCTGGGCGATCGAGGTGGACACGTTCATGTGCGCGATGGTGCTGGACGAGTGGACCCAGAAGCGCAATGGCTCGGGGATCGTGCGCTTGCAGGCCCGGGACGTGGCCCAGATGACCGCCTTGGCGGCGCTCACCAAGCCGGGACCTTTTGCGCAGCGTCCGATGGAAATCGGCGAGTGGTACGGCGTGCTCGACGGCGAAAAGCTCGTCGCGATGGCCGGTGAGCGCGCCGCCGACGGGCGGTACCGAGAGATCAGTGGCGTCTGCACGCTGCCGGAGTACCAGGGCCGGGGCTACGCGCGCCTCCTCACCGAGCGCGTCATACAATCCCAGCTCGACCGCGGCCTTACGCCCTTCCTCCACGTTGCATCCGCGAACGCCCGCGCCCGCTCGCTCTACGAACGGATGGGGTTCGTGGTGGACCAGGAAGTCCCGATGCGGATTGTCGCGAGGGACTCCATTACTCGATGAACAGCGTCGCGGGCGCTTCCAGGTAGGCGCGGATCGCCTGCACGAACTGCGCGGCACGCAAGCCGTCCACGATGCGGTGATCGAAGGATGAGGACAGGTTCATCATCAAGCGGGGCACGACCACCCCCTCGACGTACACCGGCCGCTCCACCGCACGATTCACGCCGACGATCGCGACCTCCGGATAGTTGATCACCGGCGTGGTCACGATCCCGCCCAGGGGGCCCAGGCTCGTGATCGTGATGGTCGAGCCGGTGAGCTCCTCGCGCGACGCCTTGCCGCTTCGCGCCGCATTCGCGAGCCGCGCCACTTCCGACGCACACGACCAGAGGTCGCGCGCCTCGGCATTGCGCACCACGGGCACCATCAGACCGTTCGGCGTCTGCGTCGCGATGCCGATGTGCACCGGCCCGTACTTGGTGAGCGTGCCGGCGTCGTCGTCGAAGCGTGCGTTGACCTCCGGAAACTCGGGCAGCGCGCGCGCCATCGCATGCATCAGGAATGGCAGCATGGTGAGGTGGCCGCGGGTCGCCTTCCAGCGCGCGTTCAGCTGCGCGCGCGCCTCCTCGAGCGCCGTGATGTCCAGCTCCTCGACGTAGGTGAAGTGCGGGATGCGGCGCTTCGATTCCTGCATCTTCTCGGCGATCTTTCGGCGCAGGCCGATCACGGGCACCGACTCCTCGCCCTTGCGCTCGGTACCGATCTTGCCGCCACCCGGCACCGCGAACCGCAGCGCGTTTCCGTGGCTGCGCATCCCGTCGAGATCCTCCTGCGTGATGCGGCCATCGGGGCCCGAGCCACGAACGGCTTCCAGGTCGATGCCGAGCTCGCGCGCGCGGCGGCGCACGGCGGGCGCGGCCAGCAGCTTGTCGCTCTTCGGCTCAGCCGGCTCGGATCGCGACGATGCAAGCGTCAGCGCCGGGGCGGGGACCGGTGCGGGGGGCGGGACGAGCTTCGGGGCGGACGGCGCTGCGGGTTTCGCAGCGGCAGCGGCGGGCGCGACGACGTTTGCTGGCGCCGCGGCGGCTTCCGACACGTTTCCCTTGCCCGCGACCTCGAGCCGAATGATCTCGGACCCGACCGCGATCACGTCGCCGGGCTTCCCGGTGAGCGCAACCACCTTGCCGGCGGTATGCGACGGGATCTCCACGTTCGCCTTGTCGGTCATGACGTCGGCCAGGATCTGCTCCTCCGCGACGACGTCCCCGACCTTCACGTGCCACTCGACCAGCTCCACCTCGGCGATGCCTTCGCCGATGTCCGGCATCTTGATGATGTACGTGCCCACGGTCAGGCCTCCACGGCGCGGCGCAAAGCATCGCCCACGCGTTTCGGGCCGGGGAAGTACGCCCACTCCTGCGCGTGCGGGTAGGGCGTGTCCCAGCCGGTGACGCGCTCGATCGGCGCCTCGAGATGGTGGAAGCAGTTCTCCTGCACGAGCGAGAGCAGCTCCGCGCCGAAGCCGCTGGTCTTCGTCGCCTCGTGGACCACGACGCAGCGGCCGGTCTTCTTCACCGACTCCACGATCGGATCGAGGTCGAGCGGCCAGATGCTGCGCAGGTCGATGATCTCCGCGTCGATGCCGGTCTCGTTGGCCGCGGCTTCCGACACCCACACCATCGTGCCGTAGGCGATGACCGTCACGGCGTTGCCGGGGCGGAAGACCTTCGAGGACTCGAGCGGCACGGTGTAGTAACCCTCCGGCACTTCGCCCATCGGATGCTTGGACCACGGCACCACGGGATTCTCGTGGTGGCCGTCGAAGGGTCCGTTGTAGATGCGCTTGGGCTCGAGGAAGATCACCGGGTCGTCGTTCTCGATCGACGAGATGAGCAGCCCCTTGGCGTCATACGGATTGGAAGGCAGCACGGTGCGCAGCCCGCACACATGCGTGAAGAGCGCCTCGGGACTCTGGCTGTGCGTCTGGCCGCCGTAGATTCCGCCGCCGCACGGCATGCGCACCGTGATCGGGCAGGTGAAGTCGCCGGACGAGCGATAGCGGATGCGCGCCGCCTCGGACACGAGCTGGTCGGAGGCCGGATAGAAGTAGTCGGCGAACTGGATCTCGGCCACGGGCCGCAACCCGTACGCGCCCATGCCGACCGCCACGCCCACGATGCCGCCCTCGGAAATGGGCGTGTCGAAGACGCGCGTCTTGCCGTACTTCGCCTGCAACCCCTCGGTGCAGCGGAAGACGCCGCCGAAATAGCCCACGTCCTCGCCGAACACCACCACGTCGGGATTGCGCCCGAGCATCACGTCCATCGCGGAGCGCAGCGCCTGGATCATCGTCATGCGCGCCATGTCAGACCCCCAGCTCGCGACGCTGCCGGCGCAGGTGCTCCGGGACGTCCTTGTAGATGTCGTCGAACATGGTGCTGTTGCTGAAGAGATGGCCATCGGCGAGCGAGCCGAAGCTCTCGGCTTCCTTCTGCGCCGCCAGCACGTCCGCCTCGAGCTGCTTCTGGAGCGCCGCATGCTCCTCTTCGGACCAGATGCCGAGCGCGATCATGTGATTCTTCAGGCGCGGCACCGGGTCGCCGAGCGGATAGCGCTCCCAGTCGTCGGCCGGGCGGTACTTCGACGGATCGTCGGAAGTCGAGTGCGGGCCGCCGCGATAGGTGATCCACTCGATGAGCGTGGGGCCCAGGTTCGCGCGCGCGCGGTCCGCCGCCCACCGCGACGCCGCGTACCCCGCGAGGAAGTCGTTGCCGTCCACGCGCAGCGAGGCGATGCCGCAGCCCACGCCGCGCGCCGCGAATGTGCTTCCCTCGCCCCCGGCGATCGACTGGAATGACGAGATCGCCCATTGGTTGTTGACCACGTTGAGGATCACCGGCGCGCGATAGACGTGTGCGAAGGTGAGCGCCGTGTGGAAATCCGCTTCCGCCGTGGCGCCGTCACCGATCCAGCCCGAAGCGATGCGCGTATCGCCCTTGATGGCCGAGGCCATCGCCCAGCCCACTGCCTGGATGAACTGGGTCGCGAGGTTGCCCGAGATGGTGAAGAACCCGAGGCGCTTGTACGAATACATCACCGGGAGCTGGCGGCCCTTCAGCGGGTCGCGCTGGTTCGAGAGGAGCTGGCAGATCATCTCGACCATCGGCGCGTCGTCGTGCGCGAGCAGCAGGCTTTGCTGGCGGTAGGTCGGGAAGTTCATGTCGCCGCGTTCGAGCGCCATCTCGTGCGCGCCGCCGATGGCCTCCTCGCCCAGGCTCTGCATGTAGAACGAGGTCTTCTTCTGCCGTTGGGCCACGAGCATCCGCGCGTCGAAGATGCGGGTGCGCAGCATGCCGCGCAGGCCCTTCTTCAATTGCTCCGGCGAAAGCTTCGGGTCCCAGGGCCCGACCGCCTTGCCGTCGTCGTCGAGCACGCGGATCAGCGTGTTGGCGAGGTCGGCCGTGTCCTGCGCCGAGGTATCCAGCGGCGGCTTGCGGATCGCCCCGGCGGGGGAGATCTGGAGGTACGAGAAATCGGTTGCCTGGCCCGGTCGCCCGGTGGGTTCGGGCACGTGCAGGCGCAGTGGAGACTGGCGGTCCATGTTTGGCGTTGGCTTGTGGCCGGTGACCGCGCAATTCTACCGCCCCGGAGTAGAGTGGGCCGCATGAGCGTCGAGGAAACCGTCCCCGGCTCCGGTTCCCCCACGATCGAGGGCCGCCGCGCGCAGGCCTTCCCGGTCCTCACCAAAGACGAGCTCGAGCGCGCCCAGCGTTTCGGCACGCCGCGCCATTTCCGGGACGGCGAACGGCTCTACGAGATCGGCAAGGCCAGCGACGGCATGCATTTCATCCGTGCGGGCAACGTTCGCATCCGCGGACGCGACGCGCATGGCAAGGACCTCCCGGTGACGGTCCATGGACCGGGCAACTTCACCGGCGAGCTTGGCCAGCTTACCGGGCGGCGCTCCTTCGTGGACGGCATCGCCATCGGCGAGGTCGAGACCTTCTTCCTCGATTCGGCGAAGCTGCACCAGCTGCTGATCGCCGACGCCCTGCTCGGCGAGAAGGTCATGCGCGCGCTGATCCTGCGCCGCGTGGGACTCATCGAGACGGGATCCGGGGGCCCGACGCTGGTCGGGCAGGGCGGTTCGCCCGGGGTTGTGCGGCTCGCCAACTTCCTCACGCGCAATGGCATCCCGCACCATTTGCTCGATCCGGGCGCGGACCCGGATGCGCGCGACTTCGTGGACCGGTACGCGCCAAAGCCGCAGGACATGCCGCTGGCGGTTTGCCCCGATGGGTCGGTGCTGCGCAATCCGACCGAGAAAGAGCTCGCCCGCTGCATCGGCATGCTCGATGCCGAAGGCACCGATCACGTATTCGACGTCGCCATCGTGGGCGCCGGTCCCGCGGGACTGGCCGCGGCGGTGTATGCCGCGTCGGAGGGCCTTTCGGTGATCGTGCTGGAGAGCCGCTCGTTCGGCGGCCAGGCGGGCGCCAGTGCGCGGATCGAAAACTACCTGGGATTCCCCACCGGCATCACCGGACAGGCGCTCATGGGCCGCGCCTACACCCAGGCGCAGAAGTTCGGCACGACGCTGCGGATTCCCGTGGATGTGGTGAAGATGGACTGCGAGAGCAGCGGTGCGACGACTTCATTCACCGTGCACACCGAGGGCGGGCGCCAGATTCGCAGCCAGACGGTCGTCGTCGCAACCGGGGCGCGCTATCGCCGTCCCGACTTGCCCGTGTTGAAGGACATGGAGGGCCGCGGCGTCTGGTACTGGGCATCGCCCGTCGAGGCCAAGGGCTGCTCGGCGCAGGAGGTGGTGCTCGTGGGCGGCGGCAACTCGGCGGGGCAGGCGGCCGTGTTCCTGTCCAACCACGCCTCGAAGGTCTGGATGCTCGTGCGCTCGAAGGGTCTCGCAGCCAGCATGTCGAGGTACCTCATCGATCGCATCGAGGCCACGCCCAACATCGAGCTGCGCACCTGCACCGAGATCGTGGACCTGGGTCATGGCGAGGCTGGATGCGAGTCGGTCACTTTCCGCCATCGGGAAACCGGCGAGGAGTCGAAGCGACCGGTGCGCAATGTCTTCCTCTTCCTCGGCGCGGATCCGAGCACCGATTGGGTGAAGGCATGCGGAGTCGAAACCGACTCGCGCGGATTCGTCTGCACCGGGCCGCGCGCGAGCGACGAAGCCACCGCCAAGCGCCAGTGGCTGGAAACAAACGTGCGGGGTGTATTCGCGATCGGCGATGTGCGTGCCGGGTCGGTGAAGCGCGTGGGAGCGGCCATCGGGGAGGGCGCCGCCGTCGTGGCGCAGATCCACGCGTACCTCGACCAGGCGGTGACCTCCGCCTAGCTCAGTGCGAGAAGGTCACCTCGAACAGCACCTGGCCCGAGGTCTCGGCGAGTGACGGGTCGATCGTGAAGGTGTACACGCCGGCGGCCATGGTCCGGGGGAAGAGGCAGGCATCGCTGGGAGAGAGCGGCTGCCCGCGTGTGTTGGCGTAGTACTGCGCCGTCGTGTTCGTGGCGGAGCACGAAGAAACCGTGACGCCGCCATTCGTGTTCTTGAGGAGATCGCGGCCCGCGGAGTCATATAGCCGCAGCCCTGGATTGGCGAGGCCATTGGTCGCGACGCCCAGCGTGTTGAGCGACGTTCCGCGAACCACGATCATCACCGTGCCGGATTGGTCGAGGGTGAAGCCGCCGTACAGCGTCCGCAAGGCCGCCACCGTGCCGCGGCTGCCGATGGTGTTCAGCGACGCACCGGCGCTCTTGCCCGCCAACGGCTGCGCATTGAAGAGCACTTCGAACAGCACCTCGCCCGAAGCTCCTGCCGAGGTCGCCGCGATGCTGAAGGTATAGACCCCCGCAGCGAGGTCGACCTGGACGCACGCATCGCGATCGCTGGGCGCCTGCCCGCGCACGACGCGGTAGTAGGTCGCCACCGTGGAGCTCGCCGGGCAGGTGCTGATGCCCGTTCCCCCATTCGCGTTGGTCAGCACGTCGCGGCCTTGCGAATCGAAGACGCGCAGGCCGGGAAGGTCCAGCGGAGTGCTGGTGACGCCGAGCGCAGCGAGCGAGGGCCCGCGCACCAGGATGTAGACGGACTGCCGGGCGACGCCCGGGACGGGGGCGATGGTGAAGCCACCGAATACCGTGGCACCTGGAGACACCGTGGCGCGGGTGCCGATCGTGGCCAGGCGCGCATCCGCGGTCGGTGGCGGCGGGGTGGTGGTGCTCGTCGTGGCCCACTGGATCGCGTGGGCACCGGCGATGTCGTCGGGCGTCGGCGAATCCACGTTGCTCGTGCGCGAATTCATGATCGAAGAGACGGTCTGCGCGTGGTCGTCCGGATGGGCGAGGCCCGCGGCGTGGCCCAGCTCGTGGATGGCGACGCGGCGAAAATCGAAGACGGTGCCGCTCCCCGAGGCTTCGCGCTGCAGCGGTCCGAGATAGGCGCCCCAGGTGCGGTTCGAGTCGAACGAGACGTCCGTTTCGCGCACGATGCTGCCCTGGCTGCGGGTGATCGTCACCGCGAGCGTCGTGCCCCACGCCATGCCGCATTGATCGATGCCGAAGCGCACGTCGTTCACGTTGTCGCCATTGCATGCGTCGCCCGGCACCACCGGGGAGCGCGAGGCGAAGAAGGCGTGGTCGGGCCCGGTGCCGATGCCGATCGTGTTCCACACGCCCATCGAATCGCGCATGACCTGGGCCCACGACTTCGGCCCCACGCCCAGGTCGAGGATGTCGGTGGGCAACTCGATGTTCATCGACAGCCGCCCGCCAGGATGCGTGTCGTTCACGAAGAACGCATTGGCGCCGGTCGCCGCGACACATGCGCCCAGCGCCACCGATGCGGCCAGCGCGCGAGCCCTCATTGGGCGATCCTCTTGCGAATCTCCGCCACGAAGGCTTCGAGCGCCATGGGCTCCGCGGCGGGGCCGTAGTCGGGTGCCGCGAGATCCTTGGGGCGCGACGGGGGCGAGTCGCCAAACGCAAGCGCCGTCAGTGGACGTCCGCCGTATTCGAAGACCTTTTGTTGTCCCGTCAACGGATCGGGCCGCACCGGGTAGATGCCGGCAGGACCTCCGAGCGTCGGAAACATCACGCGGCCGTTGCCCTGGATGAACACGACGTAGCGCTCGCCGATGCGGAAGGTCGGTGCGCCCGCGATGCTCACGGTCGTCTCACCCGCGGTTCCGCCCAGCATCCGCACGTCCAACCGCGAGGCGCCATCGGCGCCCTTGATGGGTTCGACGTCAACGAACGTAAAATCGGTGACGACCTGCCCCGTAAAGGCGCGACCGGAGGTCGAGGCCTCCACGGTGCCGACGAAGATCTGTTCGGCGCGGCTGCTGAGCTCGCCGATGTCGAGCGGCTCGAAGCTCGCGGCGTGCAGGCCGGTCGCCGCCAGTGCGAGGCCGGCGAAAAGGAGCCTGGGCAATGAAATCATTCCTGAACCTGGATTGCGGATACTGACAATGACTGTAGCAAGAAATACCACGCAAAAGCGGGAGCGCGCATGAAGCTTGGCATGATCGGTTTGGGCCGCATGGGCGCCAACATGGCCGCGCGGCTGCAGCGGGGCGGGCACGAGGTGGTCGCGTTCGACGCCGACGCGAAGGCTCGCCAGTCGTTCGGCGGCAAGGCAGCGGATTCGCTGCAGGCGATGGTCGCGGCGCTTCCCGCGCCGCGCGCCGTCTGGATGATGTTGCCATCTGGCGACGCGACGGAATCGACCCAGGCGGCCTTGTCGGCGCTGTTGTCTGCCGGCGACACCTTGATCGATGGCGGCAACTCGAACTACAAGGAAACGCAGCGACGAGCGCGGCAAGCCGCGGCGCGTGGCATCGACTACGTGGATTGCGGCACGAGCGGCGGCGTGTGGGGCCTCGAAAACGGCTATAGCCTGATGATCGGTGGCGACGAGCGCGCGGTGGAGCGCCTGCGGCCGATCTTCGAGGCGCTCGCGCCGGCGAAGGACCGCGGCTGGGGGCGCGTAGGGCCCTCGGGCGCGGGCCACTTCACCAAGATGATCCACAACGGCATCGAGTACGGCCTCATGCAGGCGTACGCGGAAGGCTTCTCGATTCTCGAGCACAAGAAGGACCTGGAGCTGGACCTGCAGGGCATCGCGGAGATCTGGCGCCACGGTAGCGTGGTGCGCTCGTGGCTTCTCGACCTCACCGCCGCGGCGCTCAAGGAGAATCCCGCGATGGCCGGCATCGCGCCGCATGTGAGCGACTCGGGGGAAGGGCGGTGGACGGTGCAGGAGGCGATCGACCTGGACGTCCCGGCGCCCGTCATCACGCTTTCACTGCTGCAGCGCCTGCGCTCGCGCGATGACGAGTCGTTCGCCGATCGCCTGCTTGCCGCCATGCGCCAGCAGTTCGGCGGCCACGCGATCAGGAAAGATTAGCCGCGATTTCGTCCACCAGGTGCTCGACCGGCTCCTCGATGGAAAGCACGAGTGGATTCTCGTCGCTTCCCGGTTCCTCGAGCGTCCGGAACTGGCTCGCGAGGAGCGACACCGGCATGTAGTGGCCGCTGCGCCCGGAGAGCCGAGAGGCGATGAGGTCGTAGTCCCCACGCAGGTAGACGAAGCGCACGTCGGCGTGGGCGCCCGAAAGCCGTTCGCGATAGGCGCGGCGCAGCGCCGAGCATGCGATCACGCAACTGCGCCCAGCCGCGCGCTCGCCATCGATCCACATCGCGATCGCATCCAGCCATGGCCAGCGATCTTCGTCGGTAAGCGCGATGCCATTGCGCATTTTCTCGACGTTCTCGCGCGAATGAAACGCGTCGGCCTCGGCAAAGGTCCAACGGAAGCGTTTCGCCAACAGGGACGCCACCGTGGACTTCCCACACCCGGACACGCCCATGACGACCACTGATCTGGTTTTTCGCACACCGGATTATCGCCAGTCGGGGCGGATCATGGCGGCATTCGCGGCATCCGCGGCTCGAACGACTGCCTGCGCGCCGGGGGTACGCCGCTAGCCGCCCGGCCCGAAAGGGCCATGCCGCCGGCCGAATCGTTGCCGGAGAATGAGCCGGCATCTTCTCTCGACGGAGGCCCCATGTTCCTCGCTCGCCTGGCCGCTGTTCTCCTCGTGGCGTCACTCGCAGGGTGCTACGCCTACGATCCCTACTACCACCCCTATCCCTCCGCGCCGCCGAAATTCGACCAGGCCTGGAATGCGACGATCGGCGCCTTCGTGGACCAGGGCGTGGAGATCCAGACGCAGGACCGCGCCAACGGCGTGGTGAGCGGCCGTCGCGGCGGCGTGAACGTGAATGCGCGGCTCGTGCAGCAGGCCGATGGCCGCGTTCGCGTCGAGATCAACGCGGGCGGCAACCTCGCGGAAGATCCGGGCCTTCCGGATCGGGTCTCCCGTTCCTACGACGCGCGGATGGGGCGCGGCTGAGCGATTCTCGCCGCACCCAGGGTCTCGCAGGCGGCGATCAGGCTTCCATGCGGCGATTCGTCGGACGCGCCGACGGCGCCGCGGCGTCTTCGGTCGAGACGCCGACGCCCGCCTCGTAGACCATCTTCCCGCCC
>Ga0136846_1222203_pt1 | contig 12696 bp, 12 predicted proteins | sample HopSoiMetagenom2_FD_96841 | JGI IMG/M metagenome (GOLD analysis project Ga0136846, IMG submission 96841) | Grasslands soil microbial communities from Hopland, California, USA - 2 Assembly 2016 (version 4) | ecosystem: Environmental > Terrestrial > Soil > Grasslands | place: USA: Hopland...
ATGCCAAACGGCTGATGCGGCATAGTGGCTTGACGATGGCAGAGATTGCCCAGGCCGCGGGGTTTGCGCATCAGAGTCACATGGCGCGACATCTGCGGCGCATTGAGGGAGCGGCGCCGATGGAGTTGCGACGCAGGATGACGGAGATGACGGCGGCGGATTAAGAGAAAAGCGGGGTCCGTCGCTAATCACCCGGCGAACAAGTTCGCGGGGAAGCCCCGAACGCTCAGGATGGCAAGCAAACAGCGGTTCGCGCAGCGCGAATACCCAGGTCCCCTGGGGACCTGGGCACCCGGAGTATGGGCTCATGGATCGTCCGCTGAATGTGCTCATGAGCGTCTGAACGTGCGCGAAAGGTTTGTCCGGGATGGCGATACTGCGATCTATGACTCGCAGAGACCTTCTTCGTTCCTCCGCTTTTGTCGCAGCCGGTGCGTGCTCACCCATCATTGCGGTGGCAGAGAATCAGCGGCTCGATGTGAACTGGTACAACCGCTCCCGCAGGTTTGCTGAGCTGAGCTTCGGCCGCATCGCGTATGTCGAACACGGTCGGGGTCCGGCGGCGCTCTTCATTCATGGATATCCGCTCAACAGCTATCAGTGGCGCGGTGCGCTTGAACGGCTACATGGCGTACGCCGCTGTATCGCGCCCGATCTAATGGGGCTCGGCTACTCTGAGCCGCATGCAGGACAGGCCATCACTCCGCAAACACAGGCGGAGATGCTGGCGGCACTGCTCGATCATTTGAAGGTTGAGAGCGTCGATCTGGTAGCCAACGACAGCGGCGGCATTACGGCGCAGGTCTTCATCGCTTTGTACCCGCATCGCGTGCGGTCGCTGCTGATGACCAACTGCGATGTGGACACGAACAATCCACCGCCACAGTTCGCGCCTTTCATCGAGTTGGCGAAGAAGGGAATACTGGCCGATCGTTTCATTGTGTCGCAGCTGCAGAACAAGGACCTGGCGCGGTCACAGAAGGGAATGGGGCAGGCCTTCAGCTATCCGGAAAAGCTGACGGACGACACGATCGACTACTATCTCAGTCCCATTGCTGCCACATCGGAGCGGCGGGAACAGTTTCACGCCTACACCATCGCGCTTGGTGAAAACGTCCTGGTTCCGATGCGAGAGCAGCTTCGTTCATGGAGCGGACATGCACGCATGGTCTGGGGACTGAAAGATTCGTTCTTCCCTGTGGAGTGGGCTGACTGGTTGAACAGTACGCTGCCGGGGGCTCGCGGCGTGAAGCGGGTGCCGGATGCGAATCTGTTCTTCCCGGAGGAGATGCCGGACTTGATTGCGGGGCAGGCGAAGATGCTGTGGGATATAGGGCCGAAGCCGGCGGCGTGATCGCGCGAAGCGCGATATCCCGCCGATTGCTAATCACCCCAGCGAACAAGTTCGCCGGGGACCCCGATGCGCAATGGATGGGCATCCGGGGTATGGGCCAGAAAAGCGGGTCCTTCGCTGACGCTCAGGATGACAAACTGAATAGCCACATTTCGAAAGCGCTCTGAAAACACAAAGGCGCAGACCTTAGTCTGCGCCTTTGGTTATGAATGCCGAAGGAGATTAGTGAGCGGCGGCGGCCGGAGTAGCAGCTTCGGTCTCAACGCTGTTCTTCTTCTTCCAGTCGCCGATCGCGGCGCGGATGGCGTCTTCCGCCAGGACCGAGCAGTGGATCTTGACCGGAGGAAGCGCGAGCTCCTTCACGATGTCGGTGTTCGAGATGGAGAGAGCCTCGTCGACGGTCTTGCCCTTCACCCACTCGGTAGCGAGCGAGGAAGAAGCGATGGCCGAGCCACAGCCGAAGGTCTTGAACTTGGCGTCTTCGATGACCTGTGTCTCGGGGTTGACCTTGATCTGCAGGCGCATCACGTCGCCGCACTCCGGTGCGCCGACCAGGCCCGTGCCAACATCCTCGGAGCTCTTGTCCAGGGTGCCGACGTTACGGGGGTTGTTGTAGTGGTCTACGACCTTATCGCTGTATGCCATATTTCGTTTCCTCCCTCACGGGTTCCTTGAGTCTTAGATTGGGTTTCAGGGACGAAGGTTCGTCCAAATTCTCTGTTTAGTGAGCCGCCCACTCGATCTTGCTGAGGTCGATGCCTTCCTTCACCATCTCGTAAAGCGGGCTGAGTTCGCGCAGCTTCTGCACTACGTCGATCAGCTTGTCGGCAACGTAGTCTACTTCTTCGATTGTGTTGAAGCGGCCGAGGCCGAAGCGGATGGAGCTGTGTGCAACGTCGTCTCCCAGACCCAGGGCCTTGAGCACATAGCTCGGCTCCAGAGTGGCCGAGGTGCAGGCCGAACCGGAGGAGACGGCGATGTCGTTGATGCCCATCAGCAGGCTCTCGCCTTCCACGTACACGAAGCTCATGTTCAGGTTGCCGGGCAGATGGTGCTCCATGTTGCCGTTGACGTGAACATAGTCGAGCGCGGACTCGAACTTCTGGCGAAGGTGATCGCGCAACGAAGAGAGACGCTTCGACTCTTCTTCCATCTCCTGGCCGGCGATCTCACAGGCTTTGCCCAGACCGACGATACCGGGAACATTCAGCGTGCCCGAACGCATACCGCGCTCGTGACCGCCGCCATTGATCTGTTCCGAAATCTGCACACGCGGGTTGCGGCGGCGAACGTACAGTGCGCCTACGCCCTTGGGTCCGTAGATCTTGTGGCCGGAGAGCGAGAGGACGTCGATGTTGTCCTTGATGACGTTGACCGGAATCTTGCCCACGGCCTGCACGCCGTCGCTATGGAAGAGCACGCCCTTCTCATGGCAAAGCTTGCCGATCTCTTCGATGGGCTGAACGACGCCAATCTCATTGTTGGCATACATGATTGAGACGAGGATGGTCTTGTCATCAAGGGCGCGCTTCAGGTCTTCGATGTCGATGAGGCCATCAGCCTTCACTGGCAGGTAGGTAACGCGGTAGCCCTGCTTCTCAAGCTTCTTACAGGTGTCGAGAGTGGCCTTGTGCTCGGTAACCTGGGTGATGATGTGGTTGCCGCGCTCGCGATACATCTCGGCGATACCCTTGATGGCGAGGTTGTTGGATTCAGTCGCGCCCGAGGTGAAGATGATCTCCTTGGCGGTAGCGCCGATCAGCTTTGCGACCTGTTCACGGGCGTTCTCTACCGCCTGTTCGGCTTCCCAGCCAAAGCTGTGATTGCGGCTGGCGGCATTTCCAAAGATGGTGGTGAAGTAGGGCATCATCGCCTCCAGCACGCGCGGATCCAACGGCGTGGTGGCGTGGTTGTCCATGTAAATAGGGAGCTTCACACCCTTCGGCGCGGCAACGGTAGCGGCAACAGTGCTCATAACTCTTGATCTTCTCCTTACAATCTTTTCCGTCCGTGAATCGGACTTTTATTCGCTTACAGCGCAATCGCTGCAGCTCATGGCTTATAGCGCAATCGTTACCAGGCCACTGCCCAGCGCGGTTCCGGTCTCTGGCGACTCAGCCAGGTCCGCGATCGTAATGCCACTCAGCAGTTCTTTGATGCTGTCGTTCACCTTGCGTAGTGGTTCTTTGATGGTGCAGGTGCTCGTCAGGTCGCAGGCGCCGTGAATCGTAATGCAACTGGTAATAAACAGCGGCCCATCGATCGTGCGGATGACCTCGAAGGCGCTGATCTGGTTTGCCGGCCGCGCCAGTGCGTAACCGCCGCGTGTGCCCGCGGTTGAGACCAGCAGGCCGCCCTTGGCGAGCGTCTGCAGGATCTTCGCAAGCAACTGAGCGGGAATATGGTAGGCCTCGGCAATGTCTTTGGCGCTCTGGGCGCCGTTGTCAACGTGCTCGGCCAGATACTTCAGGGCCATCAGCCCGTAGTCCGCTTTTTTTGTCAGCCTGAGCATGCCGTTTCGCCTGGGAATCGTACAGACCCGGAGGTCTCACGATATAGGACAAGTCTAGTCCACCCGCAGGGTGAAAGCAACACCTATTAGACGATAATTATTATCAAAGTTGGTGAATGGCGTTGACATAACGGCCATTGCGGGTAAAAATCCGAGTCATCCGGGACCTGCGGTATATGCCGTCTTCCGGATCGATTCGTCCCATGAACCTTGACTGCAAGCACCCTCAGGTCCGCGTCGTCTCCCGCGATGAAGATGCGGAGTTCGTTGAATGTCTCCAGTGCGGAGAAGTTTTTGACTCCGAAGAGTTCCATGACATGCAGATCGAAGAGGAAGTCCTCGACGATGAGGAAGAACCCTTAGAGTCCTGACGGTCTCTGGTATTGTCGCTGCATGCGTCTTCTTCATGCGTTAGTTCTCTCCAGCGGCATTGCTGTGTCTGTTGCCGCCTTCGCCCAGGTTGCGCCCGTCGCAGAGCGGATCGCCGCTCAGAACAAGCTCTTCGAAGACGAGTTCCAGGAGAGCCTGCGGCAGTCGCCCCAGCGTGCCACGTCTTACGGGGACTACCGCTATAACGACCAGCTCGACGACGTCTCCCTGGCGACGATTGCCCGCCAGAACGAGCACCGCAAGGCGTACCTGGTAAAGCTGGATGCGATTTCGACCTCGGGATTTCCGGAGCAGGATCTGCTCTCGCATCAGCTCGCTGTCCGCAGCCTGAAGCTGGCTCTCGAGAACTACGAGCTGAAGGACTATGAGATGCCTGTCGACCAGATGGGCGGGCCGCACACCAGTCTGGCCGATCTTCCGAATGCCGTTCCTCTGGATTCGGTGAAGCATTATGAGGACTACATCGCGCGGCTGCACCAGGTTCCGCGCGTCTTCCAGCAGACGATCGAGGCCATGAAGGCCGGCGAGAGCGATCACCTGATGCCGGTGCGGTTTCTTCTGGAGAAGGTTCCGGGACAGTGTGAAGGTGTGATCCGCGCCAATCCATTCCTGCGCCCGACCCAGAAGTTTCCTGCGAGCTTCTCTGAGGCGGACAAGAAGCGCCTGACCAATCAGATCACCGAAGCCGTCGAAAAAGAGGTGTTTCCGGCGTACCGGCAATTTGCCGCCTATGTGCGGGACGAGTATGCGGCGCACGGCCGGACGCAGCTTTCGATTACTTCGCTACCCGATGGCAAGCGCCGCTACCAGGCGGCGATCTATAGCCGCACCACCACGAATCTGCCGCCGGCAAAGATCCACCAGATCGGTCTGGATGAGATCAAGCGGATTGAGGCCGAGATGACGGCCGTGGCCAAAGGTGCCGGATATCCGGATCTGGCCAGCTTCCGGGCGTCTCTGGTGGGGAATCAGAAGTACATTCCCACCTCTGAAGAGCAGATCCTCGACAACTTCCGCAAGGCGATTGCACAGATGGAGCCCAAGCTTCCGCAGCTCTTCACTCTGCTGCCCAAGTCGCCGGTAACCGTCGAGGCGATCCCGGCCTTCCAGGCGGCCATGGCGACCCATTACCAGACTGGTACCCCTGATGGAAAGCGGCCGGGCCGCGTGTCGGTTGCTGTCTCCGACTTTCAGCACCGCGACACCATCAAGGACGAGGCCGTCGCGTACCACGAGGGGATTCCCGGCCATCACATGCAGCTTTCGATCCAGCAGCAGCTAACCGGTCTTCCGAGCTTCCGCCTACACGGAGGCAACTCCGCGTACGTTGAAGGCTGGGCGCTCTATGCCGAGCAACTGGGCAAAGAGGTCGGTTTCTACCAGGATCCGGTCTCGGACTATGGCCGGCTTTCCTCAGAGCTCTTCCGCGCGGTGCGCCTGGTGGTCGATACGGGAATCCATGACCTCGGCTGGTCGCGGGACCAGGTGGTCGAATTTATGAGAAATTCACATGCTGTGGATGAGCCTACAATCCAGTCGGAGACGGACCGCTATATCGCGTGGCCGGCCCAGGCGCTCTCCTACAAGCTGGGACAGCTGAAATTTGTGGAACTACGGGAGCGGGCGAAGAAAGAACTGGGGCCGAAGTTCGACATCCGGACTTTCCATGACGAGATGCTGGACGGAGGGGCGCTCCCCCTGGATGTTCTCGATGCCAGAACCGACCGCTGGATTGCGGTACAGAAGGCGGCCCATTAAAGACGTTCCCCTGGGGAAAACATCACTGAGGAAATCTGGTATCATTAGGCAACATCGTAGAATCCGATCTTGTAATCCCTGCATGTTCCCCCAAAGATGAACACGCAGAATTCCAAACATCAGAATTCAGCGGTACATCACAGGTAAAGAGGAACAACAATGGAACAGGGAACAGTGAAGTGGTTTAACGACGCCAAGGGATTCGGCTTTCTGAGCCGCGACAACGGTGAGGATGTTTTCGTGCACCACACCGCCATCAATGCCAACGGCTTCCGCTCGCTCGCCGAGGGACAGCGCGTTCAGTTCAACGTCGTGAAGGGCCCGAAGGGCTTCCAGGCTGAGAACGTTACGGCAGTCTAAGTTCACTCACGGATAGAGTGCCGAAGGGGACAGCGTTCGCGCTGTCCCCTTCGTGTTTTAGCTGACACAACTGTCGGCCGGTCTTTCTGCATCTATCTCTTCATCAGGTTCATGGGCGGTCGAGAGCCGATGGCCCCTAATCCGGAAGGGTCCCTCATCCTTCCAGGGCATCTGTGCTCCGTACGTCTTTCGCCCCCAACCAAAGCACGACAAACGTCTGTAGCCATATCGGCTTTGGAGAGATGACATCCATGCGTCATGTTGTTCATGACAAGTATTTTCTGAAGGATCTGCTTCGTGAGATTGACTTGTATGACCGCAAAATCGAGTATCTTCGGCATCACGCGCAGTTCGAGTCTGAACCCGAGCGCGAACGCGCTCTTCGTACCGCCACGACCCGTCGAGACAATCTGACAGTGACTGCCCGTAAGCTCATGGCTGAAGGAATTATGTACGATCCCATAGGCCTACCCGCTTCCATGATGACCCCGGAACAGTTTGCCGAACGCAAGCAACACATTCAGCAGGAGCATGACCCGGCAGCAGCGGCTCCACATGAGGTTCACGTGATGCCGGCGCCGTCGTCGGAGTCCTCAAGTGAGGACAGCACAGAACCCCAGACACCATTTGGAGAGGCGATCGAACGCCTGCAAGAGCAGGCGAAACATGCAGGCATGCCTCAGGTGAACTGGAAAGAGGAGCTAATGGACTATAAGCGCAAGCGGAACAAGATTCCAGCCTAGAAGCGTTGCGGCGCAAATTCGTTCATACGTTGGCCTCGATTGTGGCATCGGCCTCGTGTGGTCGAATTTGCGCTGGCAGGGCTCAGGCCAGGAATTGGTCTAGTGCAGAAACGCCTGCGGATCGGGCGTCGGTGCACCCATCTCCAGGCAGACCGCGAGAAGGCCGTTTTCTTTGCCTTCCGGCCGGACGCCGCGCATCTCCACTAACCGGGTGACGCCTTCCGGCAGAATCATGTGGAATTGCAGGTCGATTTGGCCACTGGAAATTGCCGTGTGTATTGCGGCCTCAACGCGCTCGCGGTCCTGCCGTGCGATCTGCCGCAGCCAGTCGGCATAGGTGCGCGTGATGGTGACGTGGGGAAAAGCGGGTGAACTCAGTTCTACGCTTTCGCCGCCGATATCATACCGCCACCAGTATCCGCCGGTGACCGCAACCGGTGACACCTTGCGCCAGGCACGGACACGGTAGTGAGAGCGGAACAGGAACGAAACCAGCAGCGCATTCATGACGAAGGCGCACAGGCCGACCCACTCGCTTATTCCCTCTACCCTCCAGCTTCCTTCCGGATAGCGAAGCAACATCTGCCCGGCGAAGCAGAGTGCGGTCGATAGCAGACCGGGCCCCAGGCCGCCGAACCAGGCGGCGAGAGTGACGGCAGCAACCATCCATGCGGACTCGAGCTGGATGCCCATCCGGAGCAGCAACGTGCTGAGGACGATGGACAAGGTCGCAACACCGACGGCGGCGCCGTAACGAACCGGCGAAGGGTAAGGATTAGGGAGCTGCATCTTTTGCATACTTAGAGTCCGCCATGCCTCGCTGCACTTTGAGAGCCGCCGCCAAATGGAAGACCTGGAGCCAGCCGGCGTAATCTGCGCAACTCGGTCTCGATCTGCTGCATGAGATTCTCAGTGGAAGCCACGGCTGTGTACTTCTGCCGATAGGTTGTCCGGGCATTTTGCCTCATGGTCGCCTTGGCGTGGCTGTCCAAAGCAGCCCAGCGTTGCAGCAGGCATACCGTGCCTGCCAGTGTGTCCGGCTCCGCCAGGCCCGCGCCTTCGCGCACTACATCGCGGTAGATCTGCACCTTATCGCTCAACAGGACCGGTGTGCCGCAGCACATGGCTTCAACGGCAGCGATGGCGAAGTTCTCCTGATGTGAGGGAAGTACAAAGGCGTCGGCTCCCTGCAGCATCGCCCATTTCTCTGCGCCTTGCACCATGCCGGTCCAGAGGATGCGGTCCTCGATCTCCAACTCTTTTGCCAGCTCACGAAGGTACCGTCCATAGGAACGATCTGCGGGACCGGCGAAGACCAGCATCCGCTCGCTGTCGGCCTCGACACGGGCAAATGCTTTTAGAAGCAGATCGCATCCCTTTTTAGGATGGAGCCTGCCGAAGAACAGGAGATACTCTCTCTGCTTCAGTTGAGGCCATCTCTGGTACAGGCCCGACGGATCGACAGGATGTTGCGGTCCCTCAATTCCCAGAGCCGCAACCATCGCCCGCCACTTATATGGGAAGAACGCCGATGCGGAGCGGCGAAGCTCCTCGTCTGTCGTAAAGATGACGGAGGCAGCCCCATCGAGAGCGGGACGCCCGATCATGTGCCAGTAAAGAAGCTTCTTCACGTGCTTGAACCGGAAACTCTGGTTGAACCAGGGGTCCAGCATGCCGTGGACGAAGACAAAGTAGGGAACATGACCGCGCAGCAGGGTGTAGGCCGCCTGATGCGGATACTGCCATAGACCATGCACGATCACGGCATCGAATCGTGACCGGTTCTGCTTCAGCCATTCGGCCAAACGGCTGGAATAACCGTACCCGATACCAGGACCGAGCCGATGTACAGGAAATTCAAAGGTGGAGATATCCGTAGCTTCGTCATCCGCGCTGACCGCCTCGACGCTATACCCCATAGCGGCTTGGGTTTTGCCCAGAAGACGAACCACCTCTGCCGGGCCTCCTCCGCGGAGATCCAGGGATGTAATCAAATGAAGAATTCGCACAGACACAGTCCTTGGGAGCCGGGTTAAGTTCAGCTCAGCAGCCGGGCGGGAAAAATTACAATCTTTTTCCTTATGATGCTTTTCATCACGCAACATGTGGCATCGGAAGACTCGAATCGTTGAGATTCCAGGTGCCTATCTTTTTTGATAGCCATTCGGGATCGAGCTCGTGGGATATCTGCTAACAGATTTGCACGAATGTCCTGAATTTAGATAGCGAAAAGCGCAACTTTTCATGAAGAGGAATGTCTTTAGCCCAGCGTTCAAGACGGTTATATGCCGAAGTCTCGATTTTGATGTTCTGGCCTATAACTCTCGTAACTGACGGCTGATTACCATTAGTTCTTCTGTTAGCTTCCCAACCATGGATGTATCTCCTCGGCGGGTAGCTTCGGCGATCATCGACCCCAGTTCTCGTTTTCGTCTTTCTAAGCTGCTCCAGTGCAACGTATTAAGTGCGCCCTGTAGGTCTTTCTCCAGAGTGTCGTCTGAGCTGTGCACTTCGGAGAGCACCTTGGCGAGAATCTCAGCGAGGGCGGGTTCTGGCGCTGCTTCCAAAGGGTTGGATGGGATAGGTGCATTTGCGAGCTGCTCTAGGAGAGGAGCTGTTGTCAGGCCCTCATACCACCGGGGATTGGCCATCAATTGTTCGCTCGCGACTCGGCGGGCCGCCGAACCTTCAGCTTGGAGCAGAGCGCGCAAGAGGAGCCGCTCAGTCTCAGAGACGGGAGCTGTGGCATTTTGTCGGACAGACCCTAGACGGTGAGCTGCGGCCTGTCTCATTTCCTGCCGGAGAATTGAGAAGTCGATACCGAGTTTTTGTGCTGCGTCGGTGATGAATTCGTCGCGTTGAATCGCGGATGGCACACGACGGATATGCGGTAATAGATAGTTCACCGCCTTCACCTTAGCCTCAGGCGAGCGGGGAGGGAAAAGAGTCTGGGCACGCTCAATAAGGTAGTCCGAGTGGCGCTTTGCCTTTCTTAGCGCTGCGCCGTAAGCCTGGATGCCCTGTTCACGAACAAAGCGATCGGGGTCCAGACCTCCGTCAAGAGTTACCACCTTGACCTCAAAATCCTCTTCGGTAAGCAGGGCGATGGACTTCTCCGCAGCGGTTGCTCCGGCCGTATCGGGGTCGAAGTTCACGACAACACGTTTGGTGAAGCGGGAGAGCAGGCGTACCTGTGCCTCGGTGAAGGCGGTGCCGCTGGTGGCCAGGACAGGCTGAATGCCGGCCATGAAGACGGAGATGCAGTCCATCTGGCCTTCCACCAGCAGGGCGTAATCCTGCGCCCGGATGGCGGCTTTCGCTTTATCCAGATTAAAGAGGACCTGCCCCTTGGTGTAGAGAGCGGTCTCCGGCGAGTTGAGGTACTTCGGCGTCTTTTCGTCGGGAAGCAGAGCACGCGCCGTGAAGGCGATGACCTTGCCCTGCTCGTTGCAGATGGGAAAGGTAACGCGGTTGCGGAAGCGGGCATAGAGATTGCCGGTTGGCAGTCCCTGCTGGTCTTGCTCTTTGCTGGTGAACAGACCGCTGGCGCGCAGCACCTCTTCGCTGAAGTGCTTTCGCAGCTCGTCGCGCATGTGGTTGAAGTCGTCTGGAGCGAAGCCGATACGGAAGCGCTGTACGGTCTCAGGCGTAATGCCGCGGCTGCTCATATACTCGCGAGCGCGGGCCGCCATGGGGGAGTTCAAGGCTGCCTGGAAATACTGTGTGGCAGCCTCGTGGACATCGAGAAGCTGCCGCCGCAAGCCTGCCTCGCGGGCTTCCTCGGCGGAGGAGAAGTCGCGTTTGGGCAGCGGGATACCGGCCTTCTGGGCGACGATGCGCAATGCCTCGGGGAAGCCTACATTCTCCAGCTTCATGACAAAGGTGAAGACATCACCCTTCTCATGGCAGCCGAAGCAGTAAAAGTAGCCGTGGACCGCGTTTACGGAGAAGGAGGGCGATTTCTCTTTGTGGAAGGGGCAAAGGCCGGAGTAGTTCTGGGCTCCGCTTTTGCGGAGGCGGACGTACTCCTCGACGATCTTAACGATGTCGGCCTGCCGCTTGACGAGCTGTGCGAAATCATCCGCCACTGGTTCTTTCTAGTGTAGGTGAGCCGATGTTGCCCTAGAGCCTTCTCCCTGTTGCTGGGTATCCGAAGAGGAGTGCAGCGGCGTTTTCATTGCGGAAAACGCCCATAGATGCAGAAGTCCTACGCTACACCTACAGGGAAACGGCCCTATCGGAGAAAGCTCGGCAACACCTCGGCGGCGTTGCCCAGGAAGATGGTGTCGAATGCCTCTGCATTCAGCGGTTCCTCCGGACCGACATAGATCGTCTTCAGGCCACGCTGATTGGCGATCTGCACAAAGCCCGCGGCCGGATAGACCGAGCCGGAGGTGCCCACAACCAGGACATGGGTCGATGTTGCCAGACGGCTGTAGATCTCATCCATATTCAGCGGGATCTCGCCGAACCAGACGATGTGCGGTCGCACCGCCGCACCGCAGGTGGCGCATACCGGTAATGCGGCGGCTTCTTCATAGAAGGCATGGTCCGTGAAGGGTTCTGCGCAGCGCACGCACCGCGACTGGAAAAGGGAACCATGCATATGGTGCACGCGTTGGGAGCCACCACGCTCGTGGAGATCATCAACGTTCTGCGTACAGACATACAGGCGATCGCCAGACTTCTGTTCCAGGGCGGCCAGGGCGCGATGAGCTGCGTTCGGCTCCGCGGCCATGGCGTCACGCCTCCGCATGGAGTAGAAACGCCACACTAGCTCTGGATCAGCCTCCCAGGCTTCGGGGGTAGCGACCTGTTCGACACGGTAGCCGTTCCACAGGCCACCGCTTCCTCGGAAGGTCGCAAGACCGCTCTCTGCGGAGATGCCGGCGCCGGTCAGGATAAAGAGACGATCGTTCTCGCCTAACCCAAGTTCGCTCATGCTGCCTAGAATAGTCCCTGTGCTGACACCTGAGCAGAAAGAGAATCTCGTTGTCGTGCTGGCCGGCGCACGCAACCCGTTGAACATCGGCGCGGCGGCTCGTGCCATGAGTAACTTCGGCTTTCGCACCCTGCGGATCGTGACGGAGTTCCCTCTGCCGGTGACAGAAGCGAAGAGCGCTGTGGATGCCGCTGAGGTGATGCAACAGGCGACGGTTCACGGCAGATTCGCCGAGGCCATCGGGGACTGCGGCCTGATCTATGGCACGACGGCCGTCGGGGATAGGAGATTGGAGCATCCGGTCGAGCCGTTGCCGCAGGCGGCTGCCGCTGTCAGAAACGTGCTGGCCGGAAAGCAGAGAGCAGCCATTGTCTTCGGCAGTGAAAAGACGGGTATGACCAATGAACAGATGAGCTACTGCTCCGGCCTGCTGACGATTCCGATGGAGGTGCATGGCACCTCCATGAACCTGGGGCAGTCCGTGGCGGTCTGTCTGTGGGAGCTCACGCGTGACGGAGTGAGCGGCGGTGTGATGCCGGAGGATGGTTTTGCCGACAGCGCTGCGGTAGACCGTTTCGAAGCCGTGCTTCGTGAAGGCCTGACAGCGACCGGATATGAGGCTAAGTTTCCGGCCAAC
>Ga0136846_1214208_pt1 | contig 12695 bp, 10 predicted proteins | sample HopSoiMetagenom2_FD_96841 | JGI IMG/M metagenome (GOLD analysis project Ga0136846, IMG submission 96841) | Grasslands soil microbial communities from Hopland, California, USA - 2 Assembly 2016 (version 4) | ecosystem: Environmental > Terrestrial > Soil > Grasslands | place: USA: Hopland...
CGAGACCGTCAAGGCCTACGTGAGCCTGCGGCCCGGCCAGGAGGCCACCGCCGAGGAGCTCATCGCCTTCTGCCGCCAGCAGCTGGCCGCCTACAAGTACCCGCGCCAGATCGAGTTCCTCGACGAGCTCCCCAAGACCGTCTCCGGCAAGCTCCTGCGCCGCGAGCTGCGCGACCGCGACCCGGCCTGATCCGGTAGCCAGCGGTCAGGTACCGGGAAAGCCAGCCGCCACCATGACCCGCAGCGCGTTGGGCACCAGCGTGATCGAGGCCGGGGTCTGGCCGCTGATCTCCCCGTCGATGTCCAGCGGCAGCGGCGGGTCGGTGTGCAGCCACACCTGCGTGGCGGCCAGGAACGCCGGCTCCGCCTGGGTCCGGCGGGCGCCGGTCAGCGCGTGCCGGACGGTGGCGCCGATCAGCCCCGGGCGGCCGGGGCCGCCCAGGCTGTAGGCCAGCAGCAGCCGGTCGTCGGCGCTGGCGTCGCCGGTGATGGGGCGGCCGGCGTGGAAGCTGCCGTTGGCCACGTTGAGCTGGTGCGTGGTCAGGGTGCGGGTCCGGCCGCCGGCGGTGACAGCCGCCCGGAACGGGCGGTGCCGGGGCAGCCGGGCCAGGGCCGTCAGCGGGTAAGCGGGCCGGCCGAGCAGGCGCTTGAGCTGGGGCCGGACGGTGGCGGCGACGTGGCCGGACAGCCCGACGCTGACCAGGTTGGCGAAGTAGGTGCCGTTGACGTGGCCGAGGTCCACGTCGGCGACCTTCCCGCCGGTCAGCACGCCGACGGCGCCCGCCACGGTCAGCGGGAGGCCCAGGGACCGGGCGAAGTTGTTGGTGGTGCCCGACGGCACGATGCCCAGGGCGATGTCGCGGTGGGCCAGGTGCCGCGCGGCCAGGCTGACGGTGCCGTCGCCGCCGCCCGCGATCAGCAGGTCGGGCGCCAGGTCCAGCGCAGCCGCGAGGCTGGTTTCCAGCTGGCCGGGCCGGCTGACCGCGAATGAGCCGAGCAGGCCGAACCCGGCCGCCTCCAGCTGCCGGCCCGCGGCCTGGTACATGCGCGCGCCCCGGCGCGACCGGGTGTTGACCACCAGCACGGCACGCCGGTGCTGTCGGATCGCGGCCTGAAGATCGCCCTTGCTGCGCATAGGACCAGCACACCGCGGTGATCTGCAACCGCTATGCAGGCGGCGTGTCCGCGGCGTGGAGAAAGTACTGTCGACCCCGGCGACCGCCTGGGTCACCCGGCGGTGCGCGGGATGACCAGGCCGGCCTGGAAGGCGAAGACCACGAGCTGGGCCCGGTCACGGGCGCCGAGCTTGATCATCGCCCGGCTGACGTGGGTCTTGGCGGTGGTGGGGCTGAGCACCATGGCCTCGGCGATCTCGTCGTTGGACAGGCCGTGCGCGACCAGCGCCACCACCTCCCGTTCCCGGTTGGTCAGGCTTTCCATCCCGGCCGCGGCCAGCGCGTCCGGCGGCCGGGCCACGAACTCGCTGATCAGGCGGCGGGTAACGGCGGGCGACAGGAGCGAGTCGCCGCGCGTGACGACCCGCAGCGCCTGCAGCAGCTCGGCGGGCTCGGTGTCCTTGAGCAGGAACCCGCTCGCCCCGGCCCGCAGCGCCCGGAAGATGTGCTCGTCGAGCCCGAAGTTGGTGAGGATCACGACGCGCACGCCGGCCAGCCGCTCGTCCGCGACGATCTGCCGGGTCGCCTCGAGGCCGTCGAGCACCGGCATCTGGATGTCCATCAGGGCGATGTCGGGGCGATGCTCGACGGCCAGCGTCACCGCCTGCTGCCCGTCGGCGGCCTCGGCCACCACCTCGATGTCGTCTTCGGCATCGAGCAGCGACCGGATGCCGCTGCGGATCAGCGCCTGGTCGTCCGCCAGCAGGATCCTGATCAAGTCGGCGCCCGCGCCGGGAGCTCGGCCCGCACCTGGAAGCCGCCACCGTCCCGGTGCCCGGCGTGGAGCCGGCCGCCGAGCGCGGTCACCCGTTCCCGCATGCCGATCAGGCCGAGCCCGGGGCCGCCCGGCCGGGGTTCGCTGCCGTTACCGCTGGCCGCGCCGTCGTCGTCGACCTGGACCGAGAGCGTGTCCGGGGTGTAGTGCAGGTGAACCGACGCGCAGGCCCGGCCGGCGTGGCGGCTGACGTTGGTGAGCGCTTCCTGCACGATCCGGTAGGCGGCCTGGTCCACGTCCGGTGGGAGCACCCGCTGGGCGCCGGTGATGGTGACCGTGACCGGGAGCCCGGCGGCCCGCGCGCGGGCGACCAGCCGGTCGAGCTGGCCGAGATCGCTGCTGTCGCCGTCCTCGGAGCTGCGCAGCACGCTGAGCGTGGTGCGCAGCTCCCGGGCGGCGTCCGCGCCCGCCTCCTGGATCGCCAGCAGCGCCGGCGGCACCTCGTCGCCGCGCTTGCGGGCCAGGTGCACCGCCACCCCGGCCTGAACGCAGATGACGGAGATGCTGTGCGTCAGCGAGTCGTGCAGCTCGCGGGCGATCCGCAGCCGCTCCTCCATGGCCCGGCTGCGGGCGGCCTCGTCCTTGGTCCGCTCCGCCTCGTCGGCGCGCTGCTCGACCTCGCGCAGGTGCAGGAGCCACAGCCGGGACGCCACGATCATGACGCCGGCGGAGATGCCCCAGCCGGCCGCGTAGAACCGTTGCCGGCCACGATTTGTGCGCATCCTGCGAGCGTAGCCGCCCCGGCTGGCGGCCACATCCGCCCCTCGGACCCATTGCCGGCTACTCCCCGCGGAGTAGCCGGGCGGCCGTGCGCATCCGTGCTGACCAGGCAGAAGATGGTTCGCCGGCTGGACGACAGCCGGCCGCCCGGCCGGGAGCATCGCTGGCATGGCAACGACAATCTCCGCCGCCGGCGATACCGGCACCAGGAACGAGGGCCGCCACCTGGGCGTGGCGCTGCTCGTCATCGCGACCGCCCAGCTGATGGTCGTGCTCGACGCGACCGTGGTCAACGTGGCCCTGCCCCGCATCCAGGCGGCGCTCGGCTTCTCCGGGGCCGGCCTGGAGTGGGTCGTCAACGCGTACGCGCTGACCCTCGGCGGGCTGCTGCTGCTCGGCGGCCGGGCCGGTGACCTGCTCGGCCGGCGCCGGATGTTCGTCACCGGCCTGCTGCTGTTCTCGGCCGCGTCCCTCGCGGGCGGGTTCGCCACCTCGCAGGCGTGGCTGCTGGCGGCCCGGGCCGTCCAGGGCGCCGGCAGCGCGATCGTCGCGCCCGCCGCGCTGTCGCTGGTCGCGACGACGTTCAGCGAAGGCCCGGCCCGCCGCCGGGCGATGGGCGTGTACGCCGCGATGAGCGTGGCCGGCGCCGCGGCCGGGCTGCTGGCCGGCGGCCTGCTCGTCACCTACGCCTCGTGGCGCTGGGTGATGTTCGTCAACGTGCCGATCGGCATCGCCGTCGCGCTGGCCGCCCCGGCCGTGCTGCCCCGCACCCCGGGCCGGCCGGGCCGGTTCGACCTGCCCGGCGCCATCGCCGCCACCGGGGGCGTCGCCGCCCTCGTCTACGGCCTGTCCAACGCCGCCACCAGCCCGGACGGGACCTCGCACTGGGCCGACGGCAAGGTCGTGGCCGCGCTGACAGCCGGGGTGGTCCTGCTCGCGGCGTTCGCGGTCATCGAGACGCGCAGCCGCCATGCGCTGCTGCCGGTGCGGCTGCTGCGCAGCCGTGACCGCCTCGGCGCGAACCTCATCATGCTCGCGGTGGGCACCGCCATGTTCGGCGTGTTCTTCTTCCTCGTCTTGTTCGTGCAGGACGTGTGGGGTTACTCGGCGCTCAGGACCGGCGTGGCGTTCCTGCCGCTGACCGCCGCGATGCTCGCCGCCTCCGCCGCCGCCACCACGCTGGTGTCGCGGACCGGCCCGCGTCCGCTGCTGCTGGCCGGCGGCGTGGCCATCGGCGGGGGCCTGTACTGGCTATCCCAGCTGACCGAGCACGGCACGTACGCGGGCGGCCTGCTCGGCCCGAGCCTGCTCGCCGGGGCCGGGTTCGGCCTGCTCGTCGTCCCGCTGCAGCTGACCGCCCTGGGCGGCGTCGCCGGGGCGGACTCCGGGGTGGCCGCCAGCCTGCTCAACGTCGGCCGCCAGGTCGGCGGCTGCATCGGCCTGGCGGTGCTGGGCACCGTGGCCTGGACCGTGGTCGCCGGCGGCATCCGCGCCCAGGCCGCCCCGTCAGCCCGGCCGGCCGTGGCCGCCCCGGGGCAGAGCCCCGTCTACCGGCACGCCCTGGTGGCCGGCTTCGACCGGGCCTTCCTGGTCGCCGCCGCGATCTCGGTGCTCGTTCTGGTGGCCGCGATCACCATGATCCGGGGCCGGGCTACCCCAACCCGTGAATCTCGCCGGCCCTGATCTGCCCGCGGGCCGGGCCGAAATCGATCCGCATCGGCCGCACGCCCAGCCGCTGACCCGGGGCTACCCGCTTGGCTTCCTCGCCGTCGGGAACCACCGTCCAGCTCCGGTCGGTGCGGTTGCGCAGCACCACCCGGCCGGCCTGGCGGGGATCCGGCTCGACCACCGCGCAGGCCGTCCGGTGGTCGCGGTCCCGGTTGAGGTGATGGCTGGTCAGCACGGCGCCCGCGGACAGCACGAGCAGGCTCCCGGCCAGCTTGAGCGTGACCGGGACCGGCAGCGGAGCGGAGCAGTTCCAGCAGCGCTGCCCGGCCTGCTCCGGATCGTGGAACAGGTCCGCGCGGCAGGCCGGGCAGTCGTACACGCTGTCCTGCAGGGCGAGCAGCACCCGCCGCCAGGTCCCCTCGGTGACCCGGCCGTTCAGCGACGCGTCATGCAGGCCCGCGGTGAAGGCCCGGGTGAACACCCGGCGGCACTGCTCCGGGTAGATGGGCCACCAGGTCAGCGCCCGGTCGCCGGGGACCGGCCGGTTCGACGGGTCGCCGGGGTCGAAGATGAAGACCGGCTCGATCCCGAAGTTGCGCATCAGCAGTTCGGTCTCCGACCGGTGCGCGCCGCGCTCCCAGGAGCAGGCGGCATCGGCCCGCACGCCGAACAGCGGGTGGCCGTGCATCAGCAGGTAGAACAGCAGCACGGCCAGCGCGTGCAGGTCGGTGACGGTCGACGGGTGCGCCTCGTCGCGCAGCAGCTCCGGCGCCATGAACGGCCCGGTGCCCTTGACCAGGGCGGTGCCGGAGTCGATGCCGATGTTGTCCACGTCGATGATCGCCGCCTCGCCCGCGGCCGGGTCGACCCGCAGGTTCCCGAAGCTGATGTCCCGGTAGCACAGCCCGGCCGAGTGCAGCGCGGCGAACGCGTCCACCAGCTCGCGGCCGATGGTGGTGATGACCCGGAACGACGGCTGCCGGTCCTGGTTGAGCAGCTGGGCCAGCGAGACGAAACGCGGATCGAGCAGCGGCATCACGTAGCCGAATCCGGGAATCCGCCCGGAGCTGACCAGGTCGATCGGCCAGGTGAAGGCGGGGTGCGGCGGCCGGCCGCGGTGGATGAGCGCGGTAATCGACGTGCGCATCTCCTCGCTCCCCGGGCCGGGGCGGAACCACTTCACCGCGAACGGCGCGCCGTTGAGCCGGGCCACGTGGACGACGCCCTGGCCGCCCTCGCCGATCCGCTTCTCGGTGGTCAGCCGCGCTCCGGCCCGGTCCATCAGCAGCGTGTCCCCGGGCTGGATCAGCCCGTCCACCTCAGCCGTCCTCTTCGGCGTTCCCGCGCAGCAGCAGCGCGATCGTCGCGTCGTCGCCGCTGCCGTCGGCGGAGGCACAGCGCTGCGCCCAGCCCGGTACCTCGCGCCCGAACCAGTGATGGTCGTGGCCGGCCGCGAGCCGGGCCAGGTCCCGCCCCACGACGGGCGGCCACGGCTCGTCGGCCAGGGCGTTGCCGTATCCGTCGGTGGCGAGCAGCAGCGCCGCCAGCGGCACCTGGCTCAGGTCGTGCGCGCTGGTCCGGAACGACGCCAGCGCGTCCGGCTGGCACAGGCTGGTCGTCCGCCGCCCGTCGAGCCGGTCATCGCCCGCCACCGGGGAGAAGGAACTGCCATCGGGGCGCACGGCGAGCATGTCGCCGTCGCCGATCTGCGCGCACACCAGCCACCGGCCGGCGATGGCGGCGACGAGCAGGGTGGAGCCGTAGGGGATCACGCGCGTATCGGCCGCGAGATCGAGGACGGACTGCTCCTCCGCCGTGTAGGGCCGCACCTGGAGCTGGCCGGCCACGGCGGAACGCCAGCCCGCCACCACCGTCCGGGCCAGCTCCTGCCCGGCCCGCGCGGCCTCCTCCTCTCCGGTGGCGTCCGCGGCCAGTGCGGCGACCGCGGACGATGCCGTCCGGCAGGCGACGTCGACGGCCAGCGCGGCCCCGTCGGCGCTGCGGAAGTGGCGCCGGTGGCCGTGCCCGTCGGCGATCGCGACGACGACCCCGCCGGGGCCGTCCTGGCTGGCCACCGCGTCCTGGTTGGGCAGCCCGCTGGCTCGGTGGGCCGCCCCCCGGGCGCTGCCGGTGATCACCTGCCAGGTGGCGGCCCCGCCCGTGACGCTGGCGGTGGTGCTGTCCGTGGTGCTGTCTATGGCCATGGCGATCAGACGATCGTGTCCTGGTCGAAGATGTTCGGCAGCACCTCGCCGGGCGCGCCGAACAGCCGCCGCGCCACCGCGCCGCGGTCCGCGCCCGCCTCCGACATCCGCGATACCGCCAGCGACGCTGCCACCAGGCGATCGGCGATGTCCTCGCTGCTGTCCGCCACCAGCACCGGCACGCCCCGGTCGCCGATGAACCGGTCGAGCGCCGCGGATCTGGCGTCGCGGCCGATCGCGATGGCCAGCCGCAGCGCGGCCTTCCCCGCGGGCTGGTCCATCAGGGCGGACAAGCCCGCCTCGAACTCTCCGGGCGGGTCGGTGGCCAGCCCGTCGGTGATCAGCAGCATGGCCGGCCGCAGCGCCCGGCGCTCGATCTGGCCGGACGCCAGCGCCTGCGCGGCCAGCGCGAACGCCGGCCCCATGTTGGTCAGCCCCTTGGGCACCGGCTGCAGTGGCTTCCAGCCGAGCTGGGCCACCGGCTGGGGTTCGGCGATATGCCACCACGGCTCGGTGGCGAACGCGATCGTCCGGATGAATACCTGGGCCTGCTCCTGGTCGCGCTCCCAGGCCGCCAGGTGGGGCAGCATGTCCGCGATCGCGAAGTTCAGCGCCTGGATCTTCTCGCCCTTCATCCCGCCCGAGCAGTCGGCCAGGATGATGAAGTGCAGCGGGCGCCGGGAGATGCCGCCTCCCGGCATCCGCGGATACGGTGCGGCCTGGAGCATCGCCGGGCGCTCGGCGGTGGCTTCTGAGTCCTCCGCCGGCCAGCTAGTACCGGGGCCGGTCATGATGACGCCGACGGGCTAGGGGCGGACATCGGCAGCGAGTCGTTGCTCCACCATTTGTCCAAGGCCGCGAACGACGAGTTCGGAGCGCCCGCGGCGACGAAGAACGCGTCCTCGGTCGGCAACGTCCAGGTGTAGGTGGGCTGGGGGCCGTTGCCGACGTCCACCATCACGCACCAGAGCACCTGGCCGGGCTGATGCGGGAACATCTTCGAGTCAGTGGGGAAAGTTCCCACGCCGCCCTTGGCCGGCGGGCACTGCGGTCCCGGGCTGGATGAAGTGAAGCCGGCTACCTTGCTGTAACTCTGCCAGGTGGCCTCGTAGTCGGCCTGGCTGTCCATCTGGTACGCGTAGACCTTGCCCTTGCTCAGGCCGGGATCGGTGCAGGCCAGGGCCATGACGCGGCCCGGCATGTCCCAGCTGTAAGGCGGCGGGTCCGGTTGGCACTGCGTCGTGGGATCGCCGATATCCTCGGGCAGCAACTGGAGGAGGGGGACTGTCCCGGCCGCCAGCGTGGGACCCGTCGGAGTCGGTGTCGCGGGCTGGGTCGGCTTCGGCGCGGGCCGGGCCGAGTGGACCGGGGACGAGGCCGCGACCGGGCGGCCCTTGGTGAACGGGAACGTGTGCGCGAAGGTGGCCGCGATCAGATACCCGCCGATCAGCGCGACCGCGGCGCCGGCCGCGATCAGCCCGCGTCGGCGGACGGACCACGAGCTCCTGAAGCCGCCGGACGACGGCTGAGACGACGGTCCGGGCGGTGACCCGGCCGGCGGCCAGGACTGCGGCGGCGGCCCGGCCGGGGGCCAGGACTGCGGCGCAGGCCCGGATGTGCCCCAGGGTTGCTGCGGCGGCGACGGCAGCGGCTGAGACGGCGGCGGCTGCGGTGCCTGCCAGAACTGGCCGGGCGGCCGCTGCGGCGCCTGGCCGGCCGGGGGCCAGGACTGCGGGCCCGGTACCGGTCTGGCTGGTACTGGCCCGGGCGGGACCGCCGAAGTGTACGCCCGGACCTGGTACCCCAGCGCCTGGGCGTACTCCGAGGCCACCCACAGGCCGGCCGCCGGGTCGAGCGCCCGGCGGTCCGACAGAGCGCTGGCTACCAGCTGTACCGCGGTGTCGGGGTCGATGTGCTGCCCCTCGACGTGCTGCCTCATCTCCGCCGCGATGCCCGCCTCGGCCGCCGTGACCAGGAGGCTCCGCTCACGTGGCAGGTCGGGGAGCAGGTCGGCGACCAGGTTGCCGAGGGTGTGCGGGTCGCCCAGCACCCGCTGGCCGTAGCTGGCGACGGCGGTGCTCAGCGCCTCGCGGGCTTCTCCTTGTGCGTCGAGCTGCTGGCTCATGAGTTGTCCCTCCCGGGGCTTGCCGAGTGCTAATTGCCGGCCCCGGTCTGGGAGCCGTTCGTCGTCGGGGCAGTGACCGTCAGCTTGGCTGCGGGGCCGACCGGATCCAGGTTGGGCCCGGCGAACAGCTGCACTTGGTACGTGCCGGCGGGCGTGGCCGCCGCCCCGAGTGCGGCGGCGGTCAGTGCGTAGGAGAGGCAGCCGCTGCTGGTCTTGGTGACGGTCATCGGCAGCCCGTCGGTGCTGTCCAGGATCACGGGGGTGCCGTCGGGCATGACGACCCCGAAGGCGACGTCCAGGCCGACCGGAAATCCGGTGTAGCCGAACCCGAACACCGCTGACGTCGACGCCGGGGCCGCCGGGCTCCCCGCACAGGCCGCCTCCGCCGTGGCCGCCACTCCGATCCGGGTCACCGATTCGGTGCTGGCCGACTGGACCAGGATCTTGCTTTTGTACGCGTTGTGCGCGCCGGCGGCCGCGATCAGCGGCCTGGCCTCGGCGACCGAGCGGAGCCGCCACGACAGGTCGCTGCCTTCTCCCGGGATGCTCAGGCTCGGCACGCCGATGAGCTGGCCCGCATCGGTGATTGCCGCGCCGCCGGAGTTGCCATGCGCGACTCGCGCGGTGGTCTCCAGCTCGAACCGGGGGTCGGTGACGTGCTTTTGCGGGTCGGGCACGAAGGTAGACAGGACCCCGCTGGTCACGGTGATCGAGTTCGAGTCGGACACGCCCGGGAATCCGAGCACGGTCAGGTGCTGGTCGAGCTGGAGCGCGGACACGTTGCCGACCGTCAGGTAGGGCAGGTGCAGCGAGCCCGGGCTGACCGGCTGCCCGCTGGCGGTGGCGTAGATCTGGACCAGCGCCAGGTCGAGGTATCCGTCCGCGGCCACTGGCCTGGCCCGGTAGCGGGCGACCACCGGTGCGGACGGTCCCTGGGTTGTCTCGACCGTGAGGTAGGGCGGATCATGTTCGAGCTGGGAGCCGGGTTCCGCGGATGCCACCGCGAACCCGGGAGCCTGCGGCTCAGCCACGTGGACATTGGTGAGAATGAGCCCGTTCGGGCTGATCACGGTGCCCGATCCCCAGCCCGGTGATCCGACCGGGCCCACCACCAGTTTGACGGTCGCGGCCTCCGCGTGCCGCAGCACCGAGGCGGACGGGCCGTTGGCCGGCGCTGCGGGCCGCAGGGCGAAGACCCCGAACGTCGCCAGCCCGGCCACCGCGGCGACTACCACGCCCGCCAGGGCGCCCCGGCGCATCCGGCCGCCCAGGACCCGACGGCCATGGTTACGTGCGATCTGGGTGCTGGTCAGCGGGGGAGTGATGCCGAGTTCCTCGCCGGTGGCCGGATCGCCGAGCCGCAGCACCACCGACTCGGTGATGCGCAGCGGCCCGCTCAGCTGCCTGCCGTCGAGGAACGTCCCCCGCCGGGACTGGTCCACGTAGGTGGCCCCGTCCGGGTCCGAGGTGATCACCCCGTGGCATTGCCTGGACACCAGCGGGTTCACCGACACCAGCTCGAAGGCCGGGTCCCGGCCCACCCGGACCGGTGCCCCCACCGGGAATATGCGCTGCTGGCCGCCGAGCCGGGTGACCAGGACCGGTACCTGGCCCGGTCCGGGCTCGCGCGCCGGCGTCGTCTCAGTTTCTGCGGCCATATCGCAACCACGCCCCGCTTCCCTCAATAAGGCCAGCTGGCCTCCGCCAGAGAGGACAAGCGCCCGGCCGATCGAGAAGATGCCCCGTCTTCTCACTAAACCGCAAATAGCGCTCTCCGCCGTTGGTATCACGAAATCACCGGAATTCCGGTTCATGGCCGGGGCGAATTGATGACACCAGCGTCAGGTCACGTGCACCCTCGATTCGAAAAATTAGCCTTAGCAGGGCATACGGGGTCCGTATCTCATCGCAGGCCGTCTCCGCACGCGAGCCGCCGAACTCCCAGCGGCAGCGACAAGTAATTCCGTATCGGTTACCGGCACGGCGCGACCGGTTTCAGCGTCGTTTCAGCACCGCTTCAGCGGTGCAGGCCATAATGCGCCCGCTGGCGCGTGAAGGTCAGAATTGCAGCAGCTCGCGAACTTCAACAAAACCGTAGGTCGGCAATTTGTTCGCCCATTCGAGGGCGGCGTCCATGCTGGGGAGATCCATGATGTAAAAGGCCTGGATCTGCCGCTTTCCCGCGGCGAATGGCCGGCGCTCCACCGCGTCGCCGATCGCGTGCCCGGCTATCGCGGTCTGAACCAGGCGAGCCTCGGCCGCGGCCGGGGTAAGCGCGCCGTTGAGCACGAACGCGCCCGCCGCCTTCACCTGCTCGTCGAACTCGGCCCAGGTCCCGAAGTCGGACTCGTCGCCGCTCGCCGCATCCGCATCGGCCCACATCAGCATCAGGAAGCGCATGCCCCGACCGTATCCCGCCGGTCCGTAGGCCTGAGCAGCACCTCCAGCGCCACCGCCGTGTCCTGGTAGCGGGCGGCCAGAGCCGTGCCCGCCGGGCTGGGCACCGAGATAGCGGCTTGCGGCTCCGGCTCGGCCCGCCACGGCGGGACCCATGCGTCCAGGGCTTCCAGCCGGCCGGGAAAGATCCGCCCGGCCTCGCGGATAAGGAGCGGGGCCAGCTCGGCGGCCGATCGCAGGGTGGCGATCAGGGTCGGCAGCCAGGGCAGCAGCACCGGATCCGGCAGCCGCCCGAACGCGTTCGACACCATCTCCACGACGAAGTCAGCCAGAACCGGCACGGGTTCCAGGGCGTGGACGAAACCGCTGAGATAGCGCGGATAGGCGGGCACCACCAGGGGATTGCCGAGCAGGTCGTCGCACCGCGCCCGCAGGTCTTCGCGGGAGAGCTGGCCCAGCTGCGTCCGGGCCGCCCACAGCAGCGCCGTCTTCGCCGGTTCCTCCGGATGCGACTGGGCGACCGCCAGTTCCAGCTGGTTCCGGTCGCAGCCCAGCGACAGCGCCAGCGATTCCATGCTGAACAGGAAGCCCAGCATCGCCGCCACCTGGCGGACGGTGGCGTCGTCGTCGGTGAAGGCCGTCGGCAGCAGGGTGCAGTAGTGCGCGTAGCCGGCCTTGACGAAAGACTCGATCCACGACGGCAGCACCGGCTCGCTGGTCCGGTAGTACGCCAGCAGCCGCCGCGCCCGGCGCAGCACCTCGGGCGCGCCGTCGGCGCTGCGCTCGGCCGACAAGACCTCCAGCGCGCGGGTGCCCAGCTCGTCGGCCAGGCGGCGGTTGCGCAGGTACAGCGTCGCGTTCTCGACCGCCTCCAGGACGGCCGCCGTGGTGGCACGGGGCCCGTACGCCGCGCGGCGCAGGCGCTGCTCGGTCACCTGCTCGATGCTGACGCCCTCGTAGCCGAGCTCGATGAGAGCCCGCTGATGGGTGCCCAGCGCCAGGTCCCACGACTCCTGGATCGGCCGCTCGCCGAGCCGCCGCTCACCCATGATCGGCCGCACCGCGCCCGGCGGCATCAGGTACCGCAGCATCCACAGCACGTCGGAGCACCGCGCCAGTTCCGGCTGGGAGGCGATGTTCAGCAAGGCCCGCCGCACGCCGCGCTGCTCCAGCCGCAAACCCAGCGGCCCGAGCCGGTCATGGACGTCGCGCACCAGGGGCGGCAGCGCGTCGTAGCCGACCCGGCCGATCCGGTCCCCGCCCATCATGATCTCGACCAGGCGCTGCACGTCGCGCCGGCCCGGCCGGGAGTCCTTCTCGATGCAGGTGACCGCCGCGTCACCGAAGTCGTACGGGGTCGGATTGGCCCGGTCGCGCATCCCGGCCAGCAGGATCGACGTCTCGAACACCGCGATGGCGTCGGCGGTGGAGGCGAGGTAGCCGTTACGGCGCGCGGCACGCACGATCTCCACCGACCAGCCGAGCAGCTCGGCCTCGTCCAGCGGGTCCAGGACGGGCGGTCGCTGCAGGAAACCGGTGAGCTTGTCTGAGGCGGGGACGGCCAGCCCGTTCGGTGCCAAGGTTGTGGTCTTCCTGGGCTTACGGCCGCCCGCCTGCCCGGCCAGCCGGTA
>Ga0136846_1238065_pt1 | contig 12695 bp, 6 predicted proteins | sample HopSoiMetagenom2_FD_96841 | JGI IMG/M metagenome (GOLD analysis project Ga0136846, IMG submission 96841) | Grasslands soil microbial communities from Hopland, California, USA - 2 Assembly 2016 (version 4) | ecosystem: Environmental > Terrestrial > Soil > Grasslands | place: USA: Hopland...
AAACTGAGTTGGACGACCTGCTGCTGGATTTGCTGCGCGGCCCGATCAAGGTCGTGGTTTTTGTCGTGCTGCTGCACATCGGCCTAAACCTGTTTGATTGGTCGGCCCCGGCGAAACTCTATTTCTCGCGCGCGCTCATTCTGATCGTCGCCGCTTCGATTACTTACGTCACCATCAAAGTCGTCGGGCTCATGCTGGACGTGTGGCATCGGCGGCTGGCGCAGGAAAGCGAGCGCCGATTCAACGACCAGTTGTTGTCCATCATTCGCAAGAGCTTCACCGCGTTCATTCTTGTGGTCGCGGTGCTCGTTACAGCTCAAAACATGGGCGTCAACATCACGGCCGTCATTACGTCTCTTTCAATCGGTGGTTTGGCGGTAGGTTTGGCTGCACAGGATACGTTAGGCAATCTGTTCGGCGCTGTTGCCATTTTCACTGATAAACCTTTCCGCGTCGGTGATCACATCAAACTGGATACCACCGAAGGTCACGTCGAATCCGTCGGCCTGCGCAGCACGCGCTTGCGCAATCTGGATGGGCATCTCGTTGCCGTGCCGAACAAAACGATGGGCAACGCCATCATCACCAACATCAGCCAGCGGCCTAGTTCTAAAACGGTAACCAACCTGGTACTGGCGCGTTCCGTGCCTCCCGCAAAAATCAAACAGGCGCTCGATATCCTCGGCAGCGTTTACCGCGGCAGCCCGCTCACCGATGAAGTCTGGATTAACTTCAACCAATTGAATAATGGCAACAGCAACATCGTGATCATCCATTGGTGTAAACGATCCAGCTACAAGGAGTACCTGGTGGCGATGCAGGAAATCAATTTCGCCGTCAAAGAGCGCTTTGAAGCAGAAGGCATCGCCTTCGCCTAATTGTGCCTTCCCACTGTAGGAGGCGATCCCTCCGAGCGCGCCCACGCCGTTTTTTCGCATTGAACCCCTGAAGTCGCAGGGCTCAAAAATCCAAACCGTCCGCATGCTCGAGAATCAGACTACGGTTCTCCCTCTCCCCTTCATAAGGGGAGAGGGCCGGGGTTGCTCTTTCGCGCACGGATTCTTGGTGAGGGCGGGTTTTTTTCGTTCCGTCTGCGTTTGCCGTGTGTCAACCTCGGCCGCGCGATCTATGCGAATTCTAATCCTGGGCGGCACGCAATTCATCGGCCGGCACATCGCCGAAACACTGCTGCGAGCGGGACATGGAGTCACGATTTTCAATCGTGGCCAGTCGCCCGACCAATTGCCCGCACAAATCGAACGCCTCCATGGTGACCGGGACGCCGGAGCACAGGGATTGGCAGGGTTGAAAAGCCGAGAGTGGGACGTCTGCATCGACGTTTGCGGTTATACTCCGAGGCATGTCCGGCCGAGTGCCGAATTGCTGCGCGGCAAAGTCGGCCGCTACGTGTACATCAGTGCCGTCAGCGTCTATGGCGATCCAAAACAACGGCCGGTCCGTGAAGAGACACCGCGCCTGACACCTGCGGCCGAGGAGGTCACCGAGATCGATGCGGCGACGTATGGACCCTTGAAAGTCACGTGCGAAAACATCGTGAGCGATGTATATGGCGCGCGCTGTCTGCTCTTGCGTCCGCAGATCGTGGTAGGACCGCACGACCCGAGCGGCCGATACGCTTATTGGCTGGAGCGGGCGAAAAATGGCGGCGACATGCTCGCGCCTGGCGATGGCACCGATCATTTGCAAGTGATAGACGTTCAGGATGTCGCGCGATTTGTGCAAAGCGCGATTGAGAATGAATTGAGTGGGCCATTCAACCTGGCGGGCCCGAGGTTCACCTTGTCGGAATTTATTCGAATGCTCGGGGCGCGAAATGTCGTTTGGGTGCCTCACACAATTATCCAGGCAGCCGGTGTGACGGAATTTGCGCTTCCACTGTATCGGTATGAAACGGGACCGCGCAGCGGGTTGATGGATGTCAGCACCCAAAAAGCGTTAGCCGCCGGGCTGGAATTGACGAAGCCTCAGGATACGATGAGTTGCATGCAGGCGTGGCTTGCAGACAAAAATGTAAGTCTGATGTTGCCTGCGGAAATTGAACGGCAGTTGATAGCCGCCTCCCGCATCCAATGTCCGAATTCTTGAATCCCTTCACACCATCTGAGGCAATTGCGATGCATGATACGATCCATCGTTCGACTCGGACAACAGTCACAGTTACTCTGTTAGCGAGAACGGGTTGACGACGCGGGGTACGCAATCATTGAAGGCCTGAGCGGAGACACTCTCATTAGATGTACCAGGCCGTGGAGCACATGGATGATTTCTGGATCGAGAAGTTATCAGGCGACGGCATGTAAATCCGCATGACTTATTGGCAAATCACACGATAAAAGCGGCTGGGGAAGACGGCCCCGTTGGTGTCGTGCAAGGTGATTGGTCCGCCAGTGCCGGGAATGCTGGGCGGCAACGGAGTCCAGGTTGCATCTGTGACTGTGTTCTTATATTCGAGCAGATAATTCAAGTTGGAGAGACTTTGCAACGCAACCGATACGTTGGAGGACGAGACTGCGCCCGGAATCAGGCCGATGCTGGGGGCAACAAGCACGCGCAAGCTGGCGACAGTGCTGGTGACCGAAGCGACGATGTTGCTGACAATGACCTGGTAATTACCCGCCTGGCTCTGCTGCACGTTGGTGAGCAAAAGCGACGCGGCGGTCGCGCCGGGCAAGTTGGTGCCCGCGAACAGCCATTGATAATTGAATGGGGTCGTGCCGGTGGCCGTGACGGTGAAAGTGGCATTGCTGCCGAGCGCAAGGGTTTGGTTCGTTGGCTGGCCGCTGATTACCGGCGGCGTGCTGACGCAACAGGCGTAACCGTCGGTGATTTGCACGCCGTCAATGTACCAACCGCCCGTGCCGTAGGCATTGCCGCTGTCGGTGGCGAAGCGCCATTTGAGCTGAATGTTTTTGCCGGCGGCGCTGGCGGGCAGATTGACGAAAGTGGTGATGAAGCCGGGAGAGAGCCCGCTCCAGCATTGCCGACCATCGAGCGGGTTGTCGTCAGTCGGATCGATGGTCTTGTTATTGTAACCGCCGGAAACGAAACTGCCGCCGGCGCTGAGGATGTCGGTAAACGCGGCGGTGCCGATCTTGATTTCAAGGACCCCGCCGTCATAGGCCTTGGTAGCGGTGGCGGGATCGATTTCGCAATTATAGAAATTCCGGAACTGGAGCTGCGCTGAAGTCGTGGAGATGGCAATGGAAGGCGAAATGAGTTCGGTGACGCCGGCGTTGGTAGGCTCGAATGCGAATGCGGCATTGGGGAGCGAATCGCGAAAGGCGGTGGAGGTGACCCAGGCAACGCCGCCACCCGAAACAGCCGTGGTCCAGCCGCTGGGCAAGGCGGGTGCGGAGACGGTGTCAAAGGTTTGCTTGAACGGTATGTTGGGAACGCCGGTCCGGAATGCGAAAGTGACGTTACCAAGATTTGCGGCGCCATCCTGGAGCTGCAAGGTGGCGGTCAAAATGGAACCACACGTACCACCCGCTTTAAACGTGAACGCGCGCGTGACATTGGAACCTTCGGCCGGAAGAACTCCGTAGCTTTGCGCAGCGCTCGGGGCGGTGACGCCACCACTCGCAAGCAAGGTCGCGACGAGATTGGTCGTGGGCGCGCCGCCGATGTTGTGCAGGCTGAAATTTACCAGCACCGTTTCGCCCGAATCGATCACGCCGTTGGTAGGCGTGCAAGTTTCGGCGACGAGAGTGGCGATGCCATTGGTCACGACGGCAAACGTGAATGGAGGAACGAGGACATTGATGAGATTACTGCCGGTGGGTGTGCCCCAACCGGTGCACAGGTCGTAGCCAGCCACGGCCGAGAAACGCGAAGGGCTCGAACTATTAAAGTTATTTCCGATGGTCGTGTCATGGAACGCGGAATTGTAACTGGCACCATTGCCGAGGGGATAAACGACTGGATTCAGGAAACCGACCGCCGGCTTTCGGCGGTTCGCAGCCTGCTCGTTGACAAGGGCCATGAAGCCGGCCCACAAAGGCGAAGCCACGCTGGTTCCTCCGACTGAGCCTTGTATGCCGCCGCCGTAGAAAACAGCGACCCCGTCAGCCACCATGGCGACGTCGGGAATATTGCGCATGGTGGTGGAACCCTGATTGTTTGCCATGGAGGTGGCCTGTTGCCAGGTCGGGATCGCATAGGTAGTGCTGACGCCGCCGCCAGTTCCGTGACCGTCATTACGGTTCCAAGCAATCTCAGAGGAATAAGATACGCCTGCTCCGTTCATGCTGAGGGTTGTGCCGCCGACGCTCGTCACCCAAGCGTGATCGGCGGGTGTGGGAATAGTTCCTGAATAAGCATCAGAGTCGCCCGAAGCGTTGAAGTACGATTGCCCTTGCGTCGCGAATTGCTGATAAATTTGTGTCGTCGTGCTATCAATGCCGAAAGTCCAGGAGGCGCTCAACTGTTTGGCGACGTTGTCGGTCGCCATGCGGTTGAGGATCGTATTGCCGCTGGCGCCACTGCCGCCTTCATAGACGAGCACACCGGCCAGGCCGGGAGCCATAGCGATCGACATTTCAATATCGAGGGCCACTTCGATGTTGTCCTGACCGGCCGCGCCGCTGGCGTCATCGAGCAGGATATTGATCAAAGGCACATTCGGCAGCCCCGACGCGCTTTCGTAAGAAGTGATGTCGCTTTTGTTGTAGCCATCGAACTGAAGGAGGCCGACAAATTGATTCGAGCCCGTCAATGATACGCCGGGCGCGTAGGCGTGGCGAAAATCAAAGCCGCGAAAATTTCCGCCGGAACCCGAGCCGCCAAGCGGTCTGGCGCTGACATTCGTTTGCCCAAGTGAAACGAGCAGACTTGCCGGATGCGGGACGACGTAATTGTCCAGGCCGCTGACCGAAAGCACCGGAACCGAGAGCTCGAGCGAGGGGTCCGCATCTGGAGCGTAGAAATCCCGCTTTTCTTTCGGGTGCTTGTGCCAGCCGAGCTTCACATGGAACGCCTTTTGCAGATCCGCGACCGTTGCCGTGGCGTCCACGAGCATGCGGTTTGGGTGAGTGACGATTCGCGTAAAGCCGTTGGTGCGGGCGAAATCGAGCACGGCGGCATAGTCGGCTTCGCTCGGTCCGAATCGCCCGGCGAATTGGTCCGAGGTCAGAAATTGGCGGTATTGCGGGGTCTCGGGGTTGTAAAGGTCGTTGAGTAATTGATTCAGTGCCGCCTTGTTCCGCAGCGGCAAACCGATCGAAATCCTCAACGACTTGTCTGACGCAACGCGCCCCAGAACCGTCGAGTTTTTGGCCGCCGGTGGCACGTGATTGGTCACAGTTTGCATTGGCAAACCCCGGGCCCAAACCGGCGCCGATATCAGGAAAAAGGCAAGAGAGCGCCCAACAGAGAAGTTAAATTGCACCGGAAAATTATTCCAATTTTCGCAATGTCAATCAAGCCAAGAGCATGGTGGGAACAAAGTTAATTTGACGCGGTGGCATGCTTCAGGCCAGGAAAAGCTTGAAGTACAATGCGTTGTTGTGGCGCCAACAGAAATACGTATAGAGCCGGGCTCCGATCCAATGTAGAGCAATTTTGCTTGCCTTTCGTTTTGAATCCTGGTATCAATTCGAAAACAAACCTATGAAAACCATCTTCACTCTGGCAACGGCCGCTGGCCTGGTCCTTGGCGCGATTCACTCCCAGGGACAGTCGGTCACTTTCGATTTTGAGGACGGAACCGATCAAGGCTTTGGCACAGGCTTCGGTAACGATGCTTCGAAGAGTTTCCCCATTGTGAACATCGGTGGGAGCCTGCGGATGGAAGTGCCGCTTGGGGGCTTCCAGGTAGCCGGCCGTCAAAGTCAGGGCAGCGACGCTTTTCTCAACGCCATGAACGCGGGGGCGGCCTCTCCTTCACTCTACACGATCAGTTACGACTGGTACGTTGACACATCGCTTTCGCCTGGCAACTACGGATCCTTCCTGCAACTTGGAACTTACATCAATGCGGGCAGCGGAGCGTATGCCCAGGACTTCCCAGGCTCCGGCAAGGATGTCGAACTAAACGGAACACAACTGGCAAGCGGCCAGGTGTTTTCGGGCACCGTCACGGAAAGCTTTACTCAGAAATATGGGGCCATCGATCCGGGTTTTCTGGCCCAAACTTTCCAGCGCTTCGGACTGATCATGAATGGCGATGGTTCTCAGTTGAAAGTGTATTTTGACAACATCACCATCCAGGCAGTTCCTGAACCTACATGCTTGACCTTGCTTGGGGTGAGCCTTTCAGCTCTGTTGCTGGTCCGGCGTAACTCGAAGCGCTGAACTTCGCCTTTTCGAACAGGTCCGGGTGGAATTCCTGCGCACAGCGCCTGCACCCGCATCCTCTAAAACAAGACTGACTAGCGTTCTGCTTGGTTTCAGGCAGCACGGGTTGGGTCACGCCATCGCGATCACTGCATTCTCCATGGACGGAGGCAAAGGATGCAGGGAAGCGTCCCGGAAGCCGGCAGCCCCGAGCATTTTTTGGTACTCGGGAAAGGTATAAGCGTCTCCTTCCGGCGTGCTGCCGAGCATCACGAGGCTGAAGCCGGCTGCCGATGGCGGAGTGACGCGATCATCATTCGGCACAAATTCTACGAGCACGACCTGGCCGCCGGGGCGCATGGCAGTATGAACACGTTTCAGGAAGGCCGTACATTCGGCCTGGTTGAAATGGTGCAGAAAATTCGGCACTAGCACCGCATCGTAGTCGTGGCCAAGTTCGACGGTGAAGGCACTTCCGACAATCTTGCTGAATCGGTTGGCGATTCCTGCGGCTTTGGCATTTTCCTCGGTGACGGCGATGACAGGTTCCCAATCCAGCGCCACAATCCGGGCGCGTGGATATTTTTTCGCGAACGCGATGCCGTATGCACCGTGACTGGCGGAGATATCGAGCACACGCGTGTCGCGATCAGTGGGCAGGGCCGAAACGTCGGCTGCGCCTTTGGCGGTTGCGGCCATCATCGGCCCCATCGATCGGGCAAACTCGACCCAGGCCGGATGATTCGGTTCCGTGGTGCCACGTTCAGAAGTGTGAACGCGTCCACGCCGAACCGTGGCCGCCAGATCGCTGAAGGCTTCAGTAATAGAGGGTGCTTGCAGGAACTTTGCCGCGTCTCCGATGTATGCCGGCGAGTTGCGGTCCAGGAATAGCGCTGACGATGGCGTCAGCTTGTAAGTCGAACCCGATTTTTCGAGAAATCCCATAATGGTGAGATTGTCAGAAAGAATGCGGATGCCGCGCTCCGGACATTGGCAGCTTTTAGCCAACTGCGGAGCCGTTACAGCAGCTTTGCCGATGTGGGTGAACAGGGCCAGGTCGATCGCGGCTTTTAGGGCGCCGGCCTTTTGGTAGGCAATAATGGTGTCAAAAAACAATTGGGGTGATGGTTCATTTGGAGGCGTCGTCATTTTATGTTTTTGTGTTCGCGTTGACTGTGCTTGAGATTCTGATTTTTTCAAACTTAACCTTGCAGTTGTAAACATTTTGTGGGGAGGCTTTAATGAGCGAGTTGAGCCGCCAGCGAACGAAAAACGATTCCCCGCCGCGCCAAGTACGCGCAAGTGATATCTCAAGAGGCCGGCGCTGGCTTTTTCGCGTGGTGCTTTTGACGCTGCCGATTCTGCTGCTCGCGCTGGTGGAAGTGGCTCTGCGGTTAGCGGATTATGGTTACGATCCACATCTATTCAAGCGGTTGAAAATCGGCGGCGAAGAATTTTTTGTCCAAAAAGAGGACTTCAGTCGCAGGTTTTTTCCGAAAGAAATCGCGCGCAACCCGGGACCGGTGCGGTTTCGCGTTCACAAAGCGCCCGGAACATTCCGTATCTTCGTTTTTGGCGAATCGGCGGCGATGGGCGATCCGGTGCAGAGTTTCGCGCCGGATCGATACCTGGAAATGTTGCTGCGGCAAAAGTATCCCGATCGCAAGTTTGAACTGATCAACGTCGCGTTCACCGCGATCAATTCGCATGTGATCGTGCCGATTGCCCGCGAGTGCGCCGCGCATGAAGGGGACTTGTGGATCATTTATATGGGCAACAACGAAATGGTGGGGCCGTTTGGAGCAGCCACCGTTTTCGGCTGGCAAGCGCCGCCTTTGTCGGTCGTTCGCCTGGTAACGGCGGTCCAACGGCTGCGCACTGGCCAATGGCTGATGGACATGGGGCGCAACCTCAGGGGTTCAGCCACCAATTCCGCGGCTGCCTGGGGCGGGATGGCAATGTTTTTGAATAATCAGATCGCTCCCGACAGCCCGCGCAAGGAGAGGGTTTATCGGAACTTCGAAACAAATCTGCACGACATTACGCGTGCCGGCCTCGATTCGGGCGCGAAGGTTTTGCTGAATACCGTTGGCGTGAACCTTAAGGATTGTCCGCCGTTTGCTTCGATGTCGAACAGCAATCTTTCCGCGAGCGACCGCGCCCAATTTGACGCTCTCTACTCCAAAGCAATGCAAGTGGCGGGAGTTGCCAATGGCGCGGCCTCTTTCGAACAAGCGGCTCGACTTCAACCGAAATTAGCCGAGTTGCAGTTCAATTGGGGCGAATGCTTGCTCAGGCAAACAAACTTCGGCGCGGCGCAAGCGCATTTCCAACTCGCCTGCGACTACGACGCTCTGCCGTTCCGGGCGGACTCACGCATCAATTCCTCAATTGTCGGTGAAGCAAAGCGGGTTGGGGATAAAGGATTGATTTTGTTCGACGCGGCGGCGGCTCTGGCAGGCGGAAGCGACACTGGAATTTGCGGTCAGGAGACGTTCTATGAGCATGTTCATTTTGGCCTGAATGCGCGTTACCGGCTGGGCCGTGCCTGGGCCGAACAGGTTGCGCGGCTGTTGCCGGCGGGCACGAATACCTGGATTTCGCGGGCGGCCTGCGACGAGATGCTTGGGCTTTCGCCATGGAACCGTGCGCAAGTGCTCCATTTCATGCTCGAACGGCTGCAAACGCCGCCCTTGAGCACGCAACCGAATAACGATGCACGCAGAAATCTGCTGGAGTCGCTATCGACCCAATTGCGCCCGCAGATGAATGCGGAGAATGCGGCCACGACGCGGAAATTGTTTTCGAAAATGCTGGAGGAAAGGCCGGAGGATTATTTTTTGGAGCAGGAATTCGCGGTCTTTCTCGAGCTGTCCGGAGATGCAGCCGGAGCGGAGGCGGCCTGGCGGCGGTATTGCGAGCTGCTGCCACAGGATTCACTAGGCCACTTTCAGAGTGGGCGATTGCTAATCGCGTTGCAAAAGTATGCCGAAGCCGAAACGGCGTTGAGAAAATCATTGGCCATACGCGCCACGCGGACGGATGCGTGGATTGAGCTGGGCAGCGCGCTGGCCTTGCAGAAAAAATATCCGGAGGCGCTGGCCATTTATGACACCGCGCTGAAGAAGGAGCCCCAGAACGGCCAGACCTTGCTGCGCCGCGGCAAGGTGTTGGGGTATCTCAATCGTCACGCCGAGGCGATGGAGAGTTATCGCGCGGCTTTGCAGCTAAACCCGGCCGATGGCCTCGCGCATTACGAGCTTGGGCTCGAACTTTTGGGGACTCATGACATGGCGGGGGCCGGGAAGGAATTTGGCGAGGCAGCCAGATTTACTCCGGACCGGGTTGCGGCGCGATTTAATTATGGAACCTGGCTAATGAACGAACGTCATTGGGAAGAGGCGCGACGCGAATTCGAGGCGGTCTTGCGGTTGGAGCCGGGCAATGTTCAAGCGCAGAGAAAACTCGCGACATTGCAGGCAGTCCCAAAATAAGGAGGATGCAGGGCTGGAGCTTTCAGTGTCCCCAATTTATGCGACTATCGTCCGCATAGCGCATTCCCTAGAATTGGATAAATGCTTGAAAAGGAGCGTGGTTATGTGCAAAATAATCGCGCTCGTTGCCCGTACGTGCGAACGAAAATGAACCCTCGGTGCGCTGTTAGTTGAACCTTGTTATTATGAAAAACCCCATTAATTCCCTGTCAGCAGCTTGTCTGGTAGCTGCGTCAGCTCTGCTCGGCTCTTTCGGAGCCAGAGCAGCCACCCAAAATGTCATCCTGGATCCAAATCTGTTCTGGAATGGCTTCGAAAACGTTTACACGAACGGTGTTAATGACACCATTTGGCCTGCTTACTACTCGGATTATCTTGGTGCCGGCACCAGTTTCCCCAACCAGGCGAGTATTGACGGCTCAGGCACGGTGACTATCGCGCCCGACATTCGGATGGATCAACTGTATCCAAGCGATACTCTGCTGTGGGCTGACGGCTCCGGCACGAGCACCGGCATCTGCAAGGTAATCAGCACGTTCTACGCTGAAAACAACAGCTTCGCTTCGGGCGACACGATCGTCTTCACCGGCTCTCTTGTCACCAACGGTCTGGCCGCGCCTTACAAAGACACGGCGGTCGTCTTCATCAAGGATTACGATGCGGGCTGGGGTTTCCGAGGCATTAGTTCGGTGAACCTGAATACCTTGACGAACGGTCAGCCCTTTTCAGTGACCTGGGGCGCGGTTGGTGGCGCTGGCGACCACATTCAATGGGGTGTCGAATTTGGCGGACCGCCCGCGCGCCAGGCCACCGTCGCCAACCTGGGCACGGCGCTGCTTTCCACCAATGGCGGCGCAGGACCTCCTGGGCCGCGAACCGTCAATGTGTCGACCGATCATAACCAGCGTTGGGTTGGTTACCAGGTCGCCAATGCAGCCGTGCCCTACTTCACTGGTTACCTCGACCTTGGAGCAGGTGACATTCAAGGCACAACTTCCTCGTCCGACGCCATTCGTTGCGCGCCGGATCTGCGCGCTGACAAACTTGCCCACACCGACACAACCGTATGGCAGGACGCCAGCGGGTTGAGCGATGCCAATCCTGGATTGACTGCCGACAGCACATATTACGTTGATACCGGCTCGCTCGCCATCAGCGGCGATACAGTGGTTTTCTCGGGCCAGCTTTTGACGAATTCACTCGTGGACCCTTACGCGAGCACCATCGTTGCGTTCATCAAAGATTTTGATGCTGGCTGGGGCTGGCACGGCGAGAGTATGGTCTATCTGAATACGCTCACCAATGGCGAGGTGTTCTCCGTTTCCAAAGTCATCTCAGGTGGCGGCAGCCACGTGCAATATGGTTTTGAATGGGTCGGCCCACCCGCCCGCACCAACCCCGCGGCGGCGAGCTATGCCGGAAACTTGGGATACGTTTTGGTTTCGAATAGATTGGTGAGCACCGAGACAGCCATCGTTTCCATCAGCCCCAATCCGGCCTACGCGAAGCTCGGCTCGAACATCACGCTTAGTGCTATTACAACTGGCACCGGGCTCACATATCAATGGAAGAAGAATGGTGTGAACCTGGCCAATGGTCCCGGAATCTCCGGGGCCACCGGGACCGCGCTGACGTTGAGCAACGTGCTGGGCACAGCCGAGGGCAGGTATTCGCTCGTGATCCAGGATGCCAGCAGCAACACTGCATCCAACAGTGTTCCCCTGTATGTATATAACCCGAGTTGGTTGTATTACGACCGGGCCAACAATCCATTCCTGGGCTATATCAACGTGTGGAACGGCGCTAATCTAATCAGCAGCCGGCCGAACAGCGGCGATGCTGGCACATCACCCAGGGCGAGCTTCGGTTTCGCTGTAAATCCGACGACACTGCTGCGCGCCAGCCTGAACACAAACAACGACGTGATCACGTTGCAGCCGAACACGTTCGTTTATGACAACGCGATCAATTCGATGGATCCAAATTATATCAATCCTGATGGATCGGCGGCGGCATACCTGGAACAGGATTACTATGCCCAGAATGATGCACTGGTGGGAGATAAGCTCGTGTTCGCCGGTTATTGCTCGAGCAACAGCCTCGATCCGAAATATACCGCGACGGCCTGGATCAAAGTGAGCCAGGATTGGAGCGTCGAATACCGCTACGACACCAACCTCGTCGCCGGCAAGCCGTTCATTCTGACCGTGCCCGCGAGTTCGACATCAGGCAAGACCTATGCCCAATATGGATTCGCTATCTGGGGTCCGGACAATTCGGCGACCAATCCAATCACGCAACGTGCCGTCGAGGTCCACGTTTATTCGCCGCTTTCAGCCACCCGCTCTGGCGGCAACGTCAACCTTTCCTTCCCGACGGTCATCAATCATCAGTACGTGCTGCAATATAAAACCAATCTTTCGACCGGCTCCTGGACGAGCCTGAGCACGAATTCAGGGACTGGCAGCACGCTGACCGTGCCGGATGCGACCAGCAGCGCAGCGCGGCGGTTCTACCGGTTGTGGATCCAGTAAGTCGGAGCCCTAAACACGATAATTCGAGCATCCGTCGAACCTGTGTGATTGCGGGTTCGACGGATTGCTGTAAAATAGAGGTTAGACAAGCCGGCTGAGTTTGGGATTGCTCCGCTTCGCTTCGACAACGTTGTGTCCAGTCACGCCGCTCCGCCCGCCAGGATGTTCGCTTGCCTCTGTGGGGCCATCGCCCTTCTCGCGCTGGTTGTTGGGCTGCTGTCGGCCAACGCATTCACTGGCGCGACCGTTGCGTGGCAGACTTACGAAGCCGAGGACATGGTGACCACCGGCACAATCCTTGGACCACAATACGGTCCCTATCAGTTGGCTTCTGAAGCCTCGGGCCGCAAATGTGTGCGACTCAGCGGAGCAG
>Ga0136846_1238767_pt1 | contig 12693 bp, 13 predicted proteins | sample HopSoiMetagenom2_FD_96841 | JGI IMG/M metagenome (GOLD analysis project Ga0136846, IMG submission 96841) | Grasslands soil microbial communities from Hopland, California, USA - 2 Assembly 2016 (version 4) | ecosystem: Environmental > Terrestrial > Soil > Grasslands | place: USA: Hopland...
TGGACCGCGCGGGAAATCGTGCACCACCTCGCCGACAGCGAGATGACCGCCTCGGTGCGCTTCCGGCTGCTCCTGGTGGAAGACCGCCCGGCAATCAAGGGCTACGACCAGGACGAGTTTGCGCGGCGGCTCCATTACGAGCGTCCCCACGAAGCGTCTCTGGAGCTCTTTCGCGCGGCGCGTGCCGGGACCGCTGAACTGATGGGATGTCTCACCGAGGTCGACTGGCTGCGTGAAGGAACGCACAGCGAAGTCGGCCGGTTCGGTCTCGACACCTGGCTCCGCATCTACGGTCCGCACGCGCACCGTCACGCAGACCAGATTCGTGTCGCGCGCGGGTCATTGAACAAGGTGTAGGTCAATACAGCAGGAACTTCTGTCGCAGCCTGCCAAACGCCTCCTCGTCCCGCGGCCACTCCGCCGTGACGACGGAGGCGTCCTGTCCGGCATCGATCGCCCGCCGCAGCCGATCCGATCCATACAGGATGTCGATCGGCAGCTTTTCGTGCTCGTATTCGTACGGCGGGTCGCGCCACAACACCCTGTCGGGCGCTTCGCGGCGGAACTCCGCGAGCATCTCCACGGCCGCACGCATCGGCGCGAACGTCTCACGGTTCGTCACATGTATCTGGCAGCCCCCGCACAGCTGCTTTGCCTGTTTGTGGAAGGTCGGCTCGAAGAAGGCGGGACGGAAGAACACCCCGTCCAGCCGGCGCGCGTTCAGTGAATCCGCAAACCGCTCCCCATCGATCCACGGCGCACCGATCAGCTCGAATGGCTTGTTCGTGCCGCGTCCTTCGGACAGGACCGTCCCTTCGAAGAGCACTCCGCCCGGGTACACGACCGTGGTTTCGAATGTCGGAATGTTGGGCGACGGCAGCACGAAGGGGAGCCCCGTCTGATCGAAATACATCGATCGTGTCCAGCCCTCCATCGGAACGACGTCGACCGCCGCACCGATGCCGAAGTGATCGTTGAACAGCCGTGCCGCTTCACCGATGGTCAGGCCGTGACGCATCGGGATTGCGAACTGTCCGACAAACGACGCATACGCCGGGTCGAGCGTCGCCCCTTCGATCCGTTCGCCGCCGATCGGGTTCGGGCGATCGCACACGATGACCCGCAGGCCGTGCCGCCGTGCGGCGCGCAGGCAGTTGGCCATCGTGTAGATGTAGGTGTAGATGCGCGTGCCGACGTCCTGCAGATCGACCACGAGCACGTCGACGTCGAGCAGCATCTCCCTCGTCGGTTCCCGCGTCTCGCTGTAGAGCGAGTGCACCGGGACGCGCCGCTTCGCGTCGCGCGCGTGCGGCGATTCGATCATGTTTTCCTGAAGATCCGAATGGAACCCGTGCTGAGGCCCGAAGAGCGCCGTCAGCTTCCAGTCGCCCGGCGCCGCGAGGCGGTCCGCGGCATGACGGAAGGCACCATCGACCGATGCGGGATTGGAGACGAGCCCGACGCGGCGCCCGGCGATCAAATCACGATCGGGGCCGTCGAGCAGGCGTTCGATTCCGAGGTGCACGGGCATCCGCGGAATTATAGCGTGCGAGATCGCGCCATCCCGCGCGCACGCGCCGCCAGATGCCGCGCGATGGCCGCTGCGATCAAGGCGTCGCCATAGTTGTTGCAGCGGAAGCGATAGGCGGTTTCGCGGTCGGATCGAATCAGCAGCACATCCCGGTCAACCCGCAGGACTTCCGCCGCTGCGTGCCAGGCGAGCGTTGTCGGACGCGCGCCACCGGCGAAGACGGCGCGCGTGCCGGTCAGCAGCAGCCTCCCGGTCGGTTGCGCCACGTCGTCCGGCATCGATACCGGCGCGCTGAAATGACACGCATCGGTCCCGACGATGCGGTGCGTCGTTTCGAGATGGGGGAGGCGCCCGCCCGCGAGGTCGTCCGTCAGCGCGACGAGGCGCTCGAGTCCGTCGAGCATTTCCTCTTCGATCTCAACGTCGTCCGAGAGCGCCGGCTGCACGTGGAGCGCACGACGGAGGCGTTCGAGCGCTGCCGGGTTCGGTGACGCCACAGTCTGCTCCCATTCCCGTCGCCAGGTATTCAGCCCGTTTCCGTTGGTGACGGGGCCTTTCAGCCATCGGAAGAGTCCCATGCCGTTTGTCGATTATCCCGCGAACAATCGTGAGCGCAAACGCAGAGCTTGATTAAGTCTGCCTCATCGGATTGAATACCGCGACTCAGCTTCACTCAGCAGATGGCCTTGGAGCCACTATGGCGCGCCCAGAAGCACCGCCACAAGGACGACGACCGGGTCGCCCTCCCGTTCACGAGGAAGCATGGACGAAGGTGACGGTGGTGTTGTTCAACCGGCAGATCGTGTTCCTCGATCGGCTCGCCGCGAACATCCGGGCGCAGAGCGGAGCCGCGATCAGCCGCGCGCAACTGATCCGCGCGCTGCTCGATGCGGTGGCCGACGCGGACGTCGACCTGACGTCTTCAATGTCTGAAGCGGACCTCAAGGCCACGATCCTCGCGCGGCTGGGGCCCCTGAAGGGCGATGAGTGAGCCGGCTGCGCGATCCTTGACCGAGGGTCGAGGAGCCTGAGCGGCAACCAGAAAACCCGGTCGCGGCTCCTGCGCCGGCCGTCGCCCGATCTAGGATGAAGCATGCGTTTGCTGCTTCTCGCGGCGGCGATGCTGCTCGCTTTTCCCCAGACGCCGACGGAATACGTCCTCGTGAAGCAGGGATCGAAGGAATACCACCGACCCGGGTGCGAGGTCGTGCGGGACACGAAGAACGTGGTCGCGATGACGCGGGCGGAAGCGGAGTCGCGCGGACTGAAACCGCATGCGGCATGCGATCCTTCACAAGCCAGCAGCCGAGCCGCCGCGGCGCAATACGTGTTCGTCGCGCCCGGCGACAAACGGTATCACCGTGAGACCTGCCCGAAGCTCGGGACAACCCGTGAGCGGATCACGCTCGACGCCGCGGCAGCGAAAAAGTACTGGCCGTGTTCGGTCTGCAAGCCGCCAGTCCGTAAACGCGCCGGATGACGCCGGAAGTGGCAATCCTCGTCGGCCTGCCCGGCGCGGGGAAGTCCACCTTCTATCGCGAGCGTCTCGCCGCGACCCATCGCCACGTCAGCAAGGATCTCCTGCGGAATGCGAAAAATAAACAAGCGCGGCAGGATGCGCTTGTACGTGAGGCGCTCCGAGCCGGCGAGTCCGTTGCGGTCGACAACACCAACATCTCACCGCCAGAGCGCGCCACGGTGATCCTGATTGCGCGCGAGCTCGGCGCGCGGGTCGTGGGGCACTACATCGAGGCAACGACCCGCGAAGCCGTGGCGCGTAACGAACGTCGACAAGAAAAAGAGGGGCGCGTGCCCAAGGTGGCGATCTTCACGTGCGCGAAACGGCTCGTGCCGCCGTCGCTCGAGGAAGGATTCGATGCGCTGCGCACGTGGCACGTAACGGAGGATGGGGCGTTCATCGAGACCGGGCAAGCACCGGCTCCCTGATCGCCACTTCGGCCACGCTTCAAGGCTCAGGCCTGGGGCGCGACTCTACTCTCCTCCTGCTCCCCCTGCGCGGCGCTTCGCGCGGGCGGCGGCACTTGGGAACGCAACGATCTTTCCCTGCCGCTTGGGGCGTGCGACGAGCCACGTCCGGCCGCACGATTCGCATTCGTATTCATGCAGATCGTGGACGGGCAGCCTGGCCTTGATTTGCGACGACTGGCAGAACGGACACACTGTGGGACCAGGCATGGTGGCGAAGCCTCCAATAAGGCTGTGATCCCAGTGTTTTTCGTCGCCCGCGGGAATGCAAGCACAACCATATCGGTCGCGGGGTCACGCGAGCGCGGTTTTACAGTACTGCACAGATTTAGCGATTTCGGCCATGCGGTCCGAGCCCGGCGGGACCGGGTACTCGAACTCGATCGTCGCCTGGATATCCCACTTCTTGTCGCGCAGCAGCTGCAGCACCTCTTTGATGGGCGTGTCCCCCTCCCCGAACGGCACGTTCGGTCCCTTGTTCTTCTTGCGATCCTTGACGTGCACGTGCGTGATGCGATCGTGGTACTCAGTAATGAACGGGACGGGGGACGCGTTGTTGCCCGCCACGAAATGGCCGATGTCGACGTTGGCGCCGTTGTGCCTGGCCTGTTTGAACGCCGCTTCCCAGTGCTCGGGCGCTGTTTCGGCGTGGCCGTGGTAACCAACCATCAGCTTGTGCTTGTCGGCGAATTCGCCGACGCGTCTGGTGCCGTCAGCCGAGATCTCGCAGGAGATCGCTCGCGCGCCGACCGCGTGCGCGAGATTGAACGCATAGTCGAGCACCTCGTCTGACATGTTGTAGATGCCGTCGTACTTGACGATCTCGATCCGGACGCCCGCGTCTTCCCACTGCCTGCGCAGCCCCTCCGCCTTGTCCATCGATGCCGAGAGCCGCGGCTGTTTCAACGCCTCCACGTCGGCCTTCTGCGATGCCTTGCGCAACAGGTCAACGGGTACGCCCATCGCGGCCTCGATCGGCTGCGAGCGTAATTCGACGGCGCTCACACCGAGCTGAACGCAATTGCGAAGCGTTTCGTCCGCGGGCATCACGTTGTTGCCGAAGCTGTAGGGAACGTTGAGCCCGATCTGCACGCCGTTGATCTTCGAGTTCGGCTTGCTCTGGAACGGGATGAGAGAAGCGGCGGGGAGTGCCAGGGCGATCTTGCCGAGCTCACGTCGTGTATACAACATGAGCGCCATACTAGTCGGAATCGGCGCGGGTTGTCATTGCACGGATGACGCATGATCGTGCTCGGGAGTGTGCTTGCGCTCGTCATGGCCGCGGGGGCGGTCTACCAGATGTTCGGCGTTCGAGCCTGTGCACGACGATACCCGGCACCAGGCGCGATGGTCCACGTGGATGGAGGGCGCCTCCACGTGATGTGCGCTGGAGCGGGGGAGCCGCGCGTGGTGTTCGAGTCGGGCATTGCGGCATCTTCGCTCAGTTGGGCTCGCGTGTTGCCTCAGGTTGGCGCCTTTACACGCGCATGCGCCTACGATCGCGCTGGCCTGGGGTGGAGCGATCGGTGCCGCGCGCCGCGAACCGTCTCCCTGATGCTTCGCCAGCTGCAGGGCGTCTTGCACGAACGTGCCAGGACCGGACCCACCGTGCTGGTCGGCCACTCGTTCGGTGCGTTGCTCGTGTGTGCGTATGCGTCCGCGAATCCGTCAGACGTGGCCGGTCTCGTGCTGCTCGATCCGCCGACGGATTGGCACGACATGACGCGTGAGCAGGTTCGCCTGCTTTGGGGCGGCGTTCAACTCTCGCGCATTGGCGGGGTGCTCGCGCGCCTGGGCGTTGTGCGCGCGTCTCTGGCGCTTCTGACCGGTGGTGCCCCAGGTGTTCCGCGGAATTTCGTACGGATCTTCGGACCGACCGCGGCCCGTACTCTGGAGCGACTGGTAGGGGAGGTGCGGAAACTGCCACCGGACGTGCATCCGATCGTGCAGGCCCTCTGGTGTCAACCGAAGTGCTTTCAGGCAATGGCCGATCACCTTGGGGCGCTCGAAGAGACCGTGGCGGCTGCCGCGCGCGTCACGTCTCTAGGAAACATTCCACTGGTGATCGTGTCGAGCGGTGATCAGCCCGCCGCAACGATCGAAACGCATCGAGCGCTCACGCGTCTTTCATCGGAAAGCCGCCACATCGTCGCGGCCGACAGCGGCCACTGGATCCAGTTCGATGAACCCGCGCTCGTAGTTGCCGCGGTCCGCGACCTCGTCCAGCGCGTGCGCCGGATGGATGGCGCTGGCTCGTGACGCGCGCGTCTCGTGTATCGCTGCTCGTCTTCGGCGTAGGACTGGTCGCGTTTCTCGTCAGGCGCGCGGGACCGCGGTTCGTGTGGGCGATGCTCGTTCGCACGGGCTGGACGTTCGTCCCCTTCATGGCGATTTACGGACTCCACGTGGCCCTCCGGGCGGCTGCGTTGTGGCGAACCATGCTCGACGGCCAGGTGCGTTATGCGGACGTGCTGCGCATCCGCCTTGCCGGCGAGGCGGTGGAGATGCTCACGTTCACCGGGCCGTTCCTCGCTGAACCGGCGAAGGGCTGGCTCCTCGCGCGTCGTGGACTCGCGACAGCCGACGCGTTTGCGGCCGTGGTCACGGAGTACCTGCTCTACACCGTCGCCTCGTCATGGCTGGCAATCGTAGCGTTGTGGCTGCTGCTGGCGCGCGGCACGCTCTCGCCGCGCGTCGAGTCGGGGATTCTTGCGGTCGTCGCTCTCACGGTCGCGTTCCTGATCGCATTCACGTTCGCGGCGGTCACGGGCACTGGCCTGATCGTCCCCGTCCTGCGGTTCTCGCGCGTCCTGATCGGCGCGCGACGAGCCGAACGTGCAGCGCAAGGATTCACCCGGGTCGAAGCGGCGATCGTTCGATTCCTCCACGAACACCCCGGACGTTTGACTGAAGTCCTCGCAATCGAGACAGGTGCGCAGCTGCTCCTCATTCTCGAGATCTGGATCGTACTCGTTGCCCTTGGAGCATCGCGCGCCTGGGATCAGTCGTTCATCCTCGAGGGTGGTGTGAAGTTCGTGGCGATCGCGTTCGCGTTCATTCCAGGTCAATTCGGCGCATTGGAGGGAGTCTATGCGCTGCTTGCCGGCGCGATCGGACTACCAGCGGCGGTCGGCCTCACACTCGCGCTCCTGCGGCGCATGCGGGACCTGCTCGTCGCAGCGGCTGGCCTGGTGACCGTCGCGATCTGGGGGGATTAGCAGGAAGCCTTCGGATGTCGCGGCAGCTTCGCCTGAATAAGGTGGAATTGGTGCCCCTGAGCTATCCGGCGCTTCCCGCGTCGTCGGCGGTAAACGCGGTATGCGCGGCGCTGTCTTTGTGCGCACTCCGAGATCGACTGCACGTTGCTACTCGGCACGAAGAACCTCGATCGGGTTCACCGATGCGGCGCGGCGGGCGGGCACGTAGCTCGCGAGCAGCGCCGAGATCGTCAGGATGGCGGCCGCGGCCGCAACCGTCGGCGGGTCCCACGACTGCACGCCGAAGAGCAGATGGCGCATCAGCGTGGCTGCCGTCACGGCGGCGATCACTCCAAGCGCGGTGCCCGTGCCAATCCACCAGGCGCTCTCTCCAAGCACGAGCCGGTAGACGGACCGGCGCTGGGCACCAAGCGCCATGCGCACGCCGATCTCGCGCGCCCGCTGGCCCACCGAGTAGGCGACGACGCCGTAGAGACCAACGACGCTGAGTACGAGAGCCATGACGGCAAAGGCTCCGACCAACCACGCGGATGAGCGGTGAAGCGACGTCGACGGCAGCCCGTTGATCCGTTCGGGCATGGTGGTCGGCTCTCCGACGAGCGCGTCAGGCTGGATCTCGCGGATCGCGGCGATTATCGACGGGAACAGAGACGCCTCGCCCTGCGACGAACGAATCACAACATTGAATGCCGCCTCGTCAAAGGGGACATAGGCGCTCGGGTGCGCTGCCGTTTCAGGCGGACCATCCTTGATATCCGCCACGATCCCGACGATCTCACGCGCCGGCGACCGAGGACCGCCGAATGCGATGGAGCGTCCGATTGGATCCTCGCCCGCGAAGTATTGCCGTGCCGCGGTTTCGTTGACGAGCATCACCGGTCTTGCCGAGGCGACCTCTTCCTCCGTGAAGGACCGGCCGCGCAGCAGCGTGGCCTGCAGCGTGCTGAAGTAATGCGCGCTGACCCGCCGCACCGGCCATGTTTCCTTGAGCTGCTGATCTTCGGCGCGGCCCACGATCCAGAACATTGACGCAGGCGCGAGGCCTGGTCCCACCGGTAGCAGATCGACGTATCCGACCGACCGGACGGCTGGTAAGGCGGCAAGGCGTTCCGCGACGCGGCGAGCGAGCGCGCCGGGGTGCTCCTCGTTCGTGCTGACCGCTCCACCCATGGCGCCTGTTCGAACCGACATCGGTGTCACCGGTACCGCGATCAGGCCCCGTGCATTGAATCCCAGGTCAACGTGGAGCAAGCGATGCAGGCTCTTCCCAAACAGTCCCGCGCTGACCAGCAGAAGCACCGCGACGGCGAGTTCCGCCACGACAAGGCGGGCGCCAAGGCGTCGCCAACGTCTTCCCCCAGAACCGCGAGTGCCGTCATGGAATCCCACGAGCCTGCCTGAGAACGAGATGCGGAGCAGCGGCGTGAGCGCGAACACCAGCGCTGCGATCCCCGACACCGCGCACGCGAACGCGAGCAGACGGACATTCATGCCGATCCCCTCGACGAATGGCATTCGGCCGATCACGTCGGCAGGGACGAGGCGGAGAAGAAACCGGATACCGAATGAAGCGAGCATCAAACCGAGCGCCGTCGCGATAGCGCTCAGGGCCAACGCCTCCGTCGCAAACTGCAGCACGAGCCGCACAGACGAGGCACCGAGCGCATTGCGGACAGAGATTTCACGCGTGCGGGTGTCCGTGCGTGCCAGAAGCAGGCTCATCACGTTGATGCAGGCGATGACCAGCAGGAGTCCCGCGGCGCCCAGCAGCATCAGCAGAATCGGCCGGACGTCGCCGAGCATCACGTCGCGCAACGGGATCAGCTTCGCAATCTCCGGATTGCGGTGGTCGGCGGGATAGTCGTTTCGCAACTGCTCGAGCACAGAGGTCATGTTCGCGGCTGCCGTCTGTGCCGTCACGCCATCCGCCAATCGTGCAATCGCCAGCATGCTGCGGCAGCGCCGCACGCCCCAGCAGCCTTGTGCTCCGCGGATCGCCACCCAGAATTCCGCGCGCTCTGCCATGGCGAACTGAAAATCCGGAGCGAGGACGCCGATGACTACATGTGATTCGCCATCGGAGAGCCATGGTGCTTGCAGCGTCACCGTGCGGCCGAGGATGTCAGGACGGCCGCCGAACCGCGCCTGCCATGCGCTGTAGGAGAGCATCACGGTGGGCGACGCCGAGGGTCCCTCTTCATCCCGATGAAAGTCGCGGCCGAGCAGCGGTTTCACACCGAGTGTTCGAAAAAACCCGCTCGTGACCCGGAGACCCGGGACGCGCTCCGGCCCGGCATCCCTCGTCAGGATGAAACCGGAACGGACATCAAACGCAGCTATCGAGCGGAACGCGCGGTTGCGCGCCTGCCAGTCGACGAAGTCGAGGTACGACACGTCGCCGCCCGTCTGGGCCGACGCGAGATCGGGACGCGCGCCGAACACGGTTAACAGGCGCGACGGCTCCTCGTACGGCAAAGGCCTGATCAACGCTGCGTCGACGAAGGCGAAGATGGTCAGGCTGGCGGCGATCCCCAGCGCGAGGACGAGGACGGCTGTACATGCGAATCCCGGATACTTCAGCAACTGACGAAGAGCAAACCTGAGGTCCTGGATCCGGTGTTCGAGGAAGTTCACGTGACGCATGTCGCCTCACTGTTCCTTCTCCGCTCGGTGCGGCCCAGCGCGCCCAACGCTACATGGCGGACCTCGGCCGTCAGTTACCGAGACCATACAGCAGCTTGGATGGGCGGATCCCGGAAACAGTTGGCGGGTTCGTACCTGGATGAGATCGTACGGCGAGGTGCGTCAAGCGACGGCGAGCGGAATCGCCGCGGTCGCGGCTACGCTGCGACAGAGTTCGTGTGTTCGAACTGGCTTGGCTGAGGAGACGAAGCTCGCCGCAGGCGAGTGAAGTGTGGTGCGGAAGATAGGATTCGAACCTACACGGTATTGCTACCGCCAGCCCCTCAAGCTGGTGCGTCTGCCAGTTTCGCCACTTCCGCTCGGAGGGAACGATCTGCCGCGTCTGAGGACGCGGCCTACTTCTTTACAGGCGCGGCCGGCTGAGTTGACGCGGGCTGCGCCGGGCCGCGGACGCCGCTCAACACCGAACCGGGACCACGCTGGCCATAAATGCCGATCACGATTGCGCCGATCATGAACAGGGCGCCCAGAATCGTCGTCGCGCGCGTCAGCACCGTCGCCCCGGCGCGAGCGCCGAACGCGGTCTGACTGCTGCCGCCGCCGCCGAAGGCACTCGCCATATCCCCTCCCTTGCCCTGCTGCAGGAGCACGACCAGGAGGAGCAGGAAACACACGAGCACGTACAGGGCGACCAGCAGGTAATACAGCATAAGCAACAAATTATAGCACGCCGGCGACAGGGAGCGGTCATCTTCCACCCGTGCGTCGGGACAGGCCAGGCGGGGACAGAATCTCGCGGCGTGAACCGGCGTGATTACACCGCGGCCGTTGGGCGGCTGCGGCTGATGATGTCGAAGAACCCGCGGACGTCGAGGCTCGCGCCGCCGACAAGGGCGCCGTCCACGTCGGGGATCGACGCAAGATCCCGGATGTTGTCCGGTTTCACGCTGCCGCCGTAAATGATGTGACACTGGTCGGCTGCCAGCCCGCCGAACCACTGCCGCAGGCGGCCGCGGATGTGCGCGTGCGCTTCCCCTGCCTGCTGCGGCGTCGCGTTCCGCCCGGTGCCAATCGCCCAGACCGGTTCGTACGCGATCACGAGGCCGCCGATCTGATCGGCCGTCAACCCGTCGAGCCCTTCCTTGATCTGCCGGTCGAGCACGGTCAGCGTTTCCTCACGTTCGCGCTCGTCGAGCGTCTCCCCGATGCACACAATCGGCGTCAGTTGCCCGGCGACCGCGGCGGTCGCCTTGCGATTGACCGTGTGGTCGGTCTCGCCGAACAACCGCCGGCGTTCCGAATGCCCGATGATCACGTACTCGGCGCCGGTCTCCTTGATCATCGTCGCGCTCACCTCGCCGGTGAACGCCCCTTCCCGCTCCCAGTACATGTTCTGCGCCGCGGCGCCGATGTTGGACGCGTGTGCCGCTTCGACCACCGGGCGCAGCGATGTCAACGGCGGCGCGATGACGATCTCGACGTCGTGCACGTCCTTCACCATCGGCCGGAATTCCTTTACGAACGCGACCGCCTCGTGGACGGTCTTGTACATCTTCCAGTTCGCCGCGATCAATGGTGTGCGCATGGGTGATCCTTGTGAGCGATAGCCATGAGCCCTTTACGCGTTCGGGAGCGCCGCGACGCCCGGAAGCTCGCGCCCGCCCAGAAATTCGAGAGACGCACCGCCACCTGTCGAGATATGCGTGATCTTCTCGCTCACGCCCGCCTTTGCGATCGCGGCGATGGAATCGCCGCCGCCGATCACGGTCGTCCCGTTGACCGACGCGACCGCCTTTGCCACTTCGATGGTGCCCTTCGCAAACTGATCGATCTCGAACACCCCCATCGGCCCATTCCAGATGACCGTCTTCGCGCGCGCGATCACGTCGCGATACGTGGCGATGGTCTTCGGACCGATGTCGAGCCCCATGCGGTCGCCAATCCTGGCGTCGGTCACGTCGAGGGTCTCGGACGGTGCGCCCGCCTCTAGTTTGGGCGCGACGACGTGATCGACGGGCAGCTCGAGCCGGAGATTGCGCGCCTTGGCGCGGCTCTCGATCTCCTGCGCGGCGCGAACGAGCTCCTGCTCGACGAGCGATGTGCCCACCGGCAGATCGCGCGCCTTGAAAAAGGTGTACGCCATGGCGCCGCCGATCAACAGCGCGTCGACGCGCGGAATCAGGTTCTGGATCACCTCGAGCTTGTCCGACACCTTCGCGCCCCCGAGGATCGCGACAAACGGACGCTCCGGCCGTTCGAGGACGCGTCCGAGGTGCTCGAGTTCCGCGGCCATCAGCAGCCCCGCGCCAGACTCGCGGACATGACGGACGATCCCTTCGGTCGACGCGTGCGCCCGATGCGCCGATCCGAACGCGTCGTTCACGTAGACGTCTGCGAGCGCGGCAAGCTGTTTCGCGAAGTCAGGATCGTTCTTTTCCTCTTCCGCGTGGAATCTGAGATTCTCGAGCAGCACCACCCCGTTCGCTCCCGCCTGTTCGACAGCGCGCCGGGCCGGCTCGCCGACACAGTCTTCGGCGAACGTAACCGGGCGATTCAGCAGCGTCGATAACGCGGTGGCCACCGGCTTCAGCGAATACTCGGGGTTCGGTTTCCCCTTGGGCCGCCCGAGATGCGAGCAGAGGATCACGGTCCGGGCGCCGCGCTCGATCGCGTAAGCGATCGTCGGTAGCGACGCGCGGATACGGGTGTCGTCGGTAATGACGCCGTTCTTGATCGGGACGTTGAAGTCGACGCGTATCAGCACGCGCCGCCCCTTCAGGTCCAGATCCTTGATGCTCCGCTTGGCCACTACACGCCCTTCGTGACGATGTGGCGCACCAGGTCGACGCAGCGGCTCGAATAGCCCCACTCGTTGTCGTACCACGCGAGCACTTTCACGAAGTCGCCGTCCATGACTTTGGTGTACGACGCGTCGAGCTCCGATGAATGCGCGTTGCCGCGGAAGTCGATGGACACGAGCGGCGCTTCCACGTACTGCAGGATTCCTTTCAGCTTGCCCTCGGCCGCGGCCTTGAACGCGGCATTCACCTCCGCGTCCGTTGTCTTCTTGTCCAGCAGCGCCGCCAGGTCGACAACCGAGACGTTCGGTGTCGGCACGCGCATCGCGATCCCGTCGAGCTTCCCCTTCAGTTCGGGCAGGACCTCACCAACCGCAAGCGCCGCGCCGGTGGTGGTCGGAATAATCGAGAGGGCCGCCGCTCGCGCGCGACGCAGGTCCTTGTGCGGGAGATCGAGCAGCTGCTGATCGTTCGTATACGAATGCACCGTCGTCATCCACCCCTTGCGGATGCCGAA
>Ga0136846_1220080_pt1 | contig 12692 bp, 14 predicted proteins | sample HopSoiMetagenom2_FD_96841 | JGI IMG/M metagenome (GOLD analysis project Ga0136846, IMG submission 96841) | Grasslands soil microbial communities from Hopland, California, USA - 2 Assembly 2016 (version 4) | ecosystem: Environmental > Terrestrial > Soil > Grasslands | place: USA: Hopland...
CGCGGCAAAGCTGTCGCGGGGGCTGCAAGCGCCCCGATCCTGTCCCTGATCATGGTCTTTCCCCCGGGTGGCGGCGCAACGCCGCGCGATGTTGGGGAGAATCCGGACATTACGCAAAACGAGGTTCGGCCGCTCTCCCAGCCACCACTCTGCGTTAACGAATGTGTCGGAAGTTTGCGAACTGGCGCCATGACCAAGTAGTTCGATCGGCCGAGACTGGCAATAAACCTGCATCCATCGCGGGATCTACATGTTTCCGTCGCGAAGGAACCTAGTCCTCCCTGCGGTCGACTTCCTGCACGCCTGGCTATGCTTGACGTAGCGTCAGGCGTTCTCATGCGGCCTCGGAAGCGCGGGCATTGCCGCGCCGCTCCCGCCGCGCCCTCAGGCCCGGGCATGATCAGCCCGAAGGCCGCAACCCGATGGCCGCGCCGGATCCAGCCTGTCGCGATGCGCCCCTTTTCGCGCGCTCAGTCAGCCGCCAGCGCGCTCCGCAGGCGTGGCGCCTTGCCCTTCCCTCAGCACCTTGAGCCGCTCGGGCTCGATCGCGCGATAGCGCCGCTGCGTCTCGACGAGGTAGTCGCGCACGATCGGCGCGGCGTCGCGCCGTCGCGCGAGCTGCATGTGGAAGACGAGCTGCGAGCCGGTGCGGAACATCATCTCGGCCGAGATGAGGTAGAACTCCCACATCCGGCAGAAGCGCTCGTCGTACATCGCCGCGATCGCCGTCCGGTTCGCCTCGAATCGCCCGTGCCACTCGCGCAGAGTCTTGGCGTAGTGAACGCGCAGGAACTCGAGGTCGGTGACCCACAGGCTCGCCTGCTCGACGACCGGGAAGACCTCCGACAGCGCCGGCGAATAGGCGCCCGGGAAGATGTACTTGCGCAGCCACGGGCTCGCCGTGCCGGGCGGGCTCATATGGCCGATCGAGTGCAGCAGCATCAGGCCGTCGTCCGCCATCAGCGCGTTCACCTTGGCGAAGAACTCCGGATAGTGCTGCACGCCGACGTGCTCGAACATGCCGACCGAGACGATGCGGTCGAAGCGCCGATCCATGTGGCGGTAGTCGAGGAGCTCGAAGCGGACCCGCTCGGAAAGCCCGGCGCGCTGCGCCTTCTCGTTCGACAGCGCGTGCTGCTCCTTCGACAGCGTCACGCCGGTGACGTCGACGGCCTCGATCGCCGCGAGATAAAGCGCGAGGTCGCCCCAGCCCGAGCCGATATCGAGCACCTTGAGGCCCGGCTCGAGGCGGAGCTTTGCCGCGATGAGGCGGAGCTTGTTGCGCTGCGCCTCCTCGAGCGTGTCGGTGTCATCGACGAAATAGGCGCAGGAGTACTGCATGCCCTCGTCGAGGAAGAGCCGGTAGAAGGCATTGCCGAGGTCGTAGTGGTGCGCGACATTGGCCTGCGCCTCGCCGACCTTGTTTGCCTGCTGGAAGCGCTTGAGGCCGCGCGAGATCCGCCGCAGCACCTTCTGCAGCGGATAGGCGCCGAGCGACAGCCGGTTCATCGAGAACAGCGTCAGGAAGTCGCGCAGGCTCGACTCCGGAAACGACATCCGGCCGTCCATGTAGGCCTCGCCGGCATGGAGCTCCGGGTTGAGGAACAGCTTGTGATAGAGTGAGCGGTCGGTGAGCCGCATCGTCACCTGCGGCCCAGGCGCGCCTTCGAACACATGCACCTTGCCCTCGGCGTCGATCACCTTGAGCGTGCCGATCCGCACGAACGATCTCAGCATGTGCGACAGCGGGAACATCGAAGACCTCTTGCGGGGCGCGTTGCGCCGCGTGCTTGCCACGCCGCCGACGAGAATTCCACCTGCGCCTGCTCGTCATTCCGGGGCCTCGCGGAGCGAGGAGCCCGGAACCCATAACCACGAATCTCTCCCATCAAACTGAAGCGGTCGTGCGCAATCGGCCGCGCCGGTGGTTATGGGTCCGGGCTCTCGCCTTCGGCGAGCCCCGGAACGACAGCGCGGGCTAAGAGCGCGATGTCGAGGCGCTAGCCCTCGCCTCCGCCCGCCCCTCCGCTCGTCCCAGCGATCTTTTTCACGGCATGGTACTCGCGGAAGAAGTGGCGCATCGGCCGGGCCGGCGAGCCGCCCCATTTCCCTCCCGGCGGGACATCCGTCATGACCCCGGCGTCGGCGGCGATCTGCACCCCCTGGCCGAGGCGAAGATGCGGCGCGACCGCGGTCTGGCCGCCGACCGCGACGAAATCCTCGAGCGTCGTCGAGCCGGCGATCCCGACTTGCGCCACGATCACGCAATGCTTGCCGATGGTGACGTTATGGGCGATCTGGACGAGGTTATCGATCTTCGTCCCCTCCCCGATCAGCGTGTCGCGGCCGCTGCCGCGGTCGATCGTCGAATTCGCGCCGACCTCGACATCGTCGCCGACGATCACGCGCCCGAGCTGCGGCACCTTGAGGTGCCCTTGCGGCCCCATCACGTAGCCGAAGCCGTCCTGGCCGATGCGCACGCCGGGGTGGAGGATGACGCGGTCGCCGAGCACCGCGTGGGCGACGGTGACCTGCGAGGCGATGGCGCAGTCGCGGCCGACGCGGACGCCCGGCCCGACGACGCTGTAGGCGCCGATGCGCGACCCCGCCCCGATCTCGGCGCCCGGCCCGACGACGGCGCCCGGATCGATGGCGACCCCCTCTCCGAGCCGGGCCGTCGGGTGGACGAGGGCGTGCGCCGACACGCCGCGCTCGCCGAAGCTCGATTGCGGCCGCGTCGCGTCCGGATAGAGTCGGGTCACGACCTCGGCGTAGGCGCGGTATGGCGCCCGGCACAGGAGGGCGACGGTGCCGGCCGGGACGCCGGCCGCGAACTTCGCCGAGACGAGACAGACGCCGGCCCGGGTCGCCGCGAGCGCGGCGGCATATTTCGGGTTGTCCATGTAGGCGATCTGGTCCTCGCGGGCGCCCTCGAGGGCGCCCGCCCCGCGCACCATGAAGCCGGCGTCGGCGCCATCCGGCAGCGCCGCGCCGGCGATCGCCGCGATCGCCTCGAGCGACAGCGCCCCGGAGGCTTCGATCGCGCTGGTGTCCGTCATCTCGCCTCCGTCACGGATGGGCGATGCCTTAGCACCGGGCGGGCGGCGGTGGGAAGTTCGGTCGGGGGCCTCGATAGAGGACCTCACTCGGCGGCGCTTTAGCCCGGATTGAACGATTCTGGAGCTGCGGGTAGCGCGTCACGGCCGCCCCGGGTCGGCTATGGTCCGCCGATGCTCGTCGCGCTCCTCACCGACATCCACGGCAACCGGGAGGCGCTCGACGCCTGTCTCGAGCACGCGCGCCGCCTGGGCGCCGCTCGCTTCGTGTTCCTCGGCGACTATGTCGGCTACGGCGCCGATCCCTCCTACCTCGTCGACACCGTATCCGGCATGGTCGAAAAAAGCGCCGTCGCGCTCCTCGGCAACCATGACGAGGCGATCGCAATCCCGTCCGAGACCATGAACCCGCTCGCCCGCGCGGCGATCGACTGGACGCGCGGGCGGCTTGACGCAGCGCAAGGCGCTTTCCTGCGGACACTCCCCTTGTTCCACCAGGAAGGCGAGCGCGTCTGATGCCGCCTGGCGCTTCGGGACGCGTCGCGGTTCGTCGCCCCGACGGGCCGGAGGTTGCATTGCGCCTTCCCGATCAAGCCTCTATATGGCGGCGCCAAGTCGGAGCGTAGCGCAGCCCGGTTAGCGCACTAGTCTGGGGGACTAGGGGTCCCGAGTTCAAATCTCGGCGCTCCGACCAAAATTCTCTAAAACCGCCAGCTCGCTGGCAAGACCGGGCCGCCCTGCTTTTGGTGCGCGGCACTCGCGCAGTCGTTCTCTCGCGAGCCTTCAACGATCGCTCGGGATCAGTGGACGCTGCGGTGGCGCTCAATGAAGGACAGGGTGTTCAGAGATCGGCAATCTCCTCGGCATCCGCGCGAAGAAGGCCGACGGTATGGTGGCCCTCGACCGTCACTGGCTCGTTCGTCTGCCGGTCGTAGATTGTCCATCCGCCAGCGTCGGGGCGAATGTCATAGCGCACGAGGCTCACGACGGCCGCGTCCCCGGTGCCAATGTCGACAGGCTCACCCACGTCTCGGCTCATAATGAAAGTCGCCCGGATCGTCCTCGGGGCTGATGGTCTCGAGCTGCAAGCCGTCGATGACCTCAGCCCGCCGCGCCTCGGCCAATCTGATGCCGGTGATGATCTCTCCGAGCGTGCCACGATTCGAGCCGACGAGCGCGACCGATCCCAGCACGGCGGCTATTCCGATCACCAGCGCGGACGCAGTGAACCAGAAAAAGCCCACGAGCAGCAGAGCAAGGCCGACGCCCAACGCGGCTTTCGCAGCCATGTCAATCTTGCGGCAGCGCTCTGCACTGACGCGTAGGTCGTCGATCTCGGCTTCGAGGTCGGCGACCAACTGGTGCTGATCCAGCATGCGGGTACCGTCATGCCTCCTCGCTTAGCGCTCAAGCTGGAACGAGAAGCGCTCCGCCGACTTAGCCGAGAGCACCGCCTCGCAGCAACCGAAGGACGCCATGCCCGTCATTTTCAAACGCAAAGTCATTCTCTCGCCGCCCGGCCTGATCCTGAAGGAAGGCAAGCCGCAGGCGACCGGAGTGCGACCCTCTCAACCTCGGCGCCTTCTTCGGCCTTGGAACGCACATCTTTGTCCCGGCTCCGCCGCATGAGGGCGCGGGACGGGCGCGAAGCAGATGAACGAGGCTAGTTGACGAGCGCTCGACAGAACTGGGTGCGGAGCACGAGGAAAAGCACGGCCCTGAAGAGCAGATGTCAGCCGGCGCTCGTGGCCTCTGAAAGTGCCAAAGCCAATCGATGATTCGGACCGATCACGGCGTGCATCCGGGCTGATTGACACGCGCCCGAACGGGGCAGACGCTTCGGGCGCCCGGAGCCGTCCGGAGCCGCCGGACCAGCGGGAGTTCGATGTCCCCATCCTCGACCGATTGGATCGTGCGCCTCTCCCCCCGAGAAGGCGCGACGATCGAGGATCTTCTGGCGCTGCCTTATGCGCTCGACGTGTGGCAGCGGGACGCCGACTCGCTCGTCGCGAAGACGCCGGAAGCCACGCTGATCGAGATCCAACGCCGCAAGCTCGCCTGCATCCAACGTCTTGGTACGGCGGCGGAGTTCGTGGCCGAAGCAAACAAGAAGGGGATGGGGACGTCGCGGTAATCCGGAGGAAATCTCATGGATGAAATCATTGCCCGCATCACCAGCGAGGATCCGAATCGGTCGCTGCCTCAGCTCTTGAGCATGCCGCTGGGGCTTGACGTCTGGGAGTCGAAGCCGGAGCGGCTCGTGCTGCGTGCCACGGAGGCGGTGCTCGATCGCATCGGCAAGATGGGTTACCGCGTCGAGCCCGTCGTTCCGGTGAGCGAGCATCTCACGACGTTTGCGACCAGCGCGGCGACCGATGGCTTCCATTCGGGAGAGAGCCTCGAGCAGGACATGCGGGAGCTCGCCGCGAGGCGGCCGGAGCTTGTCGAGATCAAGGAGATCGGGCGCAGCCTCGAGAACCGGCCGATCCTGGCACTCCGAATCGGCGAACGGAAGGCCGGCGTCCGCAAGCTTTTGTTCATGGGCTGCCATCACGCCCGGGAGTGGCTTGCCGTCGAGGTGCCGTTCCTGCTCGCGCGGGAGCTCATCGAGCGAGCGGACGAGGCTCCCATCGCCGGCTGGCTCGGCAACGGCGAGATCTGGATCGCACCGATGGTCAATCCCGACGGTCACGCGTTCTGCCGAGACCATAACCGGCTCTGGCGCAAGAACCGGCGCCCCAATCCGGACGGCTCGTTCGGCGTCGATCCCAATCGGAACTACGGCTACATGTGGGGCGTGCTCAACATCAACACGTCGAGCCACGTGCCGAGCGACGATACCTATATCGGCCCGCGGGCCTTCTCCGAGCCGGAGACGAGAGCGATCCGCGACCTCGTCGCGGCAGAGAAGTTCGCCGGGCTGATCACCTACCACAGCTACTCGCAGTTGATCCTCTACCCGTGGGGCTACACCGTCGACGAGATCGTCGATCCCGTCGACCGGGCGGCGTTGAGCGGCCTCGCCAAGGACATGGCCGGCGCCATCAAGGCCGTGCATGGCGTCGCGTACGTCCCCGAGCAGTCCTCGCAGCTGTACCGGACCGCCGGCGACACGACGGACTGGACCTATGGCACCTACGCCATCCCGTCCTTCACCATCGAGCTCCGCCCGAGCTCGGCCGAGGAGGGAGGCTCGTGGTGCCGGCAAGCCAGATCGAGCCGACCTATCAGGAGAACCGCGCGGCGGCGTTCCTGCTGATCGATCGTCTGCTCGCCCCCGGCGCCGCCAGGCCCGCCGGCCTGACCCGGTCGGCTTCGAAGCGTCCGCGGCGGCGCGGCTGAGGGGGGCGCGGCTCAACCGCGCGAGAGCTCGTCGTCGCTCGAATCGGGGGTCGTCAGGGTCGACAGCACGCGCTCGCATTCGAGGAGCTCGTCGAGAACGGCCTTCAGGCGGGCGACGTCCGCCTTCGGCAACATCGGAAGGGTGCGGCCATCCGGCGACGGAGCAAGCCCAGTCGGGCTCGGCGCCGCGGCCGTCGTACCCGGCCTCGCCGGCGCCGCGACGGCGGCGGCGCCCTCGTCCTCGACCGGCTCCTCGGGGGCGGCACCCGCCGGCGGGGCTTCGACGCTTTGCTCGCCGCGTCCGATCGCCTGCACGAAACGGAGGCCGTCCTCCTTGAGGATCCGCTGCACGCCCTTGATCGTGTAGCCCTCGCCATAGAGGAGATGGCGGATGCCCTTCAGAAGATCGACGTCGTCGGGCCGATAGTAGCGCCGCCCGCCGCCGCGCTTCAGCGGCTTGATCTGCGCGAAGCGCGTCTCCCAGAACCGCAGCACGTGCTGAGGCAGGTCGAGGTCGTCGGCGACTTCGCTGATGGTCCGGAAAGCGTCCGGGCTTTTCTCCATGGCGCGAGCCTGCTCGGGGCGGCCGACGGCGCTCATCACCGGGCTCATTCGCTCTCGTCGGTCTCGATACCGTTGATGCGTGCCTTGAGCACGTTCGAGGGCTTGAACACCATCACCCGGCGCGGCTCGATCGGCACCTCGATCCCGGTCTTGGGGTTGCGCCCGACGCGTTCGCCCTTGTCGCGCACGACGAAGGAGCCGAAGGAGGAAAGCTTCACCGTCTCGCCGGCGGTCAGGCAGTCGCAAAGCTCGTCGAGGACGAGCTCGACAAGCGCCGCCGATTCGGTCCGCGACAGACCGACCTTCTGGTACACGGCCTCGCTGAGATCGGCCCGTGTCACCGTGCGTCCGGCCATCGCCACCCCCTCACCGACCGATTTCAGCAACCGCGCGTATCTATCTGAAAAGGAACGCTAATCAGAGCGGTTCACGGGGTCAATGGAGTTTCCCGCGATCGTCCCCACGAAAATCCCGCGGCCGATCCTCACCAGCGGATCAGCGCCGCACCCCAGGTGAAGCCGCCGCCCATCGCCTCGATCATGACGAGGTCGCCCTGCTTGATCCGCCCGTCGGCGCGGGCTTCTCCGAGCGCGAGCGGGATCGAGGCGGCCGAGGTGTTGCCGTGCTTGTTCACGGTCAGGACGACCTTCTCCGGGGCGATGCCGAGCTTCTCGGCGGTGGCGTCGATGATGCGCTTGTTCGCTTGATGCGGGACGAACCAGTCGATGTCCTCCGCCGTCGTGCGGGTCGTCTTGAAGGCGTCGTGAATGACGTCCGTCACCATGCTGACGGCGTGGCGGTAGACCTCGCGGCCCTCCATCCTCAGGCAGCCGGTGGTCTTCGTCGAGCCCGGGCCGCCATCGACGTAGAGCTTGTCGCGGTGGGCGCCGTCCGAGCGCAGATGCGAGGTCAGGACGCCGCGGTCCTGCGGCGTGCCCTCGCCGAGCTGTGCCTCGAGCACGATCGCGCCGGCGCCGTCGCCGAACAGGACGCAGGTGGTGCGGTCCTTCCAGTCGAGGATGCGCGAGAAGGTTTCGGCGCCGATGACAAGGGCGCGCTTGTGCGAGCCGGAGGTGAGGAACTTGTCGGCCGTCGCGACCCCGTAGACGAAGCCGGTGCACACCGCCTGCAGGTCGAAGGCGGCGCCGTGGTGGATGCCCAATCCGGCCTGGATCTGCGTCGCCGTCGACGGGAAGGTGTAGTCCGGCGTCGAGGTCGCGCAGACGATGAGATCGATGTCCTTCGGTTCGAGCTTGGCGTCGGCGAGCGCGCGCTCGGCGGCCTTCAGGCCGAGCATCGAGGTGGTCTCGCCCTCGGCGGCGATGTGACGCTCCTCGATCCCGGTCCGCTGCAGAATCCACTCATGCGAGGTGTCGACCATGCCGGCGAGCTCGCGGTTCGTCAGGATGCGCTCCGGCAAATAAAAGCCGTTGCCGCAGACGACGGAACGAATGGTGGCCAAGGTCCCGATCCTTCAGGCGGAGGCGATCGCGGGGGTCTGCTCCAGCATGTCCCGGATCGTCCCCATCAGCTCGTAATGCGCCATGTCGTAGGCGATATCGATGGCGCTCGCGAAGCCGAGGGCGTCGGTGCCGCCATGGCTCTTGATGACGATGCCGTCAAGGCCGAGGAACACGCCGCCATTGGCCTTGCGCGGATCCATCTTGTCGCGAAGGGCGTCGAACGCCTGCCGGGCAAATAGGTATCCGATCTTCGCCGTTAAAGTGCGGCTCATGGCGCTCCTGAGGTACTCGGCGATCTGCTTGGCCGTGCCCTCGGCGGTCTTCAGCGCGATGTTGCCGGTGAAGCCTTCGGTCACGACCACGTCGACGGTGCCCTTGCCGAGGTCGTCGCCTTCGACGAAGCCGTGATAGGCGAGCCCCGGCAGATCGGCCTCGCGCAGCAGCCGTCCGGCCTCTTTGACGATCTCGATGCCCTTGATCTCCTCGATGCCGACATTGAGGAGCCCGACCGTCGGCCGCTCGATGTCGAAGAGAATGCGGGCCATCGCCGAGCCCATGATCGCCATGTCGACGAGATGCATGGCGTCGGCCCCGATCGTCGCCCCGACGTCGAGCACGACGCTTTCCCCGCGCAGCGTCGGCCACAGGGCGGCGATCGCCGGGCGCTCGATATGGGCCATGGTCTTGAGGCAGATCTTCGACATCGCCATGAGGGCGCCGGTGTTGCCGGCCGAGACCGCGGCATCCGCCTCGCCGTCGCGCACCGCCTGGATCGCGAGCCACATGGAGGAGGTGCGCCGCCCAGCCCGCACCGCCTGGCTCGGCTTGTCCTCCATGCGCACGGCGACGTCGGTGTGGCGAAGCTCGACGGCGTCCTTGAGCGCGGGCTTCGCGTCGAGAAGAGGCCGGATGACGGTCTCGTCGCCGAACATGAGGAAACGCAGGCCGGGATGGCGCTCCAGTGCAAGCGCCGCCCCCGGAACCACCACGGCGGGGCCGTGATCGCCGCCCATCGCGTCGAGCGAGATCCGCACTGGCTTCGGCATGAATGCTTGGCTTTCCCGGGAGGCGAGAACGGCGGAAAATAGCTGTTCGCCCTCAGCGAGCAACCGCTTTCTCGGGCGCGCGGGACCTCAGCCCTCGGGCTTCAGCGCCCTCAGGGCCCCGAAGGGTGATTCGCGGTCCTGGTCGTCGCCCTCGAAGGAGAAGTCGGCGCCGGGCTTGCGCGGGTAGGGATCGAGGCCAAGCATCAGGAACTCGGCCGCCAGCGCGCCGAGGTCGATCTGGCCGCCCGTGATCTCGTCCGGCGGCTCGTCACCGGCATCTGCTCCGCCACCGCCGCCAGCGAAATCGACCTTCACCTCCTCCTCGATGACGTCGTCGAACGGCTCGAGGGTTACGACGCAGATCTGGCCGACCCGCGCCGTCACGACGCCTTCGACGTGAACCCGCTCGGCCGTCCCGGTGAGCCGGAAGCGCCCTTCGAGGGCGTGGATCGCCTCGAGCTTGAAATCCTTGGCGAGCGCGGCCCGCTCCTCGGGGGTTGCTTCGACGGCGACCTCGAGGCCCTCCGGCGGGAGATGCCGCACCGATACCGGGCGGGAGAGCGGACCAACCGATTCGGGCGTCATCGGACATCCTCTTCCGCGAAGGCGGCGGGCGAGGGCAGGCCCGGTCCGTCTTGCAAGAAAGCCTCCAGCGAACGCGCGGCAAGCGCGGTCTCGACCGCAAGAGCATAACGCGCAAGGCCGAAAAGCGCCTCCGGCGCGGCGTCGAAATGCTCGGCGAGAACCGCCGCCAAGCGTGCGTCGTCGCGCGAGTCGAGCACCGCGTCATAGGCGGCGGCGCGGCTGTAGAATGCCTGTGCGAGCTTCTTCATGCGCTTCGGCACGCCCATGTCGCCGACCCCGAGCTCGCGCAGCGAGGCGTCGAGCTGGCGAAAGACGAAATCCACCAGCTCCTGAGCGACCTCCCGGGCCGGCGCGGGCAGCCGCCGGAGCTGCCGGAGCACCAGAACGACGTGCAGGGTCAGGCACGCGAACCGGCCCTCGACGGTGTCAGCGACGCCGAGCCGCGCATAAAGGGCGGGGTCGCGGGCGGCCTCGGCGATGCGCCGATGCAGCGCCGCGATGAGAGCGGCGCGCGGGTTTCGTCGGAAGTGGCTGAAGATCGTCATCCGGCGGCCGAAGAAGGCGGCGGAGCTCTGCCTTGTCAAAGCCGCAACCCGGCGTTACGGCATCCCCCTCATCGGGCGCAAGCTCCAAGCGCCGGCTCTCTGGATTCCCGGAATGACGCGTCACCATCCCAGCATCCTTGTGCGCCTTGGCGCCGCGGCCCTCCTCGGGCTCGCCGTGGCCGCCTGCACCATCGGCGAAGAGTTCCACCGCGGCTATCTCGTCGACGAGCGTGCCGTGAACCAGGTCCAGGCGGGCATGAACGCGGAGCAGGTGCTGAACATCCTCGGCACGCCGTCGACGGTGTCCACGGTCGGCAACAAATCCTGGTACTACATCAGCCAGCTATCCCGGCGCCGCGTCGCCTTTCTCGGCGACAGCGTCGTCGACCAGCGGGTGACCGCGGTCTATTTCGGCCAGAACCTCAAGGTCGAGCGCGTCGCGCTGTACGGGCTGCAGGACGGCAAGATCTTCGACTTCGTGTCGCGGACGACGGCGGCCGGCGGCGGCGACCTCAACTTCCTGAGCCAACTCTTCCGCGGCCTCGGCAGCTGGGTGCCGAACCCGTAAATCGGCGCGCCCGGCGCCAACAAGAACGCCCCAAAGAAGAAAGCCCCGCGATGTGCGCCGCGGGGCTTTTTCGTTCGGCGGACGGTCGCGCTCAGCTGTGCGCCAGGATCGCGAGCAGCAGAAGCGCGATGATGTTGGTGATCTTGATCGCCGGGTTCACGGCGGGGCCGGCGGTGTCCTTGTAGGGGTCGCCGACGGTGTCGCCGGTCACGGCGGCCTTGTGGGCTTCCGAGCCCTTGCCGCCGAAATGGCCGTCCTCGATGTACTTCTTGGCGTTGTCCCAGGCGCCGCCGCCGGACGTCATCGAGATCGCGACGTAGAGGCCGTTGACGATGACGCCGAGCAGCATCGCGCCGACCGCGGCGAAGGCCTGGTTCTTGCCGGCGATCCAGGTGATGACGAAGTACAAGACGATCGGCGACAGCACCGGCAGGAGCGAGGGCACGACCATCTCCTTGATGGCGGCCCGGGTCAGCATATCGACGGCGCGGGCGTAGTCCGGCCGTACCGTGCCCTCCATGATGCCGCTGTTCTCGCGGAACTGGCGGCGCACCTCCTCGACGACCGCGCCGGCGGCGCGTCCGACCGCCGTCATGGCGATGCCGCCGAAGAGGTAGGGAATGAGGCCGCCGAGCAGGAGGCCGACGACGACGTAGGGGTTCGACAGCGAGAAGTCGACGGTGACCCCGCGGAAGTACTGGTAGGCGGTCGATCCGGCGCGGTTCGCCTCGGCGATAAAGAAGTTGAGGTCCGAGGTGTAGGCGGCGAACAGCACGAGCGCGCCGAGGCCCGCCGAGCCGATGGCGTAGCCCTTGGTCACGGCTTTGGTCGTGTTGCCGACCGCGTCGAGGGCGTCGGTCGACTTGCGCACCTCCTTCGGCAGCCCGGCCATCTCGGCGATGCCGCCGGCATTGTCGGTCACCGGCCCGAAGGCGTCGAGCGCGACGATGAAGCCGGCGAGCGCCAGCATCGCGGTGACCGCGATCGCGATGCCGAACAGGCCGGCGAGCGAGTAGGTCGCGATAATGCCGGCGACGATGACGATCGCCGGCAGCGCCGTCGATTCGAGCGAGACCGCGAGGCCCTGGATGACGTTCGTGCCGTGGCCGGTCCGCGAGGCCTCGGCAATCGACTTCACCGGGCGGAAGTTCGTGCCGGTGTAGTACTCGGTGATGACGACGATGAGCGCCGTGATGGCGAGCCCGACGACCGCGCACCAGAACAGCGCCAGCGAGCTGAAGGTCGCCCCGCCGTTGGTCGTAAACCGCGTCGTCGTCGACAAGCCGCCGAAGACCAAGAGATTGACGATCGCGATGGCGCCGACCGAGAGCACGCCGGTGGCGATCAGGCCCTTGTAGAGGGCGCCCATGATCGACTGGTTCTGCCCGAGCTTGACGAAGAAGGTGCCGGCGATCGAGGTCGCGATGCAGGCGGCGCCGATGGCGAGCGGATAGATCAGCATCGCCTCGAGCAGGTTGCGTCCGTTCACATTGGTCTGGCCGGCGAAGAAGATCGCGGCGAGC
>Ga0136846_1236094_pt1 | contig 12691 bp, 9 predicted proteins | sample HopSoiMetagenom2_FD_96841 | JGI IMG/M metagenome (GOLD analysis project Ga0136846, IMG submission 96841) | Grasslands soil microbial communities from Hopland, California, USA - 2 Assembly 2016 (version 4) | ecosystem: Environmental > Terrestrial > Soil > Grasslands | place: USA: Hopland...
ATGTCGTTGCAAAAAATTTTGGAAAAACAGCGCCGGATCCCCAGGAGGTGCGGCGTGTGTCAACGTAGATCATAGCGGAGCAAAAAATCCCGATGAGCCCGGCGCTGGCTGTTATAAACGTGACGAATGGGTTGGATGGCAGGAACAGAAGCGCGATTGCGAGCAGCGCATAAATCCCAAAGGCGATGATTTCACGGCTCATCCAGGATTGCCGCCATCCGAGTATAGCGCGCCATGCCTTAAGAGGACGCCCCAAATGCAGAACGCTGCTAGCGAGGCCGACGAAGAGCATGGCGAAAGCCGATGATGAAATCAGTGCAGGGAAATTCATCGCGCCGCGAACGACGAAGATCGAATTCATGAAATGCAATCCGGCGGCGGTCTGAGTCAGGATCAGCATCAAAATTAATGGCCAGTGAGCAGGTTGAAGTGAAGCCGCCTCGTGATTTGCGGGCCGGGCGTGAAGCGGGATTGGTTTTTGTGATTGGTACCGAGTGCTGGGAATCGTGTAATTGGAATCGAATGCGCCCGGAATCATCCGGGCGCCGGGCAGCGATGCCGACGCACGCACAACGGTTTGATTCACTATGTCGATGCGAATGGCTTCGTGCGGGCAGGCTTGGACGCAAGCGGGGGCTTCACCGTTTGAAAGGCGTCCGTGGCACATGTCGCATTTGCGAACGATGCCTTTTTGGCGGGAATATTTCGGGACATCGTAAGGGCATTTGAGGACGCAGTACTGACAACCGATGCATTGGTCATCGAGATGGCGCACGATGCCGGTCTGGGCGTCTTTTTCGTAAGCGAGCACGGGGCAGCCGTTCAAGCAGGCTGGATCGACGCAATGATGGCAGGCAGCGGTGACGGTTTGAACGTATGGCGTCGTCCTCGAAGAAACTGTACCATCACGAGCAATGGCGATCGTCTCCGAATTTTCTCCCACGATCATGCCTGCAGTGCGCCAGGTTTCGCCCTCGTCGAGGCCGTTCAGCGAATGGCAGGCGCTGACGCAGGCCTTGCAGCCGGAGCAGCGATCGAGATCGATAGTGAAAGCGTATTGTTCGCCAGCAGCGGGCTTCGAAAGGGGAATGAGGTGGCGATACCGGGCCTGAGGCGCAGGCGTGGTCAATTCATGCAGGCGCGCGAAACGCTCCACCGGCGTCAAATCCTGTTGCTCTGAGAGCAACAGGTCGACGAGCGTGAAGGGATCGCGGCGCGGGGCATTCATGACTGGCTGAAGATTTCTTGCAGGGCGCGCAGATCGTGGCGAGTGGTGAACTCCTGGAATGATTCTCGGCCCTGCCGCACTTTAAGGTAGGCGCGCAGAATGCGCTCGAGTGTAGGAGCGAGTTCGTTTGCGCTCACGCCCGTAAAGATTTGACGCCCGATCTCCCGGTAGTGGCCAAAACCGCCGCCTACAAAGATGTGATAGGCATCGACGCTTTCACCGTTGATACGGCTTTTGGTCCCCAGACAGCCGATGTCACCAATATAATGCTGGGCGCAGGAATTCGGGCAGCCCGTGATGTGAATGTTGATGGGGTGATCGAGCTCGATTCGTTTTTCCAGCGACTTGATCAGCTCAAGCGCATGGCTTTTCGTGTTCGCCTGCGCAAATTTACAGTAGCTATTGCCCGTGCAGGCAACGACCCCGCTGGAGAGGTTCGATTGGCGGGCGGGCAAGCCGATTTTTTCAAGGGTCTTTTTGACTGTGGCCACGAACGAGTCCGGCACATTCGGTATGATGAAGTTTTGCCAGACAGTCAGGCGGATTTCGCCGGAACCGTGAGCATCGATGAGGTCAGCGACACGCAGCATCTGGCGAGGAGTGATCTGGCCTACGGGCAGAGTTGCGCCAATGTAATTAAGTCCGCGCTGTTTTTGTGGGTAGTCGCCAATATGAGAATGCTTCAGTTCCTCTGAGGCCCAGCGCATTTTAGTGGAGTCGTATGGCTCACGTTCCAGTTTAAAGCCGAGTTTTTCTTCGATTTTCGCCAGGTAATCCGCGAGCGGAAGCTTTTCCAGCAAATGTTTGAGCCGCGCTTTTTTGCGATCGGTGCGGCAGCCGGATTCAATGTAAACGCGAATTGCAGCGCAAAGTACCTTAACGACTTGCCCGGGAGGCACGAGAACGCCGAGATCGTTCGCAAACGCTTTATGGCCGGTTGCTCCTCCGATCGCCATCCGGAAAGCGACACCCGACTGGGTGGACACGGCTTTGACTCCGATATCGTTTGTATCTTCGAGCGAACCAATGAGGCCACCCCCATCGAAAGCGACGTTGAATTTGCGTGGCAGATCGTAAAAGGAACGGTCGTTCAGGATGATTTGCGCCAGCTCATTCAGATAGGGAAGACAATCGATGAGCTCAACGGGATCGATTCCCGCAGTGGGGTTCGTTGTTAGATTTCGAATGTTATCGGCGCCGGCGCCCCGCGTGTGCAGACCGACGCTTTGGATTCGGCGCAGGACTTCAGGCGCGTTCTTCGACTCAATCAGGCGCAACTGGAAATTCGCGCGAGTGGTGAGTTGGACATAACCGGTGGTGAGTTCCTGAGCAACGCGAGCGAGTTCGCGGAGCTGGTAACTCTTTACAATACCGCCGGGAATCCGGAGCCGCGCCATGAAAGCCTCTTTGACCGGACTAAGGAAAAACAGGCCGTTCCATTTGAAGCGGAAAATGTCTTCTTTATCGGGGATTTTGTTGGTGGCGGCGTTTTCCAGGAGTTGCGGATAGGAATCGAGCGGATGCAGTTCGCGTTTGATCCGTTCCTCTAGAATCAGGTCTTCATTCTTTGACGGTGCGGCGGATGGCTCCACATCCGAGAAGCGTTGCCCGTGAGCCGCAATTCCGGCAAACATGCCGCTTAGATATTCCCGTTGTTCGGCTGTGAATGACTGGGAATTGCTTGTTTCGGGAATGGCCGCCTCCATATCAATAGATATCGCGCTGATAACGTTTTTCGGATTTGAGTTTTGCCACGTACTCGGCCGCTTGATCGGTTGTTTTGCCGCCTGCTCTCTCAATTACCTGATGCAACGCGCGATCGACATCGGCTGCCATTCGCGAGGCGTCGCCGCAAACGTAGAAATGCGCGCCTTCTTCCAGCCAGGACCAGACTTTCGGAGCATTTTGAACCAATCGATGCTGAACATAAATTTTCTCTTCCTGATCGCGGGAAAAGGCGACATCGAGATGGGTGAGATGACCACGATTTAACCAGCCGGTGAGTTGTTCTTCGTAAAGGAAGTCGGTGGAACGTTTTTGGTCACCGAAGAAAAGCCAGTTTTGGCCCTTCGCTCCCGTCGCTTCACGCTCTTCGAGAAACGCCCGGAACGGAGCGATGCCAGTGCCAGGGCCGACCATGATCATGGGCAGATCTTCACGGGGAGGTTTGAAGCCATGCGATTTTTGCACAAAAACTTTCGCTGAATTTTCTCCGCAACGATCGGCCAGAAAACAGGAGGCGACCCCCTTGCGAGCGCGACCGAAACTTTCATAACGAACAGTACTTATGATCAGATGAACTTCGCCGGTGTGGGCTTTAGGACTCGAAGAAATGCTGTAGAGCCTGGGAGTTAGTTTGCGTAATAGGAGAACAAATTGTTCCGGCGGTAAGGGAGAGGGGAGGAGCCTGAGCACGTCCAGGATGTCCCGACCCCAGAGCGACTTTTTGAGATCGGCGGTTCGTTCCGGCTTCAGGAGAGGAACCAGTCCGCAATCCGGCGCAGCTTTCGCGATGATCGAGAGCAGATCGGTCGAAGGACGGCAGATGTCGAAATAGGAGGTGAGGCTTTCGCGCAAAAGCATTTTTGAGCCTTCGATTTCTACGGGTTCATCTCCGGAGCAATGACAAGCTTCAATAATGTCGTCCACCAATTGCGGGCAGTTTGTTGCGTAAATCCCAAGAGCATCGCCGACCTCGTAGGTCAGATCACTTCCGCTCAGGCTCAATTCATAGTGACGAACTTCCTTTGCGGAGGCTGATTTGTTTAAGACAATATTTTTCAGGAGTCGGGCTGGGAATGGATTCTTTTTGCCGAACAGAGAAAGCGTGTCCTTTGTGGAGCCGTTCTGAGTAGGGGAAATGACGTGGAATCCGTTTTGTCCATTTCGGGCGGGTAAAGGTAAATGTGCGTCGTTCGTTATTGTAGTTGCTGCGCCCGGGGACGAGCGCGCTCCGGCTAGTCTAACCCAAAGGTTTTCAATCCAACGATTCGCGGTGGATTCATAATCCACATCGCATTCGGCGCGCGGAATAATCCGATGCCCGCCGAGTTCCTCCAGGCGCACGTCAAATTTTTTGGACGCGCCGCAGAAATCGGAATAGTTGCGATCACCGAGGCCAAGGACCGCGAAATCGAGATGAGGGAAACGTGGCGCTTCGTTGGAGTTGAGCCAGGACCAGAACTTCACCGCGTTTTCCGGAGGATCGCCGTCCCCCCAGGTGCTGGAAACGATGATCAGCTTTTTCGCGTCGGGAAGCCCCGCTTTTTCATATTCATCCAGAGGGAGGAGAACGGGTTGGAAACCGCGTTGTTCGCTTTCTTTGGCGAGACGTTTTGCGAGAGACTCGGCCGTTCCCGTCTGTGAGCCAAAAAGGATCAGGAGCGGCTCCCGGGGCACACGGGGAGAATCTGGCTGCGCATTTCCGGCCGCGGCTGGAACCTGCGAAAACATTCCCGCCAGAAAACCATTCAGCCAGGCGCGTTGCTCCGCGCTGAAGGGCGCTGTCTCAGGAATATATGGAACGCGAGCAATTTCCATGGATGCTTCAAAAATGAGTGCCGTCAAAAACTGATGGTTGCCTGCAGATATATGTAGTCAGCGTCTCTGGAGCCGAAATTTGGCGATGAAAGCGATTGCTGAATGTAATCTCCCACGAAAAAGTGGCCGTACCCGGCTTCGACCTGGGCGTAGCGAGTCACCGCGACGCCGACAATCGCGTCCAGTTCGGTGCCCACAAAATTACTGTAATTGGGATTGATTCCGTAGCCCGTTCCTGGAGTCGTCGCGACTCCACCACGGGGCGCGCCGCCGACGTTGTAAAAATTGTCGCTCGTGTCGGCCAGCCAGAAGCCGTGACCTTCAAGAGCGAGACTCACTCGCTTGTGTGGCTTAAGCTGAAGGATGCCTCGGACGTCATGAACATTTTGCAACGAGACGAAATCCATGTAGCCATAAAATTTATGGTTCGTTGGAAAGAGGTTTTCGAACGTTTCGTGCTTATTGTCTCGCGGGTCGTTGTCCCCTGATCCGTATGCATATTCCAATCCCAGACGCGGCGTTGCCCACAGATCGGAAAATGTATAACCGCCCTGGATGACGGCCATATAAGCCTCCTGGTCCAGTCGCGGAGAATTCAGACCAAGGCGAATATCCTTGAAACTTCCCAACTGCCCGGCCGTCTCGATGGTATAATCCCAATTACCTAATTCGCCGGGTTTGGACTTAAGTCGAAAACCGAACGTATAAATGTCGCGGGCACTCAGTTGAGGGGCCTGCGGACGCGGTTCTGCCGCTATCGCATCGGCTGAACTGTTTCGAGAAAAGAAATAAACCTCGAGTGAATGTTTCGGGATCAACGGACTGGTCGCATAAACGCCGGAGAAGGTGTCGTAATCGTTGTTGACGTTGAACTGGTTGTCTTCTGGAATGACCACGCGGCTGGTGAAGAGGTCCGCGGCGAACAATTCGTTTTGCCATCGCAGCTTTACTGCGTCGAAAACGCGACCGATATTGTTCCAGGCAAACGCTCCGACGAGGCGCTCTTCTCCGTAGCTCAACTCCTGTCGGCCAACTTTAAGGGAAAGAGGAAATTCTTTGTGGTTCCCGATCGTGACATAGGCCTGGTGCAGATCGATCCTGTCGGACTCCGGCCCATGTCCTTCGTATGCGGAGGTGCCCGGAATGGCAGGGTTATTTGCATAGGCAAAACGATCATCATCGACGGCAATGCTGCTTCTCCCTTCGGCGTAGGCGCTCCACCATTTGTCGGTGTACCCCGCATGGAAGCGAATGCGCGAAAGGAAATATTCGTTGTCAACGTCGGCTCCGTGATCGCGAAAATCGAGTGAACCGGGGACACCCGGAATCGCGAAACCCTCCTTTACTTCGTACCGCAGACGGACGTTACCGCCGAAATCCCATTGATTCATGTAGGGATCGTTCTTTCGCAGATATTCGTTCAGAAAACCGGGGAACGGCGCTGGAGGGGGTGGGGGCGCATACTGCGCGCGGAGGTCACGAGCTCCGGCTATGAGCAAAGCGCCCAAGGATATTTTTCCGATTTTAGAATTTACCATTCTTTTTGTTTTGTTGGTGGAGTTAAAGGTTTTAGGCTGCATTTAAAACGGTTTCTTCAATATCAGGATCTGTTGCTTTGGATGGGTGCGGCGTTGGAGTTCTTCCTCCGGATAATTCGCCGATTTTGCGGTCTTTCTTATGCGCGTGCTCTTCGAGGAAGGTGATTAGATGCTCGCGCAATCGGTAGTACTCGGGATCTTCCAGGAGACTTCTGCGGTCGCGAGGCCGCGGGAAACGCACTTCAAGAATATCACCGACCTCGGCGGCGGGGCCATTAGTCATCATCACAATGCGATCCGCGAGATAGAGCGCCTCATCGACATCGTGAGTGACCATCAGCGCGGTCTTTTGATTTTTACGCCAAAGGTCGACCAACACCTCCTGAAGTTCCATTCGCGTGAGTGAGTCGAGCATTCCGAAAGGTTCATCGAGGAGCAACATTTTCGGGGAAAGCGCAAAAGCTCGCGCAATTCCGACACGCTGCCGCATTCCTTGCGAGAGCTCCGCGGGCTTTTTGTGCATCGCGTCGGCCAGTCCGACAATCGCAAGATAATATTCAACAATCTGGCGTCGCTCTTCCTTTCGCGCGGTGTAGAAAACCTGATCGACTCCGAGCATTATGTTTTCAAATGCGGTCAGCCATGGCAGCAAACATGGTGATTGAAAAACCACTCCCCGGTCCGGTCCTGGCCCGGCCAATTCCTTGCCCGCGAGAATTATTCCGCCGGCGGTGATTTCGTTCAGCCCAGCGACCATTGAGAGAACTGTTGACTTTCCGCAACCGGAATGCCCAATCAGGCAGACAAATTGGCCCTTCCGAATGCGCAGATTGAAATCTTTGACCACCACCGCCGGTCTTTTGCCTCCGGGATAAATTTTGGTGAGGTTTGCGATCTCGAGATAATCACTCATCCTTTCACCTCCAGTTTTTTAATTTCATTCGCTCTGATCGGTCCGGTTCGGTTCTGCGAAAATCTTCGCGGTACGCTCAGGTCTTCGGGTTCAATTTCCGGAAGGACCAGTTTCCTGGTGACGGTGGAATGGACTTTGGCATTTGCCTTCAAGAGATAATCGATCACCTCGCGGCGGATCCTTTTGAATTGGAAATCATGGTTCACCGCTTTCCGCTCGCGCGGGCGCGGAAGGTCCACATCAATGCGCGGCCCGAGGGTGGATTCGGGCCCTGCGCTGAATGGAATGATGCTGTCGGCGAGGAGAATTCCTTCATCGACGTCATTCGTGATGAGAACGACGGTTTTTTGGTGCTCTTGCCAGATGCGGGAAATTTCGTCCTGCAAAACCGCGCGTGTGAGGGCATCCAAAGCGCTGAGCGGTTCATCCAGGAGAAGAACTTGTGGTTCCATCGCGAGCGCGCGCGCCAGTGAAACTCTTTGCCGCATGCCCCCCGACAGTTCAGCCGGGTACTTTTCGCGAGCCGGCGTCAAATTCACCATCGCGATATATTTTTCGACGTGCTCTCGCTTTTGCACCGCCGGCCAGTCGGTGAAAACTTCGTCCACCGCGAGGAAAATATTTTCATACACCGTGAGCCATGGGAGCAAAGAATAGTTTTGAAAGACAATTCCGCGGTCGGGGCCTGGCCCGCTGATCGGAGAGCTATTCAGTGTCAGAGTGCCTGCATCGGGCTTGATCAGCCCGGCTATCAGGGAAATAAGGGTTGTTTTTCCGGCGCCGGAATAGCCGACAAGAGCGACGAATTCGCCTTTCTCAATTTCTAAATTGATATCCCGAAGCACAGGGGTAAAAGAGCCGCTCGTGCCATAGCCTTTTTGGACATTTTTGATTTCGAGGAAAGCCATGGCGTCAGATCGTTTTGAATTTTCTTTCCGCAACGCTCATTAAACGATCGAGCGCAAAGCCAACAAAACCGATGGTGACAATGCACAGAATGATATGCTCGTAGATGAGGCTGTTGTACTCCTGCCAGAGAAATCCACCTACGCCGGGGCGGCCGGTCAGCATTTCGGCGGCCACAATCACGAGCCAGGCGATGCCCAGGCTGAGCCGAAAGCCGGTAAACATGTATGGAAGGGCGGAAGGAATTAAAACTTTGAATAAGGTTTTTGTGCGTGAAAGTTTCAAAACCTTAGCCACGTTCAAATAATCCTGTGGGATGGCGCGGACGCCAACGGCCGTGTTCAAGACCGTGGGCCACATCGCGCAGATCGCGATCGTAAACAGCGCTCCCAATTCGGACGCCTGTTTTCCCGCTCCCAGAAAAAGCACCAGCCCAAGCGGGAGCCAGGCCAGGGGTGAAACCGGGCGCAGAACCTGAATGATGGGATCAAACGTTTTTGTGAAGGTATTTGAAAGACCAAGCAAAAACCCGATTGGTGTCCCAATAACCAGCGCCAGCAGATAACCCTTCGCCACGAGCTTAAGCGAATACCAGGTAAACCGGAGAATTCCCTGGTCCATCTCGCCTCTTTTCGCAAACGGCTCCAGAATGTAGCTCTTGCTCGCCGCCCACGTTTTGCCGGGCGAGGGCAGCTCTTTCGCCCAAGAGGATGAGGAGATTTGCCACACGATGACCACGGCCAGGAAACCGAGCAGCGGCAGGACTAACCAATCGAATTTAAATTGCTTCATGATCGTTCTACAATTTTTACGTTGCCAGGTTTTTGACCGGGAAGCTTCGGGCATAAGCTTCGAGATCGCCTTTCGGATCAAACGTGACGCCATCAAAGAGGGTTTCTTTTTCGTCATTCAACCCGTGGTGCGCATAACCGATTTCTTTCATCGCTTCCTCATAGATGTCCGTCCGCATGACCTGTTTTGTTATGCCTTCATAATTCGGCGGTGATTTCATCATTCCCCAACGCCGGTACTGCGAGAGAAACCATTTGCAGTATTTTGGCTGAGGGAAATTGCAGTTGCGTTTGCTGAAGATCATGTAGTGCTCGTCCTCCTTTTTGCGTCCGTCGCCGTAATCGTAATGGCCTTGCAAACGGCCCAGGATTGTTTCCTTGTCGCAATTGATGTAGGTCGCGCGTGAAACGATTTCGCATTGCTCCGGGCGATTGTTCATATCATCCAGCCAAACACTAGCCTCGTGCAGAGCTTTCAGAATTGCCTTCACTGTTTTCGGATTCTTGTCCGCGAACTCGCCCAAAAAGGCGCAGACTTTTTCAGGATGATCTTTCCAAATGTCCTGGCTGGTCACGGAGGTAAATCCAATTTTGTCTGCGATCGACCGTGCATTCCAGGGTTCGCCCACGCAGAATCCATCCATCTTGCCGATCTTCATGTTGGCAACCATTTGCGCAGGTGGAACGACGATCATGCTGATGTCCCTGTCCGGATTGATTCCTCCAGCCGCGAGGTAATAGCGCATCCACATGGCATGTGTGCCGGGCGGAAAGGTCATGGCGAAGGTGAGAGGTTCGCCGAGCTTTCGAGCCTTTTCTCCGAACGCCTTGAGAGCTTTTGGATCATCGGCGACTTTGCCTTTCCACTCCGATTTCAAAGTGATCGCCTGGCCATTTCTGTTCAGCAGCCACGGGATGATCATCGGCTTTTTGGGAGAGCCGGCGAGACCCATGGTGGAGGCGATCGGCATTCCGATCAGCATATGCGTTGCCTGAATATCACCGCTGGAAAGGGAATCCCGAATCGCGGCCCAGTTGGCCCCTTTCATCACGACGGAATCGATGCCGTATTTCTTAAACAGTTTCTTTTCGTGCGCGATGACGATCGGGGAACAATCCGTCAGTGCAATCATGCCGAATTTAATTGAAGCCGTTTCCGGAGCATCGCTTGCATAGACAGTGCCAATCCAACCCTGTGGTAATCCGTTATAGAGGGCGCCGAGCGCCGCTCCTCGCGAAATATTTCGCAGGAAGGAGCGGCGACTGATCTCATGCTGCCTGGAGTTCTGTTTTATTTTCATTCTCATGGTCTTTGATACGATCGCTTGTTGAAAGGAATCGACTTGCTCGCGCAAAAATGTCTGAACGGAAAACCTGTTCTGTTATGTTCGGCCGCAGGAGAGGCATTTCTGCTGGAGAGAGCGCGCCTCGGACAACATCAACGATCCAACTGGCTTTGTTTAAATCTGGATCATTGGCCCCGCTTCGATGGAACACGCAGAAGTCCGAAACATTTTTCGAGCGACCGTGCCCGAAGTTGAATTCAGCGCTCGCCTGAAGTAACGCCTCTGCGGACGCGCCGACGTACTGCGGCCTGGCCAGTACAATCGCGATCTTCTCCGCATTTTCCGGAACGTCACAGAATGCGCAGGCCTCAAGCAACGCAGCGAGCAGTGCCAAATGCTCTCCTTCCCGTTTTTCCGCGAAATCCTGGCGCACCATTAGCACTTTTTCTGGATGGCCCGGATCGATGCTCTCACTGGTCTCGACGCACCATCCTTTTCCCGCCGCGATGGCAACGGAGTTCCACGGTTCACCCACGCAAAAAGCATCAAGGTTCCCGCTCGCTAAATTCGCTACCATCTGCGAAGGAGGGAGAACAACCATCCGGATCTCTCGCGCAGAATCAATTCCGTTTGCCGCGAGCCACTTCGCAAGTAAATAGCGATGGGTCGAGAAGCGATGAACGATTCCAAAAGTAAGTTTCTTTTCCGAGCGCGATTGCCGAATATGTCTGACTAAATCGGCAGAATCTCGAATGCCACTTTTCCAAAGATCTTCGGAAAGTGTGATCGCGTTTCCGTTCAGGCTGAGAATAAGCGCCGTGAGGCACTCACACCGAATTGAACCGAAGCCAAGCGTCGCCGCGAACGGCATCGCGGCCAGGGCGTGCGCCGCTTCCAGTTCGCCATAAATTATTTTGTCGCGAATGGTCGCCCAGCCCAATTCGCGCTGCAGCGCAACGCGAACGCCATGTTTTTCAAACAGGTCCAATTCCTGGGCCATGATTAAAGGCGCGGCATCATTCAAGGGCACGAACCCGAGTCGAATGCTGCGCCTTTCTGTCCTCCTGGCAACTGGCTGTTTTGTTTTAATCACCAACGGCAATATTCTTTGCCGTGTTCTCCTTTAGCCGACGCCATGCCAAAACAAGCCGATGGTCTGATTAATGCTTGGAATCGTTTGCGTGAAAATGATGAAGAACATTCATATATGAACTTTCCGTTAGATTCCAGGCAGCTTCGCGCCTTCTGCGTCCTCGCCCGCACGGGCAGCTTTACTCAAACCGCCCGCGAGTTGCACCTGACGCAATCTGGCATCAGCCACTCTCTCAAGTCACTTGAACGGGAAACTGGCTGTCGTCTTTTAGACAGGGTGGGCAAAAAGGCGGCGCTGACTCAGGCGGGTGAGCAGCTTTTGCAACATGCCGAAAAAATTTTGGACGAGATGAAGCGCGCGCAGTACTCACTCTCTCAACTTTCTAAATGGGGCCGGGGAAGATTGCGAATCGGCGCGAGCGTGACCGCGTGCCAATACCTGATTCCGCCGGTGCTGCGGGAGTTCAAAGAAAGTTTTCCAGAGCACGCGATCAGCATCGAGGCGGGCGACACCGGTGAACTGGTCAATGCTTTATTAAATCGGCGGATTGACCTGGCGCTTTGCGTGCGGCCCAAAAAGGAGCCTGAACTGGAATTCAGGCGCCTGTTCACAGATGAATTGCAATTCATTGTCCACAGCCTTCATCCCTGGGCCGAGACTGGCAAAGTTGATCGCTCCGAGATTCCGCGTCAGAATTACATTCTCTACAAGAAGAGCAGCGTGACGATGCAATTGATTGAAGAGTATTTCCGGCGGGAAGACATGGTCCTGAACACAATCATTGAGGTGGGCAGCATGGAGGCGACGAAAGAATTGGTGAAACTCGGTTTGGGCACGAGCATTCTCGCTTCCTGGATCATCGAGAAAGAGATTGAGGAACATTCTGTGAGAGCGCTTCCTTTGGGCCGCCGCAAGCTAGAGCGGCATTGGGGTGTTCTCGTCTCTGAAGGAAAAAGATTAAATCTCGGCGAAGAAACCTTCATCGGCCTTTGCAAAAATTACTGCCAGAGCTTTAACAGTAAGACCGAAGAAGTTGGTAAAGCGGGAGTCGGGGAAAGAGAATAATTTTTCGAAGTCTGACGCGAAAAGGGAGCACCTTTCTTCAGACGTCTGCGCGGTTAGAGCCTGCGATTGAATTTGCGGGACGGTTAAAACCTTGATCACGATTTCGTCCAAAGGTACGTGTGATTTTCCGGCGGAAGCAGGGCGGGAGGGAGCGCTCCCACCCTGCTGATTTGCCGGGTCGGATGCCGGCGCATAAATTGATTTATCGTCGGTAACGAAACCTTCTCCGCGATATCACCGAGGCCTACGAGAGTGAGGATTTATGCGCCGGATGTTTTCTCCCGGTCGCGCATGGAGGTCTGAGCTACGTGGAAGCCACCACCATGACTTC
>Ga0136846_1238268_pt1 | contig 12691 bp, 13 predicted proteins | sample HopSoiMetagenom2_FD_96841 | JGI IMG/M metagenome (GOLD analysis project Ga0136846, IMG submission 96841) | Grasslands soil microbial communities from Hopland, California, USA - 2 Assembly 2016 (version 4) | ecosystem: Environmental > Terrestrial > Soil > Grasslands | place: USA: Hopland...
TCATGATTATTCTTTCGTCAATCGGGCTTCGACCTGTTCAAAAGCGCCGCGCGTGAAGAGCAGTTTGTCCGGACGCAATACGTCGTAGGTGCTGAGCGAATCGCTGCTGGCCAGTTCGACGTTTTTCACGTTGCGCGAAGCGAGCGTCAGATTTTTGTCCACGCCCTGCGAAACGATTAGCGCGGTTCCCTTCACTTCGAGCGCGGAAAGAACTCCGAGGAAATCTTTCGTTTTGGACGAGTTGAGCTTCAATTCGTCCAGCACGAGTACGTCGCCGGCCTGGAGCCGCTCGGTCAAAGCCTTGCGCAACGCCAGTTGGCGGGTCTTGCGCGAAATCTTTTTGGTGAAATCCCGCGGCTTGGGTCCGAAGACCACGCCACCGCCGCGCCACAAGGGCGACGCAAATGAACCGGCGCGGGCGCGCCCGGTTCCTTTTTGACGCCATGGCTTTTTGCCGGTGCCGGCCACTTCGCCCATGGTCTTGGTGCAGGCGGTGCCCATGCGCTGGGCCGCCTGGTAAGCGACGACGGCGTCGTGCACCGCCTGGGTGCCGCGTCCGTCCTCGACCAGCGGAAACTTCACTTCCATTTCGCCCTGGTTCTTTCCCTTGGTATCTTTGATTGTAAGCTTCATTTTAAGGCAATTCGGTTCGAATCGCCCGCGCGTCATCCTTCAGGAGCCGCCGGGCCGATCCAGGTTGCTCATTATTTCTTCTTGGCTTCAGTCTTCTTCACGTTCTCCGCGCGCTGGGCGTGCGGCTTCCAGCCCTTGGGCCGTTTCTTGGATTCGCGGATGACGACATAATCGCCATTGGAACCGGGAATCGCGCCGCGAATGAGCAACACGTTTTCCGTTTCGCGCACCTGGACGACCTCGAGATTTTGCGTCGTCCGTTGCACCTGGCCCATATGGCCGGGCATCTTCATGCCGCGCATAACGGTGCCGGGGAAGAGGCGCTGCCCGATTGCGCCGGAGCGGCGATGCCACCCTTTGGCGCCGTGCGTCGAATCTCCGCCCGCAAAGGCGTGCCGGCCGACGACACCTTCAAAGCCGCGACCCTTGGTCACGCCGATAGCGTCCACGTAGTCACCGGGCGCGAACATCGTCGCTCCGATGACATCGCCAGGTTTGACCTCTTTCGAGAAGTAACGAAATTCGCGGATGCGTTTGACGGCAACACCGCTGTGTTTCTTGATGTGGCCGAGCAAAGGCTTGGTCACGCGCTGCTCTTTTTGGTCGCTGAACCCAAGCTGCACGGCGTTGTAGCCGTCGCTCTGCTGGGTTTTGCACTGCAGCACCCGGTTGGGTCCGGCCAGGACGATCGTCACGGGCGTGATGACGCCTTTGGCATCGTAAACACGCGTCTGGCCCAGTTTCTTTCCTAAAAGTCCGATTGGCATAAACTTGGTAAATTTTGGTTGAACCGTGTCCCGTTGCTTGGCGGCTTGACCGCATTCGCTTCGGATGGCCAGGTCCTTAGATTTTGATGGTGATATCGACGCCGGCGGGCAAATTGAGCTTCTTCAATTCGTCCACAGTCTTGGCGGTCGGCTCGATGATATCAATCAGGCGCTTGTGCGTCCGTTGCTCGAAGGTTTCCTGGGATTTCTTGTCCGAATGCGGCGAACGCAGCACGGTGAAGCGCTCGACGCGGGTCGGCAGGGGGATGGGACCGGCGACACGCGCGCCGGTGCGTTTGACGGTGTCCGCGATGTCGCGGGCCGATTGGTCTATGACTCGATGGTAATACGCCTTGAGGCGAATACGAATACGTTGTCCAGCCATAAAAAGAACAATTGTCTGTTAATGGTTTTTGGTCTCCCGCATCCCGGAGGGGAAAAACGGGACGCAGAAGATAGCAGACAAGCAGGGGGGTGCAAGCGGTTTTTGGAGATTTTTCGCGTTTGCTTCGATAATTCGCCTTCATGAGGCCGCAATCCACCTACTTGCGCCTTTCCCGGCCGCGGGAGGACCTTTCGGCAGAAGTTTTCGAAACCCACAAAAACGATGCTCTGGCGAGGCAGAAGAGAAAGTGCAAATGTCGAAGATGACCGGGCTCAGGCTGTCGGCGGCTCCCGCGGCGGGCTTGGTCTGTTCTTGGTTATCTACCGCTTCTTTGGAATAAAGGGCGTTTTGATTGCGTTGGTGCTCGGCGGAATACTTTGGGGAACCGGGCTGGTCAATCCAGGCAAGCTGCTCAGCGGCAGACCGGCCCAGGGTGGCGCAACTTTGTCGGATGCCAGTGCCGAAGAACAGGACCGGTTTCATTTTGTTAAAGTCGTGCTGGCGGATACCGAAGATGTCTGGACGGCCGAATTTGCCCGGCATGGCCGAAAATACGTGCTGCCCATGCTGGACATTTATCGCGACCGCGTCATGACTGGTTGCGGCGAGGGCAGCGCCCAGGCGGGACCTTTTTATTGTCCTGAAGATCAAAAGGTTTACATCGATTTGAGCTTCTACGATGAGCTGGCCCAAACCTTCAAGGCGCCCGGCGACTTTGCCCAAGCGTATGTCATCGCGCACGAAATTGGTCACCACGTCCAAAAGCTTTTGGGCATTTCTGACAAAGTCAGTGCCATGCGCGGGCGGCCGGATTACAAAGAATACTCGGTCCGCCTCGAACTGCAGGCGGACTTCTACGCCGGTGTCTGGGCCAACCACTCCAAACAATACCTCGAACGCGGTGACATCGAGGAAGCGATGCGCGCCGCCAATGCCATTGGCGATGATGCCATCCAAATGAAGACGCGCGGCCGTGTCGTGCCGCATTCATTCACGCATGGGACCTCCGCCCAACGCATGCGCTGGTTCAACAAAGGTCTTCAAACCGGGCAACTTGAGGCCGGCGATACCTTTTCCGTGCCCTATAGCGCGCTTTGAGGCCGCGCGCACATTTCAGACAGTTTACTTCATGTTTTCGGTGGAGTAACCTGTCGAATACCTGCCGGATGCCCTTCAACCCGTTCAATCTCCTGCGTAGCCGCCCAAACCCCCCGCCACCTTGTATGTGGCTCATCCGACGCACCCGACCGCTCGGAATGCGCGACGGTTTTGCCATTCCGATCTTCATCCGCAACCTCCAATACCACCTCACTACGGCGGACGCCTACTCCGACGGCGCAATAGACGTATGGGACTTCGTGGACCGCTCGCTCTTCGAAGGTAAACTCCGTTCGGGTTGGGTTTGGCCACAACCTCCGGATGGCGCGACGATTAGCATACACAATTTGGGGTCATGCATTTGTCAGGGCGGGGAATGGTTTCGCGACAAAGCGGACATACGCGACACCGTTAGCGAGGCGATTAAACTCAACAATCCGGCGATGATTCAATTGCTCGATATGCGAGGCTCCGATACCGAGATTCGCGACAATGTGCGATGTGCCAAACTAGGGCTTGCGAACAAGTGGCCTGTCCGGCGCAGTGCCGATGGCTCATCCGTCCCTGGCCGTGAAGTCCCAATCTTTGCCGTAACCGGCGGCAAACACGTCCTCACCCGGGCGTTTGTATTCGCCGATGGAACCGCGCGAATCGGAGCGGTTGGTCCTCTGACAACAGTGGATGGTGTTTTCAAAGAGATTGATTCCGGCAAACTCACCACAACCATTCCTGATGGTGTCCGGCTTGAAGTAGAAGGGCTGGGCAGCTTTACGCCGCAGAAAGGTTCGTGGTTCGTCAAGGCCCCGGAGCGGCTCAAAGAGTTACGGGATCTTGTAGCCCAACTCGCCGGAAAACCCGAGGCCGTTCAGCTCTGCCGCGAAGCCTTGCAGCAGTACGAATCCAAACCATCCGAATCCGACCGTCAGCGTTTGCGCGAAACGTACGAAGCAGTGGCAGACCATCTACGAATGTACTGCGGCGACATGGATTCCAAGGATGGGCCCATCAAACGAATTCTTTACGGTGATTCCAGCTCAGCTCCCAGCTGCCCGACTGCTCCAAAACCAGACTGAGCGTTCCCTCTCTTGAAATTTTGATATTTCAGCCTCGCTTGCAATCGGGGGCGAAACTGTTATCCATTTCGCTGTGAGACGGCTGTCAATCATTTGCTTGCTGCTCCTGCTGGCTCTGCCGGCGACGGCCAGCGACTGGAAATTGGTCTGGAGCGATGAATTCGATAAGCCGGGCGCGCCTGACCCAGCGAAATGGGATTATGAGGAGGGATTCATTCGAAACAACGAAGCCCAATATTACCGGCGCGATTGCCGCGACAACGCGCGGATCGAGGACGGCATGCTGATCATCGAGGCGCGGAAGGAGCAGTTCAAAAACCCACGGTTTGATCCCGCTGCGCAGGGCAAAGGCTCGAGCAGGCGCAATCGCGAATTCGCGAACTACACCTCGGCCAGCCTCACGACGCGCGGCAAAGCGAGTTGGACTTACGGACGCATCGAGGTGCGGGCCAAAGTAGCGGGCGGGCGCGGCACCTGGCCGGCGATCTGGACGCTTGGCAACGACCGCAACGCCGGGTGGCCAGCCTGCGGCGAGATCGACATCATGGAGTATGTCGGCCACGAGCCGGGTGTCATCCACGCCAACATTCATACCACCAAATACAACCACGTGCGGAAAACCGGCAAAGGGAGCCAGATCACGATTCCGGACGCCACTACGGCATTTCATGTTTACGCACTCGAATGGGACAACGACCACATGGACTTTTTTGTGGACGACAAAAAGTATTTTACCTTTCGCAATGAAGGGACCGGACGGGATGCGTGGCCCTACGACAAGGACCAATACCTGATCTTAAACCTGGCGATCGGAGGAGAATGGGGCGGGCAGAAGGGGATCGATGATGCGGCTTTTCCACAGCGCTATTGCATTGATTACGTACGGGTCTATCAGAAGTGACCGGCCCGGTTCTAGGAGCCAAGCGAATGGGCGACCAATTCAGTAACAATCCTTTTGAAAACTTGTCCGCCGCTAATTTGCCGGCCGGCCCCGAAGCGCCCGCGCCTAACAAGACGGGGGACAAACCGCAAAAGAATCGAGGGCGGGTGGACATCATTCGGCAAAAAGCCGGACGCGGCGGCAAGACCGTTACGGTGGTGAAGGGGTTCGTCGGCATCGGTCTGCCCGAGAAGGAGAGCCTGGCCAGAGCCATGCAAAAGGCATGTGGAGTCGGAGGTACGGTTAAAGATGGCCAGATTGAAATTCAGGGAGACAAACGAGAAGAAGTCGCTCGCATCCTCAGGGAAGCGAATTTTCGACCCGTGTTCGCGGGCGGGTAAACGGGCTCCACCTCGCCCAACCCGCTCAGCGAATTTCAGCATGTCTCTACCGCCGTGAGGCCTGTGGCAAAGTTCAATTCTTTGATTTGCGAACAATCGGCGGCCGTGCCAGTCGTTGGACAGACGGCACTTCCATTTCGGCCATGGGGCGGGGACGCGCTGCGTTATTGCTTTGGTGGTGGCGGACCGGATGGCGGCGGGCGAACGGGCAGACCGTTTTCGTCCCGCTGGATGCCATCGGGACGGCGAGCAACCGAGCCCGGACCTTCCTCGCTGCCCGGCGGCGGCGCATTTCTAAGTTTGTCAAGCTGCTCAGGAAGGAGTGGAGGCCGGATATCGGCGAGGGACTTGGCACGCAGAACCATCAATTCAGCTTCGATGCGGGCGGCGGCCATCGCGCGGCGGCGGACTTCGTTTTCATCGAATTTTGGCGAGAGACCAGCGAGAAACACTTCCTGGCGCGCGGCGCGGAGTTGCTCGGTCATTTCCTGGGTCTTGGGGCGTTGCGCTTCCAGAATTTTTCGCAGCGAGGCTTTTTGGTCATCGTGCAGAATGGACGATAACTTGTTAAAGGCTGGGCCGAGATCGCCTTCGCCCGGTGGGCCGGGTCGCCGGCCGGGTTGTCCAGAGACATCGCTGCCAGGGGGCGGCGGATGCTGCGGACCGTCGGGCGTTGGTTGAGCTGTGGCCAGACAGGCGCTGGCGAGCAGTGTAGCGAGTGGCCAAATAATTTTGATAATCCCTGAATTGCTTTTCATACGATTCATTCCGTGTTCGAATCTGATTTTCGCGCGTTTAAGACCGCGCATTTTCCCGTTTAACTCACAAGCTGATTTGACGCACCCCAAGCATGGACGTTACGGCCGGAGATTACTTCTTTTCCCGGTTTATGCCCATCACAACTTCAAATTCTGCGCTGAATTTTTTGATGCTATCGTTGATTTTGGAAGGTTGTTCGCCCAGGGTTACCATCATTTTTTCAGCCATTTGCGGTTTGTACTTAATCAATTCGATGGCTGCGACGACGAGCGACAGGTGATTGTTGATATCATGGCGCATGGTCGAGAGCTTGCGGTTGAGGTCTTCAACCTGCTCCCGGCTCAGCGTTAAGGGCACGTTGGGCGACGGCATTAGGTCAAGCTGCGCTACAAACGCCCTGAAACGCAAGCAGGTTTGTCACGCATTTCAGATCTAAATTCCGCGCACGCGGGACCTGGCGTGAGCGGTTGAAAAGGTCTGGTTTGGATGTAGTATGTCCGCGTGAAAAGCATCACTTATCCAATCGGGCTGCCCGAGGATTTGTAATCCGCCATTCAGCTGACAGCCACGGCCCCTCACCATGGAGGAGTGTAAGCAAGCCTGGGGAACGCCAAATACGGAGTTTGACGAGCTCGAAGCCGCGATGGCGAAGCGGATCCCGCCGCCCCCGCAAGAAGATTGAACGCCTGGAATAGGGAGGAACGAAGGGGCAACGGTTGGGTCTAGAAATTTAGCTTTCGGCGCTGAGACGGCCAAGCTATCAGACAGCGGCAATGTATTCATTTTCCACGTGTTGGAATTCACATCGGCACTCCGACGGGCGCGCGATGCTGCGCGAAATCAGGGAGCTTGGTTTTGAATACGCAGAGCTGAGTCACGGGACACGCATCAGCTTGCTGCCAGGGATTCTGGAGGCAGTGGACGCGGGTGAAATGAAAATCTCCAGCCTGCACAATTTTTGTCCGCTGCCGATGGGGGTCAATCGTTCCGCGCCGAATCTTTATCAGTTTTCGTCTGAGATTCGGCGCGAGCGCGAATCGGCGCATCGTTACACGCTGAAGACAATTGAACTGGCAGCGCGCGTCAAAGCGCCGGTGGTAGTGTTGCACCTCGGCAGCATCGAGATGAAGAACTACACTGAAAAGTTGCTGGAGATGGTTGTGCATGGAGAAAAGGAAACGGCGAAATACGAAAAGCTTTGCGCGGAGTTTGACGAAAAACGCGAGAGCAAAAAGGAGCCGTTCATCGAGCGCACAAAGGATTCGCTGAAAAAGCTTTTGCCGGAGGCGGAGTCGCGAGGCATCAAGCTGGGCGTCGAGAATCGGCAAGCTCTTGAGGAATTGCCGTTCGAAGGCGATTTTACGTTTCTCTTTCGCGAGCTGAACAGCCCAGCGCTGGTTTATTGGCACGACACCGGCCACGCGCAAATCAAGGAAAACCTGGGGTTCCTTTCCCAGCAAATGCAAATTGAATCGCAACGTGCCTATCTTTACGGCTTCCATATTCACGACGTGCAATTTCCGGGCCGGGACCATTGCGCGCCGGGCACGGGCATGGTCAAATTTGACGCGCTGAAGCCGCTGGCAAAAAAGGAGCACATAAAAGTGTTCGAGTTCAGTCCGTCGCTGACGGCTGAACAGGCAAAACAAGGGGTGGAATTTGTCAAAACAAAGTGGAACCTTTGAGGCAACGCAATGAAAGCCGAGCCTGCCAACGCGCTCGCGGCAACCGCTAAGGAAATCGTCCGGCAGTTGCAGCAGGCTGGGTTTACCGCTTATTGGGTGGGAGGCTGCGTTCGGGATTTTCTGCTCGGCCGCGAGCCGGGAGACTATGACATCGTAACCTCAGCCCTTCCCGAAGACGTGGAGAAACTTTTTCCACGCACTATTCCGGTTGGAAAAAAATTTGGGATCATCGTGGTGCTCCAGGGACAGGAGCAATTTCAGGTAGCGACCTTTCGAGCGGAAGCCGATTACCGTGACGGGCGGCATCCCGAAGAGGTCGTCTTTGGTGATGCCGTGGCCGACGCGCGCCGACGCGACTTTACTATTAACGGCCTCTTTTACGATCCGGTTACCGAGCAGCTGCACGATTGGGTTGGCGGCGAGACGGATTTGCGCGCCAAGACGATTCGCACAATCGGTGTGCCTGAGGAGCGGTTCGCCGAGGACCATTTACGCCTGTTACGGGCGGTGCGCCTGGCGGCCCAGTTAAACTTCGAGATTGAGCCGGCGACCATGGCCGCGATTCAAACGCTCGCATCAAAAATTCAAACGATCAGCGCGGAACGGATTCGGGACGAATTGATTAAGTTATTTAATCCACCGCATGCCGGGCGCGGATTGGAACTGCTGCGGGAAAGCAAATTGTTACAGGAGGTGCTGCCGGAAATCGCGGCGACGGTTGATTGCGAACAATCGCCCAATTTTCATCCCGAGGGCAGTGTGTTCAATCATTTGGTGCTGATGCTGCGCCAGATGCCGCCCGATGCTGATCCCTCGTTACCATGGTCGGTTCTTTTGCATGATGTAGCGAAGCCCGTCACCGCCTCGAAGGACCCGGTTACCGGCAGCATCCACTTTTATGGACACGAACGCATCGGCGCGGAAATGGCGGAGACTATTTTGCAGCGGCTGCGTTTCCCGCGAAAACAAATTGAGGATGTGGTACACGCGGTGCGCTGCCACATGCAGTTCAAGGATGTCCCGGACATGCGCAAGGCGACTTTGCGCCGCCTGCTGATGCGCCCGACTTTTCCGCTGGAAATGCAGTTGCATCGACTCGACTGCCTGGGCTCACATCGGCGGCTCGAAATCTATGATTTTTTGCTGGAGAAAGCGCGTGAGTTGGAGACGCAGCCGGAGATTGTGCCGCCGCTATTGACGGGAAAAGAGTTGCTGGCTCTTGGGATGCCGCCCGGTCCGGCCATGGGCACCCTCCTGGCGGAGTTGCGAGAAAAGCAGTTGTCCGATGAGCTGAGCAGCAGGGAAGGGGCGCTGGAATGGGCGCGGGAGAGGGTGGGTGAAATATCCAAAAACCGGCGTCCAGACTGCCGATAATTAAGAATTTCAGGTATTTCAAATGCCAAAAATTCAAGCAGCCGGCATTTGCTAGTGGTGTTTGAAAAGACGTTCCCGGTTCTGAAAAAGATACCAAACGATGAAAATGTTGAGGCCGAGGATGGCCAGGACTGGCCAGCGAAAGTGCTCCATTAGCTTCAGGACTTCGATCGGAATGAAAAAGGCCGATTCGCCGATTGCCATCCAACCAGCCCACTTGACGCGGAACATCAGGCCGACGCCCTCCACCAGCGAGAACATGCTATAAGCGAGCGTCCCAATTGCGGCCCAAACGACCTTGGCTTCCGTGAGTTGGCCTATTTTGGTTGCCAGATCGACAAAAAATTGTCGCTCGGGATGCAAGTGCAGGTGATGCAAGAGATTCTGGTATTCCTTGACTAAATCATTGTCCGACAGAGCGTAAAGACCCAGCGCGAGCAGCACGAACAGCAGCCCTTTGATGAGCTTGATAGTGATGATGATGTAAAGTGTCGGCGCGCGCTTGAGCTGTGGATTGCTCGCGCGGCTTGCTTTGGATTCCGCCTGTCGGGGGGCTTCTTTGGCCGCAGGCATGTTTTAGCGCAGCTTTTGGTTGAGCAGACCCACCAACTCGCTGATTTTAACCCGTTCCTGTTTCATCGTGTCGCGTTCTCGGAGCGTGACTGTATCCACCAGCTCCGGCCCTTTTTCGCCCATTGTATCAAAATCGACCGTGATTCCAAACGGTGTTCCGGCTTCATCATAGAATACCGACATGTGGGGCCGCAAAAGATCACGCACTTCTTTGGCCTTTTGCACCAGCGGCGGCTTGTTTTTGAGCAGCGGAAACACCGCCACCTTTACCGGCGCAATGCGGGGATGGAACCGCATCACCACGCGGGATTCCAGGTTGCCCTTTTCGTCGGGCGCCTGGTCTTCGCAATAAGCACTGCAAATCAATGCCAGGGCGAGGCGGTCTACGCCGGCCGAAGGTTCGATCACATGTGGAATGTAGTAGCCCTTTGAGAGCTTTTCGAAAAACGTTTTGGCATCGTTTTCAATCTGGGGGAGCAATTCGTCGCGGTACAGGTTTCTATTTTTTAAGGCTTGGATTTTAAGCTCTAGGTGGCGTTTAAGCATATCCGACTTTTTGTCATCACTAACCCTCACCCAAGCGATTTTAACTTCTTCCTCGAAAACCTCCATTGATTTGCCACTAAATTTTTGGTGCTGACTGAGATCAAAGTCACTGCGCGCGGCGATGCCTTCCAGCTCTTCGCCCATCAATTCGCCTTTTTCATCGCGTTTGCTGAACGGAAATTTATAAAGCACATCCACCGTTGCGCGTGCGTAGTGGGCTAGCTCGTCGGTTTTCTGCCAATACTCGACCAGCGAGCTCCGGGGCAAACCGATTTCTTCGTAGAAGCGAAGCCTTTCCTCGACCCAATATTGATGCCAAAGCTGCCAGCCCCAATTTGGTTGCGGCTCGCCCGGATGGCCGGGGCCGGCTGGTTTGGCGACTGACCCGAACAGCGCTTCAACCGCTTCGTCGGGTCGAATGAAAAATTCCAACTCCATCTGCTCGAACTCGCGCGAGCGAAACGTGAAATTGCGTGGGTTAATCTCGTTGCGGAATGCCTTGCCGATTTGGCAAATGCCGAAGGGAACCTTCTGGCGCGAAACCTCGAGGACATTTTTAAACTGGGCGAAGATTGCCTGCGCGGTTTCAGGGCGCAGATACGATTTGTTGTCTTCACTTTCAATCGGGCCCACGTAGGTCTTGAGCATCAGGTTGAACGGGCGCGGTTCGGTCAGCAGCGCGCCGTTTTCCGGATTGTAATGGATAGTCTGCTCGGCCGATTCAGTCCGCTCGCCCTGGAGAGCCGGGTTCGGCAATCCGCGCTGTTGATAAAAGAGCATTGCGGTCTTGCGCGCGCTTTCAGGAGGCTTGCCTTTGGGCAACAGCACCGAAAATGGATCTTTGGATTCCTTGCCGCTGGCGGGGTCTGTTGCGCCGGAGTAGAAGTAAGCGACGCCGCTCTGCGGCTCGACTTGGTCGGCCCGAAAACGCTTTTTCGTCAGCAGGCAATCCACCATCAAATCGCTAAATGTGCTGGTGTGGCCGCTGGCCTCCCAAATTCGGGGATGCATGATGATCGAAGCCTCCAGGCCGACGACATCGTCACGCATTTGAGTCATCACGCGCCACCAACGGTCCTTGATATTGCGCTTTAGTTCCGCGCCGAGCGGGCCGTAATCCCAGAAACCGTTCAAGCCGCCATATATCTCCGAGGATTGGAAAATGAAGCCGCGCCGCTTGCACAACGACACGATTTTCTCCATCAACTCAGCGGATTTGGGCTCGGACATAAGTCTGCCAGTGTTCTGGATGGAAAAGGTGATGTCAAGATGGCCATCAACCAAAGGGGACATTTTCATTAAGTTCTGACAGATGGCCATCAACCAAACCGACTCAAGCAACGGTGCAAAAATGGCCGAACCTGGCCAAAGAACCGGTATTTCTAATCCTCGCTTTCATAGCTGTTGAGGCATGGAGACCCGGCTTCAGCCGGTAGAGTTATTCGCAGACAATGACTGTTGAAATTTCGAACCCCCTCCGCAGCTACGAATGTTGAGACCGGCTGAAGCCGGGACTCCATGCCCGCAAAACACTTTCATCACGAACCGTAGATATGAAAGCCTACCTCATTACCAGCTGCATCCTTTTGTGCATAGAGTGGTCAAATGCCGAATTTAGTTCGCCATATAGGCATTCAAATGCTAAGATTTTCCACGTCATTTGAATATTAAGCTTCTCCGAATCGCTTTTCTCCTTGTCTGCCTGCTTGCGTCGCGCGCACCTGCTCAAAGCTGGAGCCTGGTTTGGGCGGATGAATTCAATCAGCCGGACGGCAGTGCGCCTGACTCCTCCAAATGGGGCTACGATACCGGCGGCACCGGCTGGGGCAACAATGAGCGGGAATATTATACGCTCGGAACAACCAACACGTGGATTCAAGGCGGCCAACTGGTCATCGAGGCCCGAATTCAAAATCTCGGCGGCCGCACCAATACTTCAGCCCGGTTGAAAACGAAAGGAAAATGGTCATGGACCCGCGGGCGAATCGAAGCCCGCATCAAAATCCCGCGAGGGCAGGGGATTTGGCCGGCGTTTTGGACCCTGGGCGCCAATATCGATTCCGTGAATTGGCCAACTTGCGGTGAAATTGACATCATGGAAAACATCGGGCGGGAGCCTGGCACGGTCCACGGCACGCTTCACGGGCCGGGATACTCCGGCGGCAATGGCATCGGCGGTCCATATACTTTGCCGGGCGGCGGGGCTTTCGCCGACGATTTCCATTTGTTCGCGATTCAATGGGAAACCAATCGCATTCAGTGGTTCGTGGATAACCAGCCTTACTTTTCAGCCGCCACGACGAGCATTCCGCCAGGGTCCAATTGGGTTTTCAATGCGCCCCAATTCATATTGCTCAACGTGGCTGTCGGGGGAGGCTGGCCCGGGTATCCCGACAGCACGACGCCGTTTCCCCAACGTATGCTGGTGGATTATGTGCGTGTTTACGCCGCGACGAACCTGGCGGCTTGCGGCTCCAATGTGCTGGCCAATCCCGGGATGGAATCCGCCCTGGCAAA
>Ga0136846_1207799_pt1 | contig 12689 bp, 9 predicted proteins | sample HopSoiMetagenom2_FD_96841 | JGI IMG/M metagenome (GOLD analysis project Ga0136846, IMG submission 96841) | Grasslands soil microbial communities from Hopland, California, USA - 2 Assembly 2016 (version 4) | ecosystem: Environmental > Terrestrial > Soil > Grasslands | place: USA: Hopland...
AACGCCGCCGAGATGATCCAGTGGGGCAAGCAGGACGTGATGTTCGCCGGCGGCCACGAGGATCTCGACTGGACCATGTCGAACCTGTTCGACGCCATGGGCGCCATGTCCTCCAAGTTCAACGAGGATCACCCGGAAACCGCCTCGCGCGCCTATGACGCCAGCCGTGACGGCTTCGTCATCGCCGGCGGCGCCGGTGTGCTGGTGCTCGAGGAACTGGAACACGCCAAGGCGCGCGGCGCCAAGATCTATGCCGAAATCGTCGGCTACGGCGCTACCTCCGACGGCTACGACATGGTCGCTCCGTCGGGCGAGGGCGCGGTGCGCTGCATGCGCCAGGCGCTTGCCACCGTGAAGGGCGATATCGACTATATCAACACCCACGGCACGTCGACGCCGGTCGGCGACAGTAAGGAAATCGGCGCCATTCGCGAGGTTTTCGGAGCCAAGATCCCGCCGATCCAGTCGACCAAGTCGCTGACGGGCCATTCGCTCGGTGCTGCCGGCGTGCAGGAATCGATCTATTCGATCCTGATGATGCAGGAGCGCTTCATCGGCGAAAGCGCCCATATCACCGAACTCGATCCGGAATTCGAAGGCGTGCCGGTCGTGCGCAAGCGCATCGACAACGCCAAGATCGACATCGCTCTCTCCAATTCCTTCGGTTTCGGCGGCACCAATGCCACGCTCGTATTCCAGCGCTATAACGGATAAGGCAATGACGGGTATCATGCAGGGTAAGCGCGGCCTCATCATGGGCGTCGCAAACAATCATTCCATTGCCTGGGGTATTTCGAAGGCGCTGGCGGCCGAAGGCGCGGAACTGGCATTCACCTTCCAGGGCGAGGCGCTCGGCAAGCGCGTCAAGCCGCTGGCGGCCGAAGTCGGTTCGGATTTCCTCCTGCCCTGCGATGTCGAGGATCTCTCCTCGGTCGATGCCGTGTTCGACGAGATCAAGGCGCGCTGGGGCAGACTGGATTTCATCGTCCACGCCATCGGCTTTTCCGACAAGAACGAGCTGAAGGGCCTCTACGCCAACACCACGCGCGACAACTTCACCCGCACCATGGTGATTTCCTGCTTCTCCTTCACCGAGATCGCCAAGCGCGCCGCCGATCTGATGACGGAAGGCGGCAGCATGCTGACGCTGACCTATAACGGCTCGACCCGCGTCATCCCGAACTATAACGTCATGGGCGTCGCCAAAGCGGCTCTGGAAGCCTCCGTGCGCTATCTCGCCGCCGATTACGGCCCGCGCGGCATCCGCGTCAACGCCATCTCCGCCGGCCCGATCCGCACGCTCGCCGGCGCCGGCATTTCCGACGCCCGCGCCATCCTGTCGTGGAACCAGCGCAATGCGCCGCTGCGCAAGTCCGTTACCATCGACCAGGTCGGCTCCTCGTCGCTTTATCTGCTGTCCGGCCTGTCGGCAGGCGTCACCGGCGAAATCCACTTCGTCGACGCCGGCTACAACATCACCTCGATGCCGACGCTGGAAGCGCTGAACAACGCCGACGTCGAGTAAATTGCAATTGGAATTACCCTTCATGGCCATGCCGTGAAGGGTAATCTTTTCGGATGATCCCGCCGGGCTGCCCGATGACGTTCACGAACGCCGTACCCTTCGCATCCACCGAACGTCTCATCCTTCGCGGTTTCATGCCCGAGGATTTCGAGGCCTATAGCGCCTATCGTTCCCTGCCTTCCATCTATCGTTTCCTCTATCGCGACCCGCCGTCAGCGGAGGCGTTGCGGGAGCGTTTCGACGCCAGCTTGAATGCGTCTCTCTCGGATGATGGCAGCTCCTTGTGCTGGGCGGTTCTTAGACGCGAGGATGACGTCCTGATGGGAGAGGTCAGCCTGAAACTCACCAGCAAGGCCGCCCTCCAGGCCGAGGTCGGCTATACCTTCAATCCGGCCTATGCAGGCAAAGGCTATGCGACGGAGGCTGTGCGGGCCGTCATCGATCTGGGCTTCGGCATCTTCGGCTTTCACCGGATTTTCGCGCGGCTGGATGCACAGAACGCGGGCTCGATCGGCGTCGTCGAACGGCTGGGCCTGCGCCGCGAGGCGCATCTGATCGAAAACGACCGCTTCAACGGCGTCTGGGGCGATGAATATATCTATGCGGTTCTGAGCCGCGAATGGGCGAGTCAATCAGGCGCGTAGCGAACTTCCGCTCACGACGCATCCGTCGCAAATCCGGTTTCGCTTACTTCTTCGCCCACAGCACCTTGAAGCGCGCATTGCGGCAGGCTTCGCCGCTTTCCTTGAAGTTTTCCGCCAGCACCGGCTCGTAGGGCAGGCCGCGATTGGCGACCAGCATCAGGCGGCCGCCGCTGCGCAGCGCCGAGGATGCGGTCTTGATCATTACCTGACCCAGCGAAGGCTCGGCGGCGTGGCCTTCATGGAAAGGCGGGTTCATGATGATGAGGTCGTACTTGTCCTTGACCGGCTCGCCGGCCAGATCGTGCCAGAAGAAGCGCTGGGCGACCTTCGGACAGTTTGCGAGGAGATTGACCCTTGCGGCCTCCAGCGCGTCGTAGTGAGCCTCGTAGAGGTCGATACGCGCGATCCGAGGCGACTTGGTCGCCAGTTCCACCGAGAGATAGCCCCAGCCGGCGCCGAAATCGGCGGCATCGCCGGAAAAATCGGTCGGCAGGCGCGAGGCAAGCAGCTCGGAGCCGGCATCGATGCGGTCATGCGAAAACATGCCCGCCGTCGTGGTGAAGCGGCCGTCGACGCGCGTCGCGGGCTTCACCAGCTGCGCGGCCGGCGCGCTGATATCGGCCGGGCGGGCGAACCAGAAGGCGACGCCGTGATATTTCGGCATATGGTTGACCTCGAGGCCGAAGCCTTCGACGCGCTTGCGCAGCGGCTGGATGCCGTCTTCCTTGGCGCCGGCGACGACGATGAGGCCGCCCGCCTTCACGCGCGACAGCGCCGTGGCGATAGAGGCCTCGTTCTCGCCCTTGTGCTTGGTGCAGAGCACCAGCGCGCCGTCATATTCCTCGCCTTCGATCTGTGGCGTCACCTCGATCCGCTGCGCCTGCAGCTGGCGATAGAAGGGCCGGAAGCCCTGGACGGCGCAAAGCTCGGCGGCAAAATCGCCGGGAAGGGAAAAGCCCGCTTCCGCGCCGAGAAACAGGATGCGCTCGCCTTCGCCGGGCGTGGCGACGGTGCCGGAGGCAAAAGGATGGAACAGGGTCTTCAGGGCGTCGCGGCTCATGGGGCGTGGTCTCTTGGCGAGGAGTGAATCTGGATTGTCGGGCATATTCGCCGTTGCCGGACTTCCGTGCTTGCCCCTCACCCTAGCCCTCTCCCCGTTGAAACGGGGAGAGAGAGAACGACGGAGCAAGACAAGAAGCCTCAAAAGAGAGGAGAGTGGTCTCAGCACACTGTCGAATCCCCTCTCCCCGCATGTGCGGGGAGAGGGCTAGGGTGAGGGGCCAGGCAGGTAATTTCCGCACGGGCGGACCAAGCTGACAACAACAATACAAAAAAGGGCGCGGAACCTCTTCCGCGCCCCGGAACTTGGAGGAAGGCGCAGCTTATTCGGCCGCGTCGTCCTTCTTGGCGGCGAGTTCCTGGCCGGTTGCCTGATCGACAACCTTCATAGACAGGCGGACCTTGCCACGCTCGTCGAAGCCGAGCAGCTTGACCCAAACCTTGTCGCCTTCCTTGACGACGTCCTGGGTCTTGGCAACACGCTCGGAAGCGAGCTGCGAGATGTGGACGAGGCCGTCGCGAGCGCCGAAGAAGTTGACGAAGGCGCCGAAGTCGGCGGTCTTGACGACAGTGCCTTCGTAGATCTGGCCGACTTCCGGCTCAGCGACGATCGAGTGAATCCACTTGCGGGCCGCTTCGATTTCCTTGCCGGAGGACGAGGCGATCTTGACGGTGCCATCGTCTTCGATGTTGATCTTGGCGCCGGTCTTTTCAACGATTTCGCGGATGACCTTGCCGCCGGAGCCGATGACTTCACGGATCTTGTCGACCGGGATGTTCATGACTTCGATGCGCGGTGCGAATTCGCCGAGCTGGCCGCGGCTTTCGGAGATGGCCTTGGCCATTTCGCCGAGGATGTGCAGGCGGCCGCCCTTGGCCTGGTTCAGGGCGACATTCATGATCTCTTCGGTGATACCTTCGATCTTGATGTCCATCTGCAGGGCCGTGATGCCGCCGTCGGTGCCGGCAACCTTGAAGTCCATGTCGCCGAGATGATCTTCGTCACCCAGAATGTCGGAGAGAACGGCGAAGCGGTCGTCTTCCTTGATCAGGCCCATGGCGATGCCGGCAACCGGCTTTGCGAGCGGTACACCCGCATCCATCAGCGCCAGCGAGGTGCCGCAGACGGTCGCCATAGAGGACGAGCCGTTGGACTCGGTGATTTCAGAAACGACGCGCAGCGTGTAGGGGAACTGTTCCGCCGTCGGCAGCATCGGGCGAACGGCGCGCCATGCGAGCTTGCCATGGCCGATTTCGCGGCGGCCCGGGGAGCCCATGCGGCCGGTTTCGCCGACCGAGTAGGGCGGGAAGTTGTAATGCAGCAGGAAGCGTTCCTTGTACATGCCGGTCAGGCTGTCGACATACTGCTCGTCTTCGCCGGTGCCGAGCGTGGCAACGACGATTGCCTGCGTTTCACCGCGGGTGAACAGCGAGGAGCCGTGCGTGCGCGGCAGGATGCCGACTTCCGAGACGATCGCGCGAACGGTCGACAGGTCGCGGCCGTCGATGCGGCTCTTGGTGTCGAGGATATTCCAGCGAACGATCTTGGCCTGCAGGTGCTTGAAGACGGCGCCGATGACTTCGGCGGAATATTTGGGCTCGACGCCTTCCGGGAAGAAGTGTGCCTTGACCTTCGCCTTGACGGCGTCGACGGCAGCGTAGCGTTCAGCCTTCTGCGTGTTCTTGTAAGCGGTGCGCAGCTCGCCTTCGGCGATCGACAGCATCTCGGCTTCGAGAGCGGAATGATCTTCCGGCTGGAAATCGCGGGGCTCCTTGGCGGCAACTTCGGCGAGCTTGATGATCGCGTCGATAACCGGCTGGAAGCCGCGATGACCGAACATGACAGCGCCGAGCATAACCTCTTCGGAGAGTTCCTTTGCTTCGGATTCAACCATCAGCACGGCTTCCTGCGTACCGGCGACGACGAGGTCGAGGCTCGATTCGGTCATCTCGTCGAGATGCGGGTTGAGCACGTATTCGCCGTTGATGTAGCCGACGCGGGCGCCGCCGATCGGACCCATGAACGGAACGCCCGAGAGCGTCAGGGCAGCCGAGGTGGCGACCATCGACAGGATGTCCGGATCGTTTTCGAGGTCATGCTGGATGACGGTGACGACGACCTGGGTGTCGTTCTTGTAGCCTTCCGGGAAGAGCGGGCGGATCGGACGGTCGATCAGGCGGGAAACCAGGGTTTCCTTTTCGCTCGGACGTCCTTCGCGCTTGAAGTAGCCGCCGGGGATCTTGCCGGCTGCGTAGGTCTTTTCCTGGTAGTTGACGGTGAGCGGGAAGAAGTCCTGGCCCGGCTTCGGCGACTTGGCCGAAACGACGGTGGCAAGAACCACGGTCTCGCCGTAGGTCGCCATGACGGCGCCATCGGCCTGGCGGGCGATCTTGCCGGTTTCGAGCTTCAGCGGGCGACCTGCCCACTCGATTTCGACGGTATGGATATCGAACATATCTTGTCCTTGCGTGATGCGGGAAAAGGCGCCGTCACCGGGGGCCGGCAAGGCACATCTTCAACCGCACGAATGTGACGCATCACGGGCAAGACAACGAGAGGCTTTCAAGGATCGGCCGAAGCTTGCGGCTTCGGCTGAAAGCATCCGGCAATCCTGCCCCATGACAGGTCAACGGTTGTTGTTGGCAGCACCGGCCCATCCGGGCTGCCGGGTCTGTTTATCCAGCGCAAACGGAGCGCGCCGCGAAAACAGGTCTTTTAGTCTACCATGATCCTGTCCGAAAACTGCTTCGCATTCTTCAAGATCATGTTCGGGCGGAGCATGTATGCCCCAAAAGCATCCGGCGGACGTTCAGGTGAACGCCCGCCGGAAAATTCATTAGCGACGGATGCCGAGGCTACCGATCAGCTTGGAATAGCGGCCCTCGTCCTTCTTCTTCAGATAGTCAAGAAGCGAACGGCGGCTGGAGACCATGGTCAGGAGGCCACGACGGGAGTGGTTGTCCTTCTTGTGGTCCTTGAAATGGTCCGTGAGGTTGTTGATGCGCTCGGTCAGGATAGCAACCTGGACTTCCGGAGAACCGGTATCGCCTTCGACGGTTGCGTATTCCTTGATCAGCGCAGCTTTGCGCTCAGCAGTAATCGACATCGGATGGTCCTTTCTATGAGGAGGAAATAAGTCGCCAAACGCCGGGATGTCGTCCAGCATTGGCCGCGAATGCAATCGAGCAGGCCCGATGCTGGCGCTGCCTATAGACCATTTGGGGTCTAAAGGGAAGAGACTCCTTTTTACCTTCACCCCAACGAGGGAGAAGGCCGGGCGGAGCCCGGGTTGAGGGGGCAATGCACCGTAAGGCGGCCGTTCCCCAATAACTCCCCCTCATCCGCCTCCTGAGCTTGTCGAGGGGCGGGCACCTTCTCCCCGAGGGGAGAAGGGAAAACTCAGCCAAAAACCCGCTTCGGGCGGAATTCGCCTTCGCCGATCTCGCCGATGGCGATCAGCTTGCCGCGCGCCGTGGCATAGGCCTCGGTTTCGGCAACCGGAGCATCGCGGCCGCGCACGAGAATGGGGTTGCCCATCTTCAGGCGATGCGCCTGGTCGTCGTTGATGACGAGATGCGGCAGCGCCGACAGCGCCTCGGCCGTATCGATCAGCAGCGCGTCGAGGGCGGCGAGCCGCTCGTCCGCGTCCTCGATGTCTTCGAGTGCCACGAGATCGGCGAGCGGCACCATGGCCTCCTCGGCGAAGGGGGCGACGAAGCTGCGGCGCAGGCCGGAAATATGGCCGTAGCAGCCGAGATCGCGGCCGAAATCGCGCGCCAGCGCCCGGACATAGGTGCCCTTGCCGCATTCCACTTCGAAATGCGCCGTATCGGCATCCGGGCAGGCAAGCAGCGTCAGGCGGAAAATCTCGACTTCGCGCGACGGGATTTCGACCGTTTCACCTTCGCGGGCGAGATCGTAGGCGCGCTCGCCGGCGATCTTGATGGCGGAAAACTGCGGCGGGATCTGGCTGATGACACCGGTGTAGTTTGGCAGCAGCGCGCGGATATCGTCTTCGCCCGGACGCTTGTCCGAACTTTGCGTCACTTCGCCTTCGAGGTCGTCCGTGGCGCGTTCCTCGCCCCAGCTGACGGTGAATTCGTAGATTTTGCGGCCGTCCATGACGTAGGGGACGGTCTTGGTGGCGTCGCCGAGCGCGATCGGCAGCATGCCGGAAGCAAGCGGATCGAGCGTGCCGGCATGGCCCGCCTTCTGCGCCTTGAATAGCCATTTTATCTTGGAAACGGCCTCGGTCGAGCCGAAATCAACCGGCTTGTCGAGGATCAGCCAGCCCGAAATCGGGCGGCCCTTGGGCTTGCGTGGTTTGGACATTCTCTGTCTCTGTTATCGGATTTCGTCGGTATCGGTATCGTCGTCCTTGAGGTCCCGCTGGACCTCGGGCGACCGCAGCAACGCATCGATCTTCTTGTAGTTATCGAAGCTGGTATCGTCGCGGAAACGAACTTCCGGCATGTATTTCATCTGCCGAAGATGCTGTCCGAGACGGCCGCGAATGTATTTCGTGTGGCGATTGAGGGTGTCGATGATGAGATCATGGTCGGCGACGCCGAGCGGCGTCACAAAGGCGGTGGCGATCTTCAGATCCGGCGACATGCGCACTTCGGAAATGGAGATCACGGTGCGTTCGATCAGGTCGTCGCGCACTTCGCCGCGTTGCAGGACCTGCGTGATCGCGGCGCGCACCTGTTCGCCGACGCGAAGCATGCGCTGCGAAGGCGCGGACGTGGTTGGTCTTGTTGCCATTTGCTTTGGTTCCAAAAGATTCGGGCGCCGGACTGGATGTTCCGGCGCCCGTCCCATTGTTTCAACTTCGCGCTTTTACAGCGTGCGGGTAATATGCTCGACGCGGAAGCATTCGATCGTATCGCCGGCGCGGATGTCTTCGTAGTTCTCGAAGGCCATGCCGCATTCCTGGCCGACGTTGACTTCCGAGACTTCGTCCTTGAAGCGCTTGAGCGTCTTGAGCTTGCCCTCGTGGATGACGACATTGTCGCGCACCAGGCGGACGCCGACGCCACGCTCGACCTTGCCTTCGGTGACGCGGCAACCCGCGACCTTGCCGACCTTCGTGATGTTGAACACCTCGAGGATTTCGGCGTTGCCGAGGAAGGTTTCGCGACGTTCCGGAGAGAGCAGGCCCGACATTGCCGCCTTCACATCATCCACGAGGTCGTAGATGATGTTGTAGTAGCGGATTTCGATGCCTTCGCGCTCGGCAAGCGTGCGAGCCTGCGAGTTGGCGCGGACGTTGAAGCCAATGATCGCCGCGTCGGATGCTCCGGCCAGCGAGATATCGGATTCGGTCACGCCGCCGACGCCGGAATGCACGATGCGGGCACGAACCTCGTCGGTGCCGAGCTTGTCCAGCGCGCCGGCAATGGCTTCGATAGAGCCCTGCACGTCGCCCTTGATGACCAGCGGGAATTCCTTGGTGCCCGTGGTCTGCAACGTCATCATCATCTGTTCCAGCGAACCGCGCTGGACGGACTGACGGGCAGCCGCCTTGTCGCGGGTCAGGCGCTGACGATATTCCGAGATTTCGCGGGCACGGCTTTCGTTTTCGACGACGGCGAACTTGTCGCCCGCCTGCGGTGCACCCGAAAGGCCGAGGACCTCGACCGGAGTGGCCGGACCGGCTTCCTTCACATGCTCGCCCTTGTCGTTGACCAGAGCGCGCACGCGGCCCCACTGATCGCCGGCAACGACGATCTGGCCCGGACGCAAGGTGCCCTTCTGGATGAGGACGGTGGCAACGGAGCCACGACCACGATCGAGCTGAGCTTCGATGACGGTGCCTTCGGCCGTGCGGTTCGGATTGGCCTTGAGATCAAGGATTTCCGCCTGCAGCAGGATGGCTTCGAGCAGCTTGTCGAGATTGGTACGGTTCTTCGCGGAGACCTCCACGTCGAGCACTTCACCGCCCATGGATTCGACGAAGACTTCATGCTGAAGCAGCTGGTTGCGAACCTTCTGCGGATCGGCCGACGGCTTGTCGACCTTGTTGATCGCGACAATGATCGGAACGCCCGCAGCCTTGGCATGGTTGATCGATTCGATCGTCTGCGGCATCACGCTGTCGTCGGCTGCAACCACCAGAACGGCAATATCGGTCGCCTGGGCGCCACGGGCACGCATCGCCGTGAAGGCGGCGTGGCCCGGCGTGTCGATGAAGGTGATCTTATGACCGTTCTGCTCGACCTGATAGGCGCCGATATGCTGGGTGATGCCACCGGCTTCGCCGGCCACCACATTGGCGTGGCGGATGGCGTCGAGCAGCGAGGTCTTGCCGTGGTCGACGTGACCCATGATGGTGACGACGGGCGGACGGGAAACCAGTTCGCCGTCTTCGTCGCCAACATTGAAGATGCCAAGTTCGACGTCGGATTCCGAAACGCGCTTGACCGTGTGACCGAATTCGGCGGCGATGAGTTCGGCCAGATCGGCGTCGATGACGTCGCCCGGCTTCATCATCTGGCCTTCCTTCATCAGGAACTTGATGACGTCGACGGCGCGTTCGGACATGCGCTGCGACAGTTCCTGAATGGTTATGGTTTCCGGCAGCACGACTTCACGCGTGATCTTCTCGCGCGTTTCCTGCATCTGGCTGCGGCGGAACTTTTCCTGGCGGCGGCGCATGGCCGACAGCGAGCGACCACGGGCGCTGCCGTCTTCGTCGACATTGGCGGTCGTGACCGTCAGCTTGCCGCGGCGGCGCTCTTCGTCCGTCTTCGGACGAGTGGTGACCGGCTTTGCCGGTTCCGGACGCACGACCTTGCCGCGAGCGGGGGCGCCGCCGCGCGGAGGACCGCGATCGGTTTCTTCTTCATTGACCCGGCGGCGATTGGCCGGTGCTTCAACGGCGGGAGCGCCTGGGCGCGCCGGCTGCGGAGCGGCATCGGTGCGGCGCGCAACGACCGGAGCGGCCGCCTTCGGTGCTTCCGCCGGTGCGGGCGCCTCAGTCTTGGGTTCGAGGGCGCGCGCGGCCTCTTCCTCGGCGCGGCGTGCGGCTTCAGCCTGCTCGACGATGCGGCGGGCAGCCTCTTCCTCGGCGCGGCGTGCGTCTTCCTCGGCGCGACGAACCGCATCGGCGGCGTCACGGATCTGGGCTTCGGCAAGCGCGCGGCGGCGCGCATCCATTTCGCCGGCCGACAGATGGTTCAGAACCACCGGCCGCGACGAACGTTCCTGCTGCTGCGGGCGCGGCTGGTTATTCTGGTTGGATTGCGGCGGCCGCTGCTGCTGGCCACCGGGCTGATGAATGCGCGGAGCTGGCTGCGGCGGGCGCGGCGGCTGCGGCGTCGGTTCCGCGACACGCGTCACGGATGGCGTCGCGGCGGCTGCCGTCGTCGGCTTTTCGTCTTCGGGGCGTAGTGGGCGGCGCTTGCGTGTCTCAACCACGACCGCCTTGGTGCGACCGCGGCCCATATCCTGGCGCACGGTGCCCTGGTTCACGCCTGAAGGCTTCAGGGTGAGGGTCTTCTTACCCGATGCACTCAGCGTCTTGTCGTCTTGATTGTCGGTCATTCCGTTCCCGTTCCTTCGGACAGGGCTCGGAAACGTCCGTCAGACCCTGTCGTTCAATGCATGTACCTTAATGAGGCGTCCGGTATCGACCGGTGACCGCGTCATTGTTTTCGCCGGCCAGCGCCGCCCGTTGCCCGGGACTGACCGCCGTTGCGGTACCGTTCGAGCAGGTTTGCGCGCTTCACTACACCCTGACCCGCCCGCCCTGCAAGCGCTGCGGCATGGATAAAAGCGTTCTGGCCCATCAGTTCTTCCATTTCCGCTTCCGTGAAGACACGGAATGACGGTATTTCCTTTTCGGTCTCCATCCCGAGATGCCAGGCCTTTCGGGCCTGGTCGATCTTGCGAACACCGTCGGCGGCGGCATCGATCGCATGGAACACGGCAAGCGCCGATCCGTTGCGAACGGAGCCATCGACCTTCGACGAGCCACTGACGAACTGGCTCGCTTTGCGCGCCATGTGCATCATCCCGGCAAGCTGCGCGACGAGAAGGCGGTCGACGGTGGCGCCGAGATCGCTCGGTGCCGTCACCTCCGCCTTCAGGGCGCGGGCAAACAGTTTCTTCGCCACTGCCTTGTCCACCAATGCCCGGTCGAGCTTGACCCAGCATCCGCGTCCCGGCAGCTGCCGCTTCAGATCGGGAACGATGGTCCCGTCCGGAGCGGCTACGAAGCGGATCAGCTCATCCGGCGATCCGCTTTCGCGTGTTACGATGCACATGCGTCCGTTCACGTCGTCCCCAAGATCGTCGTTCTCAGGTAGCGCATTCGGCCCTTCGGTGCTCGTCATGCTTCTTGCTCGGTCTCATCCTCAGCGACCTCTTCGGTCTCGGTGGCGAGATCGGCTTCGGTAATCCAGCCGGCTGCCAGGCGAGCCTGCACGATCATCTGTTCGGCTTCGACGCGCGAGACTTCGAGCTTGGAGAACAGGCCTTCGAACTTCTTCGTTTCGCCGTTCTTGCGTTCGCTCCAGCCGACGAGGTCGTCGGCGGCGCAGCCGGCGAAGTCCTCGATCGTCTTGATGCCATCCTCGCCGAGGGCGACCATCATCTGCGCGGTCATGCCGTTGATCTCACGCAATTCGTCGGCAACGCCGAGCGCCTTGCGCTTCTCGTCCATTTCGGCTTCCAGGCGCTCCAGATATTCGCGGGCGCGCTGCTGGATTTCCTGGGCGGTTTCTTCGTCGAAACCATCGATGGAGGCGATTTCATCGAGTTCGACATAGGCCAGTTCCTCGACGGCGGCAAAGCCTTCCGAGGCCAGAACCTGGCCGACCATCTCGTCGACGTCGAGCGCGTCCATGAACAGGTTGGTGCGCTCGTTGAATTCCTTCTGACGGCGCTCGGACTCTTCCGCTTCCGTCATGATGTCGATGTCCCAGCCGGTCAGCTGCGAGGCGAGGCGAACGTTCTGACCGCGGCGGCCGATGGCCAGCGATAGCTGTTCGTCCGGAACCACGACTTCGATGCGCTCGGCATCCTCGTCGAGAACGACCTTGGAGACTTCCGCCGGCTGCAACGCGTTGACGACGAAGTTCGCCGGTTCGTTGGACCACGGAATGATGTCGATCTTTTCGCCCTGCAATTCGCCGACGACGGCCTGCACGCGCGAACCGCGCATACCGACGCAGGCGCCGACCGGGTCGATCGACGAGTCGTTCGAAATGACGGCGATCTTGGCGCGCGAGCCCGGATCGCGGGCAACCGACTTCACCTGGATGATGCCGTCGTAGATTTCAGGCACTTCCATGGTGAAGAGCTTGACCATGAACTGCGGATGCGTGCGCGACAGGAAGATCTGCGGGCCGCGCTGTTCGCGGCGCACGTCGTAGACATAAGCGCGAACGCGGTCGCCGTAGCGGAAGTTCTCGCGCGGGATCATTTCGTCGCGGCGGATAATGCCTTCGCCACGGCC
>Ga0136846_1227046_pt1 | contig 12687 bp, 9 predicted proteins | sample HopSoiMetagenom2_FD_96841 | JGI IMG/M metagenome (GOLD analysis project Ga0136846, IMG submission 96841) | Grasslands soil microbial communities from Hopland, California, USA - 2 Assembly 2016 (version 4) | ecosystem: Environmental > Terrestrial > Soil > Grasslands | place: USA: Hopland...
AAATTCAGTACCTGGTTGTATACTATTGTCACCACCACCTGCATCACTTTTTTACGTAAGAAAAAAGTAGTCATCCACTCGCTGGATACCGAGCAGGTATTTGACCTGGCCGACAATCAGAATTCAGCTTTTAAGGCGAACCAGGTAGAACAAAAATCGAAAGTGCAGGTAATTAATGAAGCATTGCGATTATTGAGCATCGATGACGCCCGCATTATTACTTTGTTTTACCAGGCCGAACAAAGCCTGGAAGAAATTGGTCGCATTCTGGGTGTTGAGCCCAATACCGCCAAAGTAAAACTGCACCGGGCCCGGCAACGGTTGAAAGAAAAAATGGAGAAACACTTTAGTGAGGTAGTTGAAGAGTTGAAAAGTTGACCAGTTTGTTAATCTTTAAAAGTAAAACAATGAGCAAGCAACAAAATATAGAAGATCGTTTGTGGGAGTACCTCGATGGCGCAGGCAGCGCTGATGATCGCTTGTTTATTGAACAACTCATTGCTTCCAACACGGAATGGAAAGCCAAATACCAGGAATTGCTGGAGCTGCAGGACCTGCTGAGCCATCGCCTGGAACTGGATGAACCCTCCATGCGATTTACCCAGAACATTATGGAAGCCATCAGCAAACATCATATCGCTCCTGCCGCCAAATCATACATCAATAAACGGATCGTTTGGGGTATTGCCGGCTTTTTCACTTGCACTATTCTGGGATTCCTGATAGCATTTTTCGCTCAGATACATTGGTCTGCCGGAAGCACCCCTGATAGTTCATTCATCAATAAGATCAACCTCGATAAAGTTGATAACAGTAAATTCTTCAGTAGTACCTATGCAACTATTTTTATGATGGTGAATGTGGTATTGGGGCTGGTTGCGTTGGATATGTATTTGAGAAGGCAGAAGGCAGAAGGCAAAAGGCAGAGATGAAAGCCACAAGCCACAGGCTACAAGAAAATACAGTTTAAAGCTTTAAGCAAAAAGCGCACTCCGATAACCGGAGTGCGCTTTTATTATATATTTACTTGTTAACTTGTCAACGTGCGAACCTGTCAACTTTATCAACCTTATCAAGTCCCTGGTCAACTCGTCAACTGATCAACTGGTCAACTACAGCAACTAATCATTGAATTTCTTCTTCAACTCCGCCAGCTTGGCCTGGAACGGATTCAGCGGCTCCTGTTTCTTCGGCTGACCTTTACCACCGCCAGCAGCAGGTTTGCGATCACTGCCACTGCTACGTCTTTCACCACCGCCACCACTACTTTTTTGCTGATCTTTCATGGTAAGCGAAATACGCTTACGGGGCACATCCACTTCAGAAACAGTAACCATTACTTTCTGGTTCAGTTTCACTACTTCAGTGGGGTCAGAAACGTAGGTATTGCTCAGTTGAGAAATATGCACCAGGCCATCCTGTTTAACGCCAATGTCAACAAACACTCCAAAGTTGGTGATGTTGGTGACGATGCCCGGAACCGTCATCCCTGGTTTTACATCTTCAATGGCTTTAATGGTATCATCAAAGCGGAATTCTTCGATCTGGGCGCGCGGGTCACGACCAGGCTTTTCCAACTCTTTTAAGATATCATCGATGGTATATTCACCAATGCTTTCAGTGATGTATTGTTTCTTGTTGATCTTTTTGCGCAGCTCGCCTTTTTTGATCAGGTCTTCGAGTGAAGCCTGTAGATCTTTAGCCATGCTTTCTACCACATGATAGCTCTCCGGGTGAACGGATGAATTATCGAGTGGGTTCTCAGCGCCGGGAATGCGTAAAAAACCCGCGCACTGCTCAAATGATTTGGGTCCCATCATCGGCACCTTCTTCAATTCTTCACGGGTTTTGAAAGGCCCGTTCTTGGCGCGGTACTCAACAATATTTTTAGCCAGTGTATTACTTAAACCTGATACATATACCAGCAGGTGTTTGGATGCCGTATTCACATCAACACCCACAAAGTTCACCGCACTCTCTACTACCCTGTCCAACGCTTCTTTCAGTCGGGTTTGGTTAACATCGTGTTGGTACTGACCTACACCAATTGATTTGGGGTCGATCTTTACCAGTTCGCTCAGCGGATCGAGCAAACGACGGCCAATACTTACAGCGCCACGTACGGTTATATCCTGATCGGGGAATTCTTCCCGTGCTACTTCAGAGGCAGAATAAATGGAAGCGCCGCTTTCATTTACCTGGAACACACTTACCGGTTTGCCAAAATCAATGCTGCGTACCAGTTGTTCGGTTTCACGGCCGGCGGTACCATTACCAATACCGATCGCATCAATCTCATATTTATCAACCAGGAATTTTAATTCAGATACACTTCCCTGCCAGTCGTTTTGCGGCGGGTGTGGGTAGATGGCAGTGTTGTACACCAGGTTGCCCTGTGCATCCAGGCAAACCAGTTTGCAACCGGTACGGAAACCGGGGTCCAACGCCAGCACCTTTTTTGAACCTAATGGGGAAGCCAGCAACAGTTGACGCAGGTTCTCGGCAAATACATTAATAGCTTCTTCATCGGCCTTGTTCTTGCTGGCTAGGCGGAACTCATTTTCAATAGAAGGTTTCAGCAAACGGTCGAATGAATCGTCGATCGCTTTCTTTACTTCTGAAGCAAATGGGCAGTTACTTTTTATGAATGTTCTGTTGAGGTCATCAACAGCAGTTTGTTTGTCGATATTGATGTCCATCACCAGGTAACCTTCTTTCTCGGCCCGGCGTATGGCCAGGATGCGGTGTGAAGGACTGTCGGCCAGATTTTCGTTGAACTCAAAGTAATCACGGTATTTCTGCGCTTCTTCTTCCTCTTTTTTGCTGGTGAGTACTTTCGCGGACAGCTTGGCTGTTTCGGTAAACTCCTGGCGAACTTTATTACGCGCCTGTTCGTTTTCACTTACCCACTCTGCAATGATATCGCGGGCGCCCTGCATTGCTTCCTTGATATCTTTCACCTGCTCGTTAATGAATTTGGCGGCTACTTCATCCATATTCTCAGCACCCTGTTCAAACACCAGTTTCGCCAATGGCTCCAGTCCTTTTTCAATAGCCTGGGTAGCCCTTGTTTTGCGTTTGGGTTTGTAAGGCAGATATATATCTTCCAACTCGGTAGCATCGTAACAATTTTCAATCCGATCTTTTAACTCGGGCGTTAATTTGCCCAGGCCTTCGATCGTTTTTACAACCGTTTCTTTGCGTTTATCCAGTTCAGAAAAATAAGCGATCTGTTCAACCACCTGGCCAATGCCCACCTCATCCATGTTGTTGGTCGCTTCCTTACGGTAACGCGCCATAAATGGAATGGTTGCTCCCTCGCTTTGCAAGTCATGAATATTCGTGATCTGCTTAATGCTGAATGATAATTTTTCAGCGATCTTCTGAATGTACTTTACTTCCATCTATTGAGAATTTGCAGTTTTTTTAATGTCTTACCGGTTCAACCTAAAAATCGGTATAAGGGGTCGCAAATGTAAGGTATGCTAACAAAGAAAAAACTTGTTTTTACTAACAACATTTTTCCTTAAAAAACGTACCAGATTTTTAATTGGACTGCCCAAATTTATGATTTAAAATGGCAATGCTTATAAGTATTTGAGGGGGGAAGTAAGTGCTTTAGCCAAAAACTCATTCACTACATCGGGCTTCGTAACCACCATAACATGCCCTTGTTTTGGAATAGTCAATGTTGGATTTGTAAATCGTACAGGTAATATTTCATCGCTTTTACCATGTATATGCCATAATGGTTGTGGCACCTCATCGTTTTGCCAGTTCAGGATAGCATCAACGCTCCAGCGAATTAGATCCGAATCACTTTCGTTAATAAGTTCTAACAACATTAATTTATCTGCCTGTTTTTCCCGGGTGAAGAGCCGTTTGGTAGCGGCCGTTGATTTTAACAGCGATACGGGCACTATTTTATGTAGCCCCATTTTACCAACCATTTTGAAATAGCCTGGTAACTCTTTTGATACCGGTATACTTGAGATAAGAATGGTAACTGAAGGTTTATGTACTTTCGCTATTTCAATAGCCAGCATACCGCCAAATGATAACCCTACCAGGGCAAAAGGTTCCTCTTTGTTGATTGCTGAAGCCAGGCGCAATGCATAAGAAGGAAGGGTATCATCTTTATCAGGTGTTATCCAATCTAAATAAACTGCCTCACAACCTTCTGGCAATTGAATATATTTAAATACCCGTTTATCGGCTGCCAGCCCGGCAATAAAATACACTTTCATAGCAGGAATCTCCTATGCAAATTTACCGCTGAGTGCGGTTAAAAAGTTGACAAGTTGAAAAGTTAACAAGTTAATAAACCCCGATACCCGGGAAGCGATCTCAACGTTAACCTCGTAACTGGTTAACTCCACAACAGTTACAACTACCACAAAAACAGCTGCTAGCCATTAAAAACCTACCTTTGTGACGAACTAACAAAAACTACATGGATATTAAAAATAATATTCTCGAAACGATTGGAAATACGCCACTTATCAAGCTCAACAAGATCACTAAACAACTCCCGGCCACCGTTGTAGCCAAAGTAGATTATTTTAATCCCGGCAACTCCATCAAAGACCGCATGGCAGTTAAAATGATCGAGGTGGCCGAAAAGGAAGGCAAATTAAAACCCGGTGGAACTATTATTGAATGTACCAGCGGTAATACCGGCATGGGTCTGGCTCTGGCAGCCTGTGTAAAAGGATACAAATGTATTTTTACCACTACCGATAAGCAATCAAAAGAAAAAGTAGACATCTTAAAAGCTGTAGGCGCCGAAGTAATTGTTTGTCCTACCAATGTGGAACCAGATGACCCGCGCAGTTACTACTCCGTAGCCCGCCGACTGGCTAAAGAAATTCCCAATTCATTCCATTGTAATCAATACGATAACCTGGCCAACCGGCTGGCCCATTATGAAACCACAGGCCCCGAGATCTGGAAACAAACCGATGGCAAAATAACCCACCTGGTTTGTACAGCCGGCACGGGTGGTACGGTAACAGGTACGGCCATGTACCTGAAAGAAAAAAATCCTGCTATTAAGATCTGGGCCATCGATGTGTACGGCTCCCTGCTCACCAAATTTTTTCGCACAGGCGAAGTGGATATGAGTGAAGTACACCCCTATATTTCAGAAGGTTTTGGGGAAGATTTTGTGCCCGAAAATTATGACATGAGCGTCATCGATTATTTTGAACAGGTTACCGACCGCGATGGTGCTATTATGGCCCGCCGCCTGGCTAAAGACGAAGGTCTCTTTTGCGGATACAGTGCCGGCAGTTGCCTGCAGGGGCTTATGCAAATAGCCGCCAGCCAGCCTTTGAAAAAAGACGACCTGGTGGTTTGTATCTTCCACGATCATGGCAGCCGCTATGTAGCCAAAATTTACAACGACCAGTGGATGATGGAACGTGGCTTTATGGAGGTAAAAACTTGTAAGGATATCATCAACGGACGCGCTGCCAAACAAAAGCTTGTAACTATTGAACCCGCTCATACCGTAGCCCAGGCAGTTGACCTCATGCGCAAATACGACATTGAACACATCCCGGTTATCAATGGCAGCGGACCAGTAGGCGCCATCAGTGAAAGTGGATTATTCCAGAAAATATTTTCCAACCCCGATATTAAAAACGCCACCATTGAAACGGTGATGGAACCCGCCTTCCCGATTGTTGATTTTAATACCCCCATTGAAAAGTTGCGCACGCTAATTAATAAGGACAATGGAGCAGTATTAAGTAAAGATGAATTAGGAAACTATCATATAGTTACAAAATACGATGTGATATTGGCGTTAGGTAGTTAGTTGAAAGAGTTGACGGAGTTAACAAGTTAATACAATATAAAAGTCCGCTCCGGTAACCGGGGTGGGCTTTTTCGTGAATCGGCAATCGTGAATGGCTCGCCAGATCTGAAATTAATTACGACCTTGCATCGCCGGCATTTTTTCTGCCCTCTGCCCTCTGCCCTAATAAAAAACAAAGCGCCCCGCATTTAGCAGAGCGCTTTTGTGAAATCTTGTTCAGGTACTTGGGACGGTTTTACTAAGGACTGGTTTGCTGATAGAGATTTCTGGTTCTCACGATATTGGATACGGGGTACGGATCAAAAACCAAAAAAACTATAATAAACAAGTAAAGGGTTTAGGGGCTCTTTCTATGGTTTCAGGAGTAAGGTCGTTCGTGTAAATCCGGTACAGAACTTTTAAAGGGTATGTCAACATCGTATTGACAGTACAAAGATGATGATGTTTTTGCGACGGTTGAAGTCTATTCGATCAATGGCTATCGTTGCTCGTTTAATGTGTGGAAAAGTCAGATTAAGCTCGTTCAATCGCCTGAAACCGTTACTGGAAGGGCGTTTCAGGCATATACTTTTATTAAATCTTTGATCTGGATCAAGAGAAAGTAAATTGTACTAACTACTCTTTCGTAACACTACCATACCACTAAAGAAATACTACGCATAACAGTGCTGGATAGCTACTATTTTTGCAGTAAATACCGAACAATTTTAATCGAGTTTTTTTGCTCTTGTTAACATTTGTATCTGCATTACCTTTGTTACAGAAGTTGATTGATTACAAATCAATCTATTCCAATATCCAGGAAAAACTGTACGTGTTCAATATCCAGGAAAAATCAAGAAAAATCCGGTATCAGTCAACTTCATTTTTTAATAATCCGATATCATTTATAAAAGCCATTATCCAGATCCAATGTCCGTGACAAAACGAATATCCCTGTGAAAACCAACGGATATCCTAATGAATAACCAAGTAAATTAAAATCCAACGTCCGTAAGACCAAGGTAGTTCCAATTCCTGTGTGTTAAAAACCGTCTGCTTAACTCCAATAACCCCTCCTGCTAAAACCCGACAATGCTTTTAGCAGGAGGAGCAGCGGTCCCTTGAAAAGGCACAAACTCCAGGCAACAAGGCACAAGCCTTCTATTCAAACATCTTCACTAATAGCTATCTTTCTAAGTTTCTGATCTTGGGCATCCCTTCTTAAGCCTATGCTTCTATTCCTGTACCTTTGCTACTTTCAACGAATCCCAGTTCATCCCATTCATCCCAAAAATCCCAGTCTATGACAGATCAAATGGGCCGGACGGTGGAGTTGCCTGCTTCACCCCGCAGAATTGTATCGCTGGTTCCTTCCATAACTGAATTACTATCTGCTTTACAGCTCGATGAGCAGGTGACCGGTATCACCAAATTCTGTATTCATCCCAACAACTGGTTCCGGGAAAAAACACGCGTGGGTGGCACCAAGGCCATCAAGGCCAGTGTGATTCATGAATTACAACCCGATTTGATTATAGCCAATAAAGAAGAGAATGTAAAAGAGCAGATAGAAGAACTGGCACAACACTACCCCGTATGGGTAACTGATGTAAACAACCTGGCCGATGCCCTGGAAATGATTGAACAAATAGGCGCCATCACCAGCACGCAGCCGGAAGCCACCCGTTTAATCAGTCAGATCAATGCGGCCTTTTCTGCCCTGCAAAATAAAGCCCAACAACTAAAAACCGGGTACCTCATCTGGCGCAACCCCTACATGACCATTGGTAACGACACCTTCATTCATGATATGCTTGGCCGCTGTGGGTTTAAAAACATTTTTGACAATACCACCCGGTACCCGGTCATCGATACTTGGCAACTGGCCCAATGTGATTTATTGTTACTCTCTTCAGAGCCCTACCCTTTTCAACAAAAACATATTGATGAACTGCAGGCTGAATTACCCAATACCCGCATTATCCTGGTTGATGGGGAAATGTTCAGCTGGTACGGAAGCCGGTTATTACAGGCGCCCGCCTACTTTACCAACTTATTACGGCAGTTATAGTAACTTTGGCGTATATGAATCCGATGATTGACAACATTGATATGAACGAGCCCAATAAGCCGTCCCGCAAAAAACCAATGTTCCCGGTGCATGACCGCCTGCGTGGGTATTTGAAAAATCATGGTCGTGAAGTAAAGCTGCCGGTATCATATAACGATCTGCTTCGCATCACTTATTCCCTTCCCCTGAAAGATAAAAAAGGCAACGATACCTATTGGGAAACGGTGGTGTATGATATGCGCGACTGGGAATACATTCGCAATGGACTGGTGCAGATGTATGCCTTCCTGAAAACGGAAGGTGATCTTACTTTTACCAGTCACCTCGATGTAGCGCGTATTGACTATTGCAGCTTTGGCAACTCCAATCCCTTTCGCATCCGCATCGTAAACAAGTATAATGATAACTACGATCACTACTATATTAAAATAGCCGATGCCTCGCGCATCTACGGGCTGGAGCTGGAACATATTCTTTCACCCAACCGCATTACCTATCTCACCAATCAAAACACATTGGTTGAAGAACATATACCCGGCATTCCCGGAGATGTATTTATTGACGAACACCTGAGCGATCCTCATACCAACAAGATCAGGCTGGCCAAGGAATTTGTAAAATTCAACGAGCGGTGTTTTGTACGGTTACTGGGCGATATGCGTTCCTACAATTTTGTGGTTGACATTACGCCCGATATTGAAGACTATCAATACCGCATCAGGGCTATCGACTTTGATCAGCAATCGTATGAGGGGCGCAAGAATTTATACATGCCGCAATTCTTTAAAGAGAATTACACCCTGGTCGATCTCTGCGCCAAGTTGCTTAATAAAGAAAGTATTCACCAGTATCAAACAGAAGAACGCACCATGATGGCCTTTCGCGTAGCTTCTTCCCGGTTCCGATTAATGGAATTATTGAACATTATGTCAAAGGACCATATTTCTGTTCCTGCAAAACTGCACCAGTTGCGGACAGAGCTGGGGGATTATTTTCACAACCCGCAATTTTATAAATGTTCCTCTATGGGGCAACTGGTAAAACGACAGTTAAAACAAACCCTGCAGAAGAACCTAAAATTGATCCAGAAGAACCTGGGCAAGATCGGGGATTAGCTAATACAACCACCCAACCAACCATGCAATTCACCATAACCGGTTATTCAACGGCCTTATTTTCTACCTGGTATTTCATTGATGAGCTTCGCCTGTTGTTCGATGCGGGCGATGGGCTTATGGCAAGCCTGTTGCAGAAAAGCAGGAAAGTAGAACATGTATTTATTTCCCATGCCGACCGCGATCATGTAACCGGCTTGCTGCAGTTCAATCAATTGAATTCACGACCCGGTTTTCCTGTCATCTATTATCCAAAAGACAGCGGTTCTTTCCCGGCGTTAAATGAGTTCTCAATAAAATTCGATCCGCATGTTACGGGCACCGTATGGACGCCCATTTCGCCTGAGAACGATGTGCACATAAAAAAAGATCTTTTCATCAGGGCTATTCCCAATACCCATGCTGCTGAAAAAGGCGGTATCAGAAGTCTCAGTTATAAGGTCATTCAAACAAAAATGAAATTAAACCCTGAGTTAACAAAACTACCGGGCGAGGACATCAGGCGCATAATCGAGGAACGGGGAAAGCAAAACACCCACACCGAAGTTCAAACCAATTTAATCAGCTATTCCGGCGATACGCCGGTTGAGGACCTTACGCGTTGGGAAAACTCCCAAATACTCATCCACGAAGCTACCTTTCTGCGCGATGATGACGAAGAGAAGGAATTGGGCTCCCATTCCCACAAACATAGTTATCTGGAAGAAGTGATGGAAATGGTAAGCGGGTCAAACATAGAGCAACTCATCCTGGGGCATTTCTCCTCCCGCTACAGCGTCGAACAAATTGATAGCCGCATCCTGGAGTTGTGTGAGAAATATGCCATCAACATCCCGGTTTTCAGGGTATTGCCCGGCCAGGTGGGTACCAATATCCTGAACGGCCATCCCGTGAATGGAAAGTAACATATGTATCATGTAACAAATACACCAACATTCATTGCTAATTAGTTATCTTCGCGTTGCATTAAAAAAAGCCATAATCCATTAAATATTTTCCAACGCTTTTGATAGTCAATTAAATAACAACACGCTTTAACACAGAAAACGATGAAGAAATACAAACCAGGAGTACTCTTTGGTGAAGAACTCGAAGCTTTGTATAAAGACGCCAAAGAAAACCAATTTGCTTTACCAGCAGTTAATACAATTGGCACTAATACGATCAACGCTACTCTTGAGACCGCCGCAAAAGTAAATTCCCCTGTAATTATTCAATTCTCCAATGGCGGTGCACAGTTCATTGCCGGTAAAGGTATGCCCAACGAAGAGCTGCAGGGCAATATCTCCGGTGGTATTTCCGGTGCATTGCATATACATAACGTTGCAAAATATTACGGCGTACCGGTTGTGCTGCACACCGATCATGCTGCTAAAAAATGGTTACCCTGGATCAGTGGTCTCATCGATGCCGGTGAGCAATACTTCAAAGAGAAAAAACAACCCCTGTTCAGCTCTCACATGCTCGATCTGAGCGAAGAGCCAATCGAGGAGAACATTCATACATCCGTTGAATTCTACAAACGCATGGCGCCCCTGGGCATGGGTATTGAAATTGAGCTGGGTGTTACCGGCGGTGAAGAAGATGGCGTTGACAACAGCGGTGTAGAGAACGATAAATTATATACGCAACCACAGCACGTAGCATATGCCTATGAGCAATTAGGCAAAGTAGGCCGTATGTTTACCGTAGCTGCTGCTTTTGGTAATGTGCATGGCGTGTACAGTCCGGGTAATGTTGAATTGCGTCCCGAGATCCTGAAGAACAGCCAGGACTACATTCAGAAAACATACAAAACCGGCGAAAAGCCCGTATACTTTGTATTCCACGGCGGTAGCGGTTCTCCCCAACACCAGATCCGTGAAGCTATCAGCTACGGCGCTATTAAAATGAACATCGATACCGATCTGCAATGGGCTTTCTGGGAAGGTATCCTGAAATACTACAAAAAGAGTGAAGGTTATCTGCAAGACCAGCTGGGCAACCCCGAAGGCGCAGATAAGCCAAATAAAAAATACTACGATCCCCGCGTTTGGTTGCGTAAAGGCGAAGAAAACTTTATTAAACGTTTAGAAATAGCGTTTGATGATTTGAATTGCATCAACAGAAACGCTTAAAGTTTAGAATTTAATTTCCGAATTCTTTAGCGGGTTAAATTATTATGAACCAAGCCCCCCTACGCATCGGGGGGGCTTTCGTTGCGTCGCACACTTGTACTGCATATCTTTGGGCGGCATTGAAAATAGCCAAAAGCCAAAAGCATTCATCGCCGCGAACCGTTTGCCGTTTCACGTTTACCGGCTGATGGCTTATGAATTGCATTAACGATTGACAATTCACAATAAACTTAAAAACAAGTATGCCGTCTAAAAAAATCATCGATCTGTTAGGTGACAAAGCTTCCTACCTGTTGGAGCACAAAAGTACCGCTATTGACAAATCAACTATTACGCTTCCTTCCCCTAATCACGTTGAAGAAATTTGGGTCAACAGCAATCGCAGCAACCAGGTGTTGCGCAGTTTGCAAACCCTGTTAAGCCATGGCCGTTTGGCCGATACCGGTTTTTGCAGCATCTTCCCGGTCGACCAGGGCATCGAGCACAGTGGCGGCTCCGCCTTCGCTCCCAATCCTATTTATTTCGACCCTGAAAATATTATCAAACTCGCTATTGAAGGCGGTTGTAATGCTGTGGCCAGTACCTATGGCGTATTAGGCATTATGAGCCGTAAATATGCGCACCGCATACCTTTTATTGTAAAAATCAATCACAATGAATTTTTAAGTCTTCCCAATAAGTACGACCAAACTATGTTTGGTACTATCAGAAGTGCCTGGAACATGGGTGCTGTTGCTGTTGGCGCCACTATTTACTGGGGTTCTGCCGAAAGCGCCCGTCAGTTAAAAGAAGTGGCCGAAGCATTTGAAATGGCGCACGAGCTGGGCATGGCCACCATCCTGTGGTGTTATACCCGTAACAATGGGTTTAAAGTAGATGGTGTAGATTATCACACGGCTGCCGACTTTACCGGCCAGGCCAACCATTTGGGTGTTACGTTGCAGGCCGACATTATAAAACAAAAACTACCTACCAATAACGGCGGTTACCTGGCTACCAAACATGGTAAAACATCACCGCTGGTGTATGAAAAACTCACCACAGATCACCCCATCGACCTGTGCCGTTACCAGGTACTGAATTGCTACGGTGGCCGCGTAGGCTTGATCAACAGTGGCGGCGAAAGCAAAGGCACCAGCGATCTGGCCGATTCTGTGTATACTGCTGTAATAAACAAAAGAGCCGGTGGTATGGGTTTGATCCTGGGTCGTAAAGCATTCCAGCGCCCGATGAAAGAAGGTATTGAGTTGCTGAACGCTACGCAGGATGTGTATCTGGATAAAGATATTACTGTTGCCTAAGAAGGTGATGTAGGAAGTAAGAAAAATGAAGCTGATAAAAAGGTGAGCTCGCTATTAATAGTAAGCTCACCTTTTGTGTTTTATAAATTCATTTATGAGGCTTGAAGAATAGTTCACTTCCTACTTCTTACCTCTTACTTCATACCTCGATCTACCATCCATGATGCCCATGTCCACGGCTATGACCTTCATACCCACGATCTTCATAACCACGATCTTTATAATGGCCGTATCCATGTCCACGACCGCGTGGGCCATCGTAATATCGTTCACGTTCATA
>Ga0136846_1223539_pt1 | contig 12685 bp, 7 predicted proteins | sample HopSoiMetagenom2_FD_96841 | JGI IMG/M metagenome (GOLD analysis project Ga0136846, IMG submission 96841) | Grasslands soil microbial communities from Hopland, California, USA - 2 Assembly 2016 (version 4) | ecosystem: Environmental > Terrestrial > Soil > Grasslands | place: USA: Hopland...
CAAGCGCGTGAAGACCACTTCCACCGTGGGCGCCTTCTCGACCGGGTGGGGACCCACCGGGATGCCGCGGCCATCGTCTTCGACGCTCACCGAGCCGTCGGCATACATCGTCACCGTGACGTGCTTCGCATGGCCGGCGAGCGCCTCGTCGGCGGCGTTGTCGATCATCTCCTGGATGATGTGCAGCGGGCTGTCGGTGCGCGTGTACATGCCCGGCCGCGCGCGTACCGGCTCCAGGCCCTTGAGGACCTTGATGGACTGTTCGTCGTATTTCGGCGCGGCCATTAGGCGATACTGGGGGCGAAGCCCTCAATTTTACCCAATCCCCATGACTCTCCTCATCAACAACGCGGAAGTCGCGCGGGTGCTCACGATGCCGGCGACGATCGAGGCCCTCGAAACTTCCTACGCACGGCTTGCGGCCGGGGAGGCGACGTGCCGCCCGCGCATCGACATCCGCATCCCGACGTCGGACCCATCCCGCACCTACCAGTGGGGAACGATGGAGGGCGGGGCGGCGTCGGGCTACTTCGCCATCCGCATGAAGTCCGACGTGGTCTACGAGCGCAGCCATGATGGCGTGACCACGCAGGAGAAGTATTGCTCGCGTCCGGGGCTCTTCTGCGGGCTGGTGCTGCTCACTTCGGTGGAGACCGGCGAGCCGCTCGCCATCATCAACGACGGCGTGCTGCAGCACATGCGCGTGGGGGCCGATGGAGCGATCGGCGTGAAGCACCTGGCCAAATCGGATGCGGAGGTCGTCGGCATGCTCGGCTCGGGCGGCATGGCGCATGCGCACATGGACGCGTTCATGTGCGTGCGCCGGATCCGCAAGCTCCAGGTGTTCAGCCCCACGCGCGCGCATCGCGAGGCCTTCGCGCGCGACATGGCGCAGAAGCACGGCATCGAGGCGGTCGCCTGCGATTCGCCCGAGCAGGTGTATCGGGGCGCGCACATCCTCGCATCCGTCACCAACTCTTCGAAGCCCGCGGGCGATGGCCGCCTCCTCGAGCCGGGCACGCACCTCGTGAATATCGGTGGGGGAGGGCTGCCGGACGCCGCGAGCCTCGCGCGCGTCGACGTGTACCTGCGCTTCGGCAGCGCGCCGCCGCCGTCGAGCCGCCCCGACCTCGAGCTCGACGACGAGCACATCACGTGGGCCGCCGGCCCAGCGGCCAAGGGTCGGAGGAAGCGCGCGCACGGCGTGAGCCTGGGCGACAAGGTCGTGTGGCTCGCCGACCTCGCCGCCGGGCGCCATCCCGGGCGCACGTCGCCGCAGCAGGTGACCTACTCCGAGCGCGGCAACCTGCAGGGCGCGCAGTTCTACGCGGTCGCCGGGCGCATCTACGAGGCGGCGCGAGCGGCGGGCGCCGGGCACGAGATTCCCACCGAGTGGTTCCTGCAGGACATCCGGAATTGAAGGGCGCCGGGAACGAACCGGCGCGCGAAGCTTCCAAATCCCTGCCATGAGCGAGCCTCGTCCCAAGCACTTCTCGATGATCCGCGGCTTCCACCTCGCGGATTTCCTCACGCTCGGGAACGCCGCATGCGGCGTGGGCGCCGTCTTCCTCGCCATGCTGTACACGGCCACGCTGGAGGAAACGTATTTCTACATCGCCGCCGCCCTCGCGCCCGCCGCCTTCGCGTTCGACGTGATGGATGGCCGCGTCGCGCGCTGGCGCCAACAGCACTCGGCGCTCGGCCGCGAGCTCGACTCCCTCGCCGACGTGATTTCGTTCGGCGTGGCGCCCGCGACGCTCGCCTTCGCGGCGGGCATGACCGGCGGCTGGGACGCGGCGATCCTCATCTACTTCGTCTGCTGTGGAGTGAGCCGCCTCGCGCGCTACAACGTGACGGCGGAGCAGCTTTCGGGGGCCGACGCGAAGGTGAAGTACTTCGAAGGCACTCCCATTCCCACGAGCGTGCTGCTCACCGGCATCCTCGCCATCTGCGCGTGGAAGGGCCGCATCGGCGACGAGCTGTGGGGAGGAGGCTGGTCCGTGGGTCCCTGGATCCTCCACCCGGTGGTGCTGCTCTTTGCCGTCTCCGGCACCCTCATGATCAGCAAGACCCTCCGTATTCCCAAGCTGTAGCCCCCTCCAGCCCCCGAATCGTGCCGAATTTTCCGTAGGAGCGGCCGGGGGCCTCGCGTATCATTGCGCGATCTATGCGCCCCGAAGAGGGCGCTTCGCGACACGAAGAACAACGCCCTTGGGAGGGCCGCGAGTGATTGGGAGAGGTTGGGCAACCCGGCTGGCGCACGGCCTGGCGATCGCCGTTGCCGCGATCGGCCTTGGCACGACCGGCGCGCGCGCCGCGGCGCCGCCAGCGGTCTATGTCGCGAACTGCACGGGCTGCCACACAAATCCCCACGTTCCGTATCCGGCCCAGCTCAACGCGGCCAACAACACGAACATCATCCAGAACGCGCTGAACCAGGACATGACGGGGCTGGGCGCGGGGCTGCCGGCGCTCACGGCCGGCGAGCTCAGCACCATCGCAAGCTACATCCAGGGCGAGCTCACGGCGGCGTCGACGGCAACCATCCCGTTCCAGACGGCGACCTCGATCAACCTCCACGAAATCTCGGTCACATCCACATATGGGGCGTACACCGGATTGGCGACGACGACCGCGGGCCTCAAGGGTTCGCCCACGTCGTACCAGACGAGCCCGGCACGCGCGACGTACACGCCCAATGCATGCGCCGTGGGCAACGATTCGTTCACCTGGCACGCCACCGGCACCCACGGCAATTCGTCGGACCGCGTCCAGCCGGTCAGCATCTCCAATCCCGCCTTTGCGCCCGCGGTGTCGCCCGGCGCGGGAGCGCTCACCGCGGGGCAGACCGGTGCCGCGTACTCGCGCACCCTCACGACGTCGACCTGCAACGCGATCGTCACGTACACGCTGCAATCGGGCAGCCTCCCGGCGGGGCTTTCCCTAAGCTCGGGCGGCGTCATTTCCGGCACGCCGACCACGGTCGGCAATTCGAGCTTCACGGTGCGCGCGTCGTATCCGGGCGTCCAATTCACCGACACGGCCTATTCCATCGACATCACGCTCGGCGCGCCGGTGTTCACGAGCGGCGGCACGGCGAGCAACACCTCCGTCGGCATCGCCACCGCGAGCGCCTACGCCGCCGTGGCCCAGTTCGGCACGATCACCTACGGCATCTCCGGCCAACCCCCGGGCCTCGCCATCGATTCGACGACCGGCATCGTCTCCGGGACTCCGACCAGCGCTGCGGGGAGCCCCTATTCGGCGAGCGTGAGCGCGCAGAACACGAACTCCACGGTCTTCAAGACCGTCACGTTCAACGTGGTGCCGGCCGTGGGAAGCGCCGCGACCGTGAGCGCCCCGTCGAACTACTTCACCAGCTACACGATCTCGGCCAGCCCCGGTCCCGCCTATACCTCCTGCGCGAACCTCGATCCGTTGCCCGCGGGGCTCACCCGCTCGGGCTGCGTCATCAGCGGTACGCCGACGACCGTCGGGGGCCCCACGAGCGTGCGCGTGACCGGCTCGAACGCCTTCGGCACCAGCGCCCAATTCACGGTGCAGTTCACGGTCACGCTCGGCGCGCCCGTCATCACGAACTCCCCGCTCACGGCGAGCGGCGGCGAGGCGATCGCCTTCACGCCGTACCAGATGACCTTCCTCAATGGGCCGATCTCGAACTGGAGCGCGACGGGGTTGCCCTCGGGCCTCGCCATCGATGCGGCCGGCCTGATCACGGGAACACCGGCATCGGGTTCGGCCGGCGCGTATCCGGCGGACATCGCGGCCACCAACGCAACCGGCACCACCCACGCGACGCTCACGATCAACATCTCGCAGTTTCCGCCGGTGGTGACGAGCCTCTCGCCACCGGCCGGCCTCACGGGCGCTTCATACAATTTCCAGATCACCGGCTCGAACGGCCCGACGTTCTTCAACGCGACCAACCTGCCTCCGGGACTCACCGTCAACACCGGGACGGGCCTCATCTCCGGAATCCCGACCACGGTGGGCACGTTCAACACGGCGACGATCACCGCGGGCAACGGCTCCGGCTCCGACACGAAGACCGTCACGTTCACCATCACGCTCGGGCCTCCCGTCATCAGCAGCCCGGCGACGGCCGGTGGCGCCGTCGGCTTTGCCTTCAGCTACCAGATCGCGGCGTCGAACTCGCCGACCCTGTACGGGGCATCGGGATTGCCGCCGGGGGTCAACATCAACACGTCGAACGGCCTCATCTCCGGGACGCCGACCACCAACGGCCTCTATAACGCGACGATCACGGCGACCAATGGCACCGGCACGGGAAGCCAGCCGCTCGCGATCACCATCGCGGTCGGCGTTCCCGTGATCACGAGCCCGCTGTCGGTGAGCGGCAGGACGGGCGCGGCGTTCTCTTACCAGGTGGTCGCGAGCAACGGAGGAGGCGCGTTCACCGCCAGCGGATTGCCGCCGGGGCTCGTGTTCGACAGCGTCACCGGACGCATCAGCGGAACGCCTACGACGGTCGGGACCTTCGGCGTCAACTTGAGCGCGACGAATGGAACCGGTACGGGCAACGCCGTGCTTTCGATCACGCTCACGCGCTCGGCGCCGGTCGTGACCAGCCCGCCGACCGCCGGTGGCATGCCGGGCGTCCCGTTCACCTACCAGGTCGTCAATTCGAGCGGCGGCGGGACGACCTATGGCGCGACCGGATTGCCCCCGGGCCTCGCGATCGACTCCGCGACGGGACGGATCTCGGGCACGCCAACCAGCGGTGGCACCTTCGACGTCCAGATCACCGTGGCGAATGCGGCCGGGACCACCACATTCAGCCTCCGGATCACGATCGGCTTCGTCGTCCCGCAATCCGGCGACGCGAGCGTGACGGTCGCCTACGAGGTGGGACAGGCCATCACCTTGCCGGTCGCGGGAGAAGTCTTCCTGGTGACGATCATCACGCTGCCCGCGCATGGCCTGGTGACGACGCAGCCCAACAGCGCGGTGGTCATCTACACGCCGGCGGTGGGCTACTCCGGGCCCGACAGCTTCACGTACACCGTGACCAATCCTGCGGGCACGTCGAAGGTTTCGACCGTGACGATCACTGTTGGCACGGCGGTGCCGGTATCCAGCCCCGCGGCCGTCCAGGTGCCGCTCAATACCCCGACCGCGATCGACATGTCGAAGTACGTGCGCGGATCCCAGCTCACGGGCGTGGCGGTCACCAGCAACCCGCTGCACGGCACGGTGTCGGTGAACGGCCTGAGCATCACGTACTCGCCGCGCAGGAACTACTTCGGCCCGGATTCGTTCGCCTACATCGTGTTCGGCAGCGCGGGAAGCTCGTCGCCTTCGACGGTGCAGGTGGAGGTGACGGGGCGGCCGGATCCGACGCAGGATCGCGACGTGGCCGGCATCGCGCAGGCGCAGACGCAGGCGGCGCGGCGCTTCTCCGCCGCGCAGGTGTCCAATTTCACGCGGCGCATGGAGTCGCTGCACCGCTCGCCACAGGCGGAGCAGCCGGCCGCGTCGCAAGCCTCCGCGCCTCGCCCGACGCGTGCGGATCCGGCGCCGGAGCCGGCGGATCGCGGCACCAAGGTGGCCGCCAATGACAAGTTGACCGCGAGCGATGGCGGCAGCACCGGGTGGCTGCCGGTGTCCCTCGTAAGCACGCTCATGCAGGCGGCCACCACCCGCTCGCTCGAAGTGAGCGCCGCGAACGACGCATCGGGCGGTGGCGGCACGGGCTCCGGCTTCATGCCTGGCACGGCCTTCTGGATCGCGGGCACGGCGAACTTCGGCAACGTCGATGCGCGCGATGACCGCGCCGGGATGCGTTTCGGCACGGATGGCATCAGCGTCGGCGCCGACCGCCGCTTCTCGGAGCGCCTCGTGATGGGCATGGGCGCCGGTTACGCCCGCGACGACACGGATGTCGGCGCGAATTCGCGCTCGAAGGCGACTGGCGGCTCGATCGGCGCGTATGGAAGCTACCAGCCCACGCCGCGCACTTTCATCGACATGCTGATCGGTTACGGCACCATCAAGTTCGACAGCCGCCGCTTCGTCGAGACCGTGGACGACTTCGCGACCGCCCGGCGCAACGGCAAGCAGTTCTTCGGCTCCATCGGGGCGGGGTACGAGCACCGCGACCGCAACCTGCTCGTGTCACCGTACGGCCGCATCGACTTCGCCGCCGACCGGCTGGACGAAGTCACGGAAAGCGCGCCGGGCGTCCAGGCGCTCACCTTCGGCAAGACCACCCAGCGCAGCGTCCAGGCAGTAGCGGGCGTGCGCGTCGAGTCGAAGCACGAGACCGACTTCGGCTTCGCCGCTCCGCGCGCGCGCTTCGAATACCGGCGCGAGATGCAGAGCGCGCCGACCATCTCGCTGTGGTACGCGGACCTGATCGGCGGCGCGGAATATGCGATGACGCCGGCGGGCGTGAGCCGCAACGCGCTCCTCTTCGGCGTGGGCACCGATCTCGTGTTCCGCGGCGGCTTGAGGTTGGGGATCGACTACACCGCGCAGCGCGCGAGCGGCGCCTCCAACGTGCAGGGCGTACGCCTCATGGTGACCCAGGAGCTGGACGTGCTCGGGTCGCCCGGCTGGCGCTGGGAGCCCACGACCTTCAAGTACCCCATCAACGTGGACGCGGGCTACGCCTGGGACGACAACGTCTCCCGCGGGCGGGTGGCCGGCGAGAAGCTGGGCGACAGCGTCTTCAGCCTCGGGCTCAACCAGACGCGCTCCTTCACGCTCAACCCGAATTCGCGCTTCGTGCTGACGGGCCTTGCCAACGCCGAGAAGCTCGACCGCTACCAGGGCCTGGGACGCTTCTCCGCCGGCGTGCAGGGCGAGGTCCAGTACCGCACCTCCGGCGCTTTCGACGCCTACACGTTCGCATTCGTCGGCCGCGCGCTCTACGAGCAGTACGAGTCGAGCCTGCGCGACGGCGCACGCTACTTCGCCGGGGCCAACATGCGCAGGTCCCTCACGGACCGCATCGACCTCTTCGCGGAGCTCGGGGCCAACGCACGCAACGGCCGCAGCGACGTGTTCCGCTGGCGCGACTGGACCGCCAAGGCGAACCTCGACTGGAACCCGCCGAACATGAAGGGCGTGATGTACCTCACCGGGGAGTATCGCCGCGGCGACACGGCATCGTCCGGCATTGCCTCGCTCGAGAACCTCGCCGTCGCGGAGGTCTTCGCCCCGGACGACGCCTTCGGAGCGGGCTTCTTCGCCTACCGCTTCGACGCGCGCACGCTGATGGGCACGATCGGTTTCAACCATCCGCTCGGCCCGCGTGACTCGCTGGACCTTTCGTGGCGGCGCGTGGAAGTCACGCCGCAGAAGCGCCCGTCGTTCGAATTCGAGGGCCCGTGGCGCTACATCGACAACCAGTATTCCATCGTCTACCTGATGCGCTTCTAGGAACGTGATGATCCGCCCGCTCCACGCCTGCCTCTCCTTCGCGATCGCCGCAGTCCTCTCGGCCTGCGGCGGCGGGGGAAATCCCACGGACACGCGGCTGCCCACGCAACCGCCGCCGCCGAACACGAGCGGGCCGACGAGCTTCCTGCTGTTCCCGAACCCGCAGGTCCAGCCGGATGGAACCGTGCAGACCAACTCGCAGGCCTACGCGGACGCGTATTACCGGGCGATCGACCCCAATGCCGAACGCGACACGCTCGCCAAGTACAAGGCGAAGAACGGCTTCGAAACGGGTAGCGGCACGGAGCTCAACGTGATCTTCGGCGACCGTCGCGACCTCGGCTACGGACGGCGGATGTACGCACGCCAGAATCCCGACGGCACGCTCGCGTTCTATGTCGAGAACTACCTCGTCCAGGCGGGGGCGGGGTACACGTATTCGCCGCTCAACCTCGATGCCGCCATCCTCCGCGACGGCGCGCGCCTGGTCGGCATCAATGCGATCGAGTTCAGCCCGGGCCCGAACGGGGGCGTGAGCTTTCCCAAGTTCTACAACTTCAATGCGGCCGGCGTGCGCCAGTCGTTCGTGAACCTCGACGGCCAGGGCCCCAAGGCCATGCCGGGGCCATGCATCAGCTGCCACGGCGGGCGCGGCGACGCGCTCACGCCGCCCGACGCCACGGGCAAGCCGCTCTTCAACCTGGTGCAGAACGGTGTTTCGCTCGCGCGCGGCGACGTCCAGGCCCACCTGCACCCGTTCGAGCCGGACGTGTTCGACTTCTCCGCCACACGCGCTGGATTCTCGCGCGCGGAGCAGGAGCCGGCGATCAAGGCGATCAACCGCATGATCCTCTGCTCGTATCCGATCGCGGCGCCGTCGGCCTCACCCGAGGATGCGTGCCGCCGGGAGGCGGGCGGCAGCGAGTGGCTCGGCACCGAGGCGGCGCTGATCAAGAACGCTTACGGTGGCGATGGCCTGCCGGGTGCGGCCTGGAACGACACCTACGTGCCCCTCTCGTGGCAGGCGGCGGGCCAGTCGACGCTCTACCGCGAGGTGGTCGCGACCTCGTGCCGGACTTGCCATGCGATGCGCGGCAACGCGGCGCAGTCCGACATCGACTTCACGAGCTACGAGAAATTCGCCGGCTACGCGGATCGGATCAAGGCGCACGTCTTCGAGCGCGGCAACATGCCGCTCGCCAAGATCGTCTACGACGCGTTCTGGGACACGCCGGGCCGGGCTCAGCTGCTCGCGAACTTCCTGCAGCAGCAGGGCTACGACGTTCGCGGCCCCGCCGACCAGGTGTCGGAGCCTGGCGGCCCGGTGGCCGACCCCGGCCCCGACCGCGTTGCCACGCCCGGTACGATTGCGTTGTCGGCGTCGATGAGCCTTTTCGCGGACACCTATGCATGGTCGCTGGTCTCGGGGCCCGCGGGCGCCACGCTTGCCAACGCTGCGAGCGCGAATGCCACGCTTTCCGCGACGGCCGAGGGAACCTATGTGCTGCAGCTGGTGGCGAGCCGAGGCGGGGCCCAGGGCGCTCCGAAGCAACTGCGCGTCGTCGTGAGCGCAACGGCGCCTTCCAACGTCCATTTCGCCGACATCAAGGCGATCATGCAGGCGCCGGCTTCCTGCACGCAGTGCCACAACCCCGAGGGGACGTTGCCGCGGCCGCCGGTGTTCTACACCAACTACGATCGCAATGGCGACGGGATGGTGGATGCGACGGACGACACGTGGTTCTACAACGAGGTCCGAAGCCGCATCAACTTCACCGACCTCGTGGCGAGCCCGCTGCTGCGCAAGCCCTCGGGACACCACCACAAGGGGGCACTCGTCTCCGGCTTCAACTCCGACGCCGTTCCGGGCGACCCCGCGCGGGTGCGTTACGACACGTTCCTCAACTGGATCCTGGCGGGCGCGCCCCAATGAAAAACCGGGGCCAGCCCCGGTTTTTCTTTCCCTAGTAGTTCCTTCGCGGTCCGGAGTAATCCGCCTTCGGAAACACGAACGGCGGCGTGCGCCCGACGAGCGTCTCGATGAGCATCAGCTCCTGGTCGGTGTGGTTGATGAAGGGCGCGTTGCGGATGTTCTTGCCGGACGCCTCGTTGCCCAGGATGTAGAGCGGCCGGTCGTGATGGGACGCCGCCACCGTTTCCTTGCTGCTCGGGTCATTGATGGCGCCGATGTCCGCCACGCCATAGCAGGTGCAGAAGTAGGTCTGCTCGGGATCGGACTCCATGTACACGCCGGTGCCGCGTATGCCGATGCTCGCCACGCGCGTGGTGAGCTTCACCGGGCGGCCGCTCGGGAACACCGACAGGAGCTTGCCGGTGAGGAGCTTCAGTCCCGTCACGATCGCATTGTCCGGCGCGGTGTCCACGACGATCTCCGTCTGTGGGCGCGCGATGTAGGCGCTCTGGCCGACCACGTACACGAGCTCGCTGTCCCTGCCGGTCTTGATGGTGCTGCCACCCTGGATCTTCGAGTCGAGCGTGCCCTTCCTGCCGTCGATCTCCACGTCGCCGGAGATGCGGTAGATCGACTTGCCGGCGGGGAGCTTGGACGGCGGGCTGCCGAGGATCTGCGCGAACGCCAGGTTGGAAGCGATGGAGCCGCCGCCGAAGAATCCCATGGCGAGCATCTGGATCAGCGTGCGGCGCCGCGGGTCGTCGGGTTCGAATTTCATTGTTGTGCCTTCCCTTGTGCTGACTGCCGGATTGTACCGAAGTGAACCTGCCATCCTGCTACGCCGCCGGGGCTTCGCTCAGGTGACGGTCAGGTACCAGGTTCGCCGAACGTGCCCTTGACATTCGCCGCCGGTATCATTCGCCTGTGCCCGGGTGGTGGAACGGTATACACATGGCGCTTAAAACGCTACGCCGCAAGGCATGCCGGTTCGAATCCGGCCCCGGGTACCAGCACAAATGAAAACGGCGCCCATTGGCGCCGTTTCTTTTTCGCGCACCCGAGGATCAGGCCGCGACCGCCTCCGGCGCCATCGCGCTCGCCATGCGATCCACCGCCTTCTTGATGTTGTCCATCGAGGTCGCGAACGAGATGCGCAGGCAGCCCTCGGCGCCGAACGCGGAGCCCGGCACCGCGGCAACCGCCTTGGGCTGCGCCAGCAAATAGTCGCAGAGCGCCATGTCGGTGGGCGCGGCGATCTTGCCCGCGTTGTAGAGCTTCTGGATCGCCTCGCTGCAATCGGGGAACGCGTAGAACGCACCCGTGGGCTCGAGGCACTTCACGCCCGGGATCGAATTCAGGCCCCGCGCCACGAACTCGCCGCGCTCCTTGAAGGCCGCGACCATGGGCTCGATGCACGACTGGTCCCCCGTGAGCGCCGCCTCGGCCGCGTACTGCGAGATCGAGGTCGGGTTGGAGGTGCTGTGCGACTGCACGTTTTCCATCGCGTCGATGAGCTCCTGCGGGCCACCGCAGTAGCCGATGCGCCAGCCGGTCATCGAATACGCCTTGGACACGCCGTTCATGGTGACGGTGCGCGAGTACAGGTCGGGGCACACATTCAGGATGTCCACGAACTTCGAGCCGTCGAGCAGGATGTGCTCGTACATGTCGTCGCTTGCGATCACGATGCGCGGATGCTTGCGCAGCACTTCGCCCAGCGCCGCCAGCTCGCCGGCGGTGTAGGTCGCGCCGGTCGGGTTCGAGGGACTGTTGATCCAGATGAGGCGTGAGCGCGGCGTGATCGCGGCCTCGAGCTGCGCCGGCGCCATCTTGAAGCCCTGCTCGATGGTGGTGGGCACGAAGACGGGCTTGCCGTCGGCCATCATCGCCATGTCCGGGTAGGAGACCCAGTAGGGCGCCGGGATGATCGCCTCGTCGCCCGGGTTGAGCAGCGCCATGCAGAGGTTGAACGACGTCTGCTTGCCGCCGCAGGAGACCAGGATCTGCTTGTCCGTGTAGTCCAGGCCGTTCTCGCGCTTGAACTTGGCGACGATGGCGCGCTTCAGGCTCGGCGTGCCGCCGGCCGGCGTGTACTTCGTGAGCCCCTTGTTCATCGCCGCGATGGCCGCGTCCTTGATGAACTGCGGGGTGTCGAAATCGGGCTCGCCCGCCCCCATCGCGATCACATCCTTCCCCTCGGCTTTCAGCTTGGCCGCCTTGGCGGACACGGCCAGGGTGGGGGAGGGCTTGATGACCTTGAGGCGGTTCGAGACGAGCGACATGGCGCGGTTCCAGTTGGGCGGGTGGAGGTCCAGAGGTTCCCGTATTTTACTTGACGGCGGGGATGGGCTCATCGTCTCCACGCCGCACCAGGTCGGCCACGAACGGCCGGTTGAATGCCATCCAGAGGGCCACGGGGGCAAGCGCCGGAAAGACAAGGCTGCCGAGCTGGTAGGACAGGGCGATGGCTTCCGCGCGCCAGCCGAGGAGGCCCGCGCGTGCCGAAACTTCCGGGCCGGCCTTGACGGCAACGTGGACCAGGAAATCGAATGCGATACCCCAGGCCTGGAAGGGCAGCAGCAGGAACGCACCCGCCAGCAGCGTCCACCATCGGGCACGGGAAGCGAGCATGAGCGCGAGGAAAAGCGGCAACCCGGCGATGTACAGCAGCGGATTCACGTCGATCACCAATACTCCGGTTTGGCCAGGCTGCGGATGCACCTCGATGGACGTCACGAATACCAGCGCAAGGTCGTGACGTTCGAGCGCTGCCACGAGGCCAGGCTTGACCAGGCCGGCCACGACTACCGCGGCATCGCCGACGATCGGAGCCAGGTATCTCGCGCCGAAATACCAGGCCGCGAAGCACGCCGGAAGCCATAGCGCGATGTGCAGCGCAAATTTCGCGACCGATGCGGCTGCTGGCCGCGTCACCGCGCCTCCGCCGCGCGGGCTCCGATGAGGCCTTCGAACGGCGAGGCCGTCGGCAGTGAGCGGATCCACAGCAGCCAGACGACGAGCACGTCCAGCATGATGAGGCCCTGCCACACGTAGAGGTGCGCCCACTCGAAAGCGCGCGCGCTCCATTGGCCCAGGTAGAAAAGGCTGATCACCCTCACCACGTTCAGCCCCTGCACGGCCAGCAGCCCCACGAGGATCCCGATCGCGCGGTGTTTCCACGGAGCCGGGAAGGCAAGCATCGCGCAGATGAGGACGATGGCGGCCTCGACGCCGTTGCAACCCGACTCGATCGAGATCGCGAACCCGTTGACCGTGCTGAGGATGACCTTGCCGGACGCGGCCACGTGGGAATCGAATAGCGTCACCACGGCGACGCTCGTGCGGGCC
>Ga0136846_1223055_pt1 | contig 12684 bp, 8 predicted proteins | sample HopSoiMetagenom2_FD_96841 | JGI IMG/M metagenome (GOLD analysis project Ga0136846, IMG submission 96841) | Grasslands soil microbial communities from Hopland, California, USA - 2 Assembly 2016 (version 4) | ecosystem: Environmental > Terrestrial > Soil > Grasslands | place: USA: Hopland...
TCACTTGGAGCGATCTTGGCTCTTGGCAATCATTGCTGGATTCAAGCGTGACCGATGAGAGCGGAAATGTGGTGATCGGCGATGTCGTTGCCATAGACTGCGAAAATTCCTATCTGCGCAGCCGCGGCAGGTTGCTGTCGGCAATCGGGCTGAAGAACGTTGCCGTTGTCTCGACCGCCGATGCGACCTTCGTGGCCCCTGTAGCCGAAAGCCAGCATGTTAGGCGGGTTGTCGAGCGGCTTGAGAAATGGGGCCGTCTCGAAACCAAGTTCACGCCTTCCCACAATCATGTTCTGCTGCCGGGCGCCTGGCGCGAGCGTGTTGCACACTGGCTTTTCAATGAGACATTGCCGCACTGGTCGACGGTGGGGGTGGACGAACGCTACGGAGGCTTCCACGAGGCATTATCGCTAGACGGCAAGCCGCTTTCCAAGCAAAAGCGCATGCGAACAATGGCGCGGCAGGTCTATGCGTTTTCGGTCGCCAAGCTGCGCGGGTGGGACGGACCCGCCGACAATATCATCGCGCATGGAATCGAGTTCATGAAGCGTGGACGAACCAGTCGAGGTGGCTGGGCACGTACACTCAATGTCGACGGAGCCGTCGCGGATCCGTGCGAGGATGCCTACGATCATGCCTGTGTTCTTCTGGCCCTGGCATACGCCCATCAGGCACAAAACCCGGATGCGCTCAGGCTCGGCGAAGAAACCATGGCTTTCGTCGCCGCGCATCTTGAAGATGGCCGTTTGAACGGGTTTCTCGAAACGTCGAGCGGGACGGGGCTACGCCGCAGCAACCCCCACATGCATTTGCTGGAAGCCTTCTTGGCGTGGCATACGGCTACCGGCCAGCGGAGCTATCTTCGCCATGCAGCGCGCATCGTCGATCTCTTCCGCACGCATTTTTTCGATGCCGACAGCTGGACGCTCGGGGAGTATTTCGACGACAAATGGAAGCCGGCTGCCGGTGAGCAGGGGCAATGGACTGAGCCCGGCCACCATTTCGAATGGGCCTCGCTCCTCGTCGAGTTTGCCGACAAGAGCGGACAGACTGATCTCATGCCCTATGCAAGAAAGCTCTATGCCTCCGCTATAGCCAATGGGCTCAATCGATCGACCGGCCTGGCCTATGGTGCCGTGTCGCGTTCAGCTTTGCCGCTCGACATGATCTCGAGGAGCTGGCCCCAGGCGGAGGCGATCAAGGCCGCGATCGCACTGGATGGAACCGGCGGGCCAGACCTGAAGCCGGAGATCGAAACCCGTGTCGGGCGCTTGTTTCGCTGGCATATCGACCCAGCCCCCGTAGGACTGTGGATCGACAGGATCGATGAAAAGGGCAGGGCCTTAGCCTCGGAAACGCCCGCCAGCATATTCTACCACCTGGTGACGGCCCTGATGCAGTATCTTGACAAGACGGAGAGTGCGATAGTTCGGCCGATATCGGCATCGCCTGATGCATCAAGGCCCGGCTTGGATCGAGATATGTTCGATCAGGCGCTTCGGGATTCGGCTTAGAATGCCTCTGTCATACCGGCCGCGCCTCATCAAAATGAGCTGATACCGACCACCATTGGGAGCAACACCGCTCGGCACTGTACACCATTTGAACGGGTTTTCGCAGCGGGAGCGACAGCCTATCTCTCAACTGCTGGAATTGGTCCAGTCGTAAATATGGATTTCAAGCATGCTACAACGGTCGCTGGCGACAAACGACAGGTCATGGCGAGAAGTTGGCATGTCGCACGAATTTATCAGTCTTCACGATGTATTCTACTTTGTGAGGCAGTATATTGTCTTCATATCTGCGTTTTGTGTTGCAGGTCTCTTGCTATCGACGTTCTATGTCATCACCTCTGACCCGATCTATTCGGCGCGAACGCAAATCCTGATCGAGCCGAAGATTCCCCGCGGCCTTCAGCAACAGCAGCCCGCCGAAGTGAACCTGTCTCTCGACACCGCCCAGGTCGAGAGCCAGCTCGCGGTTCTGCGCTCCCAGAAGATCGCGATGATGGTAATCGATGACCTTGGGCTTATGAACGATCCAAGCTTCAGGGACATTCATGGGCCTGGCATCGGGGCCCGGATTCGAAGGGCCTGGGCCAGCATCGTTGACGCCGCGTCGCTGCACGACCATGGCGGCTATGCCGCGTTGGAGAATTTCCCGTGGTCAGACGACAAACAAACGGAAGTTCGGCAACCGGAATCGGAGCGCGAGCGCGTCGCGGTTGAGGTGTTCGATGAGGGTCTGGAGGTGCAGCGTGTCGGCGTCTCCTACGCGATCGATATCACCTTCCAGTCCTTGGAGCCGGCTTTGTCGGCACGTATTGCAAATGCGACGGCCGATGCCTTCGTGCGCGAGCAGGTTCAAACGACAACGCAGGCAGCTGGAGAAGGGATCGTTTGGTTGGAGAAGAGGATGCAGGAGGTCGGCAACCAGATGAACGAAGCCACCCGCATCGCCCAGGAGTTTCGGGCAAAGCATGACTATAGTATCGATCAAAACCAAACGCCTGTCGGCGGCCAGGATGGCGTGGCTGGCGGCGACCGCCAGACCACCCTGGAGCAGCTGGAAGTTACCGCGGATACCTACCGCAAGATGTACGAGAGCCTGCTTGCGGCATACACAAATTCGGTTGATCAACAGCCATATCTAATCGCAAATGCCAGGGTCATCACCTCCGCGACCAGCCCGAATGTGGAAAGCTGGCCACGCAAGAAACTGATCCTTGCCTTCGGGGGACTCGCCGGACTGGTCGCCGGCATCGGCTTTGCCGTTGCTCGACGAAGTCTTGATCGCAATGTACGCTCGGCGCAGCAAATCGGCCGGGAACTGGGTCTGGCGTGTATTGGAGAGTTGCCGCACGTTCGTTTCAAACGAGGTGGTTTCGGTCGTCTCGACGAGGTGCTCAGGGAGCCTCAATCCGTCTTCGCGGCCAGCTTGAAAAGTGCCAAATTATCGATCAACGTCGCGAGAGGACCCAGCCAAGCGCGGATCGGGATCACTTCAGTGTCCCCCGGAGACGGAAAAGCCACCGTCGTTAGCAATCTGGCGGCGCTCTATGCAGTATCGGGCATTCAAACTCTGGTCGTTAATGCCGACAATAATTCCGCCGTGGCCAATGATTTGCTGAAGACGCCGAATTTCGATGTGTTCGACCAGGAATCCGTTGATGCAAAAGGGCATGTAAGAAAAATCCAGTTAATTGAGGAAACTGGATATTACTGCTTGAAGAGCTCTGAGAGTGGAGCAGGCAATTTGATTATCGCCAAGAATTTGGAGAATGTTCTGAAGGAAGTCGGCCTATACTACAAGATGACCCTTGTAGATCTTCCGCCATTTACATCGGGATCCGATACACTTTCAATCTGCCCGATGCTTGCTGGCGTGATTGTTGTAGCGCAGTGGGGCGTAACCTCCATGGACCAACTTGCAGAGTTAGTGGCGACCCTCAGGAACAACAATTCAACCGTCCTGGGCGTAATACTGACCAAAGTCCATTCAGCTTCGACGCGTGATCACCGTAAGCTCGCAGCTCAAGCTCCACGCTAACGATGACCCTCTGGCGCGTTGCCGTCTTGGAATTGACCCCGTCGATTTGGTTCGGCTGACATGACAGTCAGGCATCCTGACGCTTGGATGCATAGGCGTCTTGCAATGCTGATGACGGGCGTCGCCGGCGCCAGGTTGCACGCCATCGCCCCGCTTCGTTCGCTTTCGTAGACAATCTGGCCGCCGCTCCGTCCAATCGGCCCGCCTCACACCCGCCGGCATAGCCGTGCGGCCTGCGGCAAGGCTTGCGTCGTACGCGCAGGTCTCGCCGGTGCACTCGCTATAAACGCTGGCGGGTGCGCATATGTGGGTGGGCACCAGGGGTCGTTCTCTAGCAACTTCGGCGTAAGTTGGGTGAAGTGCGTAATCGCAGACCTACTACCTTTTCGTTGCTTGCTGACCGGCATGCTCGATTGCGAATATGTCAAGGAAACAGAAAGTTGTCGCTACAAATGTCCGACACGTTTGAAAACAGTCTGCAGCAGCTTGGAATGAACCCTTCGGTGGGGAAGCGAGCCGCGCCGGTGGCACTGTTTGCCCTGCCGGAGCCCAGCGCAAGCATCAGGCCGCATGTACATTCTGTCTGTTCAGCAGAAGTCAGCGCCAGCCAAGCCCCCAACGCCATCACTCCTGGGACCGACAAATCTTCGGCAATCGCCAACGACAACGCACCAAGCCGACGCCTGCAGCCAATCGGGGGTCGTGCAAAACGGCTGCTAGACCTCCTGGTTGCCTCAATCGCGCTCGTTCTGGTCAGCCCCGTTATGATATTCATCCCTCTCGTCATAAAAATAACGACGGGCGGGCCGGTACTATTCGTTCACCGCCGCATCGGGTTCAACGGAGCGGCCTTCGATTGCTACAAGTTCCGCACCATGGTTCGAAATGCCGAGGAGGTGCTGGAACGACATTTGAGTTCCAATCCTGACGCCGCTCAAGAGTGGGAGGCCAACCAGAAGCTGAAGTGCGATCCACGTGTTGTGTTTTTTGGCCATATGCTGCGGAGATCGAGCTTGGATGAGCTGCCGCAGTTGTTCAATATCATGCGTGGCGACATGAGCTGCGTTGGTCCGCGACCTGTCGTGGCCGACGAACTGGAACGCTATGGAGCCGCATCGCTGGAATATCTGAAAGCGCGCCCAGGGCTGACGGGCCTTTGGCAGGTGAGCGGCAGAAACCTGGCCGAATATTCTTCCCGTGTATCGATCGACACTCAGTATATCCAGACATGGTCATTCGCAAGCGACCTCAAAATCCTTGCAAGGACAATACCGGCGATCTTGCGATTTGATCAGACTTCCTAGGTGGCACCCGCTGGAACCACGGCCAACGCGCTTGCAACGCTACCGGGTACGGTGGCGCAGCAGTCCGATCGCAAGGCCGATCAGATAGAAAGTCTGCGCAACGAGAACCAGGCATAGTGTAGAGCCGATCGTGGTTCGAACCGAAAGCTGGAGAACACTGCCGGTGATGAGGCCCATGAGGATCACCACAAGCGTAGCCACAATGATCGCTGGCGCGCGGAACTTCAGCCCGATCAGCAGGGACAGGCTTGCAACGCCGACGACGGCAAATAACACGACGATCTCCCCAGGTCGGCTTGGCACGGTCGATCTGATCAGCGTGTGCAGGAGATCAGAGTCGGCCCTTCGTGTGAAGCAGATGATTTGTCCATGCGCTTGCGCATCATACGCCGGTTATTGGAGGATTTGAGTGCAAATCTCCGTCGTTGGCCTGTTGGTATGCTGTGGAATTCTTGCAGTTGTGACCTACATGCGCTGGTCGATGATCACCGCCCTTATTGCCTCGCTGGCTTTCGGCGCGACCGCAATCGGCACAATAGGCTCCCTAGGAGGATCATCTCCGCTGATCTTCACGATTTTCAACATACTGCTCATCGCGACAGCGTTGGCGCGGCGTGGAATATGGCGCGAAATTGGAATAGCCTTCGGACATATTGGTGCAACATGGATCGTGTGCGCGCTGATGATCTATGTGACTTTGGGCGCGCTGCTGTTCCCACGGCTGTTTGAGGGACAGACCAGTGCCTTTGTTGCGTCGCGAACCGGCAGGGGCGTCTACGAAGCGGCGTTGGCGCCGGTGTCGGCCAACATTTCTCAGACCGGATACTTCGTGCTTGCTGGGCTTACGTTTCTGGCGGTCTGCGTGCTGGTTCAGCGCGAAGGCACGTTAACGGATATCAAACGCGGTTACTTCTTGTGGTTCATCTTGCACGTGTCGATGGGCATGCTGGATCTGTTGGGGAAAGTCGCAGGTGCCGGCGACATCCTCGCCCCCATCCGGACCGCCAACTACTCTATGTTGACGGACGTTACAGAGGCTGGATTCTTTCGCATCGCGGGGGCGTTTTCAGAAGCTTCGGCCTTCGGCGGCGTATCCCTGTCAGGCCTTGCGTTCAGTTACACCTACTGGACCAAGACCGGATCCAAGTTTGCGCTCGGCCTGGGATCCGTATTGTTCGGCCTCCTGTTGCTATCGACATCGTCGACCGCCTATGTCGGCCTCACCATCGTCAGCTTGCCGGTCGTCATATCCATCGCAACGTCCCTGGCTTCAGGTCGGCTAAGATCTGGGGAAGCCTTGCTTTTGACGCTTCTCATGCCCCTGCTGCTCCTGGGTATGGGCGTCATCTTGTTTTACCCTCACTTCCTCGATCCGGTGGTGCAGCTTGTCGACACCACCATCATCAACAAGGTCACGTCGACCTCCGGCCAGGAGCGCAGCTACTGGAACTACAAGAGCCTGCAGTCCTTCTTCGATACGGCGGGGTTGGGAGTCGGCCTCGGCAGCTCTCGAGCGTCAAGTTGGCCGATAGCGCTTCTATCTCAATTGGGATTGTTCGGTACGGTCATCATGATGGTTCTACTGGCGATGCTGATGCGAGGCCTACGAGGCAGCAGCCATGTCGATCCGCAGGTGGACGCCATCGCCTCGAGCGCCCGCGCCTGCGCATTGTCCTCACTGGTGGCTGGATCGCTGGCAAGTGGCAGCCCCGACCCAGGCATCGTGTTCTATATTCCACTTGCTGTCGTTCTCGTGTGTCGACGCTTGCCCGTCAAATACAATCGCGCCGTGGTTGCCGCCATGCCGCGGTTCGATCACCCAGTCCGTTCCGGCAAGCGTCGAACGGCCTCGATCCCTGGGCACGCGTGACAAGTTGCGAATGCCCGGGGTCGCGGCCTATGGAATAGCGATGGTATTGGTGGGGTCTTCCCGAAGCGCTATACCGGGCGCCTGCTTGCGTCCCTTCGATGTTGCGCCGAACGCACCCAGGTCATCCGAGATCATCGGTATGTCGACTTTTATGGTATCCCCGGGCTCGACAGCGCTCGTCTCGCTCGCTTCCAACTTCTCTGTCGTGCCGTCCGCGGATGGCCTGAAAATCGTGTAGATCGGCGCCGCCGCTTCCATATCGGCCCGGCGGGCTTCCAGGCTTGGGGCGGAGACTTCGGAATCGTACAACAGCTGCTGTGTTGTCTCTGTCTTGCTCGCGAGGGCATCGAGCTCGGCCTGCGTTTGGCGCAAGTCGACCGTCACCTCGTTTCTCCTCCCATCCTGGAGTTCAAGAATCGAAATGTCCGTCTTGCTGATTTCCTGGCGGCCCCGCAGCAGGCTGGTCTCAGCCGCAAGCCTTTCACTTTGGGCCTGCGCGAGCGTCCGTTCCAAGGAGAATTCGCGAGGCGCAACCGCGAGACCTTTGTCCACCAGCGCTGAGACGCTTTTCAGCTCCTTTTGAATGGACTTGATCTGCGTATCCAGGAAAACCAGTTGCTCCTCAAGCGACGTGAGTTCTTTTTCAAGGAACTCTCGCAGGTTTTGAAGTGCCTTGATCTGGGTATCCAGCCCTTCGCTCCGCGCCTGAAACACCAGGCGCTCCTGCTTGACGATCATGGCGATCGCACTGTCTTGAATGTGGGCCGTCACTTCCGGCGGGAGGGCTATCTCGTCGGCATGAGACAGTTCCGCCTCCAGCCGTGCTTTCCGCACGAGCAGATTGACCTCGCTCAACCTGATCAGACCAAGATCCCCGCGGGCCTGGATCGCCTCGCGTTCGAACCTTGCGTCCTTGTCTTCCCGGGTTCGCAGTCCGCCTGCAAGACCTAATGCCTTCAAGACCGTCAGCCCCGGCCGATACGCGAACTCTCCCGACTGCGAGACCTTGCCCACCACGTAAATCGGTCGGAACTGGACGATTTCCACCGCTGCGGCCGGTGGTCTTGCCAGACCAATGCTTCGCATCAGGCTTTCGCCGACGAAGCCCGCGACCTCCTGGGTCGTGAAGCCGGCAGCCTTGATTTCTCCGACCAATGGCAGGGAAACGGAGCCATCTGGGCCGACCGTATAAACGTCATTGAGCGCATCCCAAGCAAATATCGAGTCCCGAGACGCCCGCCATTCGTAGACCTTCACGCGAATCTTGTCTTGAGCCCCCAGAACATACCCTGTGGGGTTGGCAGATGAAGCGCCAACAACTGCGCTGGCTGAAAGTCCCGCCAGCACAGCCACACGAAGAAAATGCGCGGTCCTCCATCGATTGAACAGCTTGCGTGAGCACGCCACGCGATTGGTCAACCCAATGTCAATCGAACGAGTTGGCTCTTCCAGCATCACGACCTCTGCGCTAGATTTCCAAAATATATTCCGGCTCTACCCGACCTCTCGCCACATGTGATATGGCAAGAAGATTGCCACGGAGGCGTCCTCGCCGATCGACATAGGACTCCGGCCAGAGGCTGCGTGCGAGATTAGCGAGAAGATTCTTGCCCACCAGCCGCAATGCGAAGATGAACGGAACGGTGCCTTTGCGGATAAGATATATTGGGTTGGCTACCTGAGAATAACCGAAGCGAACACCACTAACGCGGCCGGTCTTCACGCCGAGGTGGACACCCCGGACCGAGTTCAAGCCAACAACCCGCCCTTTGACTCTCAGTTGGCTGGTGAAATCGACGTCTTCCTGCCACCCATAGAGGACTAGGCGCTCATCAAAGCGCAGATTGCCTATGAATGCCGTCCTGATGGACATGTTGCAGCCATAGCCACACAGCTTGTCCACGCCGCGCGCTTGCGCGGTGGGGCCGGCATCTGCGAGCGCTTGCATACCCTCATCCCAGGTCAGGCCTGCCGAGCTTGCTCCATCCCTAAGCACGTTGCCTGTTATGACCGCCCAGTCAGGTTGCTGCTCGAAGGCCCTCGACACGCCGGCGAGATAGGTGTCTTCAGGAATGAAGTCGTCATCGAAAAAGGTGACAATGTCGAACCGGTCAACGACCGCGTCGAGAGCGACGTTTCGCTGAGCGGGCAAGCCGGTCTTGCCGAGCAGTATCGAGACGGGGAACGTTGAGGCCATATTGGTGGGGATGTGTCCGGCATCCGGGGCGGAGATGATGACGGCGTCCGGTAATCTGGACTGCTTCTCAAGCTGTGCAAGAAGTCGGGTCACGTGTTCAGGACGTCCGAACGTTGCAATGGCCACGACCACTTTCATCGACGATCAGCTCTTCCTTTGGCAAACAAAACCAGATGCAGGCGCGCCAGGCTCCATGATGCATCCTAACGCGCCAAACGCAGCGATGCAGCCTGTGCATAGGTTGGCGCTGATGCCCGCTCTTAGGCACATCGAAGTAGCAGGCTTACTCCGTTGGAATGCATGCATGCATGCTCTGTCAGGGACGCAGCTCAGCCTGAAAGGGAGCTTGTGCAGATCGGACGCACAACACACTGTCGCATGATGGCAAGGGGTCGGGGGAAAGCACATGCGTCATGATCGGCGGGCAAAATCTTCTGACTCACAACGTCTTGGTGGCAGTAGCACCCGTTCCGCTGCCACGACGCCATTGGCCGCTATCGACCGTAACGCCCGCATCGCTCTCGTGCACGACTGGTGCCCGAATTTTCGAGGCGGGGAACGCGTTCTCGCTCGTCTTTGCAAGATATTCCCGCGAGCCGAGGTCTTTACGCTGTTTGATTTTCTGCCGAAGGACGTAAAAGAAGATTATTTCAGGGGTGTCATGTTCCACGTATCCCCTATGAATCGTCTTCCGTTTGTAAAAAAGTATTACCGGTCACTTTTCTTTCTCTGCCCATTCATGGTCGAGCAATTTGATGTAACTGGGTACGATGCCGTCATTTCCTCGTCTGCAGCCTTTTCCAGAGGCGTTCTGACCAGGCCGGACCAGCCCCATCTTTGCTATGTCCATAGTCCGGTGCGATATGCCTGGGACGAGCAATTCTCCTACCTGCAGCAGGGTGGGCTAGGATTCGGGCCGAAGGGCCTGGCGTTTCGGTATCTGCTTCACAATCTGAGGATGTGGGATGTTCGCACCGCGCATGGTCCTGATCTGATGCTGGCGAACTCGACCTACGTCCGTTCGCGAATCCAGCGGATCTACGGTCGCGACGCAAGGGTGGTCCATCCACCTGTGGCCATCCAGGAGCTCGAATTCGTCGCTGACAAGGACGACTACTATGTCACGGCTGCGTTTCACGCTCCTTACAAGCGCACGGACCTCATCATTGAGGCATTCAGCAAAATGCCATCGCGCCGGCTGGTCGTTGTAGGCGACGACGTGCAATCAAAGCACCTGAGATCGATCGCCGGTCCTAACATTGTCTTTACCGGGTACCTGCCCCGGCACGACTATATCGACAAGATCGCGCGCGCTCGCGCCATGGTTTTCGCCGGATGCGAAGACTTCGGGATTGCCCTTGCCGAGGCGCAAGCGTGCGGTACTCCGTTGATCGCTTTCGGCCGTGGCGGGGCTCGCGACATTGTTCGGCCGCTTGGCGACAGCAATCACCCCACCGGCGTGCTCTTCGACAAGCAGACACTTGGCTCCCTTTCGACCGCTATTGAGCGGTTCGAGGCGAACACAACTTCTATTGCGCCGAACGCATGCCGCCTGAATGCAGCCCGGTTCTCCGAGGAACGGTTTGATTTGGCCATATGTGACGCCCTTGGCCTTGCTCAATCAGTTCAGTCTGCCCGCGAAATGGGACACAACGCATATCTCGGAGCCGAGAGTACGGCCCGCGACATTTCCGATAGTCTTGCCGAGGCAACCCTGCCATGAATTCATTTGACCCGCATGCTGCCAGGAACGGCCAGGCACTTCGAACGACGGCGTGTCCGTGCTGCTCAGCGGCGGTTGGTCGATCAATTTATTGCGTCGAATCGGTCCCGGTTCACAGTTGCGTCCTCTTGAACACGGCTGAGGAAGCTCAAGCCTTTCCCCGTCGCCAGATTGATCTGGCATTCTGCGAAGCGTGTGGCTTCATATTCAACAAGGCCTTTGACGAAGGCGTTATGGTCTACTCGACCAATTTCGAGGAATCGCAGCATTTTTCGAGCACCTTCAACAACTTCGCGAAGGAGCTCGCGCATGAGATCGCTCGCAAATGCGAGATAGCGGGCAAGAGGGTGCTGGAGATAGGCTGCGGCAAGGGAGAATTCTTGCGAGAACTCTGCCAGTCGGGCAAGGCCACGGGGGTCGGCATCGATCCAGGGTATCGCGCCGACAAGGGACGCAACGAAGACTTCCACAACATCGAGTTTATCGTCGACTTCTTCGGAACGCGGTATCGGCATCTTCAATCCGACACGGTCCTTTGCCGACACACGCTCGAGCACATAAAGTCGGTTGCCGCATTCGTGCGGCTGATCCGCGAGATGGTTGGCGAACGGACCGAAGATTGGATCTTCTTCGAAACCCCCGACGCAAAACGCGTGCTCGCCGAAAGTGCCTTTTGGGATATCTATTACGAGCATTGTTCCTATTTCAGTGCCGGCGCGCATGCGCGCCTATTTCGGCAGGAAGGCTTCGACGTCATCGATCTGGAACTCGTCTACGACAAGCAGTACATCGTCCAGTACGCCAGGCCGTCAAAAGACCGATCAATGCCAAGGCTGCCGCTGGAACGCGACCTGGAGGAAATGCACCACTTGGCCGAAACGTTTCCCATCCGCGTAAGGGCTTCGCAACATCGATGGCTGGAGCGTATCCGTTCTGCCCATGCCGCTGGCCGGCGCGTGGTGCTGTGGGGCGGCGGCTCCAAGGCGGTGTCATTCCTGACGACACTGAAGATAGGGGAGGAGGTGTCTGCTGCTGTCGACATCAATCCCTACAAGCAAGGCAAATTTACGCCAGGGAGCGGCCATCCTGTGATCGCTCCGACAGAGCTTGTTGATCATCCACCCGACCTCGTCATCGTCATGAACCCAATTTATCGCAACGAAGTGGTCCAGTCCCTGGACGCCTTGGGCTTGCGGCCGGAAGTCGTCTCGGTGTGATCGCGACCTCGCGCGGAGCGAGCTGAAAATGGAAGTACCCATGCCTCCACAGGTGTCCCTAGGTCTGCCCGTCTATAACGGCCAGAATTTCCTCGCCGAGGCGATCCGTTCGATCCTCGATCAGGACTTCAACGATTTCGAGCTGGTCATAACCGACAACGCCTCCACCGACAGGACCGCGGATATCTGTCAGGAATTCGCACGACGGGATGGACGCATCCGCTATTTTCGCAACGAACGCAATCTAGGCGCCGCCGGCAACTTCAACCAGGCTTTCAAACTGAGCACCGGCAAATATTTCAAATGGTGCGCGCACGACGATACGGTAAACGGAGGTTTTCTCACGGCGTGCGTTCGTGCACTCGACGAGAACGCCACGCATGTGATTGCCTACCCCCGCCTGCTGGGCATCGACGAGGCCGGACAGTTGACGGGGTATGTCGAACGTGTGCCGTCCGGCATGGAAAGAGCGCCGCCGGCGTCCCGCTTCCGGCTGATGGTTGCGGCGCACGGATGGGACGCGGCCATGTTTGGCCTTTGGCGGCGAGACGCCCTGGTCAAAACAACATTGCACGAGCCGTACTATGGGTCTGACTGTGCCCTTCTGGCCGAAATCGCTCTGCTGGGGACGTTTGTGGGCGATCCTGAGGCCGTTCTGTTTAGCCGTGACCATCCTATGCGCTCGTTTCGACTGCCGAGTTCCGATCGACTGGTCTGGCAAAATCCGGATGGCTCCAAGGCAAACGCCTTTGAGCTGTCGACACGGCTAAGGCATCTGATGGCGATCGTCTATCGGCACCGCGGGATCGTACCGTTTGGGCGGA
>Ga0136846_1231848_pt1 | contig 12683 bp, 11 predicted proteins | sample HopSoiMetagenom2_FD_96841 | JGI IMG/M metagenome (GOLD analysis project Ga0136846, IMG submission 96841) | Grasslands soil microbial communities from Hopland, California, USA - 2 Assembly 2016 (version 4) | ecosystem: Environmental > Terrestrial > Soil > Grasslands | place: USA: Hopland...
GATCAGCGACCAGAAGTGGACGATGGACAGGCGGTAGGAATAGACCGGGCGCTCCACCCGCTTGGGGACGAAGTAGTACATCATCCCCAGGAAGCCGGCGGGCAGGAAAAAGCCCACCGCATTGTGGCCGTACCACCACTGGATCAGGGCGTCCTGGACCCCGGAGAAGGCCGAGTAGCTCTTGGTCTCCAGGAGGCCCACCGGCACGGCGGCGTTGTTGACCAGGTGCAGGAGGGCGATGGTGACGATGAACGCCAGGTAGAACCAGTTGGCCACATAGATGTGGGGTTCCTTGCGCTTCCAGATCGTCCCCAGGAAGACCAGCAGGTAAGCGACCCAGACGATGGTCAGCCACAGGTCGACGTACCACTCGGGCTCGGCGTACTCGCGGCTCTGGGTGATGCCCATGACGTAGCCGCTGGCCGCCAGCACGATGAAGAGCTGGTAGCCCCAGAACACGAACCAGGGCCAGACCCCGCCGGCCAGGCGCGCCTTGCAGGTGCGCTGCACCACCCAGAAGGAGGTGCAGATCAGGGCGTTGCCGCCGAATGCGAAGATCACGCCGGAGGTGTGCACCGGCCGCAGGCGGCCGAAGTTCAGCCATGGCAGGTCGGGAAAGTAGAAGGTGCTGGGCCACGACAGCTGCGAGGCGATCAGCACGCCGACGCTGAGGCCGACGATGGCCCAGAACATGGTGGCGATGACCCCGGCGCGGATCACGCCGTCGGCATAGCGCGTGGGGTCGCTGCGCAGCTTGCCCGAGGCCAGGGCCAGGCTCATCGCCGCGAAGGCGACGACGAACGCGGCCAGCAGCATGTAGCCCTGGGCCCGGAACAACGGATCGGGCGTGAACGCGGTCGCCAGCAGCGACAGGAACGCGGCGACGCCGGTGAATATGTAGAGGGCCACGGCGTCGAACGACGCCCCCTCTCGCGGTGCAGCTAGCTGCGTCATGGAATCCCCAGCCGATTGGCGAACTGGGGCTGTGAATGTCGGCTGGCGGGTTCCGACGCCTTGATTTGGGTCAAGGACGGCCCGCGGCGCCCGCGGCAAAACGGACGTCGTCTGAGGAGTTCCCGGTGCGCAACGCCAGCCAATCCATCGCTGTCCACACAGACCGCATCGGGACCGGCCTCGCCGGCCTCCTCTTCCTGACGTGCGCGGCGCTCTCGGGCGGTCTGGCCTGGGCGCACATCGCCAGCCGCGGCGCGATCTGCGGCGCCGACCGCATCCCCCATTGCGGATGGTGCTACAGCGCGGCGGGCTTCGCCTTGGCGGGGCTCGCCGCGTTCGCCCTGGCCTTCGGGCCGGGCGCCGCACTGCAAAAACTGGGTTTGCTCCAGATCAAGGCCCGCTGAAGCGCCGCCTGCGAAAGCCCCCCTTACGGCGTAAGCCGAATGACAAGGGGATACACAATGACTGCCAAACTTGCCCTCGCGGTTGCGGCCGCGGCGCTCTGCGTCGCCGGCGCCGCGCAGGCGGAAGACTTCCAGCCCAAGGCCAAGGGGATGATCGTCCTGGACGTGCGCGTCACCGATGTCGCGCCCACCGGGACCGACCCGATCTATACGGCCGCCGGCGCCAACACGGGCCTGCGCGCCAAGGTGAAGTACGACGTCATGCCGACGATCGGCGTGAGCTACTTCCTGACCGACAATTTCGCCGCCGACCTGACCCTGGGCACAACCAAGCACAAGATCCGCGCCCACGGCGCCGGCGTGGACGTAGCGGTCAAGGATACCTGGGTGCTGCCGCCCACCCTCACCCTGCAGTACCACTTCGCGCCCAAGTCGAAGATCAGCCCCTACGTGGGGGCGGGCGTGAACTACATGCTGTTCTACAGCGGCTCCGACAAGAACGGCTTCAACCTGAAGGTCGACGACGGCTTCGGCGCGGCCCTGCAGGCCGGGGTCGACATCGCCACCAAGGGCCGCTGGACGGTCAATCTCGACGCCAAGAAGATCTTTTTCCACACCGATGCGCACGACGCGGCCAAGGGCCTGAAGACCAAGGTCACCCTCGACCCATGGGTGCTGTCGGCGGGCGTCGGCTATCGGTTCTGAACCGGTTGATCCTGCGCAAGGCGGCCGCGCCCAGGTTTCCGTAGCGTCCTCTTAAAGCAGGGAGGACGACGGATGAACCGTCTCAAGGGCAAGGTCGCCGTCATCACCGGTGGGGCGCTCGGGCTCGGGCGCGCCACCGCATTGCGGATGGCGCAGGAGGGCGCGGCGGTCGCGGTGGCCGACATGCGAGCCAAGGAAGGCGGCGACTTCGCCGACGATCTGGCCGCGGCCGGTCACCAGGCCTGCAGCTGGCCGCTGGACGTCTCCCGCGAGGTCGATGTCGCCCGGGTGATGGACCAGGTGGCGGACCGGTTCGGGCGCATCGACATCCTGGTCAACAACGCCGGCGTGGCCGGGACCAACAAGCCCACCGACCAGCTCACCGAGGCCGAGTGGGACGCGGTCCAGGCGGTGAACGTCAAGGGCGTCTTCTTCTGCACCAAGCACGCCATCCCGCACCTGCGGCGCGCGGGCGGGGGCAGCATCATCAACCTCAGCTCGATCTACGGCCTGGTCAGCGCGCCCGACGTGCCGCCCTACCACGCGTCCAAGGGCGCGGTGCGGATGATGACCAAGACCGACGCCCTGATCTATGCGCCGGAGAAGATCCGCGTGAACTCGATCCATCCAGGGTTCATCTGGACGCCGATGGTGGAGGGCTACCTCCACGACGCGGGCGATCCGCCGGACGGCCGCCAGGGCCTGGACGCCCTGCACCCGCTGGGCCACGTCGGCGAGCCCGACGACATCGCCTGGGGCTGCGTCTACCTGGCCTCCGACGAGTCCAAGTTCGTCACTGGCGCGGAGCTGGTGATCGACGGCGGCTATACGGCGCGTTGAGCCCCGCGATGCTGCGCCCCCTGTTGGTCTGGCTAGGCTTCATCCTGACGGAGAGCCTGCTCGGCGCCCTGCGCCGGCTGGTGACGTCGCCCGAACTCGAACTGGCGATGCGCGCGGCCGGGGTCGCCGTCGGGGTCCTGCTGATCCTGGCGCTGGCCTGGGCCAGCCTCGGCTGGATGCGCATCCGCACCCCGCGCCACGCGCTGGCCGTGGGTGGGACTTGGGCCGCCCTGACCCTGGCGTTCGAGGCCGCGCTCGGCCGCGCCACCGGCCTGTCCTGGGCGCAGATCGCCGCGGACTACGCGCCGGCCGGGGGCGGCTTCATGGCCCTCGGCCTGCTGGCCATGGCCCTGGCGCCCTGGATGGCCCTTCGCCAGCGCCGCCGATCCTCTGGAAACCGAGCTCAACGAGGCCTCCGATGAAGCACGCCGTCATCCTCGCCCATCCAGCCCGCCGCAGCCTCAACCGCGCCATCGCCGACACCTATGCCCAGGAGGTCCAGCGCCAGGGCCATCAGGTGCTCGTGCGCGACCTCTACGGCATGCGTTTCGAGCCCCGCCTCAGCGCCGCCGAGATTCCCGGACCGCGCGCCCCACAGTTCCGGCCCGACGTGCGCCGGGAGCGCGAGCTGTTGGCCGACGTCGAGGTCTTCGCACTGGTCTATCCGCTGTGGTTCAACGGTCCGCCGGCGATCCTGAAGGGCTACATCGACCGCGTGTTCGGCATGGGCTTCGGCTTCGCGCCGGGCTTCGGCGGGACCGACCCGCAGCTCGTCGGCCGGCGGCTGATCAGCTTCACCACCTCCGGCGCGCCGGACGCCTGGATGAAGGATACCGGCGCGCTCGGCGGCCTGATGCATCAGTTCGACGCCCACCTCGCGGCCGTGTGCGGCCTCACGGTGGTGGACCACGCGCACTTCGGCGGCATGGTCTCCGGGCTCACGGACGATGCGGTGGCGGAGGTGCTGGCCAAGGTCCGCTCCGGCGCCTCGGCCCACTTCCGCGCCCACCCGCCGCGCGCGGCCTGACTCCAGCGGCCTGACTCCAAAAGAAAAGGCGCTTCCGCTGGAGGGGGGAAGCGCCTGCGTCTGATCCAGTTTGGGGGACAGGCGGACCGGACGCCCTCACCCTGCCCGGCTTGCGCGGCCGCCGCTTTGCGCCAGGTCAAATCGGGGCGAGCGCCGTCGGCTTGCGGCGGATCAAGGCGCGGCGGAGGGCGCGGGGCCAGCATCACCGCATGACCACCCCCAACCTCGACGCCCTGTTCGCCCCGAAGGCCATCGCCCTGATCGGCGCCAGCAGCCGCGCGGGGTCGGTCGGCGAGGTGGTGGCCGGCAACCTGCTGGCCGGCGGTTTCCGCGGCGAGCTGATGTTCGTCGATCGCAAGGCCCAGCCGGTGCACGGCCACCCGGTGGTTGCGAGCCTCGCCGACCTGCCCCACGTGCCGGACCTGGCGGTGATCGCGACGCCGGCGGCGGCGATCCCCGCCATCGTCGCCGAGTTGGGCGCGCGCGGCTGTCGGGCCGCCGTGGTGATCAGCGCGGGCTTCGAGGCGGACGGCGCAGACGGGACGGCCTTGCGCCAGGCGCTGCTGGAGGCGGCCCGCCCGCACCGCCTGCGCATCGTGGGTCCGAACTGCCTGGGCTTCCTGTCGCCGGCCCAGGGGATCAACGCCAGCTTCGCCCGCGGAGGCGCGCCCGCCGGGACGATCGCCCTCGTCGCCCAATCCGGCGCGGTGGCCGCGGCGGCCCTGGATTGGGCGCCGGCGCACGGGCTTGGCTTCTCCCACATCGTCACCCTGGGCGATTCCCTGGACGTGGATGCGGGCGACGTGCTCGACGCCCTGGCCGCCGACCCAGCGACGCGGGCGATCCTGCTCTACGTCGAGAGCCTCGGCGATGCGCGCAAGTTCATGAGCGCGGCGCGGCGGGCGTCGCGGACCAAGCCGGTGATCGCCCTCAAGGGCGGCCGCAGCCGGTCCGGCGCCAAGGCCGCCTTCTCCCACACCCGCGCCCTGGCCGGGGCGGACGCGGTCTATTCCGCCGCCTTCCGCCGGGCAGGCGTGCTCCAGGTGGGTGGGCTGGACGAGCTGCTCGACGCCGGCCTGGTCTTCGCCCACGGCCGCCCCGCGCCGGCCGCGAGCCTGGCGATCCTCACCAACGGCGGCGGTGCGGGCGTCCTGGCGGTCGACGCACTGGAGGCCCACGGTGGCCGCCTGGCGGCGCTCTCGGAGGCGACCCAGGCCACATTGCGCAGCCTGCTCCCCGCCAGCGGATCATGCGCCAACCCGGTCGACATCCTCGGCGACGCCGGACCCGACCGCTACGCCCGCGCGATGGCCGCCCTGCTCGCCGCGCCCGAGGTGGAGGCGGTTCTGGCCCTGAACTGTCCGACCGCCGTCGCCGACAGCGTTCTCGCCGCGGACGCGGTGATCGCCGCCCGGCGGGCCGACGGCGGCGCCAAGCCGGTGCTCGCCGCCTGGCTGGGCGAGGTCCACGTCGCCGACGCGCGCCGCCGGCTCAACGCGGCGGAGACCCCCAACTTCGCCAGTCCCGAAGCCGCCGCGCGCGCCTTCGTCCAGCTGGGCGCGGCGCAAGCCCTGCACGACGGCCTTTCGGAGGCGCCGGACGGCGGCGATGCGCCGGAGACCTTGGAGGCCGTCCGCGAGTTGATCGGGCGCGCCATCGATGAGGGCCGCGCCGCACTGGAGCCGGACGAGATCGCCGCGGTGCTGCGGGCTTACGGCATCCCTTTCGTCGCGACCCACATCGCGCGGACCCCCGCCGAAGCGGGTCGGGCCGCCGCCTCGCTGGATGGTCCGGTGGCGTTGAAGATCCTGTCGCGCGACATCAGCCACAAGTCGGACGCCGGCGGCGTCGCGCTCGGCCTCGTGGGCGCAGACGCTGTCGAGGCGGCCGCCCGGGCCATGCTCGCGCGGATCGCCGCCGCCCAGCCCGACGCCCGTCTGGACGGGTTCGTTGTGCAGCCGATGCTGAGCCGGCCCAAGGCGCAGGAGGTGCTGGCGGGCCTGGTCCGGGACCCGACGTTCGGGCCCGTGGTCATGGTGGGCCACGGCGGCGTGGCGGTGGAGGTGCTGGCCGATCGCGCCCTGGGCCTGCCGCCCCTGAACGGCGCCCTCGCCCGCGACATGATCGGCCGAACCCGGGTCTCGCGCCTCCTGGCCGGCTACCGCGACCGTCCGCCCGCCGACCTCGACGCCCTGGCGGACCTGCTGGTCGCGGTCGGCCGGCTCGCCGTCGACCTGCCGCAGGTGACCGAGCTGGACCTGAACCCCGTGCTCTGCGACGCCTCCGGCGCCCTTGTGCTGGACGCCCGCATCGCGGTGCGCGAGCCCGACGCCAAGGCCGCTCGCCCGGCCATGGCCACATGCGAGTGACCCGGGCGACCTGAACCGCCGCCGGCGCACACGCCGGCCAGGTTGGCGCAAAAATTCGGCCCCATGTCACGTTCATGGGCGCCTGCCTCGTCTGGATATCGCAGCCCATCCGAGCCAGACAGGAGATCGCCATGAGCGCCCGCACCAACCCCTTCGTCGCCGCCCCGCAACTGATGCAGCAGCTGATCGACTACGGCGCGACCCTGCTCGTCGACGGCCTCGAGCCCAGCCTGATCAAGCTCGTGGGCCTGCGCGCCTGCCAGATCAACGGCTCGGCCTCCGGGCTGCAGCGCTACGTCACCGAGGCCCGGAACCTGGGCGAAAGCAATGCGCGGATCGACCTCCTGGCGGCCTGGCGCGACACGCCGCTCTACAGCGAGCGCGAGCGGGCGGCGCTGGCCTGGACCGAGGCGCTGACCCGGGTGGCCGACACCCGCGCGCCGGACGAGGACTATGCGGCGGTCCGGGCCCAGTTCACCGAGACCGAGGAGGTGCGCCTGACGCTGCTGATCTGCGCCTTCAACACCTTCAACCGCGTGGCCGTCGGCCACCGCCTGCCGCCGCAGGTGGAGGCGGAACGGCAGGCCGCCTGATGGCGGGCGCGACCGCGGCCGACGCCGCCGCCGCGGCCGCGGTGTTCGACCCGCTCCGGCCCCGGCTGGTGCGGGTCGCCTACCGCATGCTCGGCTCGGTCGCCGACGCCGAAGACGTGGTGCAGGAGGCCTTCATCCGCTGGCTGGGGACCGACCGGTCCGCGGTGCGCGAGCCGGAGGCGTTCCTGCGCCGCGTCGTCGCGCGCCTGGGCCTCGACCAGTTGAAGTCCGCCCGGGCCCGGCGCGAGACCTACATCGGCCCCTGGTTGCCGGAGCCGGTCGTCGAGGCCACGGAGGCGGCGCCCGACGAGGTCACCCTGCCGCTGCTGCTGGCGCTGGAACGGCTGTCCCCGCTGGAGCGCGCGGCCTTCCTGCTGCATGACGTGTTCGGCCTCGGCTTCCAGGAGGTGGGCGAGACGGTCGGGCGCGACCCTGCGGCCTGCCGGCAGCTGGCCGCCCGCGCCCGCACCCATGTCCGCGCCGCGCGCCCGCGCTTCCCGGTGTCGAAGGATCGCGGCCTGGAGATCGCGGCGGCGTTCTTCGCCGCCTCGCGCAGCGGCGACCTCGCCCGCTTGCGGAGCCTGCTGGCCACCGACGTGGTCCAGCTGGCCGACGGCGGCGGCAAGGCGCCGGCGGCCCTGGAGCCGTTCGCCGGCCTCGCCGCCGTCCTGGCCGTGCACGAGACCCTGGCGGGCGTGTTCGCAGCCGCGCCATCCCGCCTGCTCGGCTATGGCCTGGTCAATGGCCTGCCTGGGTTCGTGACCCTGGAGGGCGGCGACATCCTGCAGACCACCGCCCTCGCCATAGAGGGCGGCCGCGTCAGCGCCATCTACGTGGTGCGCAATCCCGACAAGCTCACGGACGTCCGCCGCCGGTTCTCGAGCTGGGCCGCGGGCGCGGCCCCATGAAGCACATGCGCCGCGATCGGTTACGGCATAAATTGACAGCGCTGTCTCTTCGGGCATTCTGAGCGGGAGAGGCGGCCTGATCCGCCCCGCGAGAGGAAACCCGTCGTGCAAGCTCGCCTGCCAGTCGTCCCCGCCGCAACGGTCGACACCCGTGACCATAGTCTCCTGCTGGGGCTGACGATGGCGCTCTTCTTCGCCTTCGGCTTCTGCACCGTGCTGGTGGACACCCTGGTGCCCAAGCTCAAGGCGGTGTTCTCGCTCAGCTACACCGAGGTGATGCTGACCCAGTTCTGCTACTTCCTGGCCTACTTCCTGGTGTCCGGGCCTGCGGGATGGCTGATCACCAAGGTCGGCTACCTGCGCGGCGTGACCATCGGCGTCCTGGTGATGGCGCTGGGGTGCCTGCTGTTCACCCCGGCGGCGGATGCGGGCAGCTACCCGGCCTTCCTGGGGGCCCTGTTCATCCTCGCCAGCGGCGTCACCATCGTGCAGGTGGCGGCCAACCCGCTGGCCGCGACCCTGGGCGACCCGGCCAAGGCCCACAGCCGCCTGACCCTGGCCCAGGCCTTCAACTCGGTGGCGACCATGGTCGGGCCGCTGTTCGGCGCGGCGCTGATCCTGTCGCACGTGCGCACCGCGCCGCCGCGGGGGCTGTCGCCTGCGATGCTGGGAGCGTTCCGCCGCGCCGAGGCCCAGAGCCTGCAGGCGCCGTTCCTCGGCATCGCGGCCGTCCTGCTGCTGCTGGCCCTGGTCTGCTGGAGCCTGCGCAAGCGCACCCCGCCCGCGCCGCGCACCGAGGGCGGTTCCCTGGGACGCCTCCTGCGCAACCGGCGACTGATGCTGGGGGCGCTCTCGATCTTCGCCTACGTCGGGGCCGAGGTGGCCATCGGCAGCGCCATCGCCAACTACCTGATGAGCCCGCGCGTCCTCGGCGCCGCGCCGCAGACCGCCGGCTCCCTGGTCAGTGTCTACTGGGGCCTGGCCATGTGCGGGCGGTTCATCGGCGTGCTGGTGCTGCGCAAGGCCCCGCCGGGCCTGGTCCTGGCGGGTTGCGCCAGCGGCGCGGCGCTGCTGGCGCTGACGTCGGCGCTCACGGCCGGGCCCGTGGCGGCCGCGGCGATCCTGGCGGTGGGCCTCTTCAACTCCATCATGTTCCCGACCATCTTCACCCTGGCGCTGGAGGGGCTCGAGCAGGAAGCGGCCCAGGGCTCGGGCCTGATCTGCCAGGCCATCGTGGGCGGGGCGGTGGTGCCGCTGGCGTTCGGCTTTGCGGCGGACCACGTGGGCATCAACCTGGCCCTGTTCGTGCCGGTGGCCTGCTACGCCTGGATCATCGGCTACGGGATCCTGGCCTTCACGGGCGCCTTCGCCGCGCGCAAGCCGGCGCGCCTCGGCGAAGCGCTGGTATGAGCGGCGGCTCAGCGCACCCTGCGGACCGGCAGCACGGCCAGGGAGCCCGCGACGGAGGCGCAGGCCGCGAGGACCAGGACCCAGCGGATGTCGGCGTGCTGGGCCTGCAGCAGCAGCCCCGCCGCCCATGGGGCCAGCACCTGCGGCGCGGTGTTCGACAGGTTCACGATCCCCAGGTCGCGCCCTGCGCCGCGGGCGGACGGCAGCACCTGGGTGACCAGCGCCAGGTCCGCGGCGTAGTAGGAGCCCACGCCACAGCCATAGACGGCGTAGAGCACGACCACCGCGCCCCAGTCGTGAGCCAGCGCCAGGCCCACCAGCGCGGCCGCCATCAGCACCGCCCCGCCCACCACGAACACCTTGCGCCGGCCCAGCCGGTCCGAGAGGCGGCCCGCGACCAGGCCCGCCGCGACGTTGAATACGCCGGAGATGATCGCCAGCTGCGCCACGCCGCGCGCCGCGCCGGCGTCGGAGCCGCCGTGGCCGACGCCGTCGCGGACGTAGAACAGCAGGTAGGTCTGAACGAGGCTGAGCGCCGTCACCACCAGGAACCGCCCGGCCCAGACCCACAGAAAGTCCCGCGTCGCCCCGGGGGGCGGCGGCGCGATCGGGGCGGCGCTGGCGCGAGCGGCCGCCGCCTGGGGCTGCGGGTCGCGGATCAGCAGGGCGAAGGGCACGATGCCGGCCAGGACGATGGCCGCCAGGGCCGCCAGCCGCGCAGGCTCGCTGGTCAGCCATCCGCCGATCACCGCCGAGCCGACCATGGTCCCGAGCGGAAAGCCGAGGCCCGCCAGCGCCGCGACCCAGCCGCGCTGGGCCGGCGGCACCCGGTCCGGGATCAGCGCCAGGAGCGGGGCGAAGATGAAGTTGAACGCCACCTGGAAGACCAGCATCGCCGCAATCAGGCCCGCGGGGGTGCGCGCCCCGCCGATCGCCGCATAGCTGGCCGCGGTGGCCACCGCGCCGACCAGCAGCCACGGCCGGCGCCGTCCCCAACGGCTGCGGGTGCGGTCGCTGAGCCAGCCTGCGCCGAGGTTCGCCAGGGCCGCGGCCAGCGCCCCCAGCGAGGCCACCAGCCCCAGCATCTCGCCCTTCTGGCCCGGCGCGAGCAGCGAGACCTTCAGCGGCAGGACGATCTGCAGCAGGGGCATGAAGCTGACGAAGGCGACAACCTGGGCCAGAACGAAGCCGGCGATGAACGCGCCGCCAACCTCCGGCTGGGCCGCCGTGGGCTCGGCTGCGACCGGCTCGTGGGCCGCGCTAACCACGGATCGGGTCTCGTCGCATGAGGGCCTTTCGGTTGACGATGCGGACGCCCTGGGCGATGCCAACCCCATGACCGCCGTGACGATCTATGATGTTGCTCGCGAAGCCGGCGTGTCCATCAAGACCGTCTCGCGGGTCCTGAACAAGGAACCCAACGTCCGCGGCGCCACGCGCGAGAAGGTGCAGCGTGCGGCCGAGGCCCTCGGCTACCATCCCAGCCTCTTCGCCCGCAGCCTGGCCGGCTCCCGCTCGCACGTGATCGCCGCCTTCGTGGACGCGGCCTTGACCATCGACCACTGGCGCGGCGAGCGCACCACCGACTACCTTACCCGCGTGCAGCTGGGCGCCACGCTGGAGTGCCGCGAGGCGGGCTACCACTTCATGCTCGAGCTGGTGGACCACGACCCGCTGACGGTGAGCCGGGAGATCCGCAACGTGCTGGGCGCGCTGAAGCCCGACGGCGCCCTGCTGACCCCACCCAGTTCCGACGACCCGGTCGTCCTGGCGCTGCTGGCCGAGGCCGGCGTGCCCTATGTGCGGCTGGGCGCGGAATCGCCCGGCGGCGGCGGGCTGCGACTGCACATGGACGACGCCGGCGCCGCCGCCGCGCTTACCGAGCACCTGATCGGCCTGGGCCATCGGCGCATCGGCTTCATCATGGGCGATGCGCACCATGCCGCCAGCCTGCGCCGCCTCGCCGGGTTCCGCGACGCCATGGCGCGGCACGGACTCGACCTGCCGGAGAGCCTGGTTCAGCCGGGCGACTTCACCTTCCAGTCGGGGGTGGTGAGCACGCGGGCGCTGCTCGCCCTGCCGCAGCCGCCGACGGCGATCATCGCCAGCAACGACGACATGGCCCTGGGCTGCCTGGCGGCCATGGGCGACGTGGGCCTGACCGCCCCGCGGGACCTCTCCGTGGCGGGCTTCGACGACAGCAACAGCGGCCGCGCCAGCCGCCCGCCGCTGACCACCATCCGCCAGCCGCTGGTGGAGTTGGCCGCCATGGGCGTGCGCGCCCTGATCTCCGGCGAGGTGGGGACCGGCGCCGACCGCGACGTCAGCGCCCTGCCCTTCGCCCTGCAGGCGCGGGCGTCCACCGGACCCGCGCCGGGCGCCGCCGTGTCGGACGGGGGCTAGCTGCGCGGACAGCTGGCGTCGCCGGTGTTCGAAACCAGGCGCGCCTCCTGCAGGCGTACAGTGAGCGGCCCGCGCGTCTCGATCACCAGCGGCTCGGTCACCCGCGTCATCACCGCGCCCGCGTCGCGGAAGCAGGAGAGCTTCACCCGCGCGGTGCGCCAGCCGGTGTCCGCCCCAGAGAACAGCGACCCGGCCTCCAGGCCCGCCCCGCAGCCGGCCCCGCAGGTAATGGCAAGGCGAACGTCCGAGCCCGCCGGCCGCACCACGCGGTAGCGGAGGTAGAGCGCCATGTCGCCGGTGGTCTGGCGCGACAGGTCCACGGTGGCGCCGCCGATGGCCAGGCGGCCCGGGCCGGTCCAGGTCGCCTGGCGGACGTTCTCCTGGGCGCCGTCGTCCGCCGCGGCGAGGTTCACGCCGCCGCTGGCCGCGAACCGCCAGGGCTCGGGCGTGTGGCCGGCGACGAAGAAGCGTTCGACGTTCAAGGCGGGGGGCGTTGGGCCGGGATTCTCGTCGAGCTGCGCCACCGGGGCGGCATGGGCGTAGCTGAGGCCATAGCCGTAGGGGAACTGGGGCGCATAGCCTGCGTCGCCGCGGTGCGTGGGCGTCGCGGCCGCCAGTCGGGGCCAGGACACCGGCAGCCGGCCGGTGAAGTCGTAGGCCACGGCCCCGTCAGGACGCCGGAACAGCACGTCCGCCACACCCTCCCCCTGCGACCCCGGCAGCCACGCCGCGACGAAGGCGTTCGAGGCGTTGATCTCCGGATTGGTCCACAGGGGCCGCCCGGACAGGAACACCGAGACCACGGGGATCCCCTGGCTCCGCAGCCGCTTGAGCAGCGCCAGGTCGCGCTTGTCGCCGGGCTGGTATTCGAGGCTGGGCAGGTCGCCCTGGAATTCCGCGTAGGGCGTCTCGCCAAACACGACGATGGCCACGTCCGGCCGATGCGCGAAGCGGCCGTCGGGCGCGAGTTCGGCCTCACCGCCGGCCGCCTTCACCGCCGCGGCGATGCCGCCCCAGATGGAGTGACCGCCCGGGAAGTCGGCGTTGGTGTTGCCTGTCCCCTGCCACGA
>Ga0136846_1213305_pt1 | contig 12682 bp, 25 predicted proteins | sample HopSoiMetagenom2_FD_96841 | JGI IMG/M metagenome (GOLD analysis project Ga0136846, IMG submission 96841) | Grasslands soil microbial communities from Hopland, California, USA - 2 Assembly 2016 (version 4) | ecosystem: Environmental > Terrestrial > Soil > Grasslands | place: USA: Hopland...
AGTACCCCCCGGCCTGTGGAATGCGAAAAGGTGGCGGCCATGGGTTATCGGGGCCGTCCTCGAACACGTAGGACCCATGAACGAGCGGGCCACCAGTGAACCTCAACACGTGGCGCGTGGGCATGATCCCGAGTCCTCGTCTCCTGGCGGGTCGACGTATGTCTTCACCTTCGCTCTCAACTCAGCCACCACCTGATCGTGGTGCGCCAGCGCCTGGTGGCGGGTGTGGTGTCGGCAGTCGTACCTCTCGGAGTCCTCGCCCTCCAGGCCGAACACCTTCGTCTCGAACAGGAGCGGGGGGCCGATCATCAAGAAGTTGTGGTCAATCGCCAGGAAGACCGTGGATATCCAGACATCGCCTACGGAGGTGCTGGCCACATGTAGCGGGGAGTGCCCGGAGCGCCTGTGGATCTCGTGCTGCTCCTCAAACCAGCGCGCCCACACCAGGACGTCGTCGTCGCACGGTACGGGCTCACCCTGGTCATCCAGAATCCAATACGTCATCGTGAATCCCCTGCCTTGCCTCGCCTCGCCTTGCCACGCCTAGCCAGGCCTAGCCATGCCGCGCCCTGCCGTGCCACGCCCTGTCTCTACTCCTCGTGGTCCGGACAGAAGGGTGCGTCCTCCGGACTGCTACGCCGGTAGATGCCGACGATGGTCACCTTGCCGCAGTAGCAACACACCTCGGCATCAGGATCAACGACGCGGGTCGGTCGACGGCAACTCATGTGGCCCGCCTGGTCGATGTGCAGTTCGCGGACAACCCAGCATGCCTCACACTGCGGATGGGTCCAGGTCATTCCGGCTGCTCGATCCGGTCCATCATGAGTTTGATCAGCGTCAAACCCAACTCCATGTCGAACACCATCTCGGTCATCCTCTCAACGATCATCACCAGCTCCGGCTTCGACAGGACCACGACGACCGACACGTGGGGCGCGTCAGGTCTGGTCCAGTCGAAGCCGCGCAGGCGTAGGGCCAGAACCTTGTCCAGAGGATCGTCGGTCTCCTCCTCCACGAGAAGCTTCATGTCAAGGCCGTCCAGCGTCATGAGGAGGTCGGCTTCCAGGCGTGCGGCGGCGGCCTTCGCCTGAGCGGTCAGATTCTCGCTCACGTTGTCGGTCACGTGTTGTTCTCCCGGTTCATCTTGCGCAGCTCCTCGCGGATGTCTCCGAGAACGGCTCGTATCCCGATCAGGTAGCCGACGACGAGGCCCTGTCCCGTCCCGACGACCACGGACAGGCCGATGATCGCGTCCTCCAGTTTGCTCATGGCCGCCGCCGTTCCCGGTGCTGGGTGATCTCCCACGCCCACAGGGAATTGCTGGTGCTCTCGAACTCGCGGGCGTCGCCGGGATACCACGTGATGACCTGTTGGGTGTCCTTGCGTCCGCGTCCCTGGTGGCCGGCGCGCGGGTCGTGGTCGGCGGCCAGGAAACATCTCGTGACGAGATTCGCGCCGTAGCGGACGGCCCACGGACATCTGTCGCTCATAATGGGATCATTCCCCCAACTGGGGTGTATAGACGCACAACACACCGAAAGGGATTATTGATCATGCGGATCGTTACCGACGTGCAGGCTCCGCCGACCGGGCAGCCCACGGCCCCGGCGCCGACCACGGCGCACTCCACGACACACTCCACGACGCCCCCGGCCAAGCTCCCCATCACGGGGCCGTCTGACGTGGCCACTGGCGCCCTGGCGATCGGCCTGCCCACTCTCATCCTGGGTGCGGTCATCCTGATGGTCCTGCGCCGCAGGCGGGCACGGACGGACTAGATGCATCCGGCCCCGGCCGACTGGATGGTCATGGCAGCGCTGCTCTGCGCTGTCGTGGCCATCCTTTATTTGGTGTGGTGGATGTTGCGGGGCAAGCCCACCACCTACGCCGGCAACCCAGACCCCGCCCGGATCACCGATCAGATGTGGTGGCTGTGGCAGCAGCTCCAGGCGTTGGAGCCGTCCAGCAAGTTGGGCGGCATCTACGCGAACAAGCCCGGATACCACAACGCGCGGGGCAACCTGCCCTACTACGACTACTCCGTCTGCGACGATCCGCCGGACCAGGGCGGGCCGGGCGACAAGGCCGCCGCGATCGACTGGACCTTCCCGGACGCACAGGGCGGCAACTACGCCACCATCTCGAAGTACACCAAGCGGCTCATCAACTCGGGCAAGGATCAGAACGACCCGCGACTGGACGGTTGGCGCGAGTGCTACGGCAACGCGGACAGCGACACCTACGTCGAGGGCTACGACTTCCGCTACCAGTGCGACGTCACGTCGGACTCCTCGCACCTGTGGCACATCCACCTGAGCGAGAATCGCGATCAGACCAAGAGCCAGAAGAACAAGGAAGCGCTGCTGTCCGTCCTCAAGGGAGAGACTGTTGCCCAGTGGCTGGGCGGAGCGGGAGGGGACGGAGCCGTGTTAGTCAACTGCCCGTACGACAAGGCACGTCAGGATCTCTTCTACGTGGGGCCGACCGGTGAGGTCTGGCACAAGTGGTTCACCGGAGGGTTGAACACGCTCTGGACCGGTGCGGGCTCCACGGAGAACCTCAAAGGCAAGGTCGCCGCCGGCACGTTGACCGCGTGCTGGAAGGTCGATCAGAACTCCATCGACATCGTCGGCCTGGGCCAGCAGGACGGCAACGGACCGGCCGGCGCCGGCCAGTACTGGGGAATGAACCTCGCACGCGGTGGAGCCAAGAGCGGATGGGGCAGCTTCGAGAAGTGCTACGGCGCGTACCCGTCCGCCACCCCGACCACCTTCATTGTTGACGCCGCGAAGCGGGAGCAGCAGGCCATGCTGATGATCGTGCTCGCGCTCATCGCGATCCTCGGCGCGGTCGTCGCCGTCCTCGTGGACTGACCTGATGGAGGTCGGACGATGGCGAAGAAGCGCGGTAACGCCGAACGTCTCCGTCGCTACTGGGAACGCGGAGCCGGCGCGGCGAAAATCCGATGGGGGCAGGGCGGGGACTTCAACCGCTGCGTGTCCCACCTGACCGGCAAGGTCCGAGACCCGCAAGGGTACTGCGCGCTGCGGCACATCCGGGCAACCGGCATGACCACGAGCCAGCACGCGCGGGGAAGGAAACGTCGATGAACACCGCCACACTGGCATGGGTAGCGATCGTGCTGTCCATCGTCGCACTCGTGTTGAGTATCTGGCGCACGCGATGAGCGTGCACTTATTCGGGGACAGCGACGACTTCGAGAAGGGCTTCACGCTCGGCGCGGTCTGGCAGCTCCTGCGGGAGGACTTCGACCACGCCAGCGTTGTCGTCCCCGCGTCGCTGTGTAAGCGGGCGATCCGCCTGGCTGAGGCCAGGGGGTACCGCGCGATGATCCGCAAACCGCCGGGGCTGCCCGGCCTGCGCTACGTCCGCTTCACCTCGGTCAAGGGAGGTACTGGCCTATGAACCGACCCGACGTGCCCACCGATCAGCCGTTCGTCTCCAGCATGGAGGAGGCGGCGGTCGGGGTGCACGAGATGTATGCCACGTTCCTGCGTGCCGGCTTCAACGAGAAGCAGGCGCTCAAGCTGGTCATGCAGTACCTGCGCCTCTCACACGAGTGTCCCAACCACACACCCGAATCGTAGGGCTCCAAGGAGGAGTGATGCCGCAACGCAAACACGCGCCGGAACTGAAGCTCCTCCACGGCGTGGACCCGAACGAGCTGGTGGACACCACCCCGCAGCCGACGCGCCGCGAGCCGAAACGTCCGACGAACCTGTCCGTCGTGGAGCGTCGGCTGTGGGATGAGGTCACCGCGGAGTTGAGGGACATGGATATGTTGACGTCATCGGACGCGGAGGAGATCCGCGCCTACGTGCAAACGGTGGCGTTGTCCTACCGCCTGCACGATGAGCTGGCCAACGCACGCAGTCTCTCGCCGGTCAACGCCGACACCGGCGTCGTGCACGCCCACCCGCTCATCGCCAGCTACGACCGGACCATCGGCCGGGCGCACAGCCTGGCGTCCGCACTGGGGCTCAACCCCCACGGCCGCTCAGTCATCCACGGGCGCACCATCGCGAAGCCCGACACCGAGGCCGCCAACGCGAAGGATCTGTACGCCTAGAGGTGGTAGCGCCAATGCAGGTCAGTCAACTTGATAGCCAGTGCTTCGGGCATCATCGGGTGGCTGTCCGCTGCCGCTTGCTCCACGTCAGTGGGTAGCCGTGTCGCGAGGCCGAACGGTCCGCGACAGTAGATCGCGAGCTTGCCGCAGTACATGCAGATGGAGAAATCCCCGTCCGAGGGCGCGTCGGTCTCGCCGTCCGCGTTGGCGTGGTCAGGGGTTCGCTTGCCGCAGTGGGGGCACGCCGTCTCCACGGAGTGAAAGTTACCTGTGGGCATGACCCCTCCCATTGTCGTCAGTTCAGAACAGGCCTGCCTCGCCGTGCATCGGGCAGTCACGGTTACGGACGTCGAGCACCCAGTCGAAGCCGACCTCGGATGTACGTCCGCGCCACTCGCAGACGCAGTCGGGGGAAAGGATGAACGCGATCACCTCGTCCAGTCCCGCGCGGAACGGATCGAGCCAGGGGTAACGGTCGCCTTCTTTCATCGCCTCATTCAACCAGGAGAGCAGTATTGATGCGTCGATTCGTGTTGGAACGTGACCGGGATGTGTCAGGTGTCAGCGGCACGGGCGTCGTCGCGGAAGGTGTCGAGTTCGATGATGGCAAGGTGTGCCTGCGCTGGCGTGGCAAGCACCGCTCGCTGGTGATGTGGGACGAGATCGAGTCGGTGCTGGTGATCCATGGTCACGACGGCGCGACCCGCTTGGTCTGGGTTGACTCCTGACTGCGGTGCTGGCAGTCGCACCACGAGTCCTCACGCGGACGTCCACAGTGTTCGGCTGGCTTGTCCGGCGCGTGCCGGCACTTCTCACAGACGAAGTTCATGTCAAGTCTCCTCTGTCGTCAGTGAAGGTGTGGCAGTTGCCGCAATACCTCTTGGCGATGTCGTACGCGTTGTGGCTCACCGCGTAGCAGCGCGGGCAGCGAAAGAACGGCGCGCGGTCCTGGGCGCGTACCGCGTCCATCCGGCTGTACGCCTGCTTCATCATGGCGACGATCTGACCTGGTGAAACACCCGCGTCGAGCAGCATTTCGCGGAGCTGGACGATCAGGCCGACCGACCGCTCGGTGTCGAGCGCGACGACCAGTGATATCCGTTCGTCGGGCGCCTCCACGAACGCGCCTTCCAGCTCCATTCCCAGGATGCCCGGATGCTCCGCGTTGTTGCCCAGGCGCTGGAGGACACCCACGCCGATCCGACGCGGCACGTAGAGATCGACAACCTCGCTGACGTTCATCGCCGCCTCGGCCTGGAACTCCTCGGTCACGGTGACTCCTTGTTCTTGGTGGTCCCGAGGGGGTCAACGATGATCCCTCCCGAGTGTGACGCGGCGCAGTTCGAGCGGTTCGCCCATCCCCACCTGCCGGTCTGCGCTGAGCGTGGTTCACATTTCTGTCTGCCGAGAGCTGTTCGCGTCTGCGGCTTCTTCGACTCGGTGCTGGTGCACACCAAGGGCAAGTTCGCGCGCAAGCCGTTCGTGCTCAGTGACTGGCAGCGCAACGAGATCGTCGGTCCGCTCATGGGCAACGTGGCCTGGTCCGACGAGCATTCGCGGTATGTGCGCCAATATAGAATGGGATGGATAGAGTTAGGAAGAAAGAACGGTAAGTCCGAATTGCTCGCCGGGCTGGCCCTGTACCTGCTCGCGTACGACGGTGAGGAGGGCGCCGAGATTTACGGCGCCGCCAGGGATCGCGACCAGGCGAAGATCATCTGGAACGTGGCCTCGCGCATGGTGCAGCTCTCCCCACGGTTGGCCACCCGGCCCGGTCTGCGTATCCGCCGCAACGAGAAGCGCATCGTGGACGAGCGCTCAGGTTCCGCCTACGTGGTGCTGGCCCGCGACGCCATGGGCAACCTGGGCCTGGACCCGAGCGCGGTGATGCTCGATGAGGTGATCGCCCAGCCGGACGGTGAGCTGTGGAACGCCCTACGCACCGCCCAGGGCTCACGTGTCGAACCGCTGATGGTCGCCGCGACCACGGCCGGCAATGATCCCACGAGCTTCGCGGCGGGCGAGCACGCACAGTGCGTGAAGGTGTCCGAGGACCCCGAGCGTGAGCCGCACCGGTTCACGTTCATCCGCAACATGCCGATCGACACGGACCCGTTCGATGAGAAGAACTGGTCGTGGCCCAACCCCGCGTTGGGTGACTTCCTGTCCATCCAGGCGTTGCGCGACGAGGCGAGGGAAGCGAAGAACGATCCACTGAAAGAGAACGCGTTCCGTCAGTACCGGTGCAACCAGTGGGTCAGTCAGTCGACGCGGTTCATGCCGATGCACCTGTACCGCGAATGCACCGGGGACCTGTGGCTCCAGCAGGACTGGGGTCCGAAGTTGATGACCGGGCGTGAGGTGTGGTGCGGCCTGGACCTGTCCGCGAAGTTGGACCTCACGTCGCTGTGCGCGTTCGTGCCACCCAAGGATGATGAGCCCGGCCACATGATGTGGTGGCACTGGCTGCCTGAGGACGCGTTGTCGGCGTTCAACACCGTCACCGCGAACAAGGCGAACGTGTGGGTGCGCCAGGGCTGGCTGCGGCTGATGCCCGGCTCCGTCATCGACTACGGCGCGTTGTGCCAGCAGATCCAGGAAGCGTTGCGCCCGTTCACCGTGCGCGAGATCAGCTACGACAAGTGGTCCGGTGAGATGGTGCGCCAGGACCTGGAGCGCCGCCTCGGCAAGCGGGTGCCGATCATTCCCAACGAGCCGACGTTCGTCGGTATGACGCTTCCGTTGCGGGAGCTGATGGCACTGACCATCAACCACGACTGGCTGCACCACGGCAATCCCGTGGCGATGTTCTGCTTCGACAGCGTGGAAGTCAAACGGGCTATCGACAACCCCGACCTGATGAAGCCGGTCAAACCTCACCGTCTGCCGACCGCCACCCGTATCGACGCCGTCGTGACCGCAGCTCTCGCGGTCGGGGGCTGGGTTGTGCGTGGCCAGCAGCAACAGCCACAGCGCCGTGCCTACGGCTTCTAAGGGAGGTACGCCGTGGTGACTCACACGCGAACACACGTCTACACGAGGTTTGCTAATCCCTATCTCCTCTGCACGATGTGCCGCGAATTCGTGACGGGCTTTCACGACCCGAAGCGCTGCGATTGCGATGGCGATTACTACATCACGCCGTGCAAACACCGCGTCTATATGGACATCTGCCCGTCGTGGGGTCCGGTTGACGGTTGCCGGTGCGAGGAGTCTCTAGGCCATCGCGACCACCCGAAGCGGGAGGAGCTGCGATGACCTCACTGGTGCTCTCCACGCAGCAGAACAAGCTCTACAACTTCCTGACCGGCACGTCGCTCGGCCTCGATGAGGTCGGCAGCCTGATGGACCAGTCGAACATGGTGCTGGCGATGGCGCACGACATGGCCGCCGACTTCGCCGCGTTGTATCCGCACTTCCTGTTGATGGACTCCTACTACCAGGGCAACCCGCCGATGCCGCGTGAACCGGAGCGGTTGACGCAGAAGTTCCGCGAGATGCTGGCGATGAGCCGGTCCAACTGGTGCGGCCTGGTCGTGGACATCGTCAACGAGCGGTTGAAGGTCGGCTCGATCAGCAGCACCGGCAGTCCGGTGCAGGATAAGACCGCGTGGCAGTGGTGGCAGGCGTCCAACATGGACGGTGTCTCGCCGCAGATCCACGTGGCCGCGTTGAAGTTCGGGCTCTGCTACGTCAGCGTGTGGCCCCGACCTGGGCAGCCGCCCCGCATTGTGGGTGAGCCGCCGACCGGGTGTTTCGTGCGTTACGACTGCGACACCGGTGCGGCGTTGGCCGCGATGCGGATCTGGCAGGACGACCTGTGTGGCTGTGTGCACGCTGACCTGACCACGCCGGACTACCAGTTCCATCTGACCACCAAGGACGCGGTCCTCGACCAGCTCTCGCTGTACGGGGTGCCGCCCCGCGCCAGCCGCGCGGTGACCATGGATGTCAGCGATGTGCAGTGGCAGTTCCGCGTGGACGGGTCCGTGGTGCCGGTGGAACGCAACCCGCTGGGCGTCGTCCCGTACGTGCGGATGACCACGTCACCGGATCTCCTCGGCGGCTACGCGTCTGAATTGGAAGGTATTACGCCGATTCAGGATCGCATCATCCGCACCATCTTCGATCGACTCATGGCGCAGGGGATGGCAAGTTTCCCGCGTGCGTGGGTGACCGGGGTCGACGTGCCGCTGGACTCGCAGGGCAAGCCCAAGGAGCCGGTGGACGCGGCCGTGGACCGGCTGTGGACGTTCACCGACAAGGACACCAAGGTCGGCCAGCTCGACGCGGCCGAGCTGACGGGTTACATCCAGGTAATTACCAGCGATGTGCAGGCGCTGGCTTCCGTGTCGCGGACCCCGCCGTCGTACCTGATGGCCGGCATGGGGATCTTCCCGAGCGGTGAGAGTGTCAGGGCCACGGAGTGGGGACTGACCCGCAAGGTCGAGGCCCGCCAGCAGTCCTACGGTGACGGCTGGTCCGACGTCCTGCGCCTGTGCGGCCGGGCCGCCGGCAACAAACGCCTGGCCAACGATCTCGGCCTCAACGTCATCTGGAAGGACGTGGAGGCCCGCTCCGAGTCCGAGGTCGTGGACGCCCTCATCAAGATGGGCACCCTCGGTGTGCCGTGGCCCGCGCTGTGGCAGCGCTGGGGGGCCAGCCCCGAGGAGATCACCTCCTGGACCAAGAAGCTCGATGAGGCTTCCGCCCAGTCGGCCGCGCTCGCCGCAGCCGCCGCGAAGCCTTCCGGGACACCGCCACCGGGGGCACTGCCTCCGCTGTCGGGATCAACCAACCCAGAGCAGGGCGCCGACCAGATCGAGCCCTGACCGTCACCAGCGACCAGGTGTCGCACGCCCATATGTAAGGAGTAGCGCATGACCGCGCCGCCCACTGGCGTCCCAGAGCCACCCGAGGCTGGGGCCACGCCGCCGTCCGATCCCACGAACCAGGGGTCCTCGGCAACCGATCGGGACGTGGAGATCGCCAACCTGAACGCGGAGAACGCCAAGTGGCGCCGACAGCTCCGCGAACGTGAGGCCGAGTTGGAGAAGATGCGGCTCGCCACCGCCTCGGAAGCGGAGCGAGCCGTTGCGGCTGCCCGCGCCGAGGGTGCGGCCGAGTACGCGGTCAAGTGGCGCAAAGCCATCGTGCAGAACACCGCCCTGGCGGTACTCGCCGAACGTGGTGTCACTGCGACCGAACCAGCTCTGCGGTCACTGGACCTGGACGAGATCGAAGTGGACGAGAACGGCAAGTTCGACCGCGCTGCGGTCCTGTCCCGCGTGGACGACCTGCTGGTCCGCTACCCGATCTTCGCGTCACAGGCACAGCAGGCGGGTGCACCTCCGTTGCCGACACTCACTGGCGACGGTCAACGCCGCCTATCCACCGACACGCAGATCAAGCAGGCCGGCAAGCTGAGCGATCAGGACGCCGAGCGGATGCTGCGCTACGGGATGGGTGGCTGAGTCGCCTCTCATAGAGGGGCCTCCTAATGGCTACTCCCTACGTCTCCAGGGAGGACGCGCTCGCTCTCGTCGTAGAGCAGCGGTCCACGGAGATTCTCCAGATGGCCACCGAGCAGTCGGTCGCCATGCAGACCTTCAACAAGCAGCCGGTGTCCTCATCGCAGTGGAAGCTGTCGCAGGTCGACAGCTTCCCGAGCGCGAAGTGGCTGGTGGCCACACCACCCGCCGACGTGGATGTCGCACCCAAGCCCACCACCTCCATGTCGTGGTCCACGGTGGATGGGTACGTGGAGGAAGCCGCCACGATCGCGATCTTCCCGGAAAACGTGCTGGCGGACAGCGAGCGCAACATCCTGGCCGAGGTCAAGGCCCGGTGCTCCGAGGCCATCGCGATCCTCATCGACAAGACGTGCTTCTTCGGGCAGTCCCCGGACGGCTCGCCGGTACCCGCGTCGTTCCCGGTCGGTGGTATCGCCGGCCAGGCGGCGGGCCATGACCACGCCTACGTGTGGGGCACCGTAGACCCTGCCGAGGATCTGGCCGCAGCGTGGTCGGAGACGATGGCGCTGGTCGAGGCGGACGGCTACGACGTGGGCCAGGCGTACAGCGACCGGGGTATCCGGCCGTACTTCCGCAACCTGCGGGACAAGAACGGCACCCTGATGTACGGCACGTCGTTGCAGAACAACGTCGCTGTCGACGCGGTCTATGGGGTGCCGGTCAACTACGTCACGTCGGGCATCTGGGACCGCAACGAAGCTGTCGCGATCATGGGTGACCCGGAGTACGCGATCCTCGGCATCCGCAGTCAGCTCGAAGCCAAGATGCTGTCCGAGGCCACGGTCGGAGACGTGAATCTCGCGGAGCAGGACGCCATCGCTCTACGTATGAAGATCCGTTTGGGTTTCCTCGTCCTGGCGCCCAAGGGTCTGGGGCAGACGGCCAACCCGTACCCGTTCGCGGTGCTCTCGCCGAAGGGGACCGTGGTCGCGACCGGCGCCACCGAAGGGAAGCCGGGCACGTGGGCGCCTGCGGGCTCCATTGCGCCGGCCAACCTGGCGGGCACGACCGGTGTGCTGGCCTCGCCGGCCACCGCCTGGGCGACGTCGTCCTACGTAGTGCTGAACGACGGTTCCCGCGCCGCCTGGAACGGCACCGCCTGGGTTGCCAAGTAACCGGTTCAGGGGTCGGGCGAGCGTCCGCGCCCGACCCCGTCACCGCCCAGCAGAGAGGGGAGGTGCCATGGCCGGTTACGCCACCGTGGCGGACTACGAGTTGAGGACCGGCACCGACGTGCCGGTGGAGATGGAACCCACCGTCCAGCAACGCCTGGATGACACGTCGGCGCTCATCGACGTGTACCTGCGGGACTGCCAGGAAGAGGTCGCCGCCAAGTATCCGGATGTGCTCACCGCGCTGACGGTCAGCCACGTGTACCGGGTGGCGTCGATCCCAGCCGGCGTGCGGTCCGAAAGCGTCGGCAGCACGTCGGTGTCCTACAACGTCGACTCCGGACCACTGGACCTGGTGGAATCCGAGCTGACGCTGCTCGACGCCCTGATAGACGGTGCGTGCGGAGGCGACGAAGCCAGAGGTATCGGCCAGATCGGTATCGGGTACGGCGGCCCGCCGCAGCCGGTCACCGACCAGTTCGGGTACTGGCCCGACCCTGACGACATCGACATCTGGGTGCTGTCGGGAAGGTCACGACGATGACCACCCCGACGTGGCTGGACCGGCACTTCACCATCCCGTGCACCATCTACACCCGCGTCGAGGCCGGCAAAGACGAGTACGGCAACGTCAGCTACGCCGAAGGGCCACCCACCGACACGACCTGCTACATCCAGCCGGCGTCCCAGGAGGAGATCCAGGACGGCCGAGCCGAGGTCGGCCAGTACCTCGTGCACCTACGCGCATCCATGGTCGGTCTGTTGGACGGCTTCGCACGCATCGAGGTGAACGGCGTCTCCTACGAAGTCGCCGCACCACCGGCGTTCTACCCGTCCCTGACCCGATCCGGCGTGCATCACGTCGAGGTGTCCGTGCAGAGGGGGTCCGCCGATGAGGAGTGACATCGACCAGATGGGCATCCGCGAGCTGCTGTTCGATCCGGCGCTGAGCAACCAGATGTACGACCACGCCAAGGTCGCGCTCCAGCACGCGAGGTCGCTGGCGCCAACGGACTCCGGGGAGTACCGCCGACGCATGTTCGTGCGACGTCTACGTGGTGGCACGGCCGGCGCCATCTACGGCACGCAGTCGTACAAGGGCTGGTGGGTCGAGTACGGCACGGTCAACCACCGCGCCCACCACGTCCTGACACGCGCCGCCCAGGCGGCGAACCTGAAAGTCCGGCACCACTCCACGCCGGGAGGTGGGCCGTTGTCATGAGCGTCGACGTGGAAGGGCTTGTCGCGACATTCCTACGTGGACAGGCCGCGGTGACCGACCTCGCGGCAGACCGGGTATACACCGACATGCCGCACAAGAGGGAATGGCCGCTGGTGCTCATCACCCGCCTCGGTGGACGAAGCCTGTACCGCAACTGGCTGGAAGCCATCGACATCGAGATCAGCACCTACGGCGGAACACACAAGGCTGCGTACAACCTGGCGCAAGCCTGCATCACCACCATGGCCGCCGCGTTGGTCGGCACCCACACAGAGGGTGTCGTCACCAAAGTCAGCGCGGAGGCAGTCGCCTACGAACCGGACCCGGACAGCGCCGACCAGCAAGGTCACTCGCGCCCCCGGTACACGGTCAGCGCCACCGTCACGGCGCATCCGCAGGCGTAGCGCAACGGGGGGAGGCCATTCGTCATGGCCGTTATGACCAACACACAGCCGATCGTGGGTGCCTACGGCGACATTTACAGCGCCGCAGCGGGCACGCCGGTCCCAACCAACATCGACGACCCCGGTCCCGCGTGGACCATGCTCGGAATGATCTCAGAGGACGGTGCGTCATGGACGCCCCCCGAAGAGGAAACCGAGGAGATCAAGATCTGGCAGAGCATGTACCCCGCCCGCGTGGTCACCACGGGCCTGTCATCCTCGATCAGCTTCGCGTTGGACGGCTGGGACAGGGTCACGATTCCTTTCGCCCTGGGCGG
>Ga0136846_1214818_pt1 | contig 12681 bp, 5 predicted proteins | sample HopSoiMetagenom2_FD_96841 | JGI IMG/M metagenome (GOLD analysis project Ga0136846, IMG submission 96841) | Grasslands soil microbial communities from Hopland, California, USA - 2 Assembly 2016 (version 4) | ecosystem: Environmental > Terrestrial > Soil > Grasslands | place: USA: Hopland...
AATGCAAAACAGAATGATATTCTTCAACCCGTTACTTCTGATGTTATAAATGAAAACGTTCCCGAAAACCTTCGGGATACTGATAATAACTGGATTGGGTTGGCAACAAGAGCACGTATCATTGCCTATTCGAAAGATAGAGTGACACCTGAAGAATTGTCAACATATGAGGATTTAACAAATGAGAAGTGGAAGGGAAAATTATTAGTACGTTCTTCAACAAGTTTATATAACCAATCCCTACTTTCTTCCTTTATTGAATTAAATGGTGAAAAACAAGCGGAAGAATGGGCACAAGGTATTGTGAACAACTTTGCACGCCAGCCAGATGGCGGTGACCGTGACCAAGCGAAAGCAATTGCTGCCGGTATTGGTGATATTGCGATCATGAACACTTATTATGTTGGGTTACTTGCTAATTCTGAAGACCCTGAAGAAGTAAAAGTTGCAGATAGTATTGGAGTCTTTTTTCCAAACCAAGAAACAACGGGTACTCACGTGAATATCAGTGGAATTGGTTTAACAAAGCACAGTAAGAACAAAGATAATGCCATTAAGCTTATTGAATATATGACAAGCGTAGAAGCCCAAGAAATTATAGCAGCTAAAAATTATGAGTTCCCTGTAAATACTAATGCGGCTAAACCAGAACTACTAAAGAGCTGGGGCGAATTTAAGATGCAAGAATTAAATTTTGACAGCTTAGGGGAGCATAATCAAAAGGCGATCGAAATCTTTACTAAAACAGGATGGAAATAAGATGAAGGCAGAGTTAGTTAAACGTAATATAAAAAAAGAGTTTAACGGCTGGTGGATGATAAGTTTAGTTGGGGCAGTAGTAATACTACTGCCTATCCTTTTTATTTTCTCTTCTATTTTTCAAGAGCCTAACGAAAATTGGCTTCAAATACAAGCGTACTTACTTAAAAATTATGTGCTCAACACGTTCACACTTTTGGCCTTGACTGGTATTTTAACGGCCTTTTTAGGGGTAACCTTGGCGTGGCTGACTGCAGCCTATGATTTTCCACTAAAACGTTTTTTTCGTTGGGGATTAATTTTACCACTAACAATTCCTACTTATATTGCTATCTATACTTATCGTACCATGCTAGGGTATACGGGAGTGGTTCAGGCAACGTTTAGGAATCATTTTGACTATAGGATAAATCCAGAATGGTTAACAGTTTCTGGAATACCTGGAGCCGTATTTATCTTTAGTTTATTTTTGTATCCATATGTATTCATGATTACAAGAGCATTTCTTGAAAGTCAAAGTACTTCCTATATTGAGAGTGCAAGATTATTGGGACGTAAGCCTTTATCCGTATTTTTTAAAGTTGTGCTTCCTCTTTCAAGACCTGCGATCGTTGGTGGGACGGTTTTAGTTATTTATGAAGTACTAGGCGATTATGGGGTGACAAGCTATTTGGGGATTCACACCATTTCAACAGCTATTTTTCAAACGTGGTTTAGAATGTATGATGTCAATTCAGCGATGAGACTTGCGGCTTGGTTAATGGTGATCATTGTTGGAATATTTATTTTGGAAAGATTCCTTAGACAAGGGCGACGATATCATTTAAGTAATAAATCAAAGCCACTTGCTCCAGTTAAATTGAAAGGGATGGCTGGAATAGCTGCCTTTTTGTATTGCGGAGTGGTGTTTCTAATCGGATTTCTCATTCCACTTGTACAGTTAATCTCTTGGGCTATTCTGACCTTTGATAAGATTTGGGATGCTTCATTTTTAACATTGATCAATCAAACTGTCTATGTTGCGGTCATAGCTACCGTAATGATTCTGATTCTTTCAGTTGTTGTCGCTAACATTACCCGTTCTCATTCTACACTTTCATTTATTCTATCGAAATGTGTAACTACAGGATACTCCATCCCTGGTCCAATTATTGCCATTGGTGTACTCGCTATTTTTATTGCACTTGATGGAGTGCTCGCACCTGTTTATTCCAATATGGGATTGGGTGAGGCACCGCTCATTTTAAGTTTATCCTTAATCATGTTAATTGTGGGTTATTTTATTCGTTTTATGGCTACTGGATTTAATGCAGTTGAAATAGGCTTCGAAAAAGTAGGAACGAAATATATGGAAGCTTCAAGAATGCTTGGACTTGGCGTGACAAAAACATTTTTTAAAGTGGACCTTCCATTAATTAAAGGTTCCATCATTAGTGGATTTGTTTTAACATTTGTTGAAATTTGTAAAGAATTGCCTTTAGCCTTGTTGCTGAGACCTTTCAATTTTGAAACTCTTGCAACCAAGACGTATCAATATGCAAATGATGAGCAAATCTACGAGGCTTCTATTCCATCGCTTTTAATCATTGCGATTAGTATTTTATCCGTAGTGATTATTCAAATGATAGGTAAGAGGGTGAAACGATGAGTATTGTTGAAATAAAAGATCTCGCTTTTTCATTTTCTCGTAAAGAGGGGCCAATCATAAACGGTTTTTCGTTTTCGATGGAAAAGGGAGAAATTGTCGGTATTTTAGGACAAAGTGGTAGTGGGAAAAGCACCTTACTTCGCTTGATTTCAGGATTAGAGATGCCTCAAAAAGGAACGATAAAAATTGCTGGAATTACGGTTGTAGATGAGGGTGTATTTATTCATCCAGAGGATAGAGGCGTAGGGATGGTTTTTCAAGATTATGCACTGTTTCCACATATGACAGTAAAGGATAATATTCTTTTTGGTTTATCCCGTGTGCCGCGAAAAGAACGAAAACAAAGGTTAGATGAGATGCTGGAGCTTGTCCAAATGGAAAGTTTTGAGAAAAGGTATCCACATGAACTAAGTGGTGGGCAGCAGCAGCGGGTTGCTCTTGCTAGAGCGCTTGCCCCAAAACCGAATGTGTTGTTAATGGATGAGCCTTTTAGTAACTTAGATGCCGATTTAAAAGAGTCTATTCGTGAAGAACTTGGAGTGATTTTGAAAAAAGCCAACATGACTTGTATTATGGTCACACATGATCGAAATGATGCTGAGGCAATATGTGATTATAGTATCGTACTCGGAAAAGCAAATAAGGCTACTCATGATCTCAATAGAAAACCAATTCAGAAAATAAAATAGTTTGTTCTAAAAAAGCATCACCTTGCCTAAGCAGCAAGACGATGCTTTTTGTTATATTCATTTTAGCCTTGAATCGATTGGTGGGACGTTTTCTTAAAAATACCCCAATCCGCACAGAAAAACTATACGACTTGAACCTCCAACCATTTTCGTACACTATTAATAAACCATACTTTCTTGCTTTTTCTTAAGTCTGTAATCGTTAGTACTTTTTCGTGAATGGTTTCTTCTTTGATTAACCTTTCTCGATAGGTGCCAGCCAGTAAGCCACTATTGATTGGAGGTGTCCATAAAGTACCGTCTATTTCTAAAACGATATTACCATTGGTAAATTCAGTCAATTGCCCATCTTCATTCCAAAGGAGAACATCAAAAACATGTGAATATTTCTTTTGAAAATGAGAATAAATGATTCTGTTCGTTGTTTTGTGGTATAAAAAAGGATTGTTTTTATCTAAAGGTTCATCGGCTAGTGTTACCATTAAAGGTGTCTTAAGTTGAGTAATAGGTTGAGACTCTATTGTCAATTCTCCATTTTTGTCTGAAAGGAGACGAATCTTTGAAGCACCAAGACTGTTTTTTTTGGCCAAATCATGTAATGTTATTTGGACATTCTCTACATCAATGGAAATACCAAAGTACTTAGCTGAGTTTTTTAAACGGGTGAGATGTTCTTCTAGTAAGAAATATTCTCCATCTTGTAATAGTAGGCTTTCCAACAATTGAAAATCCGGTCTATCTTCTTCAAGTAAGCTAGCTTTTGCAAGGACTTCATGATATTCTCCTTCTGCCGTAGAATCCCAGGTTATCCCTCCGCCAACCCCATATGTAGCCTTACCAGTTTTTTGATCAACCACTACCGTACGGATTGGAACATTAAAGATGGCTTCTTGATTAGGGGTGATGTAGCCAATCGCCCCACAATAAACTTCACGTGGAGATTTTTCCAAATTGGAAATTATTTCCATTGTGCTGATCTTTGGTGCGCCTGTGATGGATCCACAGGGAAAAAGAGCTTTAAAAATATCAACTAGTTGGATATTTTCTGAAATTTTTGCTGCAATCGTCGAAGTCATTTGATGAACAGTTGGGTATTGTTCAATTTCAAACAATTTTGGAACGTGTACCGTACCTGGTTTTGCAAGGATGCCTAAATCATTCCGTAACAGATCTACAATCATGACATTTTCCGCTCGGTTTTTTTCGGACTGATAGAGCCAGCTGGCGTTTGCTTCATCCTCAGCAAAGGATTTCCCTCTTTCGATGGTTCCTTTCATTGGACGCGCAGTCACTTGATCTCCTTCTAAGCGGAAAAATAGTTCAGGCGAAGCGGATAAAATACTATGTTCCCCAGTATTAATGTAGGCACAATAATTTGAAGCTTGTGCCTTTTTCAGCTTTTGAAATAAAGCAATATCGTCACCATGGAACTGTGAATTCAAACGAATCGTATAGTTTGTCTGGTAGGTATCACCATTTTCGATGGATTGCTTAATAGACATGATCGATTCACGGTATTCATCCATGCTAACCGATGAATTCCACTTTGTGAGACTATAAGTGCCAGTGCTGCTTAGTGACATGCTCTGCGGTTCTGAAAAGATCCCAAACCATAATAACGGCATAGAATGTTCTTCTTTCACACGGTAAGCAGGATCAAATGCAGATGCACTTTCGTAGGATAGAAATCCAGCAGCATAATAGCCGTCATCAATGGCATCTTGAATCATTTGAAAACTCGGTAATACCTCTTCAATCGTATGGGCAATAATCACTTTATGTGGATCACTAAAAGTTAGAGGCTCAATCTCACCCTTAGAAGAGGAAAATTCAAAAGATAAAAGTGGACCTTGTTGTTGTTTTATATGTTTAGTTGGCATAGTTGGGTTCCTTTATATATATTGTTTTTGAAGAAATTACGTACCATCTGCATTCCGCTTTCCGTCAAGATGGATTCAGGATGGAATTGAACGCCTTCCACTTTAAAATTTTTATGTCGGATCGCCATTATTTCTCCGTCATTACTTCTAGCACTGATTTCTAAACAACTTGGGAAGGAAGACTCATCAACAACCAATGAATGATACCTCGTAACTGGTAATGGTGATGGGATTTCATGAAAGATCTCACTTTGATCATGATTAATGAGTGAGACTTTTCCATGCATTGGTTTCGATGCTTTCCTGATTATCCCACCAAATGCTTGTGCAATAATTTGATGACCAAGACAGACGCCTAGTATCGGGATTTCTTGATAAAAATTCTTCACAACATCTAAGCAGATTCCTGCTGTATCTGGATTGCCTGGTCCAGGAGAAATAAGAATATAATCTGGATTCATATCGGTAATATCTTTCAAAGACACTTGGTCATTTCGAAGTACAATGACTTCTTCACCAATTTCTTGAATGTATTGAACTAAGTTGAATGTAAATGAGTCAAAGTTATCAATTACTAATATCAATTTTATGAATGCAACATTTCATAATTTTATTTTTCAATATAATTATTTAATCTAATTTTAACTCTTACTTTTGTTATTTTAAACAATTATTATGACATTATCGTAATAAAATCTACTTACTAACATACTTTTCATCAACCATTATTCTAAAGCCAATAATAAAACTCTTTGACATCACTATTTGGAACAAAATCATAGAGTATATAAAGACTAAAAAAAAGTGCTTGTGGTAATATGATAATGAAATGCTTCGAAGGGGGGATGGAAGATGTCAGTACGCTTATTAATGGGTCGATCCGGTTCGGGCAAAACAACCCGGTGTCTCGATGAGTTGAGGTCCAAATTGATGGACGATCCAGAAGGAAATCCGCTCATCTATATCGTTCCAGACCAAATGACTTTTCTATCTGAATATAAATTAATCGACACACCTGGGCTAGGTGGGATGATTCGAGCGCAAGTTTTTTCTTTTACTCGTCTTGCATGGAGAATTCTTCAAGACACGGGTGGAATGAGTCGCTATCATTTGAACAACACAGGGATTAATATGTTAATTCAGAAAATCATTGAAGATAAAAAGGAAGAATTACATCTTTTTGGACGCGCTGCAGATAAGTCTGGATTTATCAGTCAGATGGAACAAATGTTGATCGAATTTAAACGCTATTGTGTGCAGCCGACAGAATTGATGGAATCAAACGTCCAATCCACAAAGGTCCTGCAGGATAAGCTTCACGACCTGCAACTCATTTATGAAGGATTTGAAGAAGCTCTTTTTAATAAATATATTGATTCAGAAGATTATTTTCGTTTGCTATCTGAAAAAATAGCTCAATCCAGCTATTTAAAATCAGCAGACATTTATATTGATGGTTTCTATAGTTTTACACCGCAGGAATATATGATTATTGAGCAGCTAATGAAGCATTGCAGGCAGGTAACGATCACTCTAACGCTTGATCGTGCTTTTCATGACCAAGCTCCAGATGAATTACATTTGTTTCGACTGTCAGGAGAAAACTGCCGAACTCTTTATGAGATGGCTTCTGTTAATGGAATAATAGTGGAAGAAATCATATTAAAAGAGCAAAAAAGGTGGCAGGATGAGTCATTACAGCATCTTGAAACCTATTTTGATTCGCGGCCTGCATGGCCCTTTAAAGCTTCCAATTCCATTCATATCGTACAAGCCGTCAACCGTAGGTCCGAGATTGAGGGGATCGCTCGGAAAATCAGGCAACTTGTCCGTGAGGAAAAATATCGTTATCGTGATATCGCCTTGTTTATGAGAAACGGTCAAGATTATCAGGAAATGATTGAGACCATTTTTCGCGATTATGATATTCCCTATTTTATCGATCAAAAAAGAACCATGCTCAATCATCCATTAGTTGAGTTGATTCGATCTGTACTCGAAATCATCAACGGATATTGGCGCTATGAACCCGTTTTTAGGGCGATTAAAACAGAATTGTTATTTCCGCTTGGTCAACGAACAAACAGACTCCGCGAACAAATGGATGGCCTTGAAAATTATGTATTAGCCTACGGAATTAAAGGAAACAAGTGGATAAAGAGAGAACGATGGACCTATCGGCGTATGCGTGGGCTGGAGCTAGAAAATGTGGCTCAAACCGATGAAGAGAGAAGAAAAGAGCAGGAGCTAAACGAACTGCGGATCATGGTTACCGCTCCGATATTAAGACTTTCTAGACGACTGATAAAAGCGGAAACAGGTCGAAAGCTTGGTGAGGCTCTTTATTTATTCATTGAAGAACTCGATATTCCAGCGAAATTAGAGAATTGGAAAATAGCAGAAGAAGAGAAAGGGAATCTGGTGAAGGCACGGGAACATGATCAAGCCTGGAATGCGATTGTTGGTATCTTGGATCAATTTGTTGAAATTCTCGGGGATGAGCCTATTTCGCTCAAATCTTTTTCCAAAATATTGGATGCGGGATTAGAAGCACTTAAGTTTTCCATTGTTCCACCAGCTATTGACCAAGTACTTGCAGCGGATATGGAAAAATCACGTCTTTCCGATGTAAAGGTTGCCTTTATTATTGGATTGAATGAAGGTGTGTTACCTGCGAAGTTTTCAGAAGATGGAATTCTTACGGATCATGATCGTGAGGATATCCTTGCAACCGGGTTAACGATTGCTCCATCAAGCAGAACAAGACTGTTAGATGAAGAATTCTTAGCTTATCGAGCATTTGTTACACCGTCGGAGAGCTTATATATAAGTTACCCGCTAGCAAATGAAGAAGGAAAGGCGTTAATGCCATCCCTTTATATAAAAAGAATTCAAGATCTATTTCCAGACCATCATAAGCACATGTTCATGACCGATCCAGCAGAGTTATCCGAAAGTGAACAGTTAAAATATGTCTCACATCCAAACAGGAGTCTCTCGTATTTAACGGCACAGCTCCAATTGAAAAAGCGAAACTATCCATTGTTTGATTTCTGGTGGGATGTGTATAACTGGTATACAGCGGGAGTAGAAAAGAAGAGGGTTATGCATGTTCTTTCAAGTTTAAACTATAAAAATGATGCTAAACCGTTAACAGAGCGCGTTAGTCATGAATTATATGGAGATTTAATTCAAGCAAGTGTCTCACGAATGGAGCTTTTTCATAGTTGTCCATTTTCACACTTTGCCCAGCATGGTCTGAAGTTAAGAGAGCGGCAAATATTTAAATTAGACGCACCTGATATTGGTGAATTATTCCATGCAGCCTTAAAATATATTGCCGAAACCATCATGGTGCAAAAATTATCATGGCCATCTTTGACAAGGGAACAATCAGAAAGGCTGGCAAAGGATGCAGTAGAAACCCTAGCGCCAAAGCTGCAAAATGAAATATTGCTTAGCTCTAATCGCCATACCTATATAAAGCGAAAGCTTGAACAAATTATTAGTCGAGCATCCATTATATTAAGTGAACATGCGAAAGCAAGCGGGTTCTCACCTGTTGGACTAGAGCTTGGATTTGGTCCTAAGAGTGAGCTGCCACCACTGTCGTTTCAACTTCGAAATGGAACGAAAATGGAACTTGTTGGTCGAATTGATCGTGTCGACAAAGCAGAGGATGAAAGTGGTGTTTATTTACGAATCGTCGATTATAAATCGAGTGCAAAAGAGTTGAATCTCGGTGAAGTCTATTATGGAATCGCTCTGCAAATGCTGACCTATTTAGATATTATTATCAGTCATTCCACTTCGTTAATAGGATCTGAAGCGATACCGGCTGGAGTTCTTTATTTCCATGTTCATAATCCAATAATAAATGCTAAAAAGATTATGACGCTTGAAGAAATTGATGAAGAAATATCTAAAAAATTCAAAATGAATGGGCTCCTACTTGGCGAAGAAAATGCGATTCGGTTAATGGACCTTAGTCTCGATACAGGGAAATCAATCGTCATCCCAGCAGAAATCAAAAAAGACGGTACTTTATCCAAACGTTCCAAAGTAGCAAGCAATAAGGAGTTTGATGATTTAAGGCATTATGTTCGCGGTATGTATGTCAAAACAGGGAATGCCATTACAGAGGGTACGGTTCAGATTTCACCCTACAAAATGAAGGACCGAACGCCATGTACATTCTGTTCCTATAAGTCGGTTTGCCAAATGGATGAATCATTGGAAGGCAATGAATATCGTATGCTCGTACCTCGTTCGAAGGAACAAGCACTAGAGTTAATGCGAAAGGAGGCTGCGCAGGATGGGGAAGAATAGAATACCACCAAAGCCTGAATCTGCGACTTGGACCGATGATCAATGGAAAGCGATAATGGCTAGCGGGCAAGATATATTGGTTGCGGCTGCAGCTGGTTCAGGAAAAACAGCCGTATTGGTTGAACGGATCATCGAAAAAATTCTATCTAAGGAAGAACCGATGAATGTGGATGAGCTGTTGGTCGTTACTTTTACCAATGCGTCTGCAGCAGAAATGCGTCATCGAATTAGTGAAGCATTGGAAAGGTCTATTAATGAAGACCCTGCGTCCATTCATTTACGGAAACAGCTTAGTTTATTAAATCGGGCATCCATCTCAACCCTTCACTCCTTTTGTCTGGAAGTAATTCAGAGGTATTATTATTTACTTGATGTGGATCCAGGCTTCCGTATTGCAGATGAGACAGAAGGTCAACTATTACGTGACGAAGTGTTAGATGAACTATTTGAAGAGGAATATGGAAAGGCGGAGAATGAAGATTTCTTCCGGCTTGTTGATAGTTTTACCAATGATCGCAGTGATACGGCATTGATGGATATTATTCGAGACCTGTACGATTTTGCCCGTTCAAACCCCTCGCCGGAAAACTATTTACAGACGATTGTAAATATGTATGACGTTGATTCAGAACGAGCGATTGACGAGCTTCCTTTTATGAAATCATTACGGACGGATATCCATCTCCAGCTAGAAGCTGTAAAGGGGATGCTTGAAAGAGGTCTTGCCTTGACAAAGCTTCCAGGCGGTCCAGCACCTCGTACAGAAAACTTTTTAGATGATCTTGTGATTGTCGAAATGATGATTAAGGCAAGTCATGATTCTTGGAATACGTTATATCAGGCCATGCAAAGCTGGTCCTTCTCACGAGCGAAAGTTTGTAAGGGAGACGATTTTGATAAAAAATTAATCGATGATGCTCAGAAGCTTAGGGACGGGGCGAAGAAAAAACTTCAGGATATGCAAGCGGAGCTTTTTACGCGTAAGCCAGAAAGCTTTTTGAAGGATTTGAAGGAAATGCAACCGCTCATTAAAACCCTTACACAACTTGTTCAAGCCTTTTCAGATCGCTTCACAGAGATGAAAGAGGAGAAAGGGCTTGTTGATTTCGCGGATTTAGAGCATTATTGCTTAGATATATTACTTGATCCTTTTGCTAAAAAAGAGGGAATCATGGCTCCATCTGAAGCGGCTATTGCCTATCAACAGCAGTTTAAAGAAGTGCTAGTGGATGAATATCAGGACGTCAATATGGTGCAGGAAGCAATCGTTCAGCTCGTAACAAAAGAAGGTGAAAGCACTGGGAATCTTTTTATGGTGGGCGATGTAAAGCAATCCATTTACCGTTTTCGATTGGCTGAGCCCAATCTTTTTCTTAGCAAATACAATCGGTTTACAAATGATGGTGAAGAAAGTGGTTTAAAAATTGATTTGGCACGAAATTTTCGTAGTCGAAATGAAGTGCTTGCTGGAACCAATTATTTATTTAAGCAGATCATGGGTGTGAACGTCGGTGAAATTGAATACAATGAAGCGGCCGAACTGGTGAAAGGTGCTTCCTATCCTGAGGAAGACCCTTTTCCGGTTGAATTGCTGCTCGTTGATCTTGAGAAAGAAGAAAGAGACGAGCATGAGGAGGACAACAGTGACGAGGATCAGGCAATTTTTGACGCAAATGAACTCGAGCAGTCGCAATTTGAAGCAAGGGTGATGGCAAAAAAAATCAAAAGCATGATCACAGAGCGTGTCCCGATTTTTAATCCTAAAACCGGAACAAGTCGACCTGTGGTTTACAGAGATATCGTGATTTTACTTCGTTCCATGACTTGGGCTCCGCAAATTATGGAAGAGTTTAAGCAACAAGGGATTCCTGTTTATGCGAATTTATCGACAGGTTATTTCCAAGCAACGGAGATTAACATTATGATGTCATTATTAAAAGTAATTGATAATCCCTATCAGGATATTCCACTGGCTTCCGTTCTGCGCTCACCGATTGTAAATCTAAATGAAGACGAATTGGCAACAATCCGCATTCATAATCGAAAAGGCAAGTTTTTTGATGCTGTGTTGTCCTTTAGCCGTCAAAAGCCTAGCGGTGAGAGTGAAAGGATATACGATAAAGTGAAACCTTTTCTAAATAGGCTAGAAGAGTGGCGGTCCATGGCGAGACAGGGTTCATTGTCTGCTTTAATTTGGCAATTGTATCGTGATACTTACTTTTCCGATTTTGCAGGAGGACTGCCTGGAGGTAAACAACGTCAAGCTAATTTGAGAGCTCTTTATGATCGGGCACGTCAATATGAAGCTACTTCATTCCGCGGTTTATTTCGGTTTCTTCGTTTTATAGAAAGAATGCAAGAACGGGGAGACGATCTTGGAGCTGCTCGAGCACTTGGTGAACAAGAGGATGTTGTACGAGTCATGACGATCCATAGTAGTAAAGGATTAGAGTTCCCAGTTGTATTCGTTGCTGGATTAGGACGAAATTTCAACATGATGGATTTGAGAAAATCCTATTTACTTGATAAAGAGTTTGGGTTTGCTGCAAAATATGTCAATGTTGATAAACGTATCACATATCCTTCTTTGCCTCAACTTGCCTTTAAACGAAAAAAGAAGATGGAAATGCTTGCCGAAGAAATGCGTGTTTTATATGTAGCGTTAACGCGGGCGAAAGAGAAACTCTACTTACTTGCCTCGGTTAAAAGCTTGCAAAAGAAGCTGGATAAATGGTCACATACTCTTGATCATAAAGAATGGCTGTTATCGGATTATGAGCGTGCACAAGCGAACAGCTACCTGGATTGGGTGGGGCCATCACTTGTTAGACATCAAGATTGCAAAATCATGCTGGAAGATGAACGGTCCTTGTCAGGGCTTGTTCCACAAGAGCTGATTGAACATCCATCCTGTTGGAAGGTTGAAGTCATCAAGGCCAATGAGGCTGCTATGGTCGAAGAGGAAGAACCATCAGATGATCAAGCATGGATAGAAAAAACAGGAAAGGGTGAGCTGATTCCCATTGAATCTCCTTATAAAGTGGAAATTGGAGAGCGACTTTCTTGGTCTTATTCCTTTACGAGTGCTGCCAGCCATCGTTCAAAGCAGTCTGTATCAGAAATTAAAAGGCAAACGGATACAACTGATGATTCCAGCTCTACAGAAATGCTACGGAAGTTTAAAAAGCCTTTAATGAATCGACCACGCTTTATGCAGGAAAAGGAACTATCACCCGCAGAAGTCGGAACAGCCATGCATATGGTGATGCAGCATGTCGATTTTACAAAGCCTGTTGATCAGGAGTTCATCTCTATCCTTTTGGAAGAAATGGTTCGTAAAGAGTTATTAACGGTAGAACAAAAATCTGTCATTGAC
>Ga0136846_1233419_pt1 | contig 12680 bp, 11 predicted proteins | sample HopSoiMetagenom2_FD_96841 | JGI IMG/M metagenome (GOLD analysis project Ga0136846, IMG submission 96841) | Grasslands soil microbial communities from Hopland, California, USA - 2 Assembly 2016 (version 4) | ecosystem: Environmental > Terrestrial > Soil > Grasslands | place: USA: Hopland...
AAAGCCAAGCGTGAGGACTGTGATCAAAAGTTGAATAATGCCTTTCTTCGTATAACCGGCGTAGAAGTTGTGCGCGCCGAAACCGCCCAACAAGGCACCCAACACAATGAATGTTGTGCGGCTTTTGGGTTCTGCCGGGACTTCAGCTTGCGGCTCAGAACTCGTCGCCTCGTAGCCGCCAAAGGTGTTGAACATTGATGGAACCACATGGCTTGCGACTCGCCGGAGTTCGTCATCGCGGGTATCGGTACTAATACTTCCTCCCGGTGGAGGAGGCGCAGCAACAACGACCGCCGGGGCCAGCGCGGGCGCTACCGCCGCTGCCGTTCCAGCCAGGTCGGGCGCAGACACGCTGAGCTTCGGTTCCTCAGGTGGTGCACATCGGCAGCCGAAAATCGTGCAGCCGCCGTTTTCCGTGTAGCAATCCGCATGATGAAGGGTGCCGCAGCCGTCGCATACCGTGAGCGCATCTTCCGGCGCAGTCAAGGTGCGGCAGTAAGGACAAACTTCGGCGCTCATGACCGATGCTTCTCCTTATAGCGGAATGAGTACCGGCCAATCTGAAGCAGATCACCATCCTGCAACACGCGGGTTTTCAGCAACTGCCCCGCCCAATAAACCGGGCCGCTGGCACGCATTTGCACCCGGGCTCCGGAGAGTTGAATGACCGCATGCTCCGGGAGGATGTTGGGATCTTTGAAAAGATAGATATCCGACTGCTGGCGGCTGCCGATGGTGGTCTGCGGCTTGTACAAGATGAACTGTTTTCCGGCAAGCGGCCCCGCGGTGACGTAGAACCAGCGATCTTTCAAAGCGCTTTCAACCAGGCCCATGCCCACGCCTGTCGCCACGCCAACCAGAGCGAAGCCGACTGCCCGGCTGGGTGCCCCGCCATGTGTAAAGAGCGCGATGGGGTCGAAGAGAAAACCGCCCAGGCCGGCGCCGATCACGCCGCCGATGACTCCATAAGTTCCCTTCTTTGACGACTGGCCGATGATTCCGTAGATCAGGCCCCCGGCGGCGCCGAAGACCATCCAGGCCAGGCCGCGCGCGATCCAGAGCGCCGGGTTGCGCTGGCTTTGCAGGCCGGCTTCGAAGCAAATACGAAGACCAACGCCGTAAAGAATGTTGGCCATGAAGTCAAAGAAGAAGCCGAGGATGAGGCCGAGCGGCAGCGACAAAACTCCGCGAAGCAACGCTTTCTGTGCGGACCGCTCGACGAGACTTTCAGCCATGGCAAAGCCGAAGCTCATGAGAGTCATGATCAGCGGCAACATCAGCAAGTTTCCCCAGTGTGCGCGATTGCTGCCATCCGTGAACCCGGGCTCCGCAATTCCCCATGCGACCAGCGCGCCCACCAAGCCCGCCAGCCCCAAATAAAACCAGCCATGCAGCAGGATGCTTCCCTTCTCTTCCGGAGTCGGCGTAAACTGCTCGGCCGCTTCGTTTACCGTGCCGTATGATCTGGCTCCGGCCGCTGTGGCGGGCTGCCCCGCAGGCGACGCTTCCGGCACGACCACTGTGGCCAGATCTTCCAACGTGATCTTGAGGGCGTCTTTATTATTTGCTGCCGACATTGTCCCCCTTGCTGCCATTGGAATGTGGCTCCGACGTATGACCACTCCGTCCGTCCTGCTGTCTCGCAGGATCGCCGTTCTGAGGCGCGGGCTGAATTAGCGCGCCGTTCAGAGGCTGGCCGGTTTGCGGATCAATTGGAACTCCCATTACCGCGACGCGCGGGAAAAAATACCACGCCACCAGGAAACCGAGAAGAAAAACCGTCAAATAAGAAAAAAGATTTGAAACCAGTCGCGTCAGTGACGAAACCTCATCGCCCGGACCATTGTTTTCGGCAATCGCTCGAATTTCAATTGACCGGCTGCGCACTTCCGGTTCGTCATCGAAGGTCATCGATGTTACAGGCTCCGCCTTCCCGCTTTCACCCGCCAGTTCGCCGCCCCGGCGGTCGGCGACGGAAACCTGCGAAAGGCGCTCAATGCGGCTGTTGACCCATCCAAAACATCCTTCTTCATCCGAATGCGGATCGAATACCCAAGCCACCTGTCCGGGCGAAGCAAAGAAATTCTTATGAATGAAGGTATCGTGGTCGGAAAGAAAAACACCGAAGCCCGGATGTGAGTGGTACCAGCCGACGATGCGATGGTCGGGATACTGCTTGTCTTTGACTTTATAAATGTGCTCCCACGTGTCCTGCGTAAACGTGACGTGAGCGCCGGCCTCCTCGGCATTCACGCCGTCGATGCAGGCCTGCACCTCGATCAATCCTTTGCGGTCCTGCCCAATCAGGATTCCGCAAACCTCTGTCTTAGGCGATGAGCGGGCGTGCTGGCGGATTCTGCGCACCACTTCGCCATCGACGATCAGCGTCGGCTGTGCGCTCGCAGTTTTGGATTTCTGGCTCATCGAGTCACAGGTTCGGCGGCCAATACTCCTAGCACCCGAGGCGCATCTCCCTCGGGGATATATGCGATTTCACGTTCGCCGTGTCGCGCGGTAAAGGCGTCAAGCAGTGGGAGCCCCAGCTGGCTGAGCAGGCGCGAGCCGAGGTGTTGTTCTCCGGCATAGTTGTGCAATGTCTTGACCGTGCGAAGCTGGCCATCCTTCGGACATCTGGACTCCCCAAATGCGATGCTGGCCAGTGCGGCAAACTTTTCCTCTTCGGTGTTACAGGATGGGCAAACAAACTTCTCGACCACATCGCGGCTGAACTCGATCACGACATCGTCATTACCAAGGTCCGATTGGGCCCGGGTTCGCAGATCCGCCAAAGTTAACTGTTCGGAACTCTCCGGAAGATGCACGATCTCGGGTAGCGTGTAATGGCTCATGCAATCGGCATTCTCGGTGTACTCGACCACGTACGAGGAATGATTCATGCCTTCGAAAATGTAGGCCTTGCTGGCGAGCGTCGGAAGGCCATGAATCAACTTCACCGCTTCCTGCACCTGAACACCCGCGATGATCGAAGAAATGGTCGGCGTGGTCGGAATCTTCCCTTCTGGTGCCGGTTCGAGCGCGAGCAGGTTGCACGACATTCTTTTTTCCAGCAGGGCCCAGTCCATCTCGCCCAGAGTGCACTCGTAGCACGGCGGAACTCCCGGCAGAAACACTCGCGCGACACCATTGATGCCTTCAATCGCACCGTCAATCCACGGCCGATTCACCTTCCATGCCGAACGGTTAATCCACAACCGCGCCTCGCGATTATCGAGTCCGGCAATGACAAGGTCAGCCCACTCAAACAATCCCAGGCCGCATTGGTGCAGGATGTTCGCGGCCAACGGTTGTACCTGGGAGTCGGGCGCCAGTGACCGGTAGGCTCGCGCTGCAACATCGGCCTTGAGTTCGCCGACATCGCTCTCCCGGTAGAGAACCGTCCGGCAAAGATTCGATTCCTCTATGCGATCCAGATCGACAACAACTACTTTGCGGAACCCGAGCAGCGCGGCATTCTTCAGAATCTCGTTCCCCAGAGCTCCGGCGCCGACTACCAGCAGACGGCAGTTCGCGATTTTCGCGTGGTCCCACCAGGGGATCAGCCGCAGACGTCTGAAACGATCTTCGCGGACTTCCGTGTCGGATATGCGCATGGCCGTACCTAACCCGCGGTAATCTCCGGCTGCAACCGCAGGATGTCGCCGTCCTGCACCTGGGCTTCGCTCAATGTTTGTGCGTCCTGAATCTGGCGGCCGGAGTTTTTATGATGAAACTTGTAACTCAACGGAGCGCCGTCGGGACCATTGGTCGGCAGGCGCAGCTTCTGCACCAGCACTGCGATGATCTTGTTGCACGGCGCGTCGTCAGGCAATTCGACGGGTACACGCTTGTTCTCAGTGGAGTCGTAAACGGTGACGTTGATGTTGGGCATGCCTTTTAGGGTTCCTGAATTTATGGATGACTGGCTTGCGCGGCCTTTTCATGATTCGCGCCCGTCAGGTAGTCGGCAAAACGTTTCTGTCCAAACTTCTCGAAGTCCCAACCAGAGGCATCGAGCAGAACGTCGGCGCGAACTGCAAAATTAAGATTTTCGGCATTGGGATCGGAGTGCTTGTCGATCATGTAGCTGACGATCCCCACTAATTGGCCTTTGTCATCGAAAACCGGGCCGCCGCTATTGCCCGGGCTGACGGGCGCCGACATCTGAATGATGCTGCCCTCGATGCGCGAGATGATGCCGGTGCTCAATGTGAACCTGAGACCTTCGGGATGGCCGATTACAAATACCGATTCGCCATCCGAGAGCTGGGGAGATTTCGCGATAGGTTGAACGAACGCCCCCTGCCCGCTCTCGCGGGGAATCCAGAGCAGGAGCAGATCCAGATTGCGATGGCGCGCCACCACGTCGGCAGTCCCCCACGTTCCTGACGCCATCGCAATAAGCGCCCGCGATCCAGCCTTGGCAACTTTCCATGCGGGACCGTCGAGCACGTGACGAGCTGTCACAAACAGATAGCCATCTGCATTTGCCTGCAACAGCATCCCCGCGCCGAATGCAGCGCTGGGCATCTCGGCATGCGTAAGCCACGAACGCTGCGCCGGCGAGATTACGGCAACCAGGGGTTTCAATTTCTCAGAGACATCCTTGGCCGACAAAGCTGCGACCGCCGGCAGCGACGGGAAATCCGCGCGTTCATCAAGTTCACTTAAACTTTTGCTTGCGACCGGAGGCAGGGGCGCAAACGAAAACAAGAGTACCGCGGCTACCGAATTCAGCAGGCCGCCGGCAATTAATAGTGTATTGAGGAAGGCTGTCCACCCGTGGCGGGTTCGCGGAGGCAGTCCGCGCATGGCCACGCGCAGAACGAAAGCCACAACACAAAGCAGCGGAAGAACCGCGAGCAACGGAATCAACGAAAGTTTGGCCCACCACGGCACAACAGGCCGCAGCTTAGGCTCCAACCTGGGGAGCAGTTCGGCCACAGGCAGAGTCTCTGCGAGCTCCCCGGGTCTGATAACTATTTTTTCCATCACGCGAAGACGGACGGTTACTTGGGGGAAGGCAACGATTCTGTGGCATTTCCGGTCAAATTGCAAGGAAAATGGCGGAGCCCGTCTTGGCCAATCACATTCCCCTGCTGAGGCCAGAATCGACTGACTTCATCTCTCATCAGGCTCCAGGCGGGTGCTGCGGTGTAGAATGCTCCTTTTTCCGTTGCCTATGGCGACATATTGATCAGCGCAGCATGGCCAGCTATCTGGAATAATTAGCGTAACGCGCAACACTCGCACTGCGGTTGCCGTGTAAGCACGGATAATTTCAGCAGAGCTAGTTTCAGCAGGGCTAGTTTAAAAATGATCAGCTTCTTCTCCATCATCGCGCTGGGATTTTTCCTCGGCATGCGTCACGCCACCGATCCTGACCACGTGATCGCCGTCACCACCGTGATCAGCAAACAGCGCGATCTCAGGCGTTCCGCGCTGGTCGGCGCATTTTGGGGACTGGGTCACACGCTCACAATTTTTGTAGTGGGCAGCGCGATCATTCTTTTTGACCTGGTGATTCCCCCGCGGATCGGCCTGAGCATGGAACTCTCAGTGGGGCTGATGCTTATCATCCTGGGATTAATGAACATCAGAAGTTTTATGCGCGCGATGCCGGAGTCACCCGCCGCGGAAAAACACGCCCCGGAACTGGTCCACACGCATGTCCACACGCATGGTGATTACATTCACGCGCACCCTCACGGACATCAGCCTGAGGCCCACCCGCATTCGGCTGAAAAGACGCCGGTCGCACGTCTTGACCGGACGTTGGGAAAAATTCGGTTGTACCAGTATGTTCGTCCACTGGCGATTGGCATCGTTCACGGATTGGCAGGCTCGGCGGCTGTGGCGCTGCTGGTGCTGGCCACAATCCGCGATCCCAGATGGGCGATTGCTTATCTGCTGGTTTTTGGCGTTGGCACAATCGCCGGCATGATGCTGATCACCGTCAGTATCGCGTCGACGTTCCGTTTCTTTGGCGAGAGCAAACGCTTCTTCCGCGGTCTGGCATTGGCGTCCGGCGTTCTCAGCCTCGGATTCGGGCTGATCGTGGCCTACGAGATATGCATCCGCAGCGGCCTACTCGGCGCCGCCCCACACTGGACGCCGCAATAGTTCGATGTAGCCGGATACCGGCAGGGATTCTTCGTTCTTTTCCAGAAAAGCATTTTGAAAACTAAAGCCTACTCCACAAGAACTGACGCTATTTGGACTTATAACTTGGCCATTCCGGGGAAAGTTTAATCAACTCTCAAACCAACCCGCCTTCATCCCCGGAAGCTACTAGTTATCAATTGGTTGTAATGACTTTTGCAAGTACCTCTTGACAAGGTGACAGGAACAGCATACTTTTGCAGTCCGCATTTCTCTGCTGCGCTGAGATCTGCGCAAACAAATGCAACATCCCATCTGGTGTTCTGGCAGCTCGCGTAACATCGTGGTGTTATCTCTGTTGCTCTTGATGATTGCATCGTCATCATCAGCCCAGAGCAGTGCGATCACTCTCCCGCAGAACCTATCCGAACTCGTCGCACAATCTCCGATCGTAGTGCAGGGATGGATCACTCAGGTAGCTCTGGCTCCGCACGCAACCTTTAAGAACCTGGTAACTGTCGCCGTTACTATCCAAGTCGAAAGCGCATTGAAAGGGACGCCGGCCGGCACCTACACATTCCGTCAGGCAATTATCGACATTCGCGATCAGGAAAGAACGATGGGCTACCAGGCCGGCCAACACGTTTTGCTGTTGCTTATCCAACCCAACGCATACGGCCTTTCCAGTCCAGCCGGGTTGGACCAGGGGCGATTTCGGATCGTATCGGGACCACGCGGAAATCTGGTTGCCGTCAATGGCGTCGGCAATGCCGGACTATTCCGCGGCTTACCTTCCGAACTACAGCAGAACTCAGCGGTGACTCCGCGAATGCGAAGTCTGTTCTCAAAATCGAATCCGGGGCCGCTCGATCTGAGTGAACTGAAGACAGTCATTCGCACTATTGCTTCAATGAAGTGAACCGAATGAGCACTAACCTAAGCCGTCGAAAAGTGTGGTCTCAACTGCCAGCGGTGGTAATGGTTTGTCTGCTTGTAGGTTGTCAGACAGTTTTTCTTCTTGCCGGAGGGCCGTTAACGGTCGGTGGTCCGACGCGTGGAATACCCGGTGTGTCACTGGTGTGGGATGACTCCAAGCCAATCACCTATCGAGTAGACGCAGGCCCCCTAAGCCGGACGCCAAGTGGGGTGACGGTGATTGATAATGCCACCGGGGTCAATCGCGTTAATCGGCTGTTTGCGAATTGGTCGGCGGTGCCAACAGCCAGCTTGACCTTCAATAATGCGGGAGGGTTGTTAGGTATCCCGAGCGCAGGGTTTCCGGCTGGCGGTGACGTACAGACGGCGCAGCAGTTTCTTGACGTACTGGGACAAACAAATTCGCCGGATCCGAATTCCTGCTATGGCGGCGGCCAGAGCCCAGTCGTTTTTGATGCCGACGGCTCAATTTTCAGCGCATTAGGCCTGCCTCCGGGAGTTATCGGGTTTGCCTTTACATGCACTTTGAATTCTTCTACCGGGCAAATCACTTCAGCCGGCGCGATACTCAACGGAGTATTCCAGGATGGCTTGAACAACCCGGGTAACTTCGAACTGACTGCCGCGGAGTTCGATCAGGCGTTTACTCATGAGTTCGGACATTTCCTCGGTCTCGATCACTCGCAAATCAATGTCGACTTGTTTCTAAAAGCTGTAAACGGAACTTCGTACACCTGCACGACTAACGATACTGCGGGAATGCCCCTCATGTTTCCGTTCATCGGGATTTGTCCGGCGAAAGCCGCAGCCGGCGTCCCCATGATTGCAGTAGATGACGCAGCCTGGATTTCCAGATTGTACCCGGTTGGTTCGCCAGCTCCTGCGGGGAAGACGAGCTACAACAGTACCTACGGCCTGCTTAGCGGCGCCGTGTTTTTCTCGGACGGAATCACGCCGGTGCAAGGGGTCAACGTTATCGCGCGGAGCACGAACTTGCCGCGGCGCAACGCAGCTTCCTCGGTTTCAGGGTTCTTATTTTCCGGGAATCCCGGTCAAAGTGTAACCTGCCAGAATCCGGCAAATCCGACTCGGGCGACTTGCTCCAATCTGGGAGATACCTTCGGGTCTCACGATCCCGCTTTGATTGGACATTTCGAAATCCCATTACCTTCCGGCACGTACACAGTTACCGTCGAGTCGGTGTTTGCGGGATTTTCGGGCGGCTCCAGCGTCGGACCTCTCGCTCCACCGATTCGCGCTCCCGGGACATATTCTTCGACAATAACAATTACAGTCACTGCCGGCGCCGTTACACCGCTGAACATAACTTTGAACTCTACCCAGCCTCGCTTCGACCCCTTTGAAGACTCCCTCCTTATTCCAGCGCTTGATACGCCAATCCGGGCAAGCCTGGAAGGAGCTTCGTGGAGAACACAACATCTGTGAACCATCTCTCCACAAAACATGCAGCTGCAGTGCTCACGGTTGTACTGCTTCCCGTTTGCTTTACCTCCTGCGGTGGCGGTGGTACTACCACGAACCCACCACCGCCGCCCGCCACATTGGCCATCTCCACCTTTGCAGGCCTGCCGCCTGGAATAGTGGGAACGGCATATTCAGGGAAGTTGCAGGCCACGGGAGGTGTGCCACCTTATTCCTGGAACACGCAGTTACTTGGAGTTGCGGGACTTACATTGGCTAAAGACGGGACGATCAGCGGAACTCCCGCAGCACCGGGAACCTACATTCCTAACTTCACAGTAACAGATTCCAGTGGCAGAAGCGCCACGGCCGGAATGGAAATCGATATTTTAGGCCCTCTCGTGTTCACAACTGCAGCGGCGCTTCCCGATCAGAACATCGCTATTCCAGGTTATGTTTATATTTTTGTCAACGGTGGGCGACCGCAATACACTTTTAGCCTCGCACCAGGTTCGGCGATGCCACCAGGATTAACTTTCCAAAATTCCGGGTACGCCGCACTAATTCAAGGCACACCAACAGCTCCGGGAAGCTATTCATTTACAATTCAGGTTTCAGACAGTTTTTCTCCGTCTGTTGTGATTTCACAGACGTTCACCTTGAACGTGTTAAATAACCTGGTTCTGCCGCAGACATCGCTGCCCGATGCTGTAATCAATCTTCCTTACCAGGCACAGATTCAGCCGGCGGGCGGAACCCCGCCCTATCATTTCGTTCTCGGGCAGAACTCCCCATTGCCTCCGGGTCTTAAGCTGAACTCTTCCACCGGTATGGTGACGGGCACTCCGACCGCCACAGTCAATCAGACCATGCTGGTGCTCATCAGTGACTCGGCGCCAACGCCAACCACAATCAACCCGCTCATCAATCTCAACGTTCAGCCGCCGCTTTCCATCCAGAATGCAGCCTTCCCCGACAGTGCTCGAGGACTGTATTACGGAGTGACCCTGTTTCCTTCGGGTGGGCGGGCGCCCTATGCAGCTCAAATTGTTAGCGGTGCGCTTCCAGCAGGATTGACTATCAGTTTGCCCTCCAACGGTTCGTTTATCGACGTTCAAGGGGTGACGACGACCAATGGGCTGTTTAATTTCACCCTGCAGGTCTCGGACTCATACCAGCCCGCGAACACGGTTCGTCAGAGTTTTCAGGTCAGAATCAGCGACCAAATGACCATGACCGGACCCTCCGTAGCCCAACTCCTTTATAACCAGAGCTACACCACTGCATTCCCGGTCACAGGCGGCTTCCCTCCCTACACATGGAGCATGAACCCGGTGCCTCCTGGCTTTACCTTCGATACCTCCACCGGGACATTAAATGGGACGCCGGCTCCGAATTCCGTTTTCACCAGTACCCTCATCGCAGCTCACGATAGTAGCAACCCGCCATTGCAGGCAAACTATGTTTTCTTCCAACTCTACGTCGCCCCCAAACTTACAATCATGACCACATCGCTTCCTCCGATTGCAGCCGGGCGAGCAGCATGGTTCGGACTGCAAACGACCGGGGGCGGCGCACCCTTCACATGGAGTTTTTCGGGGACACTTCCTGCCGGAATGAGCTTCGATACGAACGCCGGGGTGCTCAGCGGAACCCCGACCACTCCGGGGAGTTATCCGGTCACGTTCTCCCTATCGGACAGTGGTAGCGGCAATCTGCACCAGACAACCTCGCAAGCGCTTACGATAACTGTAAAAGACCCCACGCAACTGCAGCGCAATGACTCATTCGCCGGAGCTACCCCGTTATCGTCCATCAGCCTGCTGGCATCGATCAGCCCTTACTACGATCCCATCACTAGCGGCCCCGATACTGACGTCTATCGCGTCAGCGCCCCTCCGGGCGCTCAGGTGTATTTGTACGTTGTGGCCAACAACGACTTCCTCCAGCCACCCAATCCAAACTCCATGCTGCCGGTGCTGGAAGTTGTGGATGCAAATGGAGTACGTTTTCAGACCTGCACCCAGCCAGGATACTCCGGTGGCAATCTGCCGTTTAACAATCCATGCGTGAACGGCCTTACGGGCGGATTTTATCCGACGACATATTTCGGATTTCAAGTGCCGGGAAGTGGGACTGCGCCGGTCACTTTCTACCTGCGAGTCTCCGACGCCCGTGGAGACGCCCGCCCGGATTTCATTTACACGCTCACCGTTTCCGGCGTGAATTGATCCTGGCACGATCGAGCAAGTCTGATGAGCAACGTCCACAGTTTGAGCTCGCGGCAGGTAAGACTCGACGCCACCGACAAACGTAAGCAAGCACTACAGAGCGGCGATAGATCGAAAGCCCGCCCCACCCACATTAAACGAGGTGACGTTGACGTTCCCGGGTTGTTAGCTTTTACTTCAATCACTTCCTCCTGAGGATCGGATCCCGTACAGGCGATCGAAAATTCTGCGGAAGAAAAACCAGACGCGGCGGCGGTTCCAACTATTGGTTTATCGATACCTCCTGCAACCAGAAGCCGGCCGAAGCGATCAGTCCGAAGTGAGGAATCTTTCGGCTGACGCTTTGTCGGTTCAGACCAGCCCGATGACGATCCATTTTTTGGGACCTTCATCGGTCTCGTCGATTGCAGCAGGTTCCGCTCACCGCGCCGGGTCGGGCAGGGTCATGCTCATCATGTCCTGCGCTGGGGTGCGCGCTGGTGAGGCGTTGTTCGCCGTCCCGGCAGGGGTTGTCACGTTGCTCGTCCCATGATGGCCAGCATGCGGAGCGCCCATGGCCTTGTCGTGAAGAGTCTGATATGTGCGCTGTCTGGCAGAGGCCTCCTCGGAGGTAAGGTGCTGGGCGTGGGCGCTTGTTCATAAGCGTCATATTCGTAGCCGAGCGGGGCAGTACGGTCGGCCATGTGGCTGCAGGAACTTAAGCGACCTCGCACTCCAGCAGCACCAGCGCATGCTTTGGAACGGTCAGCTCGATCCCGCCCGCGGTTACTTTGACTGGATGCGCCGCCGGCTTCACCTCTTCGAGATCATTAAATGTGTTAGTGGCACGCATGTCCTGATGGGTGAGTACAGTGGCTTTCGCTTCCGAAGCGCGGGCTCCACCGGCCAGTTTGATCCGCATAGGTAAAGCCGCATCCAGCGAGGGATTGGTCAGAGTCACGGTAAGCATGCGCTCACGCATCGACGCCGATGCCGACAGTCCCGGCAAACGCGCCTGGCCGGCAAGAACGGGAACATTCAACTCCGCCACCGTATTGCTCACCGGCACCTGCCGCGCTCCCATGTGGCCACGATACATATCGAAGACGTGATACACCGGCGTGCGCACGAATTTATCCCCTTGCGCCAGGAACAATGAATGAATGCAGTTGATCGACTGTGCGACGTTTGCCATCGCAATTTTTCCGGCGTGGCGATTGAATATGTCGAACGTCAAACCCGTATGGATCGCATCGGAGACGCTGTTTGGCGGCTGCGGCCATGGCTTATCCCACTCACTCAACTTTGACCGACGATCATCCCTATCTTAGTATCTGAATGACTTTCCACGACGACAATTGCTGTTGGACCCATTCCGGGTTTTGCCGGGTATGACATAGTAAGCAGGCGTTTGGGCTCTCTTCGTTGCCGAAGCGCTGGGTCATCTCGGCATTCGGAATGTCGTCGATCTGGTGCGTCCGGGCGCGGAACAGCAGAGCGTCCATAATTCGCGGCATGTGGCACGAGACGCATCGGCTGCCTTCGGATTCCGGCGCATGGTGAGAATGCTGGGCAGCGGCGGTCTTGTTCTGAAATTGAGAATGACATCCGACGCACATCAGGTCGGGCTGATCGCGAAATTTCGTGGAAGTTGGATTCGTCGCGGAGTCGTGGCTATGCGGATCGTGGCAACTGCCGCAGCTTAACTGGGCCTTCTTGTAACACTGCGAGCGCTCCAGGGCTTCGACCATGAATGTTGTTTGCCGAAAGCGGCCATCCTTATAAAAACCTTTTCGCGAGAACTCGCCAAAGGGGCTGTGCAGGTGGTTGCCAAAAAAGTTTCCTGTGGAAGAATAATTCAGCTCTCCGTTTGGTCCCGGCAGTCGGATACCCGATTGCATGTGGCACTGTCCGCAGATTGCCAGAAACTTTCGACTCTCGATTGCCTGAAAATTTACCGGTGGATCGAGTGGGGCTTTCGGATAGTAATCATTGGCGGTGCGCTCGACGACG
>Ga0136846_1223019_pt1 | contig 12677 bp, 12 predicted proteins | sample HopSoiMetagenom2_FD_96841 | JGI IMG/M metagenome (GOLD analysis project Ga0136846, IMG submission 96841) | Grasslands soil microbial communities from Hopland, California, USA - 2 Assembly 2016 (version 4) | ecosystem: Environmental > Terrestrial > Soil > Grasslands | place: USA: Hopland...
GCGTGTACTATCGACGATGTCGCTAGCGCGCGTAGCTCAACGGATAGAGCATCTGACTACGGATCAGAAGGTTAGGGGTTCGAATCCCTTCGTGCGCACTCGCAAAAACGCTAACCCTAGGTCGATGACCTGGGGTTTTGTGTTTCTCGGGCTCGATGACTCGACTCGAGTCGAGGTCTGAAGTCGTCGAGTCGGGAGCGTGTGATGACGGTGTGATGACGGCCGTACGAAGTCCGTGTGGTGACAACCCGCTCGGCACCGTGCTAGCACATGCCGCTCGATCGGATGTTCGTCCCGGGTGTCATACTCCCAGGTGACAGGCGTTCAGACTTCTCCCGTCTCGCCCGTGAAGGCGGCGGTGAAGTGGGACGATTCGAACCTGTGAGAGTCGAGCCCCTTTCCGATGTGTGGAGGCTGTTGACCAGGTACGCGGTGGCCGCCGAGCGTGGGGTGTTGGTGGGTGCGTGGGCGACCGGAGCCGGCGATCGCGGGTTCACGGTGGAGGCGCTGTCGGCGTCGTGCCCGGCTGAGACCGCGTTGCGGGTGGCCGCCGGGCTGGACCGGCTTGTCCGGCCGGGGATCGCCGAGCCGAACCTGCCGCAGGACGGGATGCTGCTGCGTTCCTAAAGCCCGGTGACCGAGAACGCACACATGCTGGGTCGTAATCTGCATGAGGTCGGTGACAAGAAGTTCACCGCGCAGGTCGCTACCGATGCGGAGGCGGAGATCGCGGCGATCGGGAAGGCGGAGCTCGGCGACTTGTCCGGCCGGGCCCGGCAGGCGGTGGTGCTGACCCGACAGGATGCCTCCCCGGTGCAGGTCGCGGCGGCGGACGGGCTGCTGCATCAGGATCCGTTGGGGGCAGTGTGGCGATGTTCACCGGTGTGGATCCGACGTTGGCGGTGGTGGCCGTCGCGCATTGGCTGCACGCGGCGGCCACAACAGTGGCCGAGGTCTCCGGCGGCGAGGTGACAAGGGTGACTGCCGAGGCCGACGATGTGGAGGCTCTGCCGGTGGCGGCCCCGACGATCGTGCTGGAGCTGATGGCCGGCGGGTCCTCGGCGCGGGAAGCGGTGACCCGGCTGATCGGCGAGGCGATGGCGGTGGCCGAGGGGCGGCTGCTGAAACTGCCGGGCCTGATGACGGTGTTCGCCGAGTTGGCCGAGCAGGCGGAGCAGGCCGCTCCAGATAAAGCCGGAGAGCTGGAGGCGCTGTAGGCATCTTATGGGCCTCGGGCGTTATCCAAATCGCGCCATCGTCGTTGGCGAAAGCATAGATGACCTCGAATCTGTCGGTGGCTGCCGACTTCGAAGCCACACTCGTCTATTGCTTGAAGGAGTTGTAGCGATTCCACCGCGAGACCGTCGCCAGCGCTGCATGAGCCCGCCGCGTCAGCCCTCCGAAAGCTCCCCCTTGAATAAGGGGCCAGTTTTCCGTGATCTCTTGGCCGATGCGTGCCGCAAGGCCGTGCTGGGTCTGCCAGCTACGATCTTGAACGTATTCGCCGAGCCATGGGTAACGGCACCCGAGCGGGGCACCAGCCCCGGCGTCGATGGCAAGCATCGAAGCAAGCAGCTCGAATCTGCTGCAGGCCTCTTGGAAAACATCGTCGTCCGGCTCGATGTCACGTAGTGGCTCGCGTATGTCCGTACGTACTTGATGGCTCTGTGGGAACCAGCCCTTACCCTGTAGCCCTGCGGCGGGGTGAGCCAAGACCGCCTCTTCTAGTATGTCGACAGGGCTGAGGCACACCGCAGCTGATGGCGGCGGATCATTGTCGCCGAGGGGATTCGGGCGGATCGGGTCGATCATGAGTTGGGCCAGAAGTTCCTCTCGACCAGCGAGAACAGCGGCCACTCCCACAGTAAACACCGCCAGCAAAGCCGGATAGTGACGAAGCTTCTCCAGCGCGTCGTGGTAGACGTTTGGTGGTGCCTTGCGCATCTTGAACAGGCGAGAGACTGGGCGCAGCCACATGCGGTCGAAGGACGCCGAATCGTGGAACGCGCCGGTCGCGAGCAGGTGCAGCACCGTATCAGCCTCGGCCCGGTAGTTCTTCAGGCTCGTCCCGAACACTGTCGGCAATACGTCGTCTGCATCGCGTCGAACCCAGACCGGATGACGCTCGGTGTTCAGAGCGCTGTCGAGAACCTTGGTGGTCGACCGATCCACGGTGTCGAAGATCTCGATGCGGTCGCCAGCTGTGATGGCCCTCTTAAGCCGGGCGACCGTCATATCGCGGCTGATCGGGGTCTCGCTCATCAGGGCGAGCGCTTCGAGCCGCTTCACCACGTCAGGGAAGAACTCGTCGGCACTCATCCCGTGGATCACTGTGGCGTCGTGCTGAGCGATTAAATCGCCAGCTTTTTCCCCGATGGTGCCGTAGGCCGACCACACCATGGTGTAGCGACGCGAGCGCGTATTCTCGATCGCGTTGACCAGCGCTGTGTCCCAGTCCGCGGACCATCCGCAGACAATCAGGCCATACTCGTCGAGGACCTGGGCGAGCAATTTCTTCTGTGCTGCGGGGTAGGAAGCGAGCTCTTCGGCCGTGTTGAGCGAGCGCTGGTCGAGGTAGTCCCCATGCAGCTTGATGATCGTGGCTCGGCTGTGCACCAGCGGTGTTGCCGCGCGGTACTGCCCGGGGCTGTGGATGACCTGAGGCCTGACTCCGACCTCGGACAGGGCCTGTCGATGAGTCGGTCGAAGTTCGTGGTGATAATCACTCTTATGCTGCCGCGCCGCACCAACTCCGCCACCGCGCGGTGCGCGGGGCTTGGGACGGTTTTTGGTTCCTGGAAGTAGCGGGTGAGGATGCCCTGACGCGCCGCCGCCGTCGGGGCGATCGCAGCGAGTAGTGCGGAGTAGCCGAGGTCACCGCGCCCATTCGCGGTCCACCACACCACGGGGTCCGCTGCTGCGTTCGTCGCAGCGTCGACGTCGTCAGGGTTCTCCGCTGCGGCGATCTGCCCGACCAGATTCTTGACAATGCCCCACCCGGTCGGCACGCCCGCTCCGATCGAGATGCCCGCGCCGAGCAGCAGGGCATATGTCCCCGGGTTTCCGTGGATGCTGGTTGCTACCGCCACCTTCGGGTCCACCGCCGGGGTGGGGGTTGTGTTATCAACCGTGACGTTGTTGGTCACCATCACGCCGAATTCCTTCCCGCTTCTTCCACGGGGTGGTCCCACAACGATCCAGGGACCAGGCCCGTCAGCCACTACCCGATTATCGTCAAGTTGACGATAATCGGGTAGCCGATCGTACACCCGCGCCGGGCGCCGAGGGTCCGTACCCTCAATTTCCGCTAGCCACAGCTGCTCAGTGAAGGACAGAGCTGGCGAGGCTCGACACCATCGCAGCCTTGGCCAGGATGGCGAACGATCTCTAGCGCAACGCGACGCGCCGGTGCGCAAGCGACGCTGCCCGTCGCTCGTGTACCGAGCTCGGTGTCAGCGTCTGAGCTGAGCGGCGATGGCGTTGGCGGCGTGGCGTTTGGCCTCATCCACGACGGAGGTGTAGAGGTCGGCGGTGATGGCGGTGGTGGAGTGGCCGAGGATCTCGGAGACGACCTTCATCGGGACGCCGGCAGTGAGGGCGTGGGTAGCGGTGCCGTGGCGGAGATCGTGCAGACGGATCGGGGGTAGGCCGGCTTCGCGGGCCAGGCGGGTGAACAGGTCGGTGACGCGGGCGGGGTGTAGTGGGGAGCCGTCGGGTTCGGTGAAGACCAGGCCGGTGTCGATCCAGTCTTGGCCGTGTGCGGCGGCTTCGCGGCGGGTGGCGGTGCGGTGGGCTTTGAGGGCGTCGATGACGGGGGTAGCGAGCATCAGGGTGCGTTCTCCGGCTTCGGTTTTGGCGCCTGTCCTAGTCGAAAACGCTGATACCGGCGCTGGCCTGGGTCTTCATGCTGCGGGATGGTATTCGTTGAGCAGTCCTCCGAGGCGTTGTCTCCTGTGGATCTGACCGATCTGGGTGGGGAATCGCAGCACCGCAGCGTCGTCGTCCGGTGCGCGCAGTGCCATGCCGTGACCTTGGTGGGATCGGCCGACGTTGTAATGATCGAAATACTCAGTCAGCACCCGGTGCAGGTGGCGTTAGCCGGTGATGAGGATCCGGTCGCAGCATTCGCGGCGGATGGAGCCGATAAGCCGCTCCGCGTAGGCGTTCATCCTGGGTGCCTGCGGTGCGGTAAACAGGACCTCGACGCCGATAGAGGCGAACACCGCGTCGAATGCCTCGGTGAACTTCGCGTCCCGGTCGCGAATCAGCCGTGTGAAGCGGTGACCAGCCTGCTCCAGATCGATGGTCAGTTCTCGGGCGAGTTGCGTGGCCCAGCCGCCGGTCGGATGATCGGTGACGCCCAGCAGACAGGCCCGTCGTGTACCGATCTCTATGACGACCGCCGCATACAGCCGTTTCAGCATGACGGTGTCGACATGCAGGAAATCGATCGCCAGGATCGTTTCGGCCTGGGCGCGCAGGAACGTACGCCAGGTGTCGTCGCGCCGGGACGGAGGCGGGATCCGGCGTGCACGCAGGATCTTACGAATGGTGGAGGCGGCCACGCGGTGACCGAGCCGGCGCGACTCGCCCTGGACGCGAACCACACCCCAGGTGGGGTTTTCGGCGGCGAGCCGGACGATCAGCACCACCACATGATCCGGGATCGGCGGGTGCCCTGATGGCTTGGGTTGGCGCCACTTCGCCGCGAGCAGACGACGGTGCCAGCGTAGAAGGGTACCGGGGGTGACGATGCGGTGTGCGCGTAGCGCCTTGGGCAGCAGCCGGGACAGCGCGGCAAGCACAGCCCGGTCCGTCCAGCCGATCCGCGGCTTCGGATTCGCCCGGCGCAGTACCGCGACCTCCTGACGCAGCGCAAGTATCTCGACGTCCTTCGACCTCGAGGACCGGGCCAACAACGCCAGCCAAGAGAGCACCTGAACGAGAATCCGATACAGCAGTCGCACAGCCACGACTACCGATCGTATGCGCAGATCGCCCAGGTCAAGGCCAGTATCCGAGTATTCGACCAGGACACGGGTCTGGGAGCACTACAGGTGTTACAGCAGCTGCCAGCGGCGTTCGAGATCTCCGCGGCGCAGCGCAGCAACGCGGAGGATGACTTCGGCAGCGGCAGGTGTCCCAGGAGCGGATTTCCACGCGTTCGTGGTTATCATCCGGAGTTCTCGGACTGCTGCAAGGGTCTGATAGCCGGGCCAGTCGCAGATGTCACGGCCATATATTTTGGCAAACTCTTTGTATTCGTCAGGTGGGTGATCGAAGCGTCGGCAGTGCACGGCGACAGTCGCCAGATCCCATTCTGGCGGGCCCAGGTGCGCGGATTCCCAGTCTGCGAGGACAGGGCCGTCCGGTCCGACCAACATGTTGCTGTGGTGGGCGTCCCCGTGGATGAGGGAACTCGGCCGTTCGAAGTCGAGGGTGGCGTAATCGTCGGCCAACTGCTCGGAATAGGCGCGCAAGAACCCTAGATCGTGAGGGTTGAGCACGGTGCGACGCGTCAACGAGTTCGCGATCGCACCGAAGGGGTCGAGCTTCGAAACCGCGGAAAGCGCTTGTGGGTCCAGACAGTGGAGTCGGCGCAGTGGTTCGGCGAGGTCAGCGGCGGTGGGTTCGCGAGCGACGTCGATGGCGCTCCAGAACGTTGCGTGGCTGTCGGCGACTATGATCGGCTGATTTAGGCCGGGCCACAGACGCACCGTTGGAACGCTGGTATGGGCGAGAGCCTCGGCGATCGCAACGGTCTGGGCGGAACGGTGTTGTCCGCTCCCAGGTCGCGTGATCTTCACGACGACGGGGTGGTGGGCCAGTCGGTACACAGCGTTGGTGTGGTGGCGTAGCAGGCGGGCGCCACTGGGATCGAGGTCGGCGGCGCGGCAGGCGGCCTCTAGGAGCTCGAGGCTGGTTTCGGGTGTGAAGGTCGCGGTGCGCAGGCTCACGTCATCGAGTCTGACAGGCACGCCGACACCTTGGGTGTGCGATCAGCTGCCGGGCGGAAGTGCGAGTGACTCCTTGAGGCTTCGAACGGATCGGCTGTGCTGGTAGCTCTCAGGCAGGACGGCGATCAGATCGGCGGTACGAGTCAAAACGATTCCGGTCCGGTGCTGCGGAGCCATGGAGTTCAGCGTCGCAGCGGCGAGCTGGCACCCGTCATCCAGCTTGCCGTCGCTGGCGAGACAGATCGCTTGATCGAGACGGATGAGCACCGGATCGATCCCATCGCTGTCGCGGTATCGCAAAAGCGCGGTGGCCTGTACGTCGCCCGCACGGCGGGTCGCGCCGAGGTAGGTCAAGGTGCCGGACAGGTATAGCAGGAGACGGCGCTCCGTGAAGCGGAACGCTATCTCCTCATCCGGTTCGGCCAGCTGGTCGAAGACTTCTTGGCAGCGGCGCAGCGCGGCCTCGGACTCCGCTGCTTGACCGAGGCGGGCCAGAGCGCGAGCTTCGGCAGCTGCGGCCAGAGCGGCAGCCGAGCAGATACGCCCCCGGGTGAGCATCTGGGCTTCGCGAGCCAGGCGGACAGCTTCGGTGAGATGCCCGTAGTAGTAGGGCAGCATCGCGGTCTGAGCCCGGACTTGTGCCCGAATCAGGGAATCGCCGGAGTCATCGGCGGCGATGGTCGCGGTGGCGTACCAGGCGTGGGCCGATCGCGGCTCGCCGAGCTTCATCAGGGCGTCGGCGATCAGTGTGGCGTAGTTGGCGGTCAGCTCGGACAGACGACGGGCAATCGCTGCGGGATGGTGGCCGGTAGCGAGGCTTTGGATTTCGTCGCATTCGGTCAGCAGGATGTTCAGCATCGGGGCGGGTGCCGTGGCGCAGTATTCGCGGCGTCGCCAAGCGAACGTGTCTGTGTAGAGGTCGATGCGCTCATGGGACACTGTCGAGGGCGTGAGGTTCCTGTCCGCGGCGGTGCGAACTCGATCTGCGAAGGTCAGAAGGCGGCCGACGCCGGCTCCGATTGCCTGCAGGCCGCCAACGAGCGCTTGCATCGTGGAGGCCGCTGGGGTGTCTTCGTCGACGGGGCTGTAGTCCATCCCGAAGCCGAGCCGATCGGCTCTGGTCGCATACAGTCGGCACAACCGATCTAGTGCGGCCGGGCGGGGCCGCTCGTCTCCCGACTCCCACCGGGACAGCTGCTTGACGGTTATCGCGACCGGCTCGCCAGGAGCCTGCTCGATACCGTCTGACGCGGCGACCGCATCAGCGAGCCGCCAGCCGTACGCGAGCCTGGTGGCCTTCAGCAAGCTGACACCACAGCACTCGGCGATCGCCTGCGCACACTGCCACGGACTCCAGCCGTGGGCTGCCGCATGTGCTCGCCAAGAGCGGGCGTGAGTCCTGCCGTGGATTCCGTCCATTGTCGGCCGCCTTTGCCATGCCAGCTATCTGACCTGTGCGCATCTGCCACGGTAGTCGAATCACTACGGTCGATCACCGCGATGTACGAAGTCTGATCCGCTTGATCCCCTCGCATTCCCCGCAGGACAGGGATTCGCGTCTGCGGCCGGTCCGTGAGTCCCCGCGCTGCGGGGAAAACCGCAGCTAACCGCTTTATCTACCCCTTGTCGGTACCGCCGAGCCCGAGCAATGCTGACGCTCCGCTACCACACGTGATCTGCGGAGGGTTGTTCATGGCAGACAGCAAGAAGACGGCGACCCTCAAGCGGGTCATGGCAGAAGGTCATACGGGCAGCTACGGCACGCTGCTACACCTCACTGCCGTCATGGGTTCGGATCCGGAAAAGCTCGAGCCCGAGAGCATCAGGGAGCGTATCGAGTGGTGCGGGCACTTCAAGGGGTTGAAGGCGGCGCTGCTGTGTCTGGCGATGTACGAACGGAAGCTTGATCCGAATTCGGCGGCACGGATCGTCAATCAGCACATCCGGGAAGCGATGAAGGATCTTGAGCAGGGCGACGGCACGGGGACCGGAGAGTGAGAAGTGTCGTACTGGTCCAGGGACTTCGACGGACTTCCCGAGTGCGTCTCGGAAGTACGCGAGTACACACGCAACGTGGTTGGCGACCGGGAGGGCGCCGACCTGGTGGAACTGGTCGCCTCGGAGTTGGCGGGCAACGCGATCCGACACAGCGACAGCGGCGAGCCGGGCGGGAGATTCACGGTGCATCTTGCGGAGTTCTGCACTCGTTGGCAGGTCCGCGTGGATGACTTGGGCGGACCAGGGGAGCCGCACATCTGCGAGCCGCCTCCAATCAAGAGCGTCGATGACCTAGACACGTTCGGTGAGGAGATCGAAGCCGGACGGGGCCTGGCAATGGTCGCGGCCGTGTCGTCGAAATGGGGCGTGCTCGGGGACCAAGGGGCCCGCGCGGTGTGGGCAGAGATCCTGATACCGCGGGAGGGGACAGCATGAATGGTGTTCGGAGTCTGTTGGACGACGGCGGACGGTGCCTGGTGTAGCTGCCTGCGCCGGAGGCGCCGAGTGAGTCGCGGACTGCTTCGTCGCGCAGCGCCTAGTGAGTGCAGCTGCGTCTGACCAGTCAGCGCGGAAATGGCGAAATGGCATGTAAGAGAAACAGAACGCTGATACAAAAACGTAGCCGTGCGCCACGCCCGGGGCTACGCTGAGTTATTGCACGGAGAGTGATCGCCCCGATACGTTGCGCCCTACCCGTCTAGCCAAGCCCCGAAGAGGGAAATCCGTGACTAACGCGACGCCGATCGGCAACCGCGCAACCGACCTGCGTAATCGAACAGTCGACGAGCTGATCGAGGCTGGAACGATCGTCTCTCGGCGTGTCGAGGAGGTGATGCGCAAGGTCCCGCGGGAGACCTTCGCGCCCGAGGCTGGCCTCGAGGCGGTCTACGAGCCCTGGAACGGGCTCGTGACGAAGAAGGACGCCGGCGGACGTTCGCTGAGTTCGCTATCTGCCCCTGATGCACAGGCGCACATGTTGGAGCAGGCTCGGATTGAGCCAGGCATGAACGTGCTGGAGATCGGCTCTGGCGGGGTGAATGCCGCCTACCTATCGGAGATGGTCGGGCCGAAGGGCCGGGTGACGACCGTCGACATCGACGAATTCGTGACCGAACGGTCGTCGAGGTTCCTGAAGGCGGCCGGATACTCGCGGGTCAATGTGGTGCTGGCCGACGCCGAGAACGGCGTCCCGGAGTACGCGCCCTACGACCGGATCCTGGTGACTGTCGGGGCCTGGGATATCCCGCCAGCCTGGATCGAGCAGCTTACCGACGGCGGCCTTCTTGTGGTCCCGCTCAAGGTCCAGGGCCTGATGCGTACTGTCGCCTTAGTCCGGGACGGTGACCGGCTGGTCAGCGAGTCGGCGAGGATGTTCGGATTCGTGCCGATGCAGGGTGCCGGCGCTCATGACAGCACGGAACTGATCCTTGGCAACGGAGTCACGCTCGTTTTCGATGAGCGACCTCCATCGGGTTCGGACCAACTGGAGCACGTGCTGGATTTCGCTCCGCAGGTGATCGAAAGCGGCGCTGGCCTGCTACAGGGCGAGCCGTGGGCAACCATGCAGATGTGGCTGGCAACGACGGTGCCAGGGTTCTGCCGCATCCAGACCGACCGTGAGGCGAACGCCAACGCGCCTCGACCCCTGGGCGGCGGCTACACCGGAATGGCGGCCATCGACGGCGCCAATCTCGCCTACGTCGCAACCCGCGAGCTCGGCGGCACCGAGCTGGCGCTGGATGTCCACGCATACGGCCCCAATCCGAATGCTCTAGCCGGAAACGTCGCCGATCAACTCCGAATCTGGGACCGCGATCACCGAGGCGGCAAAGGGCCGCAGTACCTCATCTATCCGATGAGCACACCCGACGACCAGTTACCGCCGGCGGACTTCGTCATGGACAAGCGCCATTGCCGGGTCTTGATCTCTTGGCCGCGGCCGACAGGCTCCGTCGGCCGGGACAACCTGCACCACCCCAACCATCTGTAAGGAGAGTGGTCGTCATGACGAATGAGGCGTCTGGCGGTGCGGCGCTGCTGGACATGCCCTGGGAGGACGAGTTCGAGCTCGACGTTCGCCCGGTTCTGTCGCGCCAGGCCGTGACATGCAGCAGCGACTGTCCCACTGACGACGGGTGCGGCAACACGTGTAAGAACGGCGCGTCCGCGTGTTCGTCGGTGAGCAATAACCAGTTCTGATCACAGGCTCCCGGCTGTCGACGCTCGTGTCGCCAGCCGGGAGCCTGTGCGGCGCGGAGTAGATCGAGGGGGCAGGGCTGTGGAGTCATCGGCAGACTGGGAGTGGGGCAGCGCAGGGCTGCTGAGGGTGAGCATCGATCATGGCAGCCTGGATCTACCGGACGACCTCGACCTCTCCGATCGTTCATCGGCCCTGACATGGGTGGCGGACCTCTGGGCTCGCGATGACGTCCGTACCGCTATTGCCGCAGTAAGCCCAGCGCTGTGCAGCCAGATCGATGCTATGACCACCGGCCACAACATCGACGGTGCACATGTGCGCCGCGCTGCGATGGCGCTGGCCTCCTACCTGCTGCGCTGGCGACACCGGTCCACACCACTGGGTCTGTTCGCCGGGGTAGGGCCGGTGCGCATCGGCGGCCGGGCTAAAGTTCGATATGGGGTCGGCCATCGGACGTCAGTACGTGCGGATTGCGGCTGGCTCGCCGAGGTCACGGCGGCATTGCAACGTTCCCCGGAATTGCTGGAACGGCTGCCTGTTGTCGCGAACGACGCGGTGAACAGCCGGGGTGGCCGGATGGTCGCACCCGGCCAGCCGCCGACCGGCGCACCGCAAGGCGAAGCCCTACTGGAGACCTCGGTTCGCGCGACGCGCCCGGTGATGACTGCGCTTGAAGCCGCCGCTGAGCCGATCATGCTCGGCGACCTGCGCCAACACCTGGCAGCCCAGTTCCCCGTGGCCTCAGCGGAACAGATCGGCTCCGTCCTCAAGACTCTGATCGATCAACAGTTCCTCATCACGGCGCTGTCCATACCCCTGACGCAGCCTGACCCACTCGCCGTACTGTGCCAGGTGTTGAAAGCTGTCGACGCCCAGGGTGGCCCGCTGATCGCCGACCTGGTCGGCGATCTCTATCGACTCAGTGACACGCTGGCCTCGAACCCCTTCGACACGAAGACGGCTGAGCGGATGACGGCGATCAGTCCGTCGGCACGCACACCGCTGCTGGTCGACACGGTCGCCGACTGCGAAGTCGTGATTCCCGAGGCGGTTGCCCACGAGGCCCGGGACGCGGTCGATGTGCTCTACCGGCTGTCGCCCTACATGGGCGGCTACCCGCCGTGGCGCGAATACCAGACCGACTTCCGCGCCCGATACGGCACCGGCGCGCTGGTCCCCGTCTTGGATCTGATCGCCGACAGCGGCCTCGGTCTACCGGCCGGCTACCTCGGCTCTGGGCGCGAACGTGGCACCAGACAGATATCCGAGCGGGACCACAAGCTGCTCAATCTCGTCCAGCAGGCCACCGTAACCGGCGGCGAGATCGTGTTAACCGAGAAGCTCATCGAGCACCTGGCATCCGCGCCCGTCGATCCGCAGCGACTCCCGGTGCGAACAGAGATCGGCTTCACGATCCGCGCATGCAGCCTGGACGACCTGAACGCCGGCCGCTTCCAACTGGATGTCACCGGAACTCCCCGCCCGGCCAGCAGCATGATCGCCCGTCACGCCCATCTGATCCCCGAACCCGATCTAGCCGAGATCCGCCGCACCTTCGACACACCTGAGCCGGATACTACGACGGCACAGCTGTCCTTCGTCCCACGCTGGCGCCGTGACGAGAACGTCGCCCGCTCGATACGACTCGCCCCGTCCGTGATCTCCATCGCCGAGTACCACGCCCCGGACGCCGACTCGATCGCGCTGGCCGACCTCGCGGTCACCGCGGAAGGCGCGGACCTGCACCTCATACAGATCTCCACCGGAAAGCGGGTCATCCCTCTGGTCGCCAGCGCACTGGAGGCCGCCACCCACAGCCCACCGCTGGCACGGTTCCTGTCAGAGGTCGCTACCGCCTGCTTCCCCGTCTACAGCGCCTTCGACTTCGGCGCCGCCAATACCCTTCCATACCTGCCGCGTGTCCGATACCGCCGCACCATCTTGGCCCCGGCGCGCTGGCTGCTCAACGCCGATCAGCTTCCCGGACACGAAACCGATCAGAGCACCTGGAACGCCGAGCTGGCCGCGTGGCGGGAGCGCTGGCACGTACCGGACCACGTCGCCATCGCCGACCACGACCGCGTGCAGCCGATTGACCTGCGGCACCGGGTACATCGGATGCTGCTGCGCAGCCGCATCGAGCGCAGGGGCCGACTGGAACTGCACGAGTGTGCCGCCCCAGGCGAACTCGGCTGGCTCGGCCGTGCCCACGAGATCCTGCTGATCATGCATCGTCCGAGGACGGCGGCCCCTAGGGCCCGGCGAATCAAGATGGTGCCGCCACCAGTCACCGGTGCTGACCTCCACCTCCCCGCTGCATCACGCATCGTTGCGCTACGCCTGCACGCCCACCCCGACCGCTTCGACGACATCATCGCCGACCATCTGGCCGCCCTCGCAGCCTCCTGCGATTCCACCGTAGCCAACTGGTGGTTTCACCGCCACCGCGACCTCAGCGACCATCGCGCCAGCCAACACCTCGCGATCTTCCTGCACCTACGTGGCGTCGAACACTTCGCAGC
>Ga0136846_1233335_pt1 | contig 12677 bp, 7 predicted proteins | sample HopSoiMetagenom2_FD_96841 | JGI IMG/M metagenome (GOLD analysis project Ga0136846, IMG submission 96841) | Grasslands soil microbial communities from Hopland, California, USA - 2 Assembly 2016 (version 4) | ecosystem: Environmental > Terrestrial > Soil > Grasslands | place: USA: Hopland...
GTGGGGCTATGATCTCCGTTCCTGGCTTCGTGATTTCCCTTTCCGCATCCGGATCCATGTGGTCGCCGTGAATGTCGGTGATCAGAATCAAGTCCGCCTTCGGCTGACCGTTGAAGCTCGCCGGTTTAGCAGGATCAAGGTAGATGACCTTTCCTCCCGCCTCGATCAGAGTGCTGGCATGATTTAGAGGCGTTATTTGTACAGGCCCTGACGAAGTCTGAAAACTTTGTGTTTGACTTGCGGCATGAACAAAGGAAGGCAAAGCCAAAAAGAGACAGGCCAAAGTGGGGATTAGCTTCATGGTTGACCTCTCGGGCAGAAGCCCACTCTCGTGCGATATAAACTTCAAACGACGGTTTTGCCGGTGCGATTTGGAGCCCTCACTCTTACCCGATCATCAAGCCTGCGTACTTGATATTACTTCGGATGGCTGTCTGCTTGCCTCGGAAACCCATCCTGACCATGGCTCAGCGATAGGCGATGACCAGCCGATCGAGCCCAATCTCCGGAGCCGCAAGTTCAACCCGAGTGAAGCCCGCATTCTTCGAAATGCTCTCGAGCTCTACGAAGGTATAGGCGTCGCCCCTGGGTGTGGTGGCCAGCATCATCATACTGAATGCAGCAGCGGTGGGAGGAGTGATGCGGTCGGGGTTAGGAACGAGTTCAGCTATGGCGGCGCGACCACCAGGCTTGAGAGCACTATGGACCTTGCGCATAAAACCGGTGCAGGTTGGCGGATCGAAGTGGTGCAGGAAATTCGTGATCAGCACCAGATCATAGTTGGTGCCAAAGTCAGTTTCGAAGGCACTCCCAGGCAGCAAGTGATAGCGATCAGCAACTCCCAGGCCCTGAGCATTTTTACTTGCAACCTCCAGAACATTTTTCCAATCGGCGGCGTAGACGTGCGCGGCTGGATTCTGCTTGGCCACGGCGATACCGAAAATGCCGTGACCAGCGGCAATATCGAGGACTTTCTGAGCCTCTCCCCCTTTGCGAAGTTCAGTAGCCATGATCTCGGCGGGCATTTGCATCAGAGGCATCATCGCCTTTGCAAACCTCACCCAATCGGGATTTTCGCGTTCCAAAGTGCCTTCACCCAGCGCGGTGCCTCCTTGGCGCACTGCCTCTGTAATTCGCGCGTTGCCCTCCCGTACCCGAGAAGTCAGCAGGAATTCAATGGCGCCACCCATGTATGCCGGCGAATGCCGATCAAGAAACAACGCTGAATCTGGCGCAAGAACGTACGTATCTCCGTCCTTGGTCAAGAACCCGTGAATTGTCAGGAAGTCGCAAAGAATCCGCACTCCGCGTTCCGCGGCCTGGCAGCGCTTCGCAATGCTCGCAGGCTGGACGTTACCTTCGGCGATGGCGGTGAAGATTTCAAGCTCAATTGCGGCCTTTATGGCTTCGGTCTGCTGATAGGCATTGATGGCGTTGAAGAAGCGTTCTGGAGTGGGTTGATGGTGCTGAGCAGCGGTGACCATGGGAGTCCTCTCATTAGCTGACGTCTGAGCAGTTTAAGCCAACTCTTGATGTAAAGGCGAGCGTCCCAAGGTGATAAGAACAATTTCGTCTTCACGACGCGGTCCGTCGCAGGGAGCCTTCAGTGAACCGATGGAGCACCAATTTGCGTAGGTGAAGATCCAGTCGGAGGGTGTCAGCCCGGACTAGAGGTCGTCGCCATTTTGGCGTGCCTCTCGCTAGTAGCTCCTGAATTGGGTCTCATGGTCCAGAAACATCGCCGGTGTTCGCTGGCTTGCGCTCTCCGCGTACTGGTTGCTGAAGCGCCTTCCGGGAAAAGAAGTGTGCCATTGCTGGCCAGTAAACATGAGGTGAGCTCTTTACAAAGGCGCGATCACCGAACCACTCGGCTTGCCGTGAGGTCGAGTGAGCCATGTACTATGTCCTCGCTCTAGTCTGAAGGATTAACAATGGTGAGGGCTAACCATGGATTTACTCCACGTACGATGCCTGCTCACAGCAGCGGTCATTTCGTTTTGTTCCATTGGCGTGAGCGCACAGCTTGGCGCCGACCCGGGCATCAAGGACCTCAGCAAATTCGACCACAAGCGACCGCTCTCCAACGACCTTCAGACCACTGTGCAGGACGGGTTCCGGTTGGTCGCGGTGGGCGATTGCATCATCTCGCGTCCACTTTCACAGTACGCGAAGCGGGAAGCCGAGTTTGAAAAGGCGTTGGTTGTTCTTCAGAGCGGCGAGGCGACTTACGGGAACCTGGAAACTTCGATTTTAGACATTGGCTCGTTCAAAGGCTTTCCCTACACAGGCGTCGACGATGTGCCGCTTCTTGCCGAGCCGCTTGTGGCTAAAGACCTACTGGCTATGGGATTCAAGGTGATGTCACGCGCCAACAATCACGCGCTGGATTGGGGAATCGAAGGCATGCGCGAGACGACCCACTGGACTGAAAACGCGGGCCTGGTGACGGCAGGAGTTGGTGAGAGTCAAGGCCTGGCGCGGGCAGCTCACTACTATGAAAGTTCAAAGGGGCGGGTCGGCATAGTCTCTCTCGCCTCAACCTTCCGACCTGGATCCGAAGCTTTGCCGCAACGGGGTGCTGCTCCCGGGCGGCCGGGGGTGAGCGCACTGGTTGTGAAGAAGACCATGGTGGTCCCAGAAAATGCGTTGGCGGATTTGCGGAGGGTTGCGCACGATCTCTATGGTCCTGGAGGGCCTGCCGAGGATAAAGATCAGCAGAACAAACTAACTCTATTCAACACAAACTTCGAATCCGGCCAGATCCGCAAGCTGCAATACGAGGTGGATCCGGATGATCTCGCCGGCATTCTGAAAGCGGTACGGCAAGGCAAGCAGCATTCGGATTTTCTGTTGGTGACCATCCATTCTCACGAGCCAGCAGACACGACTAGTGCCGACTCAAAAAACGATTTCGGCGACGCGCCAGCGGAATTTGTTCATGAGCTCGCAAAGGCGGCGATTGACGCCGGCGCTGATGCCTTCCTCACGACCGGCATTCATCATCTTGGGCCGATCGAGATATACAAGGGGCGTCCCATTTTCTATGGCCTGGGTAATTTCTTCTGGAGCGACATTCAAGAACCCATGCCTGCCGACTTTTATGCGCAGTATCAGAAGTCCATACGAGGTGCATTCAACAATCCGGAAAAGGCCACTGACGCCGATATCGCGAATGTGCTCAATGCTGAGGCGTTCGCAGACGATTTGCCGTTCGAATCTGTCATTTCGGAGAGTCGTTTCGAGCAGGGGCGGCTCAGTGAAATTCGCTTGTACCCGGTTGATCTGGGCTATGGAACGAGGCTCACCGAGAGTGGGATTCCGAGGGCAGCGACGGCGAACAAGGCCATGAAAATCCTAAAGCGTTTAGAGGACATCTCCGGACCTTACGGAACACGGATGCGCATCGAGAACTCCCAGCCATGGAACTACGTCGGCATTATTCGATTGAACGCCAATCAGTAGCCCTATAATGCTGCGATCATTATTCATCCGAAAAACCAAACTCGCTACAACGACCGCTCTTCACCATTGGCATTTCTGATCAATTCTCGGTTCCCTAAGCCCAGGTATAGTGGCGCAGGACGAGCGCTGCTGATGGCGCTTGACGCTACTCAGGAGAACGCAGGCAGCAGAGTGGCCGAGATGAATAGTCCGAGGAACCCGATTGGCTCGCAATCCGCTGGTGTGCTCTGAAAAGCCTTGGAGACAAAGTAGTCGCGCATGGTGCGCATCCAACAGTTGGAAGGACAGGATATGGCATTGCATCGAAGCGCTGAAAGCGTTCTGCCCGACAGCATTGATTCCGACATTCAAGCTCTGCAAGGGGATGGAATCGTCGCCCGCAAGCGCGCATTCTCGCGCGAATTCATCGAGGAGATGCGCGAAGACATGATGACGGCGTTTTGGCAGGCGATCCAGCGTCCGGGAGGAACAGTGGGCCGTGGCCCGCGGCGGTGGTATGTAGAAGTGCATCCGCAAGCGATCAGCGGCTTTGCCGAACTGGCAACGCATCCGTGGTTCGTCGCCATGTGCGAGCGCGTACTCGGTCCGGAGTACAAGATCGTCGAGATCGGGTTCGACGTGCCGTTTCAGGGCGCCAAGCTGCAGCCCTGGCACAGGGACTTCCCGTCGCCGCCGCAGTCGTACATTGAACATCGCATCACGTCGCTCGCCTTCAACCTCACCGGTGTCGATGTCACGGAGGACATGGGACTGTTTGAAGTCGCTGCGGGCACGCAGTGGGACGACGGTCGCGGTTGGAACCACGAGATGTTTCCTGCCAAGGAGCTTTGGCCGCGGTTCGAGGAGCGGGCGGTGCGGAAGTTGCCGCAGATGGGAGACATGTCGTGCCGGTCGGCGTTGACCGTTCATCGCGGAACGCCACACGGATCACCCATCGCGCGCCCGGTGCTCGTCATCGGCGTGGATGCGCCCGGGGCCGGTCACGACAAGCTGCACGATCTGATGGTGACGCAGGATTACTACGACAGCCTGCCGCAGCAGGTGCGCGAACACCTCATCTGTCGCGTCGTTGAGAAACTTGTCCCGGTCACGCAGAAGCACGACATTGAGGGCCTCGTGATGGGCTAAGTGGCCTGTCAAACAAGGACTTTTCTCATTACTTCCGGTTAGCGTGTTACTTCAGGTGCTCCACGAGAAATAGATCGGAGAGGTTGCGGACGTAGCCGAACACGTAGTGCTGTTCGTCAGCCGCCAGCCGAGGACACGCAACTCCCACCACGCCGGCCACGTCCGAGGGACTGAAGGTCTTCCAGGCTGTCCTGGTGCCAGTCTGGACGTTCACTCGCCACACGGGGCAGGAGGTCTCCCCACGTTTTCCGATAAACAATGTGCCGGGGTCGTTCGCCCAGCGCACCGGTACATCGCCGGATTGCGTACCGGGAAGGAGTTGGGGCTGCCCACCCTCGGTTGGAACCAGCGCAACGCCGTCGCTGGCGACTGCTGCGACAACTTTTCCATCGGGGGAAACAGAGTGCGAATTCGGCCCTAACCCGAATCCTTCGGGAGTTATCGGGCGCGGCTGTGCACCGTCGAGGTCCATAACATAAACCCGGGATGCATGACCGGGTTCGTGGCCAAAAAACAGGAGGCGTTTGGAATCGGGAAAGAACTGCCCAGAATTGGGAATGACATTGCCGGTCGGCAGCATTCGTTCCTGACCCACCCCAGTGGGAAGCAAGGCGAACTCTGGAGGCGACAAATTCTGGCGAAGCACTAGAGCCCATTTGCTATCGGGTGACAGCGCGACTGCCAATCCCTCACCCAAACGCACGGCAGATGCACCATTCATATTCCGAATGAAGGACGCGTATTGCCCACCGCCCGCCTCGCCTGCCTCCACGAACAGGAGGAGCTTGCCGTCTTCGGACATATCATTGGGGACGGTCCAGTCTTGCCAGCTCAGGTCGCGCTCTGTGTTTTCTCCGGGAGCGAGGCCAATCGCGCCGGCGCGCATGGCGTCCCGCGAAACCAGGGCGCGGCCTCCAGCGCCAACATCATGGAGTGTGAGGGTGCCGGGGGCGCTGAGCAGTTCACGGACTTTGCCGGACAAACTGACGCCGCTTAGGAAACGACTAAAACCTGTAGCGGTGGCTGTGAACCAGATCTCGTCTGCGGCCGGCGACCAGGCCAAGCCGTATATGCTCGACCAACGCTGGGTTAAGTCGTGCTTCTTACCACTGAGATCGACTACGGCAACGGTACCGCCGTCATCCCCTAAGAGGTTGTGATCCACGAAAGCGAGGCGATCGCCTTTGGGCGAGAATCGGAGATTACTCATCCAGCCAGCGGTTTTGTAAAGTACGTTGCCGATGGGATACTCCAGCCGACTCTCCCCGTTGAGCACGTGAACCACGGCGAGGCTGTTGCCGTCCGGGTTCCAATCGGCAGACTCCACATTTTCCAGCAGGTCGCGTGGGGCATCCGCACCAATGGAAAGCTGAGCCAGCGTACCGATATGCGTGAAATGGTTGTCGCTCACGCGAAAGTTGCGCAGGACTGCCATTTGCCCGCCAGGAGAAACCGCCAAAACTTCCGTTCCCGAGAGGCCAAGATCACGAGACTCAGTCGAATTTGGCGAGCTGATGAAGACGCTCTCCGGCCTGCCCTCCCACGTTGCGCTGTAAACCGCCGAACGGGGGTCGGGCGCAAACCGGGCCGCGAGGAGGGCACCGCGACGAAAACTCAGCTCACGAAAAACAGGCACAGGAGTGGTCGCGCCTCGCTCTCCCGCGATAAAAGACACGAGGGCGACTGCAATCAACGCAACCAAGGCCGCACCAGCGATAAGCGCGGGGTGCATCCTTTTACTAGCCGTGGGCACGGCCGATGTCACAGGTGCCGACGGCGGCGGGCTCGCTGGGATTACGCTGGCTTCCGGTTCCGCCACGGATTGCTTGGAGGACCCACGCCGATCGCGCTCCAAGCGCTTGAGATCAGCGCGCATTTCGGCTGCAGTCTGGTAACGCAGTTCGCGGTCCTTCTCCAACGCCTTGTTGACTATGCGCTCCAACTCTGGGGGAAGCTCGGCATTCAGCCGGACGGGTGCGGTGGGAACCTTATTCAGGATGGCATTGAAAATTGCAGCGGACGTCGTGCCCTCAAATGGCAAGCGGCCGGTGCACATTTCGTACAGTACGACGCCAAAGGAGAACAAGTCGGTCCGTGCATCAAGGTCTTCGCCGAGGGCCTGCTCCGGGCTCATATATGCGACCGTGCCTAGTGCAGAGCCGGGCGAAGTGAGATGCTCCGCACCAACGCCCAATGTGGCGCCCGCCGTAACTTCCGCCGGTTCTAAAAGCTTGCTGCGCTGCCCCGCAACTTTCGCTAATCCGAAATCAAGAATCTTTACGTGCTTGCGCTCGGTAACGAAGAGGTTTGCCGGCTTGATGTCGCGATGAACGATACCTTTGGCGTGAGCCGCTTCCAGCGCATCAGCGATCTCAATGGCAAAGCTGAGGAGCATGCCGACTTCAAGCGGGCGGAGACTCACACGGTGCTTGAGCGTCGTTCCTTCCAGGAACTCCATCGCGATGAAGGACTGGCCATCGTGCGTGGCGATTTCGTAGATCGTGCAGATCCCGGAGTGATTCAGCGCAGATGCCGCGCGGGCTTCCCGGCGAAAACGTTCGAGCGCTTGCGGGTCATTGGCGAGGTCTTCGGGCAGGAACTTGAGTGCAACAAAGCGGCCGAGTTGAGTGTCTTCGGCTTTGTAAACCACACCCATGCCGCCGCCGCCTAGCTTCTCAAGAATGCGGTAATGCGAAATGGTCCTACCGAGCAAATGGCGAGGGCTCCGGCCTCGATGAAACATCGTAGGGGCCATCGCGAAGCGAAGTCAACCAAGCTATCGGCAGCAGCAGGCTATGCGTGTAGATTGCGGGGCCGCAGTGGCTTCGTTCGCCGGAAGACGGAGTGGAAAGGGTACATGTGGGATTTGTATTCTGCTGAAAGAATGGCTCCTCAGGTAGGACTCGAACCTACAACCCTCCGGTTAACAGCCGGATGCTCTGCCATTGAGCTACTGAGGAGTGCTGTGCGCGGCACCTGGAGGGCACCGCTGATCACGTGTTCATAATAGCATTGCGATACAGGGTGACGGAAGTCGAATGCGGCAAGCGCATTCGTAAGATGGGTAACCGGTAGCCCACTTTGCTGCAAGATGCTTCAGGATTCTGTGTCCTAAAATTTGTCTCTTAGAATTCTGTCAGTTCTGCTTTCGGAATTCGGCTTTAGAAATGTCTCTCTTCTCATGTTCTTTCGAGCTTTGTCTTTGCTACTCTGAGGTGTGCACACGTTGCCTATGCGAGGCTTTTTATGATGGGAGGTCTGCGCTTGCTCTGGATTCTTGTGTCTCTGGTAGTTCTCTCGGCCGCGCTCATAGCCGACGACAGTTCCTCAATCACGGTGCAAACCGGCCCGCCAAAAGCAAAAGTTGAGAGCGTGGAGGAGACGCTACACGGGCACAAGATCGTGGATCCGTACCGTTACCTGGAGAATCCAGCGAATGCGGACACGCAGGAGTTTGTGCGTCAGGAACTTTCCTACACGCGCAGCGTGCTGGATCCGCTTCCTGGAAGGAAAGAAATCCAATCCCGGCTTGAGCAGTTGCTAACCATCGGGAACATTGGTGCACCGCAAATCGGCGGGAATTTTTACTTTTACACCCGCCGTGAAGGAATGCAGAACCAGCCCGTGCTCTATGTGCGCGAGGGTGTGAACGGTAAAGACCGCGTATTGGTGGATGCCAATCAGATGTCCGCGGATGGAACGATTGCTCTCGATTGGTGGTTTCCCACTCACTCGGGAAAATATGTTGCCTATGGGACTTCGCCTAGCGGGTCCGAGCTAAGCACAATGCACGTGATCGAAACGGCCACGGGCAGGCTGTTGGCTGATGAGATCGAGGGCACGCGCGCGGCGAGCATGGCGTGGAAGCTGGATGATTCCGGATTCTTTTACACGCGGTATCCGAAGAAGGGCGATGTGCCGGAGGGCCAGGAACTCTACAACCGCCATGTCTTCTATCACCAACTGGGAGCCGATCCTGGGAAAGATCCGCTGATCTTCGGCGGGGGGCGGCCGGAAGACTGGCCCAATGTTCAACTATCAAATGATGGGCGTTGGTTGCTGATCCCGGTTGAGCAGGGATGGACGAAGAGTGAACTGTACCTGCTGGATGTGCAATCGCCATCCGCGAAGCCGGTGCGAATCACCGAGGGCAAGGAGTTTCTCTACAGCGGAGAGATTTTCGACGGCAACATCTTTATCGCGACCAATGAAGATGCGCCACGCTATCGCGTGTTCCGGGTAAGCGCAGCCAACCCGGCGCGCAACAACTGGAAAGAAATCGTTCCCGAGGGCGATGCAGTGCTGCAGGGCGTGAGCATCATCCATCGCAATCTTTTCGGATTCTATGAGAAGAATGCGACGTCGCAGGTGAAACTTTTCGATACGAACGGGAAGCTCATTTCCGACGTGACGTTGCCGGGCCTGGGGAGTTTAGCCGGCGTGGGCGGCAACTGGGACAGCAATGAAATGTTTTTCGGATTCCAGTCCTTCACTGTGCCACCGAGCATTTACCGGGTTGAATTGTCCCGCGCGGGACAGCAGTCGAACGCTGACGAGAAGGCGATTGAGCTCGGCAATCTCAAGCAGCCTGCACTTTGGACCAAGGTGGATGCGCCTTCCATCGATCCTTCTCTCTATCAAGTTAAGCAAGAGTGGTTTGCCTCCAAGGATGGGACGCGGGTGCCGATGTTCATCGTGCACAAGAAAGGCATGCAGAAGAATGGAAGCAATCCGACGCTGCTGACCGGCTACGGTGGATTCAATGTCAGCTTGACACCCGCATTCAGCCGCAGCGCATATTTATGGCTCGAGCACGGCGGAGTTTATGCGGTGGCGAACCTGCGCGGTGGGGCAGAGTTCGGCGAAGACTGGCATCGGGCGGGCATGCTCGACAAGAAACAAAATGTTTTCGATGATTTCGCCGGAGCTGCTGAATATCTCATCCATCAGAAGTATACGGATCGCGACCATCTGGCGATTCAAGGCGGATCGAACGGCGGGTTGTTGATGGGAGCGGCCGTAACCCAACACCCCGAGCTATTTCGAGCGGTAGTCTGCCAGGTGCCACTGCTGGACATGCTCCGATATCAGAATTTTCAGATTGCCAAGCTTTGGATCCCGGAGTACGGCTCGGCTCAGGAGGAGAAGCAGTTTGATTTTCTCTACGCCTATTCTCCCTATCACCACGTGAAGCCCGGCGTGGAATACCCGGCGATTCTATTCATGACAGCGGACACAGACACGCGGGTGGATCCCATGCATGCGAAAAAGATGGCGGCGCTGATGCAAGCGGAAGCGAAGAACGGAAGCAGTCGCGAGCGTCCGATCTTGTTGAGAATTGAGACGAAGGCAGGACACGGCGCCGGGAAACCAGTGACGAAGCAGATCGAGGAATTCACTGATATCTATTCGTTCTTATTCTGGCAACTCGGGATGAAGCCGTAGCGAAGGCGCAAAAGACGGCGCGCGTGCTCGAGGTTCGCTCTCTACTGCCGCGCTATGAAGGTTGCGCGTGCTAAAGAATCGGCTGAGGCGGTGGCTTTATCAATTTTTTCATTCATCAGCTGCGATTGCTCGCGCGTAAACAGAAGCTTGCCCATCCTGAGGCTCTGCAATTCTTCCGCGGACCAGTGGGGACGCATGATCCCCAAGCTGGAATGTGCGTTACTGCCCAACAACAAATGACCGAGTTCGTGCGCCACTACGTGACCTAGAACTTCCCCGAGATTCAAACGGCGCGACTCGCTCAAGCGGTAGGCAGTTGCATAGAACACGTCGCTATAACGACCGGAGCCATCCTGTCCCAGAAATGAAACCCCGAAGATGGACTCGGGCAGCGCCAAAGAATCGCGAACTACACGGATGGAAAAATCAGTGGCGGGACAAGGCTTGCGACCGAGGGCAGACCTGCTCGAGGAACTCGCGCCCTCAGCGGTATGAAGCCAAGTTACGCGTACGTGAGCGGCCTGCAAGATGGTAGTGGCTCTGCGCTCTGCACGAGCCAAAAGATCGTTCGAGACGTTGGCATCGTTGAACACGGTGACAGTCACTTGTGTAGCTCCGTCGTCCAGAGCTCCGGCCGCCTGACTAAGACAAAACAATAGTCCAATGACAACCATGGACGTCAGCTTGAGAAACATGGCGCTCACCCCAGGCGCCGAATCTCAAGCCGGGCTGCAGGTACCTCAAGCCTCGGCGGGCTACCGGTGGATGAAAAAGAGGTAACGAGATAAATTGCGCAGCATCAAACGATTAGCGGCTCGGGTAACTTCGCCAGAGCTTCTTGAGAGTGCTACACTCCGGCTAACGGGTGAGGAAGATGACGGTGGCCAGCGGTAACGGCACGGGCACAATTCAGTTCAGCGTGTTTGAGCTGGACCTACGTGCCGGAGAGCTGCGCCGCAATGGGTCCAAGGTAAGACTTCAAGAACAACCACTCCAAGTGCTGGTCAGCCTGCTGGAGCGCCCGGGGGAAGTTGTAAGCCGGGAAGAGCTACGCGGCAGGTTGTGGCCGGCCGATACATTCGTGGATGTAGACCATAGTCTGAACGCTGCCGTTCGGCGATTGAGGGATGCACTCGGAGACTCGGCTGAGACTCCGCGGTTTGTGGAGACGGTCGCCCGCCGTGGGTACCGCTTTATCGCGCCCGTAAGCGGAGCTAATCAAGTCCAACCAACAAGTGCGGTGGCTTTGGAATCGGCCCATCGGCTGCGCTGGTGGATTCTGGCTGCGGCTTTACCGCTATTGATTCTGGCAATTGTGATCGGGTGGCGTGCGGGCCGCAGTTCGGCAGCTAGGGGAAGTGTCACCAGCCGAAAACTGACAGGAAATTCAGCTGAGATTCCCGTGCTGGGGCAGGCAATCTCTCGCGACGGGAAATACCTGGCGTTCGCAGATAGTTCAGGTTTTTATGTGCGGCAGATCGACACTGGAGAGACTCACTCGCTTCCACTGCGCAAAGGTTTCGACGCGCGACCTGCGGCGTGGTTTCCTGATGGAAGCCATTTGTTGGCCACGTGGGTGGAGGATCCCACAAAATCGTCGAGCCTATGGGAAATTTCCGTCGTAGGCGGCGAACCTCGAAAAATCCTGGACGAGGCCCGTTCTCCTTCGGTGTCGCCGGACGGATCGCAAATCGCCTTTTTGGCAGGACCCGAAACAAGCCAGGAAATCTGGATTGCACAATCTGATGGCCAGAGGCCACACCGATTGCTGGTGGAGCTGGGCAGTTTTGTGGGTCAGCTTGCCTGGTCGCCAAACAGCAAGCGACTCGCCTACGTCACGGGCAAGTATCGTCACGATCTATACACAGAAACACGAATCGAGACCATCAACCTGGCGGATGGGAGTCCGACGGTCGCGTTGGTGCAGGCTGGAATGGATCCGGGAATAGCATGGACCCGGGATGGGCGATTGCTTTTTTCCGTACATGAGCCGTCGCCGAGCCAGGATGATGCCAACGTATGGGCGATCCACATCGACGAGAGTAGCGGAAACCCGTGGGGTCCGAGGCAGCGCCTGACCAACACCACGGGATATACCGGCGATATGACGCTCAGCGCAGATGACAAACGTCTCTCGCTGGCAAAGTACACGCTTCAGCCGGATGTTTTCATCTCCGAGGTAAGGACGCCGGATTTCAAGCTCAGTCGTCCTCGAAGATTAACGCTGGATGACCGGTCGGATTTTCCGTATGCATGGACGCCCGATAGTAAGGCAGTGATTTTTGGATCAGACCGCGACGGGCCTTACCATCTTTTCAAACAAGAAATTGATCGAAGTGCACCCGAGTTGCTGGTCGGCGGCGTGGAAGACGCCAATGGACCGCGCCTCGGCCCAGACGGTTCGACGCTTTTGTTCCTAAGCCAGCGCACGTCGGGAGATCCTTTGCACAAGGTGAAGCTGATGCGGATTCCCCTGGCCGGGGGTCCGCCGAAGTTGCTGTTGGAAGACGTTAACATCAACAATCACCAGTGCGCACGAGAGCCATCGAAACTGTGCATCTATAGCCAGAGCACTACAGGCGAGCAGACGTTTTCCCGCTACGATCCGGAAACCGGAGAGCATAGTGAAATCACTGCCGCGA
>Ga0136846_1242962_pt1 | contig 12677 bp, 14 predicted proteins | sample HopSoiMetagenom2_FD_96841 | JGI IMG/M metagenome (GOLD analysis project Ga0136846, IMG submission 96841) | Grasslands soil microbial communities from Hopland, California, USA - 2 Assembly 2016 (version 4) | ecosystem: Environmental > Terrestrial > Soil > Grasslands | place: USA: Hopland...
CCGCTGGCTGCCGAACTCGCGGTCGCACCGTAGGCGGGCTTCGCCACTCAGGGCCGGCGGCCGGTGAAGGCAACCAGCCGGCTCAGCGCCGGGACCTCCTCGGCGTCGCCCACATCGACCGCGTTCGCGAATGCCCGCCCTCGGCTCTCCGGCACGATCAGCACCGGCGCCTGCTGACGCAGGTGCGCGACCAGGTCGGCGGACGGCTCGAAGACGTCGTCGGCTTCGAGCGCGCGAGCGAGGTCCCAGCCGTGGACGACCAACTCCAGCAGCACGATGTCGTGGATGTCGCCGGCGGGGAGCGTGCGCCGTCCGAGCGGCACCTCACCGGCGAAACCGCGGTCGCGCCAGGCCGCGAGCGTTCCTTCCGCCAGCGGCGTTATCCGCCCCAGCAACGTGGGCGCCGCGGTGTCAAACAGCTGCGTTCCGGCGCACCCGGCGAGCAGCACCATCGACCGGGCCAGGTGGTCTCCCACACCGGACACGGTGAACTCCGTGCACGGCGTCGGCCGCTCGAGGTCGTCGGCCGTGACCCGGTGCAGGACCGTCCGGCACGCGTCGAGCGCCGCGCCGCCGAAGCGCACCCGCGTGGCGGCGTCCACAGGCGATGGTTGCTGACTCACCCGGCCGTACCCCTCGGTCGTCGACGTGCAGGGGCTTGCCGGCAAGCAGGAGATGAGCCTCGCCGATGGCCCCTGACCTGCGTGTCAGCCACCGAAACACCGCCGGCATCGAATCCCCGGTCCGGTCACTCTTCGGACATGGCGTCGGGCCCGCTCCCCCGTGAGCTCTGGCGGGTCATGAACAGCACGCTCGTCACGTCGAGCAACTCGTCATAGGCGGCGAGGAAGAGGTCCTGCGCCGCTCCGGCCTCCAGCACGCCCTGGCTCAGCCCGTCGAACGCCTCGCGCATTCGCTGCAGCGCCGATCGGACGATGTCGCGCTCCTCGGGAAAGTGCGTCCCGACCACTCGAACTCCGTCCGATTCGCCCGTCGAGAAACTGTAGTTCGGCTACAGTACCGTCTCGGTCCGATGTTGCCCGCCGCACGGGACGGACCGCCCCCGCGCTGTTGATGGCGTAGCGCCGTTGCGCGGAGAACGCCCTGAGCGATCTGGAAGCATGGACCGGATCCGGGAAGGTACGAGTTTCTTGACTCTGACAACAGTTGCGATGAGGATTGCCGAGACGCGCCGGCCGGCCGAACGGTGCCGCGTCCCATCGCGTGATGGAAGGGAGTTCCGCGTGACGGACCTGTCCGACGCGACGCAGCAGGCCCTCATCTCCCTGGCGATCCGCGGAATGCTGCGCGGTGCCCCGGACGAGGCAACCGCCGCCCTCATCGACCAGGGGCTGGCGATGAGCAAGGGGCCGATCACCATGCCGACGCCGGCCGGTACCTCGGCCGCCGGTGAGTTGCTGCGGCTGCCGCAGGGCAGCGAGCAGGAAGCGGAGGTCGACAAGCTGTTCGACGCGTTCCTCCCGGTGAACCGGCGCCTGCGCGACGTGTGCTCGGCGTGGCAGACCCGGGCCGACGGCACTCCGAACGATCACAACGACACCGGCTACGACGACTCGGTGCGCGAGCGTCTCGACGGGGTGCACTCGGCGATCGGGCCGATCCTGCGCCGGCTCAGCGTCCAGGATCCGTCGCTGTCGACCTACCGGGCCCGGCTGCAGGAGGCCCTGGACAAGTTTGATGACGGGGACCACTCGTGGCTCGCCTCGCCCGTGAAGGACTCCTACCACACGGTCTGGATGCAGCTGCATCAGCAGCTCATCCTCATGCTCGGCCTGACCCGGGCCGAGGACGAGGCGCGCGAGCAGCGCCTGGTGGGCGAAGGCACGCGCTGAGGCCGACCGGAGGATGACGAAGTCTGTGGACGCCGAGCGGACAGCCGAACTGGCGGCGCTGCGTGAAGCCGTGCGCGACTTGGTTGCCGGCTCGGGCGGCGTCGCAGCCGCCCGCCGACGGCTCGAGGCGCCCGCCGGTTACGACGAGCACGCCTGGCGGCTGCTCGGCACCGAGATGGGACTGGCCGGCCTCGGCCTGCCGGAATCCGCGGGCGGCGCGGGCGGCGGGATGGCCGAGCTCACGGTCGTCGCAGAGGAACTCGGCCGCTCCCTGTTGCCCGTGCCGTTCCTGTCATCCACCGTGCTGGCGGGCCAGGTCCTGGCGCGCTGCCGGGACGTGCCCGGTGCGGTGATCAGCGCCCTGGCGAGCGGAACGGCCCTGGCCGCGTTCGTCGGCGTCGACGCCGACGGCTGCTGGCGGCCCGACCAGGTCCCTGTGCAGGCGAGGCAGGCCGACGGATGGCGCCTCGACGGCACCGCGGACTTCGTGCTCGACGGCACTTCCGCGCAGCACCTGGTCGTCGCCGCGCGGGGGCCGGCCGGCTGCGACCTCTACCTGGTCGACGCCGGCGAATCGGGCGTGCAGCGGCAGGCGCTGGAGACGCTTGACGCTTCGCGCGCTCAGGCCCGGGTCGTTCTCACCGGGGCTTCGGCCATGGCTTTGACGTCGGGCGGCGAGGGCGCGGCGATCGTCGACGCCGCCCTCGACGTCGTCCTCGTGGTGGTGGCGGCCGAGCAGGTCGGCGGCGCGGCGGCGTGCCTCGACATGGCGCTCGACTACGCCAAGGTGCGCACCCAGTTCAGCCGGCCCATCGGCAGCTTCCAGGCGATCAAGCACAAACTGGCCGACGTGCTCGTGCTCGTCGAGATGGGCCGCTCGGCGATCGACCGCGCGCTCACCGTCGAGGACGATCCGGCACGGTTGGCTGACGCCGCCGCGGTGGCCAAGGTGTGGTGCAGCGACGCGTACACGGCCGCGGCCACCGAGAACGTCCACATCAACGGCGGCACTGGCTTCACCTGGGAGCACGACGCCCACTTGTACTTCCGCCGTGCGCGTGCCGATCAGGTGCTGTTGGGCGACGCGACGGTGCACAGGGAGCGGCTCGCGTCGCTGTTCGGCTGGTAGTTCGCGCGTAGATCGCAGGTCGCAACCGAGGAGCAGGGATGGACTTCAGACTGGACGGTCAGGTCGCGGTGGTCACCGGCGGCACCCGCGGCATCGGCCGCGCGATCACCGAGACCTTCGTGGAGCACGGCGCGAAAGTCGTGATGAACGGCCGGTCCGAGGCCAAGGGCAAGGGGGCGCTCGACGAGATCAACCGGCCCGACCACACCCACTTCGTGGCCGGGGACGTGGCCGACAAGGCCGACATGGAGGCCCTCATCGACGGCACGGTCGCGCACTTCGGCCGGATCGACATCGTCGTCAACAACGCGGGCGGCATCACCGGCCACGGCATGGTCCGCGAGATGAGCGACGAGGCCTGGCTCGGCACGATCGGCCTGAACCTCAACTCGGCGTTCTGGACCACGCGCCGCGCGCTGCACTACATGCAGCCGCAAGGCTCTGGCCGCATCATCAACATCTCCTCGGTCGAGGGCAAGCAGGCCAACAAGGCGGCGGTGGCGAACTACATCACCACGAAGGCCGCGCTCAACGGCTTCAGCAAGGCCGTCGCGTTCGAGTACGGCCCGTTGGGCATCACCTGCAACGCGATCTGTCCGGCCGCGATCGAGACCGACATCATGCGCGAGAGCGGCCCAGAGGCGGCGGCGGCGGCCGGCATCACGTACGAGCAGTTCCTGCAGAACTACGCCGAGGAATCGATGATCAAACGTCTCAACCGGGTCGAGGAGGTCGCGGCGATGGCGCTGCTGCTCGCCAGCGAGTACGGCAGCGGCATCACCGGCGCCGTGCTGAGCGTCGACGGGGGCAGTTCGCCGTACTGATGGCTCGGCGGTTCGCGGCTCAGCCGCCGCGCGGCAGCTTCGAGTAGGGCACGCCCGCATCGACCCGCGGCTCCCGCGGCAGTCCGAGCACGCGCTCGCCGATGATGTTGCGCTGAATCTCGTCCGTGCCGCCGGCCAGCCGGTAGCCGGGCGCGCCGAGGACGTGCTCCGTCCAGGCGAAGGTGTCCGGTTCGCCGGTGTCGGCGGCGATCCGCCCGCCGAGCAGCTCGCCGGCGACGTCGCCGATGCGGACGAGGTTGGCCGATGCGACGAGCTTGCCGATGGACGCGGCCGGCCCGGGCGACGTCCCGGCGGCGGCCGCCCGTGCCACCCGGTCGGTGGTGGCGCTGCGCAACTGGGTGCGGACGTACACGTCGGCCAGGGCCTGTCGCACGAGCGGGTCGCCGGACTTGCCGAGGCGTCGCGCCAGCGCGAGGAGATCCTCGAACGAGCCGCCCTTGCGCCGCGTGCCCTGTCCGCTCGCTGTCCGCTCGAAGGCCAGCGTCGCGTTGGCCACCTTCCACCCGTCGCCGATCGCGCCGATGCGCAGGTCGTCGCCGAGGCGCACGTCGGAGAGGAAGACCTCGTTGAACGAGGACGCGCCGCTCATCTGCCTGATCGGACGGACCTCGAGACCGGCAGCGTCCATGGGCACGAGAAACATCGTCAGACCGGCCTGCTTGGCCACGTCCGGGTCGGTGCGGGCGAGCAACAACCCGTAGTCGGCGAACCGCGCGCCGGACGACCACACCTTTTGCCCGTTGATCAACCAGGCACCGTCCTGCTGCACCGCGGTCGTCGCGACCGCGGCGAGGTCGGAGCCGGCGCCGGGTTCGCTGAACAGCTGGCAGCACAGCAGGTCCGAGCGCAGAAACGCCCGCGCGTACTTCGCCCGCTGCTCGTCGGTGCCGAACGTCGCGATGGTGGGGCCGACCAGGCCGGTCGTGACGCTGATCAGCTCGGTCGACAGCGGCGCGGCGAAGGCCTGCTCCTCGGCGGTGAACGCGACCACGAAGCGCATGGACAGGCCGGCGCCACCGAGTTCCTCGGCCAGGGCGAGTGCCCCGTAGCCGGCGTCGAAGCGCTGTCGGCGGTACGCGCGAACCCCATCCAGGATGGTGCGTTCCTCCGCCTCGGTGATGTTGTGGAAGACCGCGTAGTCACCGTGCGTCTCGACGTCGCCGGTGCGAGCCGGCAGGACCGAAGCCAGCCACGCGCGGACCTCCGCGCGCCACTGTGCAAGATCCGGCTCGGCCATCGTTCACACCTCCGTCGTCGTCAGCACGGTGCATGCGCTGATGCCGGGCGCGCCGTACACGTGGGTGAAGCCGACCCGCGGCGATCCGCCGACCTGGCGGGCTCCGGCCCGGCCCTGCAGCTGCAGCACGACCTCGCGCACCTGTCGCAGCCCGGAAGCGCCGACCGGCTCCCCGTTCGCCAGGCAGCCGCCGTCGGTGTTGATGGGCAGCCGGCCGGTCGGTGCGGTCTCGCCGAGGTCGAGCAACTGCTGTTGCTCGCCGTGCCCGCACAGGCCGGTCTCGGCCATGTGGTAGATCTCGGCGGCCGAATCGGTGTCCTGTAACTGCGCGACCTGGACGTCGGACGCAATCAGCCCGGCCCGCTCGAAGGCCGCCTGGGCGGCGTCCACGCTGGGGCTCACCCCGGCCTCGGGTGGCAGCCAGGGCGCGAACACCTCGAAGGAGCCGAAGCGCCGGGTCCGCTTCGTGACCGCCGCTAACCGCACGGGACGCTCGCACAGATCGGCGGCACGGTCGGAGCGTGCGAGCACCACCGCGGCGGCACCCTCGCTCGGTGAGCAGAACATGTACTGCGTGAGCGGGGGGTTGATCACCCGGGCGGCCATGATCTCCTCCTCGCTGAGCTCGGTCCGCCGCCAGGCGTCAGGGTTCAGCGCCCCGTTGCGGAAGGCCTTGGCCGCCACCTGGGCGAGCACCTGATCCTTCAAGCCGTGTTCGTGCAGGTAACGCCGGCCCTTCATGGCGAAGAACTGGGTGGTGATCATGAGGCCGGTCTCGGCGTACCAGTCCTGGTGGCCGTAGTCGGCCGGGCTGGCGGCGAAGGCGCCGCGGGGGTGCTTGTCGAAGCCGACGACCAGGGCGACCTCGGCCTCGCCCGCGCGGATCGCATTGGCGGCGGTTGCCAGCGCGACGCCGCCGGTGGCGCACCCGTTGCGGACGTTGACGAACGGGATCCCGGTCAGCCCCAGCTGGCCCACGAGGGTGTCCGGCTTCCCGGAGACGTTGCTGCCACCGACGGCGTAGTCCATGTCGGACCAGGACAGGCCGGCGTCGGCGAGCGCGGCACCGATCGCGTCGGCCCCCATGCTCATGCCGGTGAGCTCGGGCGCGTGCCGGCCGAACGGATGCGCACCGACGCCGACGATGCTGACTGCGGTCGCGTTGCTCATCGCGCACCTCCCGGACTGGCCACTTCGGCCGCGAAGGCGTAGGTGACGACCGTGGAGCCGTCCACGCCGTCCCAGACGGGAAGTAGCGTCAGGCTCATCGGCATGCCGATCTCGAGGCCCGCCGGATCGCCGGTGAGCCGTGCCTCGACGATGACGTCGCCGAGATCGACGTAACCCACCGCGTACGGCTCGAAGCCTGTGGCCGGCGCGCGGTAGGGGGCCTTGGGCTCGAACGCCTGGACCGTCCAGGTCCACAGGGTGCCGTGGTCGGCGAGTTCGACGGGCACCATGTCCGAGGCTGCGCACTTGGGGCAACCGCGCTGGGCGGGGAAGGTGACCGTTGCGCATCGTGCGCACCGCGAGCCGGCCAGGCGCGGGGGCTCCAGCGAGGCGAACAGGCCTGGCTCGACGCCGACGGTGGTCATGACGTCGACCCGGCGTCGATGCGGAAGCGCGGCTGGTCGCCCGCCTCGATCGCCTTGCGGCGCTGGCTCACGACGCGCCGGCCGATGGCCCACCGGTGCACCTCCGACGGGCCGTCGTAGATGCGGAAGGGGCGCACCTCGCGCAAGTATCGCGAGAGCATCGCGTCACCCGAGATGCCGAGCGCACCGCAGACCTGCACCGACCGGTCGACGACCCGGTTCACCGCCTCGGCGACGAAGGTCTTGGCGATCGAGGACTCCGTGCCGCCCCGTGCATGGCTGTCGAGGACGGCGGCAGTGTCACGGATCAGCGCCCGGCTGGCGGCCATGTCGATCTCGTTGTCGGCGATCAGTTGTTGCACCATGCCGAGATCGCCGAGGATCCCGCCGAAGGACCTGCGGGTGGCGGCCCAGTCGACGGCGATGTCGTGGGCCCGGTGGGCCAGCCCGAGCCAGCGCATGCAGTGCGTCAGGCGCGCGGGGGCGAGGCGCACCTGCGCGTACTCGAAGCCCTTGTCCACCTCGCCGAGCACCGAGTCGGGACCGACCACGCAGTTGTCGAAGACAACCTCGCTGTGCCCGCCGAACAGCCCCTGGTCCAAGGTCTCGAGGTCGCGCACGATCTGCATGCCCGGGTTGCCGGCGTCGACCAGGAACATCGTCGCCCCGCCGCGCTCACCGGCCGCGCCACGGGTTCGGGCCATGCAGATCGCGAAGCCCGCTCCTCGGGCACCGCTGATGAACCACTTCCGGCCGTCGATACGCCAGCCGCCGTCGACCTTGGTCGCCGTCGTCCTGAGCATCGCCGGGTCCGAGCCCGCCCCCGGCGCCGGCTCCGTCATGGCGAAGCACGATCGGGTCTCGCCCGCGGCGAGCGGGCGCAGGTACTGCTCCTTCTGCTCCGTGCTCGCGACCCGCTCGAGCAGGTGCATGTTGCCCTCGTCCGGGGCCGCGCAGTTCATGGCGAACGGCCCGAGCAGCGAGTAGCCCGCCGCCTCGAACACGACGGCCTGTCCCCGCACGTCCAGGCCGCAACCACCCCATTCCTGCGGGACGTGCGGCGCGAGCAGCCCTGCCTCGCGGGCCTTGCCCTGCAGTTGCTGACGCAGCTCGTCCGGCGCGTCGTGGATGACGCCGGCGACCTGGTACTCGATCGGGATGACGATGTCACGGATGAACTCGGACGTGCGCTTGGCCAGCTCGGCAACGTCCTGCGGCACCGTGTTATCCATCTGGTTCCTTTCAGGAGGTCGTGTCGTCGTCGCTGACGCGGACGAGCATCTTGCCGACGTTGGCGCCGTCAAGCAGCCCGATGAAGGCGTCGACGGCATGGCCGAGACCGTCGATCACGGTCTCCTTCGAGACAAGTTCCCCGCTGCGCAGCCAGTTCGCGACCTGCTTCTCGAACTCCGGCCGCAGATCCTCGTGATCGCGCACGATGAAGCCGCGCAGCGTCAACCGCTTGAGGACGGCCTGGATGAGGTGTTGCACGCCGGGCGCCTCGGCGGCGCCGCCCTCCATCGTCGAGATCATTCCGCACAGCGCGACCCGGCCGCCGACGTTGAGCGCGTAGAGGGCGGCGATCAGATGATCACCGCCGACGTTGTCGAAGTACAGGTCGATACCGTCGGGCGCTGCCCGTTGCAGGCCGGCGCGCAGGTCGTCGCGGTAGTCGATGCCGGCGTCGAAGCCGAGTTCGTCGACGAGCAGCGCGGCCTTTGCCGGGCCGCCGGCGCTGCCGATCACCCGGGACGCGCCGAGGAGCCGGGCGAACTGACCGGCCGCGCTGCCGACCGCACCCGCCGCCGCCGAGACGAACACCACGTCGCCGTCGTGCAGGTCGCCCGCGCGCCGCAGCCCGGCGTAGGCCGTGAAACCGGTCTGGCCGAGGACGCCGAGCCAGGTGGACAGCGGGGCGAGCGCGGCGTCGATCCGGCTGGCGGCGGCACCGTCGACCACCGCGTAGTCGCGCCACCCTAACCGGTGCCGGGCGTAGTCGCCGACCTCGAACGCGGGACTGCGGCTGGCCAGCACCCGTCCGACCGACGAGCCATCGAGCGGACCGCCGACGGCGAAGTTGGTCGTGTAGTGCTTCTCGGTCGGCTCCATGCGCCCGCGCATCGCCGGGTCGACACTCATGTAGATGTTGCGGACGAGGATCTGGCCGTCGGCCAGATCGGGGACGGGCTGTTCGGCCAACCGGAAGTTGTCTGCCGAGGGACGCCCCTCTGGTCGCGACGCCAGGGTCACGATGCGGGTCGTCGTGGGAACCGGCTCAACCGGCACGCGTGCCTCCTGCGCTGCTACCCGGACGGATGGCCCGGACCCTACCCGCGGACAACGCCGAGGGGGAAGGAGTAAGTGAAACTCTCCACTAGTTACTGGCTCATCTGTCCGGTGACCGCCCAGGCGACGCAACGACTCAGGATGGTGCGGTACTCCGGGACCGTCCAGCTGCCGAAGTCGCGCACGCCGAGGTCGGGCTTGCCGAGATCCTGCACGTCGAACCGGCCGCGACAATGCCCGAGCCCGAAGAAGCAGACCGTTCCCTCGCCGCTGCGGCGCAGGTACAGGACCGGGCGGGGATCGTCATCGGTGACCTCCCCCTCGGCGAAGCCGCGGCAGAACCCGCTGAAACGCGCATGCAACAGCACCTCGAGCGGCGGGTGCAGTTCGAGGATGTACAGCTCGTCGCGCACCTCGAAGGGCGCGACGCCGGCCACGAGCGGGTGCTCGGGGGCGGTGACCTCGACGGTGTACGGGGCGATCGGGGGGTGGGCGAGAAACTGGTTGCCCAGCACCGTCGCCACCTCGCCGAGCACCCGGGGGGTGCGGAACAGCCCCCGATCGTCCGGCGGGTCGATCGCCGACGAGGTGCCGTGCAGGGCGAGCCAGCGACCGCCGCGCCCGACGAAGTCCACCAGCGCCTGCTGCTGTTCGGCGTCGGGCCGGACGTTGCAGGTGTAGGTGACGAGCAGGTCCGCACGCCGGAGCGCCTCGAGGCAGCCGAAGTCCTCGAACACCCGGGTGCGGACCCGCTCGTCGGCGGCGAGTTCGCCCAACAGTTCCAGCCGCGCGTAGTCGAAGTCGTGCCAGAGCCCCCCGCACACCAGGACGGCGTCGAGCCGCCCGGCCGGCCCGGCCATGGCTAGAACTGCACCCGGCTGACGAACCCGCCGTCGACGACGAGGTTCACCGCGGAGCAGAAGCTGGCAGCCGGGCTGGCCAGGAAGGCGACCGCGCGTGCGACCTCGTCCGGTCGCCCGAGCCGGCCGATCGGGATGCGGCTGCGGATGCTTTCGTAGAACTCCGGCCGGGCGTCGTGCAGCTTGTTCCAGGCGCCGCCCGGGAAGTCGATCGGACCCGGGGAGACGGTGTTGACCCGGATTCCCTTGGGGGCGAGCGAGTGGCCGAGACCCGAGGCGTGCTGCAGGACGGCGGCCTTCAACGCCGCGTAGGAGTTGGCCGAGGTCGGCGGCAGCGTGTCGAATGCCGACGTCGTGCCGACTGCGACGATCGCGGCGGAGTCCGACTTCTCCAGGTGCGCGACCGCGGCCTCGGCCAGGCGCACGAACGCCAGGAGGTCGGCGTGGAAGCTCTTCACCCACTGGTCCGGGCCCTTGAGGCCACCGGCCGAGACGTTGCTGACGACGACGTCCAGGCCGCCGAGTTGCTCGGCAGCGCTGTCGACGAAACCGGCGATGGCCGCCTCGTCGGCGACGTCGAGGGCGGCGGTGACGACGCTGCGACCGCTGGCCCGCAGATCACCCGCGAACTCCTCCAGGGACTCGACGCCCCGCGCGCACAGCGCGAGGTCGCAGCCCTCGGCCGCGAACACCTCGGCGATCGAGCGGCCGATGCCGCGGCTGGCGCCGGTGACCAGGACCTTGCGGCCGTTGAGTCCGAGATCCATACGTTCCTCATTCCGTGTTGTGAAGCGGGTCCGGCGGAGGCGGGATGACCTCCGTCGGGTGGTCGTTCGCCCAAGCGGCAGCGGCCGGGGAGGCCACCCACGCGAGGGCGTTGCCGATCAGCCGCCGGAATTGCGGCGCGGCGAACGTCGAGGCCCCATCACCGGGTTGCACGTAGACGATCGGGCTGCGGCCGGCGGTCTTGGCCCAGGCGATCAGGTCGCTTGCGGGCGGGTGCTGCCACGTGCTTTCGGCCGAGCGCGACCCGATTACCTCGGCGTAGGTCTCGGTGAACGGGCCCGTCGGCGCGTCCGCGCGCAGCAGCGGCACGACGTCGTCGGCGAAGACTGGACAGCAGTAGAGCTCGTCGTCCAGGGCGAAGTCCTCGACGCCCGCGCACACCGGGTGGGTGGGCTCGACGACGCGCGCGAGGAAACCGGTGTGGCGATAGCCGGAGTCGGGCCACCACTCGCCGCGCAGCGTGGCCGGTGCGTAGTGGTAGCGCCCGCCGACGACCTCGGCCCAGCCGGGCCAGCCCGGCCAGCCCGCCAGCGCGTGGTGGAGGAAGACGATGCCCTGCCCCGCGGCGAGCAGGTCGATCAACCCGTGCGCCACTCGGCGGTCGGGCCCGATGGGCGTCGGCGCGCTGCCACGCCGCAACCGCAGTCCGGGCAGGTCGTGGCACAGCACGGCGTCGAAGGCGTCGCGGTGTTCCGGGCGCAACCAGTCCTGCGCGGCCGGCTGCTCGGCGTGCGCGAAGACCCAGCCGCGCTCGGCGCAGATCGCGGCGAGCATCGCGGTGAAGGCCGGCAGGTCTACTCGGTGGCCACCGGTGAGGGCGAGTATGCGCACTGAGTTACCGGAGTCCGCGGCGCGTCACGTGGCGCTCGGGGCCTGGTCGGCCGGCCCGCCCGCGTCGCGTCCGCGCCGGAAGAAGTCCGCACCCGCGGCGGTGTAGCCGCCGTCGACGTAGATGGTCTGGCCGGTGACATAGCGCGCGGCGTCGGAGCAGAAGAAGGCGACCACATCGGCGACCTCCTCCGGCCGGCCGAAGCGCTGGCCAGGCAGCACCCGACCGCGGCGCTCGCGGGTGGCTTCGTCGCCGTAATGGTCCATCGTTCCCTCGGTCGGGATGATGCCGGGGCCGACGGCGTTGCACCGGATGCCCCGCGGCCCGAACTCGACGGCCGCCATCCGCGTCATGGCCTCGAGGGCGGCCTTGGACGGCGGGTAGAGCCCGGTGCCGATCGGCGACATCGCCGCGGTGATCGAGGAGACGTTCACGATCGACGCGCACTCGCTGCGGGCGAGCAGCGGCAGGAACCGTTGCATCCACAACATCGGGGCGATGACGTTGACCTCCAGCACCCGTCGGGCCTCGTCGAGCGGCGTCTCAGCGAGCGGGGTGAACCGCCACACGGCCGCGTTGTTCACCAGCACGTCACACTCGCCGACCTGCTCGACGAGATCGGCGAGCGCAGCCTCGTCGGTGACGTCCATGGCGTACGGCGTGACACCCAGCTCATCGGCGGTGCGGCCCAGTTCGGACGGTTCCAGGTCGACGGCCCAGACGGCGAATCCGTCGGCCACCAGGCGGGCGGCCATCGCCCGGCCGAGCCCGCGCGCTGCTCCGGTGATGACTGCGCTACGCATGTGACGCCTCTCCGTCGGCCGGCCTCACCGGTGTCGACGCGCGAACCGGACACACTCCGGTCGGTTAGTTTTTATACACAGACTAGTCTTACCCGGTATCCGGCAAGTACCGTAACGCGCAGTGTGAAGACTCGTGCAGCCCTGCCGCCCCTGTGCACCTTCGATGCGGAGCAGAAGTGACGAAGCCAACGACCCGGCGTAGCGCCAAGGACCCGATCACCACGATCCCGGCCGAAGTCCTGCTCGATATGCACCGCCGCATGGTGCGCATCCGGCTGTTCGAGGAAGAGGCCGGCAAGCTGATGGAGGGCGGCCGGATGCCGGGCTTCCTCCATCTCTACGTCGGCCAGGAGGCCGTCGCCGCCGGGGTGATGACCACGCTGCGCGACGACGACGTGATCACCTCGACCCACCGCGGGCACGGCCACGCAGTGGCGAAGGGCGCCGACCTCAA